>ERZ791897.52-NODE-52-length-115470-cov-11.856587_pt1 | contig 115470 bp, 97 predicted proteins | sample MGYA00510152_ERZ791897 | MGnify/ENA primary metagenome ERZ791897 (study PRJEB30046, sample SAMN00792050) | human gut metagenome | study: EMG produced TPA metagenomics assembly of the A metagenome-wide association study of gut microbiota in type 2...
TTTTATATTTTATCAAAAGCTTTTGTCTTTGTCAAGAACTTTTTTATTTTTCTTTGTCGCTCTTTTTGAGCTTTCCTTTGCCGTCTCACGCGACAGCCTATTTAGGATATCACTTTCAGAACTCTTTGTCAACAACTTTTTTGATTTATTTTTCAATCATTTCATTGATTTTTAAATCTTCCAGTTTCCTTCCGATCAAGAATGTCCCGCCTCCGCGTCTTCTTTCATCTTCCGTTCCTCTGTTGTTTTCCTTGCTGTTCCTCAGCGACGAATGTTATCTTATCACAGCTGTTTTTAATTGTCAATGTTTTTTATATATTTCATGCAATTCAGAATATTCTGAAAAATTAGCATCTGCGTTCCCCAACACTAACAGCTATTGCAAGCTTGCTTGCAGTAAGCTGATAGGGTTGGGGAACATAGGGCGAATGCCCTTAACCGAAAGGACGTCAGTTCTTTCGGTTGTTGCAGATGCGTAAACTGCGTTCCCACAACCAATGGCAGGTATAAGCGGCACACCTTGTGAAATCTATTATTTTTCTGTATAATCAATCTCATCTTTTTATTTCACTTATAAAGACACAGGAGACACGATATGTTTCATTATTATATGTTCAACAAACCTTTCGGCTGCATCACTGCCCGACGTGATAGCCTTTACCCAACCGTTATGGACTATTTTTCAAAGTTAAACAATGATAATTTAAATCCGGTTGGGCGATTAGACCGAGAAACCACAGGACTCCTCCTCATTACAGATGACGGAGTTTTCAACCAGAAACTTACGCACCCTTCTTATCATAAAGAGAAAACCTATCATTTTACAGTTCTCGGTGATTTAACCGAGAATCGGTGCCAACAATTAGAAAAAGGAATCCTCTTAAAAGGATCCCCTGTTCTTACTTCTCCTGCGAAACTAAAAGTATTTCGTCAGGATATTCTTTCTAATATAATAGATACTTTGCATCCGGAAGTACAGAGTGCTGTGTGTAATAATCTTCCTACTCATCCAGTCACTTACGGAGAGATTACGATCAGCGAAGGACGCAAACGCCAGATTCGCCGCATGATGAAAGCGGTTCACTGCTGCGTAATTGAATTGAAACGCATTTCTATAGAAGATATTATTCTCGATGAGACACTTTCTCCCGGAGAATGGAAAGAGATTTTTCCACTATAACAGGAAAAATCTCTTTTTTATCTTCGTATATCATTTAAATCCAATTATAATCTCCACCGGTAATTGCCAGACTCAGAAGTGAATCCATCTTCTCAACTTCCTCTTCTCCTGTAATCTTCTCCACCAACACAGCTGTATCCTCCGCCGCCTCTAAAGTTTCATCCGGTCCAATTTCATAGTCAATATCCATCCCACAATCCGGACAAGGAATTGTATTCATTGTCTGCAGTGATAAAAATCGACTTCCACATTTTTTACATTCATAATATCCGCACTCTTTTGTGCCATCTGGTACATAATACATAATTTTCTACCTCACTCTCTTCATCTTACAAGTACTTTTTATCTTATCACTCACAAAAGAAGACCGCAAGCAACTTATTTCGTTGCGCAACCTTATCTCTTCCTAAGATTTGTAATCAAAAACCGATTGGTTTTTCTTGACAAACTCAACTTTTTTATGCTATATCTACTATAACTCTTTGCACTGCATATAAATCTACAGTACAAACTGAGCAGACCGTGATATCATATCATGGAGTCGGGTCGCAGATGCGACAGTGGAATCTTTCATCCGCGGGACAGTAGTTGCTAATACTGATTCGTGGGTGTTTTTTATTTTAAAACAATTCTTTCATTTTCCCACATATATTTAGTGCCATAGAGCTATCTTTCACTTGTTCTATTAAATTGGAGGTAACACATATGGAAAACAGCACAATGAAAACCGGAAATCCCATCGCAAACGAAGAAGATTTCCAAAAAGTAGCCAATAAAGTCTCTACCATTACAATTATTGGAAACGTCGCTCTATCCCTGCTCAAACTTTTTGCCGGAATTGTTGCGCATTCCAATGCGATGATCAGTGACGCCATTCATTCCGCATCAGATGTATTCAGTACATTTGTAGTTATTATCGGAATCAGACTCGCATCAAAAAAACCGGACAAAGAACATCCCTATGGACATGAACGCCTAGAGTGTGTAGCTGCAATTGTCCTTGCAATCGTTCTTCTTATCACAGGCCTTGGAATCGGAATCGAAGCATTCAAAACGATATTGCAGGGGAATTCTGACAACATACAAACACCAGGTATCTTAGCACTGATTGCCGCCATAATTTCAATTGCAAGTAAAGAGGCAATGTACTGGTACACCAGATATCATGCCAAGAGAATCGATTCCAGTGCACTAATGGCAGATGCCTGGCACCATCGTTCCGATGCATTTTCTTCCATCGGCGCATTGGTCGGAATCGCCGGTTCAAGACTTGGATTTCCAATCATGGACTCCATTGCCAGCTTAGTGATTTTTGTATTTATCGTAAAGGCTGCTTCCGATATTTTCAAAGATGCAATCGACAAAATGGTTGACCACTCCTGTGACGAAGAAATGGAGACTCAACTTCGCAACTGCGTAATGCGCAATCCAAATGTTCATAAGATTGACGTACTTCGAACTCGAATTTTTGGAAATAAAATCTATGTTGATGTTGAAATTGCTCTGGATGGCTCCATCACACTTCAGGATGCACATGATGTGGCCGAAAAAGTGCATAACGATATCGAAAAGACTTTTCCTAAAGTAAAACATATCATGGTTCATGTAAATCCTGCAAAATTATAAGTAACAAGCTTTCTCTTTCCATGAAGGAATCCTCGTCAATGACGAGGATTCCTTCAACGACTGGCAGTTCCTGCCTAAAATTCATTTAATCATGTTCTTTAATATATTGAAATACCTTTTTGTCACTCTTTGATTTTTTATACCATCCAATACATACCATTATAATTCCAACAATAATAACCGTAGTTCTTACCGATGAATTCGGTGAAAATAAGCAGGATACAATAATTCCGGTTCCAGCACCTGTAAAAAAATCTACAACAGATTTTTCGTGCTTTATTGTTCCCATCGCTCTTTCTTTATCTATAGATTGTACCATTTTTGAAACTTTTTATGTCATAAATTCATCTAATAAGTATCAATCGGTTGAGATGAAGCTTGAAAACAATTGAAAGAAGGTGGCGTATAAATGAAATCTCTTGTAAAGCGGGCGCAAAGGGGAGATGATCAGGCGTTCGTGGAATTGATAGAAGAAAATAAGCAGGCCATGTATAAAATAGCGGTCGGTATTTTAAAAAACGATTTTGATGCAGCTGATGCAATTCAGGAAAGCATCCTTACTTGCTATGAAAAGCTGAGAGAATTAAAAAAAGCACAGTATTTTAAGACATGGCTGCTCAGAATATTAATCAATAATTGTAATCAGATGCTTAGGGAACAGAAAAAAGTAGTCGGAATTGAGGACTATTATGGGGCAGAAGATATAAAAGGAAAGAAAGCAGAAGAAAAGATTGCAGCACCACCGGGAGCAGCAACAATCAACGAAGACTTTCTAGAGCTGTTAGACCAGATGGAACAGCAATATCGGGTTGTATTGATTTTATATTATGTAGAAGAGATGAGCATCCGAGAAATCAGTCAAATACTGCAGATGAATGAAAATACAGTGAAGACAAGACTTTCCAGAGGTCGAGGAGTATATAAAAAACTCTATCTGAAAGAACACCCGGAATTTCAGTTTGAGTAAAGCAAAAATTCAGACAAAGATAGAAAATGTGAGCAGAAAAGGAGGGCTTGAGAATGTCATTTGAAGAGAAAATGAAACAGGATTTGAAAAAAGATTTAGAAATTCCAGAGATTGTAGAGCAAAAGATTCAAGATGCATATAAAGAAATCGGACAAGGAAAGCTTAGAATGAAGAAGCCAGATAACAGGAATCAGAAGAGAAAGAAAGTGTGGACAACAGCGGCGGCAGCTGTGGCGGTGATCGCTGTATCAGGAACGGTTCTTTATTCCAATCCGGTACTGGCGAAGAATATCCCGGTGATCGGAGATGTCTTTGCAAAAATGCAGGAAAACAGGGCGAAGGATCCGTATGCAGGGAAAGATAAGACCGCCTATGAAAAGATTGAAGATTATTCTGCAAATGTGCAGACTCCGGGATCAGAAGCAGAAGATAACGGCGTGACAGTAACGGTATCCGATGCATACTGTGATGGATATGAAATGTATTTTACGATGACAGCTACTACAGACAATGAGCAGATCAATCAGAAGAAATATCTGCTGCCGGAGAAAAGTCAGAGAGTGCAGGTTAACGGAGAGGAATGCGGTGCAGAACTTTGTCTGGAAAAAGCGGAGGACGGAAGCTTTGTAGGTCTTGGACATATCAGTGCAGATTTTCTGAAGAAAAAGGAATTTTCAGATCAGTCAACGGTAAACATACAGTTTACCCAGCTCTATGGAAAGGGAGAAAATGAGCTGAGCACAACCAAGTATGTGGAGGGCGAGAATCTGATCAGCGGAGAGTGGAATCTCAAATTCACAGTGAATACGGATGCCAGCAACAACCAGACATATGAAGTAAATGCGGAGAATAATGGATTCAAAGTAAGTAAGGTTGTAAAAGTGCCAGCATCCACCTACCTTTATCTTGAGGTGCCGGAAACATATGAAAATGTACAGATGATTATTACGGATGCAGATGGAAATGCCCTCGAGAAATTCGGAGGTACTTTTACAGATCCGGAACATGGAGTGTACCAGATCAAGCTGCAGTTTGAGCAGACGGATACAGATCAGATTCATGTGCAGGTTGTAGATATGGATCAGAGCACGAACGATAATCTGGTCATGGTTGCAGAAATGACAGCCGATCTGAATTAAAAAATAGTCATTCTCCGTAATAACATGATGTCTTTTCGGGGAATGACAGGATGGTCACAACAGAGTTAGTTCGGTTGTGACCTCTTAATGTGGGCATAATAAAGAATGTGCCTCGGCACATTCTTGCGCCTGCGGCGGTCGCTTGCGACATCTACCTTGTACGCCGCAGTGCGCATCCTAAGCGGAGCGTTTTTTATATATTAGAAAAGGACTTTCCTAATATATAAAAAAATCACCGTCCCCACAGCTCCTATGTCTGTAAAAACAGTGATTGTTAGTGCGCGATCAGTGGTTCGAACCCCGTATTTACACTCAGAAGCGCCTGGAAATGGAGGTTTTTGCACAGCGTCTAGGCGAGTGTAACACGAGGTGTAACACCTATTTTTTCTATTTATTACATTACAAATTACACACTGTATATAATGATATATTAAGATATCTTCACCGGATTCTCCGAGAAATTTCCGTATATGTGATCACTTATCCTCCGACATTTCGAAAGTCTTACTCTTCCAAAATACTATAGATTAAGGATAAATAATATCTATTTTTCTAGAAGATGTTGTATTTTCCTTGGACCTCTGAAAAGCTGATTGCAAAATAGAAACTAAACATGTTTGATCTATAATTTTACTTTTTTCGGTTCTTTAAATTATCTTTTTTATTCTCCCTTCTTCTGTCTTTGCTTTTCATCTATTAAAATAGACAGGCAAATACCAGAGATAAGTAACAATAAAAAATATCCCATAATAGTATTGTCATCACCTGTCTTCACACGATCACTTTTACTTGAGACAGATGAATGTGACAAGTCTTCTTTCTCTTTTCCGATATAGCTATTTTCAAATGTTATGCGTTCTACTTTTTCACCTTTATCATTTTTAACAACTGTAGCCACCTTTAACTGATCTTCTTGATCATAAAAAGCCTCAACGATCACAACATAGCTATTCTGATCATATAAGTAATTATCTTTTTTCTCTGATGTCTGATAAATCTTGTACTGATATCGACCAACTTTCCTTACCTTCATTACAATTTCAGCACCTACATTATTTTTCATTGTCCAAAAATATTGCAAATTCCTACTTCCTTCTGGCATAGGAGCCTCATTTTGATTCGTTGTCATAACATAGGAAAATTCATCTGAAACTTTCTCAGCTTCACTGGAAAAAATCTGCTGCACCGGAATTTTTACGTTGGTATAATCAACAGCTGCCAGCACTGGTCTCTGATAACTCAAAAAAACAATCATAACCAATAGTATAATCTTTACTTTCTTTAAATCAGTTAGTTTCATGTTTCTTTTTCCCCTTTTCCTCATTTTCCTGTCTGTTGTTCATAACAATACTAAAGACACACTAAAGTTTTTGTTATAAAAGGGAATACAACGGAGTCTCGCCGCACGTATTCCCCTTTTCTTGTCTTTTATTCAAGCTAAAAATCTAGATTATCTATCATCTCCGCATTGCCTTGTTTTTGTTCTTTCTCCAAAAGATCAGACCTACAGCAATACTTATAACTAATAATATACATACCTGTTGATTTTTTGCTAAATGGATTCCTGTTGCTGGTATTGATTCTGTGTTTTTATTAGTGATCTTTAATTCAATCACATCTCCTCGTGCAGCCTCAATCTGCTGTTTCATTACAGCTGTATTTCCATTCGATGTTGCCTGCACTGGATTTGAATACTTATCATTCTCTTCTTTTTTAGAAATCGAAACAGCGTATTTTGATGTATCAACAGTTTCTGTTATTATGATATCCGAAGATATATCTACATTTTTTAATGTAACTTTATCTCCATGTTTCAAAGAAGTTCTAATTGTCTTGCTACGCAGCTTTTGACCATCTTCCCAATAGAGAATTTCCATATCAAATGGCTTCTTGCGGTTTCCAAGTGGACCAGTGACTTCCTTTGTAATCTCAACCGTCACCCCGCCTTTTTGCGGATGATTGACGATATGTCTGTCCGAAACAGCTCTCCAGGTATTTGTCATCGGTGATTTCTCATATAGGAATAAAATATCGGATTCTACATCGACCATATATAAATTAAAGTTATCCTGATACTGTGTTTTGGTTTTATCTGCTTTGTCCTTTTTGTTTGGAGTAACAGATTCTACCATCCAGTATCGTCCGTTCTCAAAGTCCTCCGGTAATTGAAGCATTCCATTTTCATCTGTTTCTAAGGAACGATACGTCGTACACGTTTTTCCATCCTTTTTCAGAACGATATCGTCCTTGCTCTGTGTATTGTCATAATCTACTGTATATCCTGTATCATCCGCATATTTTTTCGTAACATCATCATACGGTACTTTGTAGAACAGAAAACCTGCACCAGCAAGTCGGTTTCTTGGAAGATCATCCGTCTTTAAGAAACTTCGTTCAGCAAGATTGAAATGCAGATTCTGCACTTCCAGTTCCATCTTGGAAACATCCTTGAACTCATTCTCATCCTTCGGGAATATTTGTTGTCCATTTGAATCGAAATACTGAATCTCTGGATAAATAACTTCATAATATAGGAAACCATCCCCGTAGTCCGAAGAATAATGTGTCTTTCCTATCTCGATTTCTTCCACCTTATATTCCACCGGATTTCTGTCCTGGAATAGTGGAACATTGTCGACTGTGTGTTCCCATCCGTTCTCTTCATTCAGCAGGAATTCCTGTCCTGTAGAAATTCCATTCTGATACAATCTGATTTTCACCTGTTTTTCCGTCAGTGCATCATTTGGATTTTCCCATGTCTTTTTGATATGCAGAGTGCCTGTTTTAGCAAAATTTCGGATATTAAGGCTGGTATCTCCTCGCTGAAGCAGAACAGATTTTCCGTCTATCTTACCATCAACTGGTGCCTTAACAGCCTCCTGATTTTCGTTAGCCTCCCTATCCACCAGTTTTGCATCAGTGATTTTGAATGCTCCATTGGCAATCTCAACTGTGATCTGTATATCTCCTGTGTCTACATATCCCGTCGGTAAGTTTGTCTCTCGCAACAAATACGTCTCAGTTGCTGTTCTGTTCTGTTTGTTTTCATCTTGTAACGGAATGTGAAGTTGTGCGATTCCGTATTTATCAGTTGTTACCGTTTCCTCCTCAACACCGTTCTTACTGACAGCAAAATTGATCTTCTCCATTCCCTGTCCGGTAGACTCATCAAATTTGTTCAGTGTGAGTATTCCCTCTTTCTGATAACGGTTCTCCAATTCAATAGTAAGAGTCTCACCACCGCGTCCAATTCCACGTCCTGTGAATTGAATTCCACTTTCTGGATATGCTTCCCATGAATTTACATTATCTCCTTGTTCATGAGAATTGCGAACATTGTACCAACCTGAAAATTTCACATTCGAATCTTTTGGCTTATAGTTGTACTCTTTTAATGTGTATTTCCAGAATGAGTCCGCCTTAACGATCCACGTACAGCTTGTATGTGTATCATCTGTCCATGTACCTACAACTTCTATTGGAGCATCCTCCGCTTGCGGAGCTTCTGCATCCGGTTTCTGGCTATCTTCTGAAGGAAGCACAAGTTTCATATGCTCATGAAATGCAGGTGGCTGAGGTTTTCCATCTAAAAGCTTTTCATCCATATCTACCTGGATATAATAATCTTTCTTGACTTTCTCTATTGCTTCCGGCATTCCGACAAAATCTTTCTTTACTGTCAGGTAACCATTTTTTGCTACAATACGTCCGTCAATATGCCATCCATCGGACATTTCACTTTTGAAAGAATACCAATAAATGGTGAAGAATTCGGTATCTAATTTCGATGGCGGAATCTCCCTGTCTCCGATACGAATCATACGTCCGCTTTCACGAATTGTCTGGAATACCTCTTCATCGGAAGGAATTCTATCTATCTTGTAGATATAGTCTCCATTTCCAATATATCCCTCATCTGGTTTAGTTCCCTGCAAAAGTTCTTGCACTCTCTTATTTCCATCCGCATACTGTTCCCACGTAGATGGATTCTTATTTCCAAGAACTGGAACATCATGCAATATACTTGCCTTCACATTACAGTTTGCCACGGCAACCGCACTTGTATAATCGTCTACATTCGTGGTTGGTAATGCTACCGAACCATCTTCCGGCATCGCTGACTTACAGATATAAAACTGTACCTGTTTTCGATTTTGGTTACTCACCTTACGCCACGCTGCATAGAGGGTGATTGGCTGTCTTGCATTATTATTTATAAGATCAGAAATAGAATCCCCTGCACCGCATTCCTGCCACTTTCCGTCTTTGTTTCTGTAATCCCAATGATCGAATTCATACTGTTCCAACTCTTTGCTGTCATTATCTTCATGATCATAAACCAGAGGATATGGTGACTTAACGTTATGTTTTCCAGCTTCTATTTCATTCTCATAATCATCTGTATGTCTTGTCTTATTCTCAACCTGAGGGGTCAACTTAGCTTCCTTAGGAAGTTTCTTCATATAACGAGTTGTATTATAGATAACCCTGACTGCCCCAGACTCCAGCGGTTTGTCTGCGATCACCTCATAAGATGAGTTAACATTCGGAATTTCAAATTTTACCTTATCATCTCCGGACGGTTCCGGAAGAACCTCATTTTCGTCCCTGTCATTAGATGTACAACTCCAGACAATCTCCTTGCCATAATACTCACCTTCTAAACTTGCCCTCTTTGGTACTTCCACAGTATATGCTTCCCCATGGCCTACATACTGTCTCTTAATCGCCTCTCTTTTGGTCAGGTTCAGTGGATCCAACACTTCAATCAGATGAAAACTTCCCTCTACACTGAAATGTCTTCCTGCCAGCCCAACCTGAGAAGAAAGTCCTGTCAAACGATCAAAATAATTTTCGATTCTGTCTGGATTCAGTGGGTTTGGCTGTGAGAAATAATAGACAGATACATCTTTCCCGTTTTTCAGGACAGGAATATACCATGTACCATCGTTGTCCTTATAAGGGTGCTGTACAAACACACGGCTGTCTGTCGCATAACCAAACAGAATCTTCTCTTTCTGATCTGCGCCGGGCTCCAGCTTGCTCGGAGTGAAACCAAACTCACTGTAAATTTTAGAAATCGTATCATCTGGTTTAGCTCGCAAATAATAACGACTGGCTCGGCCACTGTTTGCTTTGATTATGTAATGCTGCTCAGCATTGAGGTTCTTTATCAGCTTATAATGTCCATCGATAAATACATAAAAACTGATATTTGCTTCTTTTATTGCTGCCGGTTTTTCTGTATTATCAGGAACAATCACATATGGACGTACTGCATCATCTGGCTGAATAGTAAAGCTCATGGTATGCTCTGCTTCATTTTTACTCCATGTAACTGCTGAAAGAGTACCATCTTCCTTTCTGCATTCCCAGTTTATATTCTGCGTTTGTTCTTCTACACGCGGCCTTGTACTAACTGTTCTTGTAAGTGTTGACTTTCTTGCAACAAAATCAATTGCTGGAAGATCACGCAAAGCTGTTTGGCTGTAAACCTGTCCATCGTCATCCTGTACTGTCACACTGTAAAAACCATTATATCTATCATCGTCGTGTTCTAGTAAGGTCTTTGCACTCATTATGGGACTATTCTGTCCGTCTGGCAGGTAATACACATCCATCGGCTCTCCGGATTCTCCTATATAAATACATTCATGACCTTCTTTCGTGTATATCCCTGCATTATGGATTGTATCGTAATCTCTCTTGGAATAATAAAAACGCTCTTTTGCTCCATTTTGAATAGAACCATCGTAATGAAATTTTTCAAAATGCTTTTTTAACTCATCATTAGAAATATAATAATAAACTGTTCCCGGCTTTGTTGTAGTATCTTTTATAACAGGAATTTCTTCGTTTAGAACATTATATCTCTCATTATCTACAAAAGTATAGAATTTAATATTCAAGGTTGCTGGTGCAAAAGTGTTGCATGCAACCGTATATGGTTGCTCTATCTTCCCAATAGAAAAGGTTAGTTTATCGCCCTGTTTTACCGGATGGATTGTTTTATTTTCATCCTCACTGGCACAAAGCCAGTCGCTTTCCTTCGTATCTCCTGGATCAACGGAAATTGTGACCGCAGAATCTTTCTTATAGTAACTCACAGTTCGATTTCCATCCGGATTGATCACTGTAACCGAATAGAAACTGTTCTTATTCTGCTTCATCTGGTCTGAATTATTATCCGGAATTTTTTCGCCATCAGATGCTCCTTTTGGCATATAATAAACGTCTGTTGGTACAGTTGCTTCCTGCTTGTCCAGATTATAAGATACATATTGCTGTCCTTTATAAGTTACCACTGTCGCCTGTGCTAATGTCTTCTCACCACGGACTGTATATGGAAAATAATTTCCGGACTGTGTTTCCTCTGCATTCAAGCCGAACTCTCTATAAATCTCAGCAAGATCACTGACAGATAAATAGCATCTGCCCTGACGGTTCCATTTATACACCTTTTTCAGAGAATCAGCCGGCAGCTTTCGAACCTCATTGTCTGCATATATATAAAACTGAATGTCAAAGGCTGTCTGATCCGCTCTCTGGATCACATAAGACTGTGTGATCTTTCCGATTGTGAACCTCGTCTGGTTCCCTGATTCCCGTATACCATCTATCACCTTATCATCTGTTCCCATACAGGTCCATTCGATCTGGTCTGTCTGGTCCGACAATTGGGGATTAAAATCAGCCACAGCTTCTTCCACTACAGTTCCTGTTAATGCATAACGAATCCGATCCTGCCCTTCTCCCTTTACCTCTACGGAATAAAACGAATTGTCCTTTTTTACAGAATCTTTTAAATTTAATGCAACGCCTTTTCCATTTGGAAGGTAGTAAACATCTATCGCTTCCCCTTGTTTATTCTGTCCATAATTGTAAGAAACATATGTCTTTCCGGATTCTGTGTCTGTATAAACTTTTCCGTATTCTATCCCGCTTTTTCCCCGGTATGCAGACACAAACTTCTCATCTGCAACAGGATTCTGCCCATCACTTCCTTTTACAAATCCGAACTCTTCATACACTAAGATCAGATCATCAAGGGAGACTCCGTAATATGTCGTTCTTTTTTCCTTCCATGTTTTAATACCAGTAATGTTATTATGCTGAAGCTTTACTTTTTCTCCATTAATGATGACATAAAAATCAATATCATATCCTTCTGCGACTTCCTGAGTATTCGAAGACGCTTCTCTTGCTTCCTGTTGCTCAGGAGATGTTTTGTCTTCTGGAGTATTACTTTCTTCCGAAACGCTTCCCTCTTCTTGCGATTTTTCTTCCGAAACGCTTCCCTCTTCTTGCGATTTTTCTTCTGAAGCACCTTCTTCATTCTGAAGCTCTGCTTCTGTACTACTTTTTTCTTCTAAAAGCTCTGCCTCTGAATCGTATCCTTCCTCCTGAATCTCAGATGCCAAAGCTATTGATCCCACGCTGTTTATACATAGAATCACGAGAAGTGTTAAGGCGATCCACCTCAGCCACACTTTTGTCTTTTTCATACTTTTCCCCTCCCATATGGTTCGTTTTTAGTTCTAAAAGACAGATTTTCTTTCGTTATTATTTTTCCTCTAAATTCCTTCACCACTTACCAAACTCAAACTATGAAGGGATTAGTTTGGCTTAAAAAAATATTCTATTTATTCTGTCTTAAATTATAGTCACTCCATTTTTCTTATAATGATATTTCATTATACATCTACTTGCGGTTTTATATAATGTGCAAAATTTGAAATCTTTTAACTCTTTTCTTAACAAAAGTGTTCCATTCCATTAGAAAAAGCTTCTTCTATCTCTCCATCCCACACAGATGCATAATGAAACTTTATCTATCCACTAAGATACATAGAATAAATCAATATAAAAAAGAGCGAATTCCCATTCATTTAATGAGTTTTCGCTCTTTTCTTGTTTCTAAAATGCTTTGTACATTCCTCTTCTTATTCTTTATTTCTTTTCCTAGAAATCACAATCATGATTCCTAACCCTGCACATGCTATACAGATCCAAGTAATAAATGTTGTTTCATCACCTGTCTTTACCTTATCAATCATATCGCGAATTGGATTCGATGAAACTGGTTCATTTTTTCCCGGTGTCTTTTCCGGAGTATCTCCCGGTTGATTTGGTAGAACCGGAGGTTCTTTTTTTGATACCCACTCTGCCTTTGGTTCTGTCTCAACATTATATTCAAACCGTCCGCTGATTTCAGATGGAACCTCAATCAGAAATGGAGCTGACTCAAACTGTTCTGTTCCACTATCTACGGTCCCAATCTGTGCAAGAAGATAAATACCCTCCTCTAAATTTAGAAAGCTTGTATAGCCTACTGTATTTGTCTCCTGTGTAGTTCCAGTAATGTTATTTTTCTTTGCATAGTCAAATAACTTTTTCGCCTGCTTTTCTCTTGCACCGGCGCTTGTATCTTTTAATGAGATGCCCGCTGATACAAATTCCTCGTTCCAGACTAACTCTCCGTTTTCTGCAGATTGAATCTGGAATAAAGTAAATGTTGCTCCGGAAAGATCCACCTCTCCCTGGGAATCTGTTCTTCCTTTGTAATGGATCTCGATACTTCCCTTTTTAGTAGCTGCAGAAACCTGTAGTGTTGAAACAGATAAAGTACAGCTCATAAAAAAAAGGATATAGAGGAAAATAATTCTGGTGTTTCTTATTCTTTTGATCACTTTCTTTTCCTCCTCTTTTTCTTCTTTGAATTTCTTTTACTATAGATAATCATCACAATAAGTCCGATTAAAATAACTACAATTGTTATGATCAATACTTTTGCGGTAAAAGATAATTCCGGTTTTATATTCTGATCCGGTACTTCTTTTATTGCCTCTTCATATGGAATACGTTCTCCACGTACCAAGAGACGGTGCGTATTAATCGCATATGGGGTACATGTAACAAGTGTCGCATAATCCTGCCCTGGCTCGATGGATAATGCCTCTGTCTCTTCCGGTAACACAGTTAAGATCTGGTCAATCTTATATGCCAGAGTTTCTCCTAATACCTTGATATAAAAAATATCTCCTACTTTCAATTTATCCATATTTGTGAAAAGTGTTTTTGTCGGCAGTCCTCTGTGTCCGGTTAACACTGTATGCGTACTCTCACCACCAACCGGCAATGATGTCCCCCAGAAATGTCCGACTCCTGCCTGTAGAACTGTTTCACTTGTTCCATGATAAATCGGAAGCTCTACTTTAATCTTTGGAATACGGATGTATCCCATCATTCCTGATCCATCTACATTTAAGAGATCCTGATACCGCTCATCGATTTCCGTATTTGTCTGTGAAAATGGATCGATTAAATCAATGTTTCCGAGCATTTCCTGATTGTAGGCTCTTGCATCTGCCAGCATCTGTTCTTTTTCAGCATTGCTTAGTTTCACACTTTCTGCATCATAGTTTGATACGACCTTTGAACTATTCTTCTCATTCAGATAACTACTAAATGTCGGATATAACAATACGGAGAATGCAACCAAAAGCACGATTAAACGAATGATATCTTTTATTGTAAACTTCTTTTTTTCCTTACTCTTCATTCCATTCTCCCTGTTGTTATACTTGGAATTGCGGCTATCTTCCTGAAAAGATAACCGCAATTCCTGTTATTTTACTTCTTGTATTTCTAATTCATCTGCTGATTAAGCATTTTTTCTCTTATCACGGATAAAGCTTACTGCTACACCAAGTACAAGAATTGCAGCGATTACAGCAAAGATGATTGTTCCCATACCACCTGTGGATGGAAGAAGGGATCCTGTGCTGTTTTCGATATCGATGATTTTATCAGTTTCAACTGTTCCATCTTTGGAAATTGTCCAATTATTTACTTCTGTATCTGCACTCTTTGTGATTTCAATTTCAATCGGAGCTGTCAGCTTGTTGTATCCTGCTGGAGCCTGTGTCTCCACTAAATAATAAGTTCCTTCTGCAAGACCATTAACACGAAGATTGTAACCTGCTCCAGTAATGTCTTTAACTGATTCAAATTCTGTAGTAGTAGATGTTGGATCTACAACATAGTTTCCTGCAACTTCTGGAGTTACTGGAGAAACTTTAATTACATTAGTATCATTATTTGCATCAGCATCTGTTTTGTTTAAATATAACTTAAATTTTGCACCTGCTAACTTTTCATCTGTACCTGTTTTTTTCTTTAAAATATCCAGTGGATATGTCGGTGTTTTTACTTCAACTGGTGTTGTTTCTGTTTTATTACTTGGATCGTTACCATACTCTAAATGAGCCTTGTTGCTTTCTTTTACAGCAGCGTTTGCATTTACTTTTGCATAATATGTAACTTCGAAGGTTTTTCCTTTATTTGCCTGGTTAGCTTTTACCCATGCAGATAAATCAAGAGCCATTGTTCTGTTGCCATCACCGGAAAGTGTTGCAATTGTAGGTGTTGTACCTGCCGCTGTAACGTCTGTATCTTTAAATGCAATTGTAACATTTGCTTCTGTTACTTTATCAAGAGCATCTCCGTCGGCATTCTTTACAAAATCAAGACCTGTTGTTAATGTATCGTAGATTTTATATACATACTGGTCATATCCTGTTGTATCCGGAATAGAACCTGTTACTGTATATTTAACTACCTGTCCAATGCTTACTGTCTCTTTGTCTGCTGTTTTTGTAATGCTTGGTGCTTCTGTTTTTAAGTTTACTGTACTTGTTGGTGAATCTACTGTAACTAAAGAAGACTGAATCTCTTTTCCTCCTGTTACATATACAAGATAGTAACCTGCAGCTAAATCTGTGAACTCATAATCTGTTTTGCTATCTGTGATTTTTCCAGAAGTTTTTGTTGCTGCTAAACTATTTTTTAACGCATATGCTGTAAAATCGTTTGCAAACTGCTGTACTTTAACACTATTATTAGCTCCAAGTCCAGTAACTTTCGCTGCAAACTCTTCATCTTTAGAAGTTTCAGTGATGCTTAATACACTTGCAAGTGCAGCCTTATAAGTATCATTTACGGTATATGCATAGTTTGTTGTTTCTCCGCTTTTTGACTCTGTCACATCAAATAATTTGTACAGATTAATTGTCTGATCTTTAAGTGTCTGTGCCGGAACACCCTCTCCTGATTTCACATTAACCGTAAGTTTGTTTGTTCCTGTAGTCTTTGTTCCTACATCGGCAGCAAGTGCTGTCACTGCCATCGCCATTGTCATAATCGCTGCTAGCAGCACTGCCATGATTTTTTTCATTCGTTTCATAACATTTGTCTCCTTTTCTTTGAGAATTTTTCTTTTTTATAGTTTTTCTGCTTTTTTATTTTCCTTGCATTTTTTATATCTCATTACGAAATATATCAGGAAAAGCAGAACAGCTATCAGGTAAATAAAGTTTCTTCCCTGTCCTCCGGTATCCGGAAGTCCTAGGAAATGTTTGTTGGTTATCGTAAACGTAAATCCATCATCCGATTTTTTTATCGTTGTCGTATAACCATCTATTTCTTTTTCTGTAACGAAATATGTGTAATAGTGAATGGTTTTATCTTCATCCGTCATATATGCTGGAAGTCCTTTAATTACTTCCTGCCAGGTAGATTTATCACTAGAACCACTTATAATATAATCCCCATATCCTGAAACAGTTTCTGTCTGTTCTTTTCCTGCTGCATCTGTCCATGTACGGGAGATTGTTACCGTAATGTTATTCGGACGTTTTTTATTATTTAGATCCTTCCAGACTTTATTAATTGTCAGCTTGATCAACTTATCACATGGATCCTGTGACTCGGATGGCTCCGGAGTATCACTTTCTCCTGTGTTCAATGTTGTTTTAGTATCTGCCATCAATACTGCTTTTGCTGATGATTCATATGCTTTAAGCTCTGCTGTCGTAGACAACGTATCATCTGTCAGCTTTGCATTTTGCAAAGTCTCATAGCTTTTTATCGATTTCATATGACCCAGCGTGTAAATATCCCATCCACTGGAAGTATCTTTTTCATAGCTTAGATTCAGCTGGTCTGAACCATTTTTGATTTGTTTCAGCGCCACATCCAGCTTTCTGTAAATACGGTAGTTGTTATTCTCGCCTTCCACCTTCTCCTGTGTGACAGCTCCATATACAGAATCCAACTCACTCTTTCCGCTAAATGGACCAACAAGATTTTTTGTTCCACGAACCACATCGCAGTAATACATGTTGTTGTTCTTTAAAAGCCCTTCATCATTGAATCCAACAAAGCCACCGCTTCGTCCATCATCTTTAGAACCATCTTTATCATTTCCAGCTCCACCTGCATAGACATCGTATCCGTAGCTTACACCGTAAACATTACTGTCAGTGATTTTTGTACGATTCGCTTTGATCAGGTTTACACTGATATTAGATTTCGCATCATCATCATTCAAAAGTCCATTTTCATTACATGGAAGTTTGATGGATGAATCTCCGATCGTAATAATTGCAAGATCTGTCTCCTGCTTGTTATCTGTTGACCTCTTCGAAAGTCCTACAGAGATATCCAATCCAAGCAGATTTACGTGAAGCAGTTTGCCATCATACAGTGCATCCACTTTAATAATTCCAAGATTGATTTTCAAAAGATTGGAATCCTGGAGCTTGTCCAGATATAATGCTTTTATAAGTTCATTAACAAGTGAGAATATTACATTCACTGCTCCAGAATCCACTTTCAGATCTGCAAGGTAAGCAAAGCTTGTTCGTCCGGCAAATCCTCCGGCTGTTCCTCCTGATGCCACTTGTTTTAATCCAATTTTCTGGTTCGTCTTGTCACCTGCTGTACAATTCGACATTCTTGCTAGATTTGCATATCCGATAAATCCTCCGGCAATCTGCTCCTCTCCGCCAGTGCTTTGTACTGTGTAACCATCATCAGTTCCTGTAACTGTACAGTCATCAATGTGAGAACCAAAAATATCCAGAACTCCAAGTGCTCCACCGAGCAACTGTCCTTTATTATCTCCAAGAACATCGATCTTATCTGCCTTAACCACTCCGCTCTTTCCAGAATAGCCTACAAATCCTCCGACGCTATTTAACCCTCTTACATTACTTAAGTTCGTTACTTTACTGTTTTTCACAGAACCATTTAACAGCGATCCACCAAAACCTCCGGCTGTCCCGCTATATGTAACCTGATTGTTCTGTCCGGATCTTATCGCCGTGTTTGCGCTGACACTTAAACCGGCATCCTTGCTTCCGCTTACAGTTCCGTAATATACATAGCTTCTAAACGCATCCAGCACATCGGTTCTACCAAGCTTTAATAATTTATCAAGTAGCGAGGTTTCACTTCCTGCACTGATATTGGCAACTCCGGCTACATCTGCGATTCCGAAGCATCCTCCGGCATATTCACCTGCGATTACGGAACGGATATTCTGAGCAGAAATTCCTGCGTCTTCCTTATCCTTCTCGCCAAGTACTGTTCCTTCCAGCATTCCGGCAAAACCTCCGGCTGCTTTTGCATAGGATGTATTGGCTTCTCCGTTTGAATGCGCTCCGTTTATGATGATTCCCCAGTCATCCCAGGCTTCCACATCTGCATAACGGATCGTTGCAACTGTAGCATTTAATACTTTTATCAAATCTGCTGGTTTATCAAGCAGTTTATTCAGAAGCTGGCTGAGTAATCCTTCTCCTGCAGTAGGATTCAGTGTCGCAACACTTCCCGGTCTTGAGCTTCCGACAAATCCACCGACATAACTGCTTCCGTCAACTCGTCTCAACTTTGTAACCTTGCAGCGTGCATCTTTTTCGCCCCAGATCTGTCCACCAATCAGTTTTCCGACATAACCTCCGGCATAACCGCAAGCATCCTTGGCATTGATTCCTTCTGACTGAACAATTAATCCACTCTGATAACCTTCCACAGAAGACTGCTTGATTACTGGAACAAATACATTAAGGACATTGATCATTTGTCCTAATTGCAGATTAAGACCAAGGATATCAACTCCTCCAAGCTTTGCTGCTCCGCCGTTTATCATTTCTCCTGCAAAACCTCCGGCACATCGGATTCCTTTGATTGTCTTCGCCTGATAAGCCTGTCCATTTGTAATGGTTCCAGTCTGCATCGAACCAACGTAGCCACCGGCTGCACCGCCATTCGCCAGTTTTATTTCATCCCGGTAATTTTCTCTTCCTGCGACAACATTGTATCCATATATATATTTCCCAATGATTGCATCAAGTTCTTCTTGACTGTTTACTTTACCATTCTCTGCAAGATCACTTCCGTAACCTTTATATTTACCAACAAATTCTACCCAATCATTCCAAGTTTTATAATCCATCAAGGCAAGTGGACCGTAAACTGCCGTATTTTCTTCCGTCGGATAGACAACGCTGAGTGCTCCAAGGATGTTATCTACTTTTACCAGTCCCCATAATAAGGACAGATTTCCGGTACTTGCCGTATCGGCTGACTCCATAAGACCTGTGAAACCACCTGCAATTTCTTCTCCGTATACCGAACGAATTCTTACTGCTTTACAAGTACTTGTTGGTCCGGTATATTCTTCACCTTTCCATTTCTTTGTATTATTTCCCCAAATATGTCCGCCTTCGTTATGTCCTGCATAACCTCCGGCCATACCTCGTTGTACCTGTGTTGTGGAAGCCGCATCTGCACGAACTGCACCACCGCAAGGAATACATGTTGTAGAACTGTTTCGAATTGTAGGAACAAAATCTTCTGCAAGAGATGCCAGTGTTTCTTTAGTATTGACAAGACCACCTAGTATACTTGTTTCTCCCAAAGCATCTGCCACACTACCTGGCTGTAAATCTCCAACATAACCACCAGCTGTAATCTGACCAATGATATATGAGAAGTTATAAGAATTTGAATTCTGAATATGACCACCAGAAATCTTACCAACAAATCCACCGGCATCTCCTAATACATCATTATCCGAAGCATCAGAAGCTGTATTTTTCATAGAGGCTCTAACCGCAAAACCACCAGGTCCTCCAGTAACATTGGAATGCTCAATTGTAGAAACCACAACATTTAATGCATCCAATACATCATTCAAGCCAATCGCTGTACCTAAAACCTTCAAGCCTTTTCCAACCGAAGCAGCAGAACCAATATTCATATATCCAATATATCCACCGGCATATCTAGCTCCCGTTACTGCATATATACTTTCCTGACTAAAATAATTTGAACTATCTTCACCCTCTAAATCTTTAGGAGGTGTTACCGTTGTATGTTTCAAATTTGTTACATCACAATGACTAACTTGAACTCCACTGCCATAACCAATAAAGCCACCAGCACTACCAGAATTCGTATCATCCGATTTAAATTTATTAGCCGATACTGTAAATCCATTATCAGATTTAACACCTGCATACTTTATAATTGGAACATATGCATTTACTAAATTTAACAATTCTCCAATATTTATATTTAAACCATTAATATTTCCTAGAACACTAATACCTTTACCAGCATCCGCCAATGCTCCAGAATAAACATTTCCGCCAAAGCCACCAGCATAGGTTTGACCATTTACAGAATCTAAATTGTATACTGCGTAATAATCATTAGTTCCTCGTGAACTGTTATCAACTGTACCACTTTGAAAATCTGCTGCAAAACCACCAGCAACATCTGCTGTAACACTTCCACCATTCACAAAAGAAACCGTGCAATTTGTATATTTAGGAATTAAATATCCTACAGCATTTACTAAGCCATTAGCCTCAATCAATGATTTAATTGAAGTATCATCAGCAACATCTGCTAGACCACCCGTTTTTGAAATAGCCACAAATCCTGAAGCATATCCGCCATCATCTGCAGCCTTCACTGATTTTAGATTTGTTACATGAGAATCCTCTACTTTAGTACTTCCACTTTTTGCGATAAAACCAGAAGCACTATAATCACGAACAGAATTAGAATCACGACTACCCTTTGCGTGTACCGTAAATCCATTTGTGGCTCCATTCACATTTACTTTATTAATCTTTACTTCAATTGCTTGTCCTAGAGAGAGCAAATTATTCAATTTCAACAAATAATTCAAACCTAACAGGTTAACAGTTAATCCACCATCTGCTCCCGCCAAATCACCAGGACCAGAAAGACCTATAAATCCGCCTACTAAGTTATTGCCTTCTATAGAAGCTAAATTATTGATACTAACAGTTGTTATCGAACCACCAATCGTATCTCCAAATCCACCGGCAACACGTTCATTTCCCGTAATAGTAAATCCATTCTCTGCACCATTTACATGAACATTATCTACAGTAAACGCAAGATAAGATGCAACGCCAAGCGTTGTATTTAATAAACCGGCAACACTGGCCGTACCCATTGATCCAGCAATTCCACCAACATAATCATTTCCTGTAACACTGGATAATCCGGTTAAAGAGACATCAACCACTGGAACCAAACCAACATCATAAACACTATTTTTCCAATATGATATTTTCTGTAAATTATCCGCATTCGATTGTGCTATATATGCACCATTACCTCGGCCTGTTACACCACCAACATAGTCCTTTCCACTAACTTGCAGTGGAGCATTTACAGAACATCCTAAGATATGTGATGGATTTACACCAGCAAGAGAAAGTAAAGATGAAGTTGCTCCAGGATTACTACTCAAAAGTTTTACAACAAGATCAACTAAACCGCCAAGTAAATTATCTTTTGTGTCATCTTTACCTAGGTCTGCAGCCCATCCAAGAGATGCAATTCCTGCAAAACCACCAGCATAATTTCCAGAAGCCTTTACAGTGAGTGCATTATCCGATTTAACATTACAATTGACAGTTGATGCATTGGCCAATCCACCGGCAAAACCACCAATATAACTTTCACCAGAAACAGACACAACTGCATTATTTAATGAACAATTTAGAAGTAAACTTTCCGTATTCATCTTAGGAAGTTTTGTCTCTATATCCAATGCCCCTGATAGTGTTCCTTCAATCACATCATCACGAGCTAGACCAACAAAGCCACCTACAAAATTCTTTCCACTAATTGTATTCGTACCATCTGTTACAGAACAACTCTCTACAATAGCACCCTTTTGCATACCAATAAATCCACCAGCATATTCTTTATCGGATGCTGTAGAAATCGTTAAGCCATTAATACTACATCCTACAATCTTCGCATTAATATATCCTGTTGGAATTAACTTTTCTAAAGGAATTGCGTTACCTAATAGAATAGTAATTAAATCTCCTAGTCCTAAACCGGGAATCACATTTAAGATCTCAGCTAAAAGTTTCGTTGTTCCTCCCAATGCTTTAGATAAACCTTCATACTCCGTTTTACCTGTAACGTATCCAGTAAAACCACCTGTATCATTATTTGGGCTCTGTACAATAACATCACCTATCAATTCGCAATCTGATATCTCAACATTACCAACAACACGTCCAGCAATCGCTCCAGTAGCTAATGCTGTAGGATCATTTTTTCGTGCATCTAAAACATCTGTTAAAGTTTTTCTTAACCCCGCATCAACACTACCAAAGGTTAATAACCACGCAAGAAGATCTACCACACCTCCTAGTAATTTTCCTAGACTAGAAACCAGTCCATTAACCAATGTTTGATCGTATTTTGTTGTTGTCGATTGATTATCTACTTTTATGTTATTAAATCTTAAGTTTGATACTTTAACCAGATCTTTACTAAGTCCGACATCATTATCACTAGCTTCATCAGATAATGTATCGAAGAATCCAACACCCATTTGTTTACCAACATCTAAAGGTCCTGTTTGAATTACATTTACATTTGATAAAACTGGTTTATCAGTTGTATTTAAAACACCATCTTTCCAAAGTCCACCTTTTTCAGCAGATTTAGCACCAATCATTGTGCCTTGAAAAGTAAGTGGAGTCCAATTTGAACTACCTAAATCAATGTCACGGAAAATGATATAGTTAGCATTAGCAGAATAAGTTTGTCCTGTCATTTTATCTATATCTAAATCAGGATCAATTTTACCTGTATTTTGATTTACACCACATCTACCTCTACGGTGTATTCCTTCAGCACTAAGCTTACTATCTTTCTCTAAAATTGTACCAAATGTGAAATCTTGTTTTCCGTTTTGTTCCTGCTTTAAGTCGGCATCGCCACCATAAAGCAGGATAGAGTTACCTTTTCCATCTGTGTCTATTTTCCAAGACACACCCTTATAAACTGCTTGATAGACTGCACCATAAACAGTTTTGCCACTGCCAATTGCTCTCAGCTGTTCCTCATTACCAATTAAGATATAGGTTTTATCACCAATTGTTTTTACAACCTGCCCCTTAAAGTCACGTCCTTCAGTATCTGTTGTATCAGGATCTATGCTCAATTGATCCGCAACCAGTTCCGGTTTATCCGAATTAAATTTCTGCGATAACACGTAATTATGAGACTTACTATAAGTCAGATACTCCTGATCTTCACCATCCGGATAGATCATCTGTCCCATACCAAACTGTGGTGCATCATAATCTAATGACATAACCGGTTCCGACTCAGATTCTTCCTGTGCAAGCACCATCAACTGATATGGGTTATAAATGTAGATGGTATCCGTTTCCTTATCATACAGCGTTGGTGTTTCGTTTTCTTCCACTTTCGTACCTGTAATAGTTCCGGTAAAGGAATCTGACACTGTCCAGATTGCTTCCAAGTTCATCTGGATATCATTCATCAAAATGTATTGGGCATCTGCACCGTATTTCAGCTCTGTGCCTTCACTCTTTACTACATCTCCAGAACCTATCGTCCCATCCTTATCACCTGTGTAAACATAAGCATCTGAACCGATCTGTTTTAACTGTTCATAATTATAAATGCAGATTTTATTATCTTTATAATAAGCATCTATATGATCGGTTGATTCTACTTTAACATCCTCGCCGGAAGTTTCCGCTTCGTCATTTTTTGAATCTTCTCCTGTTTTCTCGGAAACCGGGGGGACAGATTCCGTGGTGCCACTTATTTCATTTGAATCTAAAGAGTCATTTATAACTTTTTCTTCACGACTGCCCGCATTAGCATCACTAGAAGCTGTCACTTGATTCGTATTGCCGGCCGATGAATTCAAATTTTCTGCATCCGCGATATTCACCTGTGAAAATAAAATAGCTATACATAGTATTACCGAAATAATTCTATTTGCCAGCCTTCTGTTTCTCTTCATATCTGGTCCCCTACTCTTTTACTTTTGATCTACTTTTCAACTAAACCTTTCAAGGTTCTAGTTTGTATAAAAAAAATATTTACTGCTTATACCTTCAATATTTTTCCAAATATCTTTATCACTATCTTTAAAATTATACATTTTTTTAATGACTAATATAATGTGCAACCAACGAAAAAAATTTTTATTATTTTTGTTCAAAGCGTACCAGTTATGTTCAATATGTCCAAAAAAGCGAATCACACAAAGCATGTGATTCGCTTTTTTTATAATTGCTCCAATATTTTTAATATTATAATGCCGTTTCGAACAGCTAACATTTCTGCTATATTATCAAAGTTCATTCCTGTTAGCTTCACTATTTTTTGCAAACGATAGGAAACTGTTCGGGCATGTATATTCATTAACTCAGACGTTTTCCGAATACTTTGTTTCTGATTCAGATAACATTCCAGTGTGTTTATCAGTTCTCCATTTTTCTGAAGATCATATTGACGGATCGCATTCACTGCATCAGGTATATACATTCTCAACTGTTTTTCATCCTTAATGTCCGTAAATATATGAAAGAAACCTAATTTTGAACAGTCTATTTTTGGAATTTTTCTAGTTTCACCCGAAAATCCAGTTTCTCTTCCTTCTTGTTTTCCTTGTGAATATATATGACTCGATTCGTGTTGCAGTAAATATACTCTTTCGGTACAACATTTAAAATTGTTTTTTCTACAATCTCAGTTTCTTTTCTTTGATCGGCACTAAAATTACCTGCGCACATCTCCGGTTTCAAATAGAAAGTAATCACCCGATACTCCTCCGTTGCATCAAGATTAAGGAGATTCGCAACATCATCTTCCTCTGCTTCAGATAACGAACCATTTAACATTCGATATTCCAAATCTCTATGATATTTTCTTTCAATATTTTTTCTGTCACAACTTGAGTTAAAATATATAGCAAATTTATAATCACGTTCTCTAAAGTTATAAAATCAAGTTCTATTAACGGTTCGTTTACTTCGGAAATCACCAGATAAAATACACTCTGATCAAGAATATTGATTTTTTTAATATATTCAATATTTTCTCTTTTTTGCCTGATATATTCATATTGTGTAAGAATGTTTGGAATGAATTTTTCATTATCCTCTGCAATGATTAATCCACTTACCTGCTTTTTATTTAATTCTTCCAAGTGACTTAATACTATACGCTCATTAAGCTGGTTTTCGTAAACAACCAAAGAAGTAAGGAGTAGTTCTCCCCCCCCCAGAAATTTTTCCATATTTGGAACTGAGAGAATTTGTACTCCTCTTATTACTCTATTTATTCCGGAATTATCACTAATCAATTGCATCTTTGGGAATTTGTTTGACTCTATAAATTCTTTTATCGTGTAGTTCATTAGTGGTTTATACCTCCATGTTTCACAGTATTTTATTATTGATAGATTTTAGCATATCTTTCTAAGATTTTTCAAATAGTTCCTGTTTTTTTAATGTTATTTTTATGTTAAAAAGCCACTACACAAAATACAATCCGTGTAGTGACTCTTCCTTTTTTACAATGCCTCCATGATTCGAAGAATAATTAATCCGTTTCGAACCGCAAGCATCTCTGTTACATTCTCATAATCCATTCCAGAAATTTCTTCAATTTTCTTCATGCGATACATAATCGTACGGTAATGCACAAACATCTCGGTGGACGTCCTTTTATAACTCTGATTATTATTCATAAAACATTCTAACGTATCGATTAGCTCTTTCTTTTTCTTCTTATCATATTCATAAACTATTTGCAAAGATTCCGGGATATAGGACCATAATTTTTTCTTATCTTTAATCTCAGCAAATACTTGAAAAAAACCTAATTTAGAGCAATCCACAATGGAACGCTTTGAATCGCCTACAACTTTTCGGACCACATTAATATAATCAAGAGCCCGTTTTGCGTCCACAAAAGATTCCTTGATATCATGATATCCGATCACTTTTTTTCCAATACCAACCAAAAAATCAATTTTCGCATCTTTCTGATCTAATTGTTCTTGTACCTCACTTTGCAAAACTTCTAATTTCTTACGAAATTCCTGTTTGGTTTCCCCTATATGTTTCTTATAGATATAGATGATCTGATTCGTATTATGTATCACATAATCTTTTTGCAGTAGGTGCAAAAACATTTTTTCAGCAATCTCAAGTTCTTTTCTTTGTTTGTCCGCAAAGTTTCCTTCGTCATTATTCGGGATAACACGAAAAATAACAACGCATACCTCATCCGTTTTCTCAAGTTTTAAAATCTTTGCTGCTTCCTCTTTTTCTAACTCTGTGAGAGTTCCATTCAGTAATCGGTATGCTATATCTTTGTGATAGTACTTGGCAATATTTTTTTCCATCAAGCTTCTCATAATGATATGGCGTAAGACAACAACAATATTCTCAAGAGCAATAAAATCCAATGTTTCCATTTTTTTGTTCTGCTCCGTAACAACGAGATAAAAGGTTCTATAACCAAACACATCAATTTTATGAATGTACTCTGACTGCTCCCTTTTTTGATGCCAGTATTGATATTTAGTAATGATATTAGGCACAAATACTTCTGCATCTTCCTTCATTGTAAACTCCGACAGGGTTGGATCATTTGAATGGAGACATTCATACTCTTCATCATATAGAGCGACCGGATTTTCAAGCATACTATAAATCAAAGCAAAAATCTTCTCTACAGAACCTTTCTCGTCTACAAGATAAGTAGTACCCCCCCCCTCTCCCCTCCAAGCTGTCATGCGTTGTCTTAAAATATGTTAATTTTGCTGTTTCCATATCGTAAATATGAGTTAAAATATGCTTGATAATTCCCCAGTAATACAACGTCTTTGGGATTTCGATAACAGGGATTTGTTGCGATTTTGCATATTGTAGCAAAATATTAAAACGAATTCTTTGTAGCTCTGTTTGCTGATCTCGTTTTACTATGAACGCACTAATTTGCTTTTTCTTAAGTCCCTCTAAATGTTTCACAAACTCCTGTAGATCTACATTTTCGTATGCCTTTAAACTTGTGAAAAGAATTTCATCACCGCTTAAAAAGCATTCCATATTTGCAACTTCAAGAAGTCTTGCACCCTTTATTTCCCGGTTGAGTTCCGATTCACCGCTAATTAATTTCATTTCCGGAAATTGTCCTGACTCAAGCAGGTCTTTTACTGTATATCTCATAATTGCACTCTTTCACTTTCTCATAACAATTTACTTCAACGTTTCCCTCATCTGTTGTCTATATAAGATCTGCAATACTTACACTCTTTAATGCATCCTCATAAGTCCTTTGTACCTTTAACAACGCTTTATGCACATTACAATAATCTGTAGCATTTCTGGAACAAAAGCCATCCGACTCTAAACAACGGTTGATCTTCATAGTTACTTCCATAGAAGATACGATATCAAATAGAGAAATGATTTCAGGATTTTTCACCAATGCATATCCGCCTTTTATCCCCTCACATGCTTGAACAATCCCCGCTGCTTTTAATTTTTTTGTTATTTTCGAAATATAGCTTACAGGTATTTTTAATACAGATGCAAGTTCTGATGCCGTAACATTTTCTTTCTGCAAAGCCAGGTAATAAACTATCCTAATTGCATAATCTGTCGTAATATTTAATTGCATTTCATTTCTTACCTCTCGATCACATAAAATCCCCTTTTTCTTTCATTAAAGGATTTGTTTTTGCTATTTCATCTTATCATGCAGACCAAATGGAAGCAAGAAAAACACACTCTCCATGATCTTGATTTTCATTTTTTATAAAATAAGAAGAATTATATTTTATCCACAAATGATTAAATATAATCCTTCTTATTCACTTATCTATGTTTTCTTTTTATTCTTTCAAAAAATCCAAAACTAACAATTCCAACTCCAAATACAAGAACTAGTAATAATATAAAACTGTTATTTTGTACTGTTTTTCCTGTCACTGGAGGTGCAACTTTCGATGCATTAACAAATGAAACGCTTTCGCTTTCCTGTTCCATTTGGAAAGATAACATTCTTCCATCAACAACTGATCCCCCGGTTTTTTGGCAAGTTGTTTCGTAATTACTTCCCGGATTTTCTTCTTCTATAGTATAAGTCCATTCCATTGGTAAACAGCTAATATCTACCGATTCTTTATCCTTCAATGTAAAGGTGGCTTTGTTATTTGTAAAAGTAAGTTTCTCTATCTTTCCTTCTTTCCTAATGTAGATTTGTCCATCTTGGATTATAGATGCACTTGCATCTGTCCCTGATGGTGCCCGCGCTTGAATCGTAAATGTAAAAGCTTTATCTTCATCCAGTGTATAACCTTTTACTGTCTTGCTAACGGTTAATACAGTTGGCTTATAATATACTTTTAATACATAATTATCGCTAATTTCATTTTTTTTGATTATCACTTTTGTTTGATTTCGTGAATCTTCCTTATTAAACACATATCCTGGGAATGTTCCATCCGGCTCTGGGTTACCAAATATAGTAAACGTATCTTGCTCTTCTGAAAATAAAATCGACCCAACAGTTGTTTTTCCCAAATATTCTTTTCCATCTGGTTGCTTAAGATAATGTTCCACACTAACTGTTTTTGTATCTGCTTTCTTCCACTGGGCAACAATCTGATAACCCACCTCATTATCCCATACAGACACTGGAAGGTCACGGTTTGCGGCAAATTCATAATTCTCTTCAGAAATACAAAAGACTTCATTATGTTGATATAACTTTTCACTATATTGTGGAGCTCCAAACCATGGAGTCAGACGTAGCTTCCAGCCAAGGAATTCATATCCCTCACAGGTTGGTTCTGGCCATTCCTCCCCTATTAGAAAGGTGCTTCCCATACCTCTTATCCCCTCATTGGTGTTTGGATTTTTTCCATAAGACTGCATTGGTTTGTTTGTTCTAATATCAAGTTCCTCATTATACGGAATATTATTCACAACTGCATCTGCCGGAAGCACACCTTCGCCGGCACCAGAATTGTAATGTACATAGATGCTTTCTTTCGTAGACATGAAATAGCCTGCATACAATTCCCAATCGGTATTATGTGTTGTCTTCTCTCCTGCAAATGCCAAAAATTTTTCATACCCTGCACTACTTGCTGCTTTTTAGCTGCTTCCCAAATTTCATCATAAACTTGAAATTCTCCTTTTTTTCCAAGAGAAGTAGCATTCATATTATTTAGATTATCTACAACAGCTCTAGATTTTCCGCCCTCAGTATTAACTCCACCTGACGGCTGTGCACTGTCTACACCCACTCCTGCAAATCGATATCCTGGTTTTGGCTTTGCAAAAAAGATTCTCACTTGTCTTTTCTTTAAAGTTACTATTCCATCTCCCACAGGATCCATATTTACCGTATCATTGTCTCTCATTGGAACCAGCTTATTCTGATCAGGATCCCACATGACGACATCGATACCTTCACCACTTCGACGGTTGTCTGTTTTTAAACGTACGGTTAAAACCTGCTGCCCTGTTTGATACGGAGCTAAATCAAAATCTAAGTCTCTACATCCTCCGTCTGTACATTGCACATTGAAACTGTATTCAAAGCTACACTCTGTTTCGTCACCTCTATTTTTAGTATATTCATTAGTTATTTGGGCATTTACAATAAGTTTACCTGCATGTCCTTTTACACCATGATTCGATCCCACACCATCCGGAACTTCTTTGTTACTATCTGCAGCTGCTACTGTTTCTCCATTTAATACCATATGAACCAATCTATATCCTCTTTTTATATGGAATTTTGGAAGATCAATAGATCCATCGGACTTCACTTGATCTTCCGTATATGTCCATACAAGTTTATGTTGTTCTGGTAAATACTTCCATTTATTCTTTTCACTATGCGCAATATTGATATACTCAAATCCATTATTGTCTACGGTGTTAATCGTTATACGATAGACTCCTTCTTCATCATAAGCAATCGTAATAATATCATCCTTTTGAAAACGAATGGCATAAGTTGCTCCATAATCATCACCTGCATTTTTTGTTATGTTTGCACCATTTTGAGATGTAACAGATGTAATCTTATATCTTTTCTTATTGTTTGGTGCACCAGGTGTTACAGACACTACCCAGTCTTCCCCGGCATTGACACGAATCTGTTTGTTCGTTTCAACCGGAACATCTTCACTTCCTTTTTTCGTGCATATGGTACCAGGATCACAGTTTTTTGGAAGTACTTCTTGAATCGTAACAAGATAATACTCCTGATAAGTCATTGTTACCTTTTGTCCGTCTTCCATCTTGATTGCAATAACACCATCGGTACTGTAATAAAGCACTCCGTTATATTCTCCGATGTACACACAGTCTTTTCCATTTACTTTCGCACTAAGGAAATCAAAATGTCTTCCTTCTATTGATAGATCTTTGTGGTCAGAAATATTTCCATAAGCGATCGTAGTCGGTGCTCCACTAATTGGAGTCCCCTTTGGATCTACATACGCTACTCTGTCGGTGGAAGATGCTTCTCCCTTTGCATCAATTTCCTGCACGGATTCCTCTAAGCTCTGTACGGATATCTCTTCCGGTACATCAGACACTGTATTATCTGTGGAAGATTCCCCCGTAGAGGTATTCTCGTTTGGTTCTGAAACACTCTCAGGATCTGATTCCATGGATGATTCATTTTCCACTGGTGTACTTTCTTCATCTTGCGAACCTGTCATTTCACTTTCCGTATTTACAGGAGAACGGTTCTCGGCAGATACTATTGCTGTATCCAAAGATAAGAAACACATAGATAGGATCAAAAGCCAGCTGCATATAATCTTCAAGTATTTGTTCCATCTATTCTGCTTCATCTTGAATCTCTCCCTTTCTTCTTTTCTGATTTTGGTAAAATAAAATAACAAAACACATCATAGAACTGACAAGTAATAAAACATATCCCCAGATTGTTCCGTTATCACCTGTCTTTACTTTCTTTTTTGAATCAGATTTTGCTGTCTGATTTGATGGATTGGTTTTGTTCAAGCGATTCAAAAAAGTGATCTGATCGATTTTTTCACCCTTTTGATTTTTTACAACAGTCACCGTTTTAAACTGATCCGCTTCATTATAAAATGCTTCCACACTCACATCATAACGACTTTGATCACATGCGTAAGCTTCCTTTGGTTCTGTTGTCTGATAGATCTGATAGTGGTAAATCCCCCTTGTTGTTACTGGAATACTAATCTCAACCGTTTCCTTTTTCTTCATGCTCCAACAATACTGATTCTCCTTACTTCCTTTTGGCATCGGAGCTTCACTTTGATTGGTTGTAAGAACGTAGGAAAATTCTTCTGCCTGTTCTTTTGCTTCATTTTCAACAACCTGTACGACAGGAATTTTTACTTCGGCTGCATTTTCAGATGCAAACACCGGTATCTGCATACTCAGGAAAAGAAGCAGGCTAAGCACTATGATATTTATTTTCTTTAAATCAAGGATGTTCATCGTTTTTCTTTCCCTTCTTTCTTAGTATTTGGTCAAGTATTAATAGGATAAGAAGAAGTAGTATGAGCCAGAAAAGAACCGGAACGGATATGACCAGTTTTCGGATCTGATCGATCCCGGTTCCTACATTTTTCGGTTTCTCTTTCTCAGGATAAACCTGCTCCGTAAGTCTTCCTACCAATATATTTCTTCCATTTGTCATTTCTGAAGTACATGTAATCAGTAAAACCAAATGGTCTTCTTCTGTAACGTTAAGATTTCGTTTATATAAAGCATTGTCCAAGATTTCCTGCAGATACTCCTGTTTTGCTTCCGATGTTTCCGGGCAAACACTAAAGAGTCGCTCATTATAAGCATCTGCCTGAAGCAATGCATAAAATTCGATTCCATGATCTTTCCCATCAAAAAACAGATTCCCATAAGGGTGTTCATCAAAATACTTCTTCTCTGTAAAAAGTCCCACATCTCCAAACATTTTATGCTTTTCCATGTGGTGTCCATAGATCAGATTGTTAAAATCTGAAAAATCCGGTGCATTCGCACAATGTAAAAAAATGGAACCACTTAAGGAATAATTTCCTTCCGCATCCGTATTCATATACGTATCATCATCCTCTGCCTGAAGCAAAGGATAATTGACATTTGTATCGTTGATCCGAATCCAGCCAAAAACATCTGGATTGATCTTCTGTAATTCTTCAAATGATTTCGTATGGTTTTCGCTTGGCATATAGGCTTCGTAGTTCTTTGCATCCGCTGCCTCAAACACCTGATTGGAATCCCATAACATATAACAGGACAAAAACATCAGCAAAAGGATCAGCATAAGTGCGATAAAATTTACCATATGATCGATTCCGCTTACTATGCTCTTTGCTAATCTTTTCATATCTACTTGTCCTTATCTTCCCTTCTTGTTAAGAAAGGGGATGCGACAGTGCCCTGCCGCACAGCATCCCCTTTTTAAATCCATTTAATTCTTTTTAATTATCTTCTGCGTTTGAAAGCAACAAATCCAAAGAGTGCTGCGCCGCAAAGAGCGATCATCAGAACGTATGGAAGTGTGTTCATGATAATACCTGTTGTTGGTACATGGTTGTATGTATTTGTTACATCAACTGTATTTTTGTTCTGTCCAAGTTTATCGTTATCGCCATCTACAGCTGTAAAATCTTCATGATATTTTCCTGCTGCAACAATTTTTGCATCGCCACCATTAAGTACAACGCTAGCACTACCCTTATAGTTTACTGCTCCAGTCTCTTTTACAATGATCTTTGTTCCAACCGGAAGACCTGTGAATTTCATATTCTGTCCATGTTTCAGACTGAATGTGCAAGTTCCATCTGTTAATGAAACATCTGCTTCATTACCCTTTACACCACCAAGTGTATTTGCATCAGTTCCTTCTGGGAATACAAATTTTGCTGTAAAGCTAAATGAATCAGTTGTACTAGGAGTTTCACCCTGTGCATCGATTGTCTTAGATACTTTTAATGCACCATTTTTTTTATAGTCTGGATCTGGAGTTGTAGGATCTGTTCCTGTACCAGCTTCCTGTACATAAGTGTTGACAAAATTAAATGTATTCTTAGTTTTGTCTCCGCTGATATCTACTTTACCGCCTTCATCTGCACCTTTGTCATTCTTTGTCTTATTTACGACGATTTGATCAACCTTAAAAGTTCCAACCGGATTCTCTACAACGTAAACATCCATTTTGTACTCAGCTTTAGACATGAGTAGCTTTTCGTGTTCACTATTAGTAATAGCCGGCTCAGATGCTGTCTCTTTTACAGTATATTCATACTTTCCTGCCTCATTAAAAGTAGCAAATTTAATCGCTTCTTCACTAACTTTCTTAGTTGTTCCCGTCTCACTATCTGTGAAACTAATACTTGGAATTGTACAAGCAACCTCTGACTTTACCAGATCAGCGCTTGATGTATTCTGTGTGGCAGTAAAATTGAACTTCATTGCTTTTCCAACTTCTGTGTTGTAAGTTTTGCTGATGTAAGCTTGTGTCACCTTTGTTGTTTCTTCGCCTGCACCTGCTGCAAATGCTGGCATTGCCAGTCCCATTGTCATAGCGCCTGCTGCGACAACAGCGAGCATCTTTTTAGATAATTTTTTCATGCTCATGATTTCTTCCTCCCTTGTGAAATTTTTATACTTTTATATTTGATTAACGGATGTGGAACTTAAATTCCTCTGCTCCGAATAATCGCGATGACTTTTCCCCGGATGTCTTTTAGATCAATGCATCCATAAATTCGGCTGTCACTGGCCTTTGGTCTGTTGTCTCCAAGTACAAAGACCTGACCTTCTTTCACCGTAAGTGGGAAATCGACTCCGTTTTTAAACCGGGTCGTATCAAAATAGATATCCTGCGAGATCTGTTCTGCTCCATTGATCATAAGTCCGTCTTTTGTAATGTCAACCGTATCACCGGCAACCGCTACAACACGTCCGGTCGTTGTTTTATTATCCTTTTCAAAAACTGCAACATCTCCGGATATAAATCTGTGATCCAGTCGGTAATATACAACCAGATCCCCATCCTTAATGGATGGTTTCATAGAGATATCGTTAATTCTTACGATTCCATAAAGAAAAGTAAAAATGAGAAATACAACCAGAAGAAGAAGCACGATCTTTAATAATAACTGTACGAGATCTTGTGCTAAAGTTGTCTCCTGCACGGTATTTGTATCACTTTTTTGTCTGTCATTTCTTTTCTTCATGTTACGCTTCCATCTCCAAGCTCAAACCTTCAAGGTTCTAGTTTACATGTAATTATACCCTCTTCTTTTGTTCTTTCAATGCATCAAACTTATAAATCTTTTCACACCACTTTATCATTTTTGTTTCACGCCTGAACTATTCTTTTGATTTCAATCTGCTTTTTCTATCCAGTCTCGTTTCATTGACGCTTTTTGAAAACATTGAAGTAGTTGTTTTGAAAACGCCCCGCATGCTCCGTCTAAAATCATATCTACTGCTTCTTTTGATGTGATCTTTCTCTTATAAGAACGTACACTAACCAGGGCATCATAGGCATCTGCAAGTCCGACCACCTGTGCACAAAGCGGGATTTCCTCCCCCTTTAATCCATCCGGATACCCGGATCCGTCATAGCGTTCATGGTGATGTCTGCAGATCTCATAACTATACTGATTCAGCTTTTCCGTTTTCTTTCCCTTCGGGAACCATTTTGTCATTTCCGCACCAACAAGCGGATGTTCTCTGATAATGCTCCACTCTTCCTCTGTAAGTTTCCCTTCTTTATTTAAGATTTCTATTGGAACACGGATCTTTCCAATATCATGAATCGGAGCCAGTTGGGCGATCACATTAATCTCTTCCTCCGTGATTCCATATTCCGGATATTCTTGCTGTAACTGGCAATAGATCTGCTTGGTATAATACCCAATCTGATCCTGATAGTCTGCTTCTTTCAACTGATTATGTTCTAAAACAGTACTTAATAAAGAAATCGTATCCCAGAACTGTCTGGTGATCGTTTCCTCTTTTTTATCTAATTCCTGCTTCATTTTTAAGACACTTGGATAAACACTCTGTTCCTGATGTAAGGTGATCATTACGGTATGTTCCCTCTCATCGATATGTTTGATTGCTTTCACCCAAACATACGGATGAAACGGATGAGCATCTATTCTGCGATAAAAAAGTTGCCTTTCCATGCATCTGCCAGGCATTTTTTCTCTTAGGCTCTCACTAGATAAAAACTGCTTCACCTTTCTTTGATCCGGTTCATAAACATATTTTGTTACATATCGGTTGATAAATGTATCATACGATCTTGTTTTTTCCACTTCTTCATAAATTGCATGGTCCTGTGAATAGACACAGTCATACTTCTTATGCTGCAAATCCACTTTCAAGATAATATAAAGCGGTTCTAAGCACGGTGCTTCCGTTTGTGCAGGATGAAACACTTTCTGTTGCATAATTGATTTCCCCTCAACAACTACTCTACTGCCAAGGATTCCTTTTTTATCACAAAAGTGTACCTTGTCCTCTTAAAACTACTTAAAATCTATCATTTTATAATATTTTATTATACGCCCTTCTTTTCTTACGTATAATGCAAAAGAGTGATAATTTTCTTCTACTTTCTTTATACTTCGGATAATAAAGATTCTCTCTTTTTTATGCACAAAAATCACCGTCCCTACAGCTCCTATGTCTGTAAAAACAGTGATTGTTACTGATTCATACTGATTCCTTCTCTTTATAAATGTTCCGCTACTTTACGCTTCATATCTACATAGTATAATCAATTTAACAGAAAAAAAATCAACCGTATATAATATTTCTTTAATATTTATATTAATATTTTCAATTTCAGTCAAAAATTAATATGTCTATCAACAAATGATACATCTTCTGTAACTCTTGATTTTCTCGTCTAACGATTTCAATTCTATGATAAAACGGAACTGCCTTATCAGAATACAACTTTTGCGCTTCAAGTGGTGGCAGTAAAATTGGCATCTTACGAAGATCACTTAAAGCAATGCTATTTTGTCCGCTGCCTTTTTTTAATGCATGGATCTGCGGAGTAGCTGCAAGTAAATATTGATATAAATATTCTGCTGTTATTCTGTCAGGATCTGGGCGGATCGTCGTAACGCTCCGTAAAAATTCGATCGAATCAAGATCTTCCTGAAGATAGGCAATATTTCCTATAGTTCCAGCAGTCGTTAGGAGTATATCCCCCTTTGAGGTACCAGTTCGTTTGTGGATTCTCTGGTATGCCTCATAATCAATCCGTTTATCCGATGGAGATGGGACCACCTGGCCATCTCTAATATTACTCGCTCCATATAGCCAATATTGTCCTTTAGGGTCCTCAGAAACAGAGCCATGTTCTCCGTCAGTCAGATGTTTTGTAACATCTTCCAGCCTTACCAACTCCCAGTTTTCAGGAATTTCACGCTTTAATTTCTCACACCATGTAAATTCCCCTATGCAACCATCGTATGGTATCTGGTAATCCAAAAACCAATGGTTAAAAATATAAGATAATAATTTCTTCGACTCTGAACCTCTCCCCTTCTTTTTATTTTAATCTCGAGACATCACTTTTCTCTACTTCGGTCTTTATCTACCTATAATGATTCCTTCCTTATAAATTGTTCTAAAGTTTTTTCGGACCAGCTCTCGCCAAGAATACCAGCTAATTTATAACATCTATTATCTTTTCCATCAATGATAAACCACTGACAGAACGTTGTATCTCAACACTATACACGAAATATTGTAAAAAGTTGGGAATAATTCAGAAGAGCTCTCACAAGGCTCGTAAAACATTTGTGTCTAACTTGTTATCAAACGGAGTCAACATCAACACTGTAACACTTTCCCTCTTTTTACTCTCATTGTGCAGGTATAACACACTGTAACACGAACGCACATTCTTTTTCTATTGTGTCTGCACCACTTAAAATTACTTGCAGTAACATATCAAAAATCCGTGAAACCCTTGTAAATCAAGTCTTTCCAGCGCACAAAAAAATCACCGTCCCCACAGCTCCAATGTCTGTAAAAACAGTGATTGTTAGTGCGCGATCAGGGGTTCGAACCCTGGACACCCTGATTAAGAGTCAGGTGCTCTACCAACTGAGCTAATCGCGCATTCTTTTGTTTTTGTGTCTCGTGTTCCTCAACACAAATAGTATTATATATCAGTTGTTGCCGGAATGCAACCCCTTTTTTCAAATTTTTTCATTTTTTTCAAAATTATTAATTTCATATACAATTTAGACGATATCAACAACGTTTATTCTTTCCCTTGTCTTTGTGGCAATATCCCGTATTTAAAATTCGATATACCTCCTCGAAGGATCTGCAAATGCAGACAATCCTTCGATTCAGTCTCTGATGGCAATAACACAACTCACGGATCCCGGCTTTCCAACATTTCCCCCGTCTCATCCTGTTCTCCTGTGAATCCCACTCTTTCTATATAATATATGAAACTTATTTGTTACTGTTCACTCCCGTGTCAATCACTCCGCTGATTGACACGGAGGATGTGTGTTTTGACTTGAATGCATCTCGCCCCATCGCCAAAGGCGATTTAAAATGGCGAGATGCGTTGCTGGTCGCACATCGTGTGAACAGTAACACTTATTTTCTCTGTGCAATCAGTTTATTGATTGGATTTCCCTTCTCTGAGAATTTCTGCTCATATTCTGTCATAATATTCCCCTTATTCATCTCTTCCTGATGATGCAGGTCGTAAGTATAAGCAAGCAGTTCCCATCCAGCTTCTTTCACCTGCTCCAGAGAAAAGTTGAAAAGTTCAGTATTATCTGTCTTAAATTCTACTCTTCCATTTTCCACAAGAACCTTCTCATATCTTGCAAGGAATTCTGTTGATGTTAATCTACGTTTCGCATGTCTAGCCTTTGGCCACGGATCTGAGAAGTTCAAGAAGATCTTATCCACCTCTGCCGGTGCAAACACTGCTTCAATCTCTCTTGCATCCATACAAATAAAACGGATATTCTCAAGATTTTCAAATTCCTCTGTATCATATTTTTCAAGTGCACGAAGCAGGACGCTGGAATAACGTTCAATTCCAATAAAATTGATCTCCGGGTGAGCCTTAGCCATATTCAAAATAAACTGGCCCTTTCCCATTCCGATTTCAATCTGAATTGGTTTCTCATTTCCAAAGACCTGAGCCCACTGTCCTCTCTGCTCCTCTGGTTTCTTGATCACAGCACGATGTGCATCGATCACGCCATCTGCTCTTGGTATATTTCTTAATCTCATCTGCTATTTTTCTCCTGTTCTTCACCACAGCATTACTGCGTACTTTCTATATATAAGGTAAAACCTTCTTTGATATCTGCGGATTATTTCAGGTCTTATCATAACATGATTTTTCTCATCTCACAACTAATTACTGTCCACACAAGAAAGCCATTTTGAAGAATACTAATGACATTCTCAGACTCACAGTCTCTATCTCCAATACCTTTGGATATTTAACATAAATTATCTTTTCAGATTGCTTGTAATTTTCTCCAAAAGGTGTATTATAAAAGATATTATGAATTTCTAACAAAAAGGAGGCTTGTTATGGACTCTATTATAAACAAATTGACAGAGATCGAATCCGCCGCATCTGCAATCGTGCAACATGCAGAAGCCGAAAAATCCGCATTAGATGAAAAATTTGACAAAAAGCGGATGGATTTCGACAAAGAGCTTGAAGCCGATACGCAGCGGCAGATTCAAGAAATTCGTGACAAACTGGAAGCGGAGACCTCACGGATCTTATCCGGGCAAAGTCAGGAGAGTCAGGATGAACTTAATGCCCTGCAGAAGGAATACGATGAAAAGCATTCTGATTATGCTCATGAGATTCTCCGACGGATCACTGAGGTGTAGCCTATGGGAAATCTACTGGAATACAGTGGTATTGTAACGAAAACCCGGGCAATGGAAGCCAAACTCCTTACCCCGGCACAGTTTGAGGAAATTGCTTCTCTACATAATGTTCCCGAGGTAGTTGAATATCTGAAGAAAGAAACTGCTTACGCAGATATTTTAGAAGAACTGGCCCCCGAACAGCTTCACAGAGGAAGTATTGAGAAGATTCTGACTCGTTCACTTTACCGCGACTACGCAAAGCTTTACCGCTTTTGTGGACAGAAACAGCGTAAGCTTATGAAGCTTCGCCTGAAATCTTATGAAGTTGAGCTGATCAATTATTGTTTGAGGATTGTGATCAACCATTATCAGAAACCTTTTGATCTTGATTACAAGCGTCCTTTCTTCGACCGGTATTCACAGATATCGATCGAGAAACTGATCACCTCACGCACCACAGATGAACTGATCGAGACATTAAAGGAGACAGAATATTATGAACCTTTAAAGAAATTAAAGGATTCCCCTTCGGTCACTCTTTATGACTACGATCTGGCATTAAATCTTTATTATTTTACAACTCTTTGGAAAGCACGGAAAAAGGTTCTGAAAAAGGAAGACAAGGAATTATACCAGCGGGATTGCGGCACTCAGATTGATCTGCTCAATATGCAGTGGATCTACAGAGCCAAGAAATATTTTAATATGAAACCTGCTGACATTTATCAGCTGATTCTTCCGATCCACTATCGTCTGTCTACCGACCTGATCAAAGGAATGGTCGAGGCAACGACATTGGAAGAACTGCAGACACTCTGCAATCAGACTCCTTATGCCCGCCACTATGAATCCACTGAGCAGCTTACCATGGAGCAGATGTATTCAGAATGTCTCCATCATCTGTACACCATTGACAGAAGACGGAATCCTTACTCCATCGCCGCTGTCAACACTTACCTCTTCTTAAAAGAAGAAGAAATCAAAAAGCTGACTACCGCTCTGGAATGCATCCGTTACGGACTGACACCGGGCGAGACGTTAGCGTACGTTGGAGGTAGAACCCAATGATTGTTAAAATGAAATTTATCAACATTTCCGGTCCGCGGGATGATATCGACCGTGTCACAGACTTGTATCTCTCACGTTATGAGATACAGCTGGAGTCCGCACTGTCCGAGCTTAAGACAGTCGATAATCTTCGCCCGTTCGTAGAGCTTAATCCGTACCGGGATGTACTTGCCCAGGCAACTCAGTTCGTCGGCTATCTTCCGAATGTAGATGATGTTACACCGGATGAATCTTTAGGTCTCGACGACATGTTTGAGGTTGTTCGCAAAGCCTGTGAAGATTACGAAGGTCTGCAGGCAAAGAAAGAGAAAAAGAAAGCTAAGATTGAAGAGCTCCGTGCCAAACAGCAACTGCTCTCCCCATTCCGCCCCCTCGACTGTGATCTTCACAAGGTCCTCGGATATCGATATATTACATATCGTTTCGGACGGATCGCGCTGGAATCTTATCACAAGATGAATAAATATCTGATGGATGATTTGAGTGCAATCTTCGTTGAAGGTGAACGCGATGAAAGCTTCGTATACGGCGCTTACTTCGTTTCTCCGGGAGAAGCACAAAAGGTAGATGCTGTTTTCCGTTCTCTTCATTTTGAACGCATCGAGCTGAAAGATGAATTTGAAGGAACTCCGTCTTTCGCTTACCAGTCACTGGAACGTGACATCGCACGGATCAATCTGGAGATTCAGGATCTGGATAAAGAAGCCGGTGAGATGCTTTCTGACCGGGCACCACAGCTTATTGCAGCGAAAAACCGTCTGGAGGAGCTCTCCAAGAACTTTGATATCCGTAAGATGGCTGCGCGGATGAAAGACAGCCAGGATGATTCTTACATTCTCTGCGGATGGATGGCAGAAGATGATGTAGAGAAGTTCTTAGAAGAGATCAAAGATGATGATAAAGTCTTTGTTGTTGTCGAAGATGACCATGATGCATACTTCGGCGAACCGCCGACAAAGCTGGAAAACCCGAAGCTATTCAAACCATTTGAGATGTACATTCAGATGTATGGTCTTCCGGCTCACAACGAGATGGATCCGACTATTTTCGTAGCGATCACATACTCCTTTATTTTCGGAGTTATGTTCGGAGATGTTGGACAGGGGCTTTTGCTTTTAATCGGTGGAGCCTTGATCTATCACTTTAAGAAAGCTCCACTTGCCGGAATTATCGCAACTGCCGGTGTATTTTCCACAATCTTCGGATTTATGTTCGGAAGTATTTTCGGATTCGAAGACATCATTGAACCATTGTGGATACGACCGATCGATCATATGACTACACTACCATTCCTTGGTAAACTGAACACTGTATTTATCGTTGCAGTTGCATTTGGTATGTTCCTGATCATCGTGGCGATGATCCTGCATATTATCAATGCCGCAAGAAGCAAAGATATTGAAAGTACCTGGTTTGATCCAAACGGTGTTGCCGGACTTATTTTCTACATTGCCGTTGTAGCAACCATCGTTCTCTTTATGACAGGCAATCCGCTTCCGGGTGGTATTGTCATGGGTATCATGTTCGGTGTCCCGCTGCTTCTCATTTTCCTGAGAGAGCCTCTGACCCGCATGATTGAAAAACGTGCCGACAAGATGGAAACAGGACCTGGAATGTACGCCGTGCAAGGATTTTTCGAAATGTTTGAGACATTGCTCAGTTATTTCTCAAACACAATCTCCTTTATCCGTATCGGTGCATTTGCTGTCAGCCATGCCGCTATCATGGAAGTAGTACTTCAGCTGGCCGGCGCTGAAAGCGGAAATCCGAACTGGTTCGGAGTGATCTTTGGCAACCTGTTCGTATGCGGATTCGAAGGACTGATTGTAGGTATTCAGGTACTTCGTCTGGAATATTATGAGATGTTCAGCCGTTTCTACAAAGGAAGCGGACGTGCATTCGACCCATATACAAAAAAGAAAACGAAATAACTGTCTGGATTAAATCTATGACAGCCATAAAATGTATAGAAATCAGGAGGATTCCACTATGAGTTTAGCAACAAAAATCATCTTTATCGCAGCACTTGTTTTAAGTATCATCATCCCATTCGGATATTATCTGATCGGTGAAAAGAACAAAAAACGCTATAAACGTACTATCGGTGTCAACGCATTTTTCTTCTTCGGCGCATTTGCCATTGCATCCATCATGATGCTTGCAGGACCGGCAAATGTACAGGCTGCTGAAACTGCCGCAGCTTCCGGTGCAACACTCGCAACTGGTATGGGATACCTTGCAGCCGCACTTGTTACAGGTCTTTCCTGTATCGGCGGTGGTATCGCTGTTGCAAGTGCAGCCAGCGCAGCACTTGGAGCGATCAGCGAAGATTCCAGCGTTCTTGGTAAATCTCTGATCTTCGTAGGACTTGCCGAAGGTGTTTGTCTGTATGGACTGATCATCTCATTCATGATCTTAGGAAATCTCTAATTTCTGATTTTCAACAGAAAGGAGCCGCCTATGAAAATGTATCTGATCAGTGACAATGTCGACACTTACACCGGAATGCGTCTTGCCGGTGTAGACGGAGTTGTCGTCCACGAACGGGATGAGCTGAAGAAAGCTCTGGAAAAGGTTCTTTCCGATCCGACTGTCGGCATTGTTCTTCTGACTGAGAAGTTCGGTCAGGAATTTCCTGACATTATCGACACCTTCCGACTAGAGCGAAAGATGCCGTTATTGATCGAAATTCCTGACCGCCACGGAACCGGTCGTCAGAAAGACTTTATCACCTCATATATCACTGAGGCGATCGGACTGAAATTATAAACGCAATTATATTACGAACTAAAGGAGGGATTCCTCTTGACTCTGGAAGAAAAAATCGCACACCTGCAAACCACATCCATGGAGCAGGCCCGCTTAGAGGGAAATGTCATCATTGACACCCATCAGGCTGCCTTGGAGAAGGTTTTCGAAGATCATAAGGCAGAAGCCACAAGACAGTCAGAGACTCGCATCAAGGCGGAAGCTGCCAATGCGAAGCTCTCGCTGAATCAGGCGCTCGCCAAGTCCCAGCTGGAGATCAAACGTCGTCAAAACAAGGTTCAGCAGGAATTGAAAGACAAGATCTTCGAGGAAGCAGACGCATTAATCGATGAATTTATGAAGACAGAAGCTTATGATGATTTTCTTATCAAATGCATCCGCAAAGCGGTGGCTTTTGCCGGAAATGATGAGCTTACGATCTATATTAACTCAACTGATGAAAAAAGACGTTCTGATCTGGAAGGTGCTACAAGAGTTCATCTGACGATCAGCGCCGAAGATTTCCGGGGCGGTGTCCGTGCTGTCATCCGTTCCCGCAACATTTTGATCGATAATTCCTTCAGCACACAGCTGAAAGAACAGTATGACAAATTTGTATTTTTAGGAGGTGACGGCATTGCTTAAGACAGCGAAAATTTACGGCATCAATGGTCCCGTCATTTATCTGAAAGGCAACACAGGATTCCGTATGTCCGAGATGGTCTATGTCGGCGAACAGAAGTTAGTCGGAGAAGTCATTGCACTGGATAAAGATATGACAACCGTTCAGGTTTATGAGGAAACAACGGGGCTTCGCCCGGGCGAAGAAGTTATTGCCAGCGGAAGTCCGGTATCCGTAACACTTGCACCCGGTATCCTGAACAACATTTTTGATGGTATCGAACGTCCACTGGAAGATATCGCAGAATCCTCCGGCGGCGCATTTATCACACGCGGTGTCAGTGTCGATTCTCTGGACCGTACAAAGAAATGGAAAACACACATCACTGTAAAGCAGGGAGATTATCTCCATGCAGGTGATATTATCGCAGAAGTTCCTGAAACACATGCGATCACTCATAAATGTATGGTTCCTCCTGAAGTAGAGGGAACTGTTCTTGTGACTGTTGCAGACGGTGAATACACAATTGACGAGCCTCTGGTTCGCCTGGAACTGCCTAACGGACAGGAGAAAGAACTGACAATGACTCAGCATTGGCCGATTCGTACTCCAAGACCGACACATCATCGTTTTCCGGCATCCGTCCCGCTTGTTACCGGACAACGTATCATTGATACCATGTTCCCGATTGCAAAGGGCGGTACCGCTGCCATCCCAGGCGGATTCGGAACCGGAAAGACCATGACACAGCATCAGATTGCCAAATGGGCCGATGCAGATATCATCATCTATATCGGATGCGGTGAGCGTGGAAATGAGATGACACAGGTTTTGGAAGAGTTCAGTGAACTGACCGATCCTCGTACCGGCAAACCTCTGATGGACCGTACTACACTGATTGCCAATACTTCCAACATGCCTGTTGCTGCCCGTGAAGCCAGCATTTACACCGGACTCACTCTGGCAGAATATTACCGTGACATGGGCTACGATGTAGCGATCATGGCCGACTCCACTTCCCGTTGGGCTGAGGCCCTTCGAGAACTTTCCGGACGTCTGGAAGAGATGCCTGCCGAGGAAGGGTTCCCGGCTTACCTCGCATCTCGTCTGTCTGCGTTCTACGAGCGCGCCGGAATGATGCATAACCTGAACGGAACAGACGGTTCTGTCACGATCATCGGTGCTGTCTCCCCACAAGGTGGTGACTTCTCCGAACCGGTCACACAGAACACCAAGCGTTTCGTCCGCTGCTTCTGGGGACTGGATAAGAGCCTTGCCTATGCAAGACATTTCCCGGCGATCCACTGGCTGACCAGTTACAGTGAGTATCTGAATGACTTAAGCCATTGGTATCAGGACAATGTGTCTCCAAAATTTGTTGACTACCGTAACCGTCTGATGGCACTGTTGAATCAGGAAAGCAGTCTTCTTGAGATCGTAAAACTAATCGGAAGTGATGTACTCCCGGATGATCAGAAACTTGTCCTTGAGATTGCCCGTGTGATTCGTCTTGGTTTCCTGCAGCAAAATGCATTCCACCCGGATGACACCTGCGTTTCTATGGAAAAACAGTTCCTGATGATGGATACGATCCTGTACCTTTACAAGCAGGCACGTACCCTTGTCACAATGGGACATCCGATGTCCGTATTAAAATCTGAGAATATTTTCGATCGTGTCATTGCGATCAAATATGATGTTCCAAATAACCGCCCGGAAATGTTTGCACAGTATCACAGAGATATTGACGCTTTCTATCAGCACGTACTTGAGAAAAATGCATAAGGAGGGACCACTATCATGTCAATTGAATATCTTGGCTTAAGCAGTATCAACGGCCCTCTGATCGTGTTAGAGGGCGTACAGGACGCCTTTTACGATGAGATCGTAGAATTTGTCGTAGACGGCACAGAACGCAAAATAGGACGTATTGTAGAGATTTACGAAGACAAGGCAGTAATCCAGGTCTTCGAAGGTTCTGAAAATATGTCCCTGAAAAATACACATACGAAACTCACCGGACACCCGATGGAGATTGCACTCTCCCCGGATATCCTTGGCCGTACCTTCAACGGTATCGGACAGCCGATCGATGACCTCGGGCCGCTTGTCTCCACTTTAAAAAGAGATGTGAACGGACTTCCGCTCAACCCGGTCCGCAGAGAATATCCAAGAAACTATATCCGTACCGGAATTTCCGCGATCGACGGACTGACAACTCTGATTCGTGGACAGAAGCTTCCGATTTTCTCCGGAAATGGACTTCCGCACGATCAGCTTGCTGCACAGATCGTAAAACAGGCTTCTCTTGGAAGCGATTCTGATGAAAAATTTGCAATCGTATTCGCTGCTATGGGTGTCAAACATGACGTTGCTGATTTCTTCCGTAACACATTTGAAGAAAGCGGTGTTGCCGATCATGTAGCAATGTTTTTGAATCTGGCAAATGACCCGGTTGTAGAACGTCTGATCACGCCAAAGGTTGCACTGACAGCTGCGGAGTATCTGGCATTTGAACAAAATATGCATATCCTCGTTATCCTTACCGATATGACTTCTTTCGCAGAAGCCATGCGTGAGGTCTCTTCCTCAAAAGGAGAAATTCCTAGCCGTAAAGGATTCCCGGGATATCTGTATAGTGAACTGGCAACCATCTACGAGCGTGCCGGTATTGTACAGGGAGTAAACGGATCTGTAACACAGCTTCCGATCTTGACTATGCCAAACGACGATATCACGCATCCGATTCCTGACCTGACGGGATATATCACCGAGGGACAGATTGTACTTGACCGCCCGCTCCATGGGCAGTCAATCTATCCTCCGATCAATATCCTGCCATCCCTTTCCCGTCTGATGAAGGACGGTATCGGAGAAGGTTTTACACGTGAAGATCATCAGGATCTTGCCAATCAGTTATTCTCCGCTTATGCAAAAGTTGGAGATGCAAGAAATCTGGCTTCTGTTATCGGTGAAGATGAACTTTCACCACTGGATAAGAAATATCTGGAATTCGGAATCGACTTTGAACAGCACTACATCGGACAGGGTGTTAATGAGAACCGTACGATGGAAGAGACTTTGGATCTGGGATGGAAACTTTTAGGAAAACTCCCTAGAGAAGAACTCGACCGTGTTGATACGAAGATTCTTGATAAATACTATAAACCTGCTGTAGAAGACTAGGGAAAGGAGGGAGCTTCATGGATCCACGTACATTTCCAACAAAGGGTAATCTGATGCTGGCCAAGAACTCTCTTGCACTTGCCCGGCAGGGTTATGATCTGATGGATAAGAAGCGTAACATCCTGATTCGTGAACTGATGGATCTGATTGAAGAAGCACGCACCATACAGGAAGAGATTGATTCAACATTTACTTATGCGTATCAATGTCTGCAGCGTGCTAATATCGAAAACGGTATCAGCATGGTAGAACAGCTTGCCTATACTGTACCGATTGAAAATTCTATCACGATCCAGACGCGAAGTATCATGGGAACCGAGATTCCTCATGTGAAATATATACCGGACGCAGGTCAGCCGACCTATGCTTTCAGTACCACAAAGGAATCGATTGATATTGCCCGTGAGGCCTTCCGCAAGGTAAAGGACCTTACGATCAAGCTTTCCATGGTAGAAAACGCTGCTTACCGTCTTGCAAGTAATATTAAGAAGACGCAGAAACGAGCAAATGCACTTCAGAATATTACAATTCCAATGTATTCGAATCTGGTCTACTCGATCACCAATGCACTGGAAGAAAAAGAGCGTGAAGAGTTCACGCGTCTGAAAGTGATCAAGAGAATGAAAGAGAAAAAAGCCTCCGGTTAACTTCCGGGGGCTTTTCCTTACTGAAGGAGGAGTGTTATGAGTATCCCTAACTATTCATTATTCTACTGCTGCAATGATCTGATATTCTTTTTCAAAAGTCTCTCCGACCTCTACCTTATTAATTCCAGGCTTCTCAGAGATTTCTTTATCAAATCCAATATTATCGCATCTTCCCATCCATGGTTCCAGGCAGACAAACGGTGCGTCTTTTACGGACCAGATTCCATAGCTTGGGAATCCTTCAGACTTAACTCCCACATACGGAGTTCCGTCTTTATGACAGATCCATGCTTCTTCAATCTGCGTATTATCAAAGATCAACGCATCATTTTCAAAAAGTTCTTCTGTCAACGGATATGTCTCTTCATTCAGTTTCATCTCATGCAGTTCCTCCGGATCAGGAGCCATTTCTTTCATATTGATCAAACAATACTTCAATTCATCTTTTCCAGGGAACTTCAGAATATAATCTGTCTTTCCTTCCTCGTTCTTTGCAAAGCGGAAGGCCGGATGCGCTCCGATTGTGAAATAAATTGTCTCATCAGACGGATTCTTTACTTCCCATTTTACATGGAGTACGTTTTTTTCCAGTGTGTAAGTAATGAAAAGTTCAAAATCAAATGGATAAACTTCCTTCATCTCTTCTGTTGATGTCAGAAGAAAGGTTGATGTTTCTTTGCCTGCATGAATACATTTGAACTCACTGTCTCTTGCAAATCCATGCTGTGATGTCGGATACTGTGTACCGTTGATCTTCACTGTGTTCTTATAGGTTTTTCCCACATTTGGAAATAACACCGGTGAATGACGTTTCCAAAATTGGGGTTCTGCATCCCAGAGAAGATCTGTACCTGTTTTCTTGTTATACAGTTTTGTCAGCTCCGCACCATGCTCTGCAATCTCTACGCTGAGCACATCATTCTCCATTTTAATCATGATTTTCTTCCTCCTTTATTCCCCTTTAATTTTTATCGGACTGTTCTACCTGTACGCAATTATCTACCAGATAGTCCAGTACTTTATCACGAAGGATTGCATCTTTCAGAACATCTTCTCCCACCTGCTCTTTGTAGGTATCCAGATCTGCTCCTGCCTTGTCCGCATACTCCTGCATTCCTTCTTCGTATTCCTTATCAGACGGTTCCAGTTTCTCTTTCTTTGCGATTAGTTTTACAGCCTCTTCAAGCTGCACAGCCTGTTTTGCGGATTCCTCAATTTTTTCGTTAAATTTATCTTCTGTCATATTCAGATAAGTTGTAATGAAATCATTCAGCTCTACTCCGTACATCTGTGCAATCTGTGTATAGTAGTCATTTGCCTGTTTCACCTGCTCGTCTACCGCACCGTCAGGATATTTATTTACCTCTATCTGATCCAGTAAAGCAGTCTGTACTTCTTGTTTCAACTGTGAATTACCTGAATCGTCCTGCTGCTCCTGAAGAGAATTTTTCACCTCTTCCTTGTATTCATCAACCGTCTTGCTGCTTTCACTATTATTCACAACCCACCCGTCTGTAAGCTCCGGTGCTACTTTCTGATAAATCTTATTCAATACAATGTGAAAATTCGCCGGTTTTCCCGCAAGATCCGCACTCGGATATCCCTCCGGAAACTGTACAGTGATATCAAATTCTTCACCTGTATTATGTCCCACGATCTGATCTTCAAATCCCTGGTAATCTCCGGATGCTCCGATAAATGAACCTGATCCAAGCTCTAGATCATATCCTGTAGCTGAACCACCGTCAAATGCAGTTCCATCCATCGTGCCTGTATAATCAATATTTACCCAGTCTCCACTCTGTGCCGCGCGGTCTGTTACATCCTGTTCTGTCGCAGCAGCTTCCAGTCTGGACTGTACCTCCTGCTCTACAGAATCATCGGACACCTCGTTTTTGGCAACCTCTGTTACTTCAAGTCCTTTATATTTGTTCACTGTCACATAATCATTAGACAACTTACCACTTCCGCATCCCACTAAAGATGCTGTCATCAGAACCGCTGTAAGAACCGCAATCACTCTTTTTTTCATTTTCCTGTTTCTCCTCTTTTATAATCTCTTTTTTATTTTTTGTCTTATCCACTATAAAAGTGGTGACAGTAATCTGGAAAACTGTTCCTTGAACCGGATCAGTAAATTCCTCTCCTCATATATCTTTCGTGTCACTTGCGTACTCATTGTCATATCATTCTCAAAAGCTCTTTCCAGCCTCTGCACTGTACGCTCACTATAGATTGTTGCATTCACTTCAAAATTCAGGCCAAAACTTCGGATGTCCATATTCGCTGTACCTACACAGGCAACCATGCCATCTACTGATAATGTCTTTGCGTGAAGGAATCCATTATTATAGACATAACATTTTGCGCCTGCTGCAACCATCTCCCCAATATAAGAATAGGTTGCCCAGTAAACGAATGGATGATCTGGTTTGCATGGGATCATAATTCTGACATCTACCCCGGATCTGCTTGCAATCTTCAACGCATCTAGAATGGACGCATCCGGTATGAAATACGGTGTCTGTATATAGACATGATTTCTTGCACTGTGGATCAGATGAAGATAATTGTCATGGATTGTCTTCGTCTGTGAATCCGGTCCACTTGAGATAATCTGTACTGGATCAAATCCATGCCTGTCATACTGCGGAATCTCAAACAAATGATCTTCCAAAAACAAGTTCTCATGAGCCGCATAATTCCAATCCAGGACAAACCTCACTGCAAGAGATGTTACCGCTGCACCTTCAATACACAAATGTGTATCTCTCCAATAACCAAACTTTTCGTCTTTTCCAATATATTCCCTGCCTACATTGAAACCACCAACAAAGCCAACCTTTCCATCAATCACGACAATCTTTCTGTGATTTCGATAATTCACACGCATCTGAAGCTGTCCCAGAATCGCCGGGAAGAATTCTGCGACCCGAATTCCTTCGCATTTCAGCCTGTCCCAATCTCTTTTGTGCATGGTACGACATCCCATACTGTCAAACAAAACTCTGACTTCTACACCTTCATGTGCTTTCTCGATCAATACCTTCTCTATATCCTGCCACACTTCATCGTTCCTGATAATATAATACTGTACATGGATATATTTCTTCGCACGTTTCATTTCCTCGATCAGTGCATGAAACTTCTCTTTACCATCTGTATAAATACGGATATCATTATTATCTGTCAGAACTGCCTGTCCGGCCTCCAGATTATACAGCACAAGATCCCGGAACCGGTTAAGTGCCGGACTCGTCATCTTCAGCTGCCTGTGATAAATGGTTTCCTCCTGCCTTCGCACAGCGTATTTCAGCTCACCTTCAATCTCCTTTGCCTTAAACATCTTATTCTTGTGATAATCCTGCCCTATGATCAGATATAGAATAAATCCGACAATCGGAATAAAATAAAGCAAAAGCAGCCAGGTCCATACTGCCTGCGGTGATCTTCTTTCAAAGAATACAATAATCAGAGATAAAAGAATATTAATGATAACGATATTCTTCATAATAAAATGAAAAACCATCACCACTGTGTTCCATATTGTCTCTGCCATTCAACTCTCCCTTTCTCTTAATCAACGTGAAAATATTATTGCTCACTATACCCCGTCACATTCTTCGGACAGCGCGTTACTGTTCTATCTTTCTGCAAACAATAATAAACCACCATAATACATAGTATACTCTGTTTACGTCTTAAAAGTAACCCCAAATTGTAAAATTGTCCCCTGTCTGCTTGCACTTTGTAATAAAGAATGTTACAATATTAAATGCGAATTAAGCGGAAAATAGTATATAGGAGGGTTTTATCGTGAGTACACCTATGATAATCATGCTCATCGTCCTCGTAGTTCTCATCGGGGTTTGCGTAGCACTCTATTTCTTCGGAAAGAAAGCGCAGAAGAAGCAGGCTGAACAGCAGCAGCAGATGGACGCAGTTGCGCAGACCATCAGCATGCTCATTATTGATAAAAAGAAGATGAAGCTAAAAGATGCAGGACTCCCGGCCGTTGTTCTTGAGAATACACCAAAGTATTTAAGACGTTCTAAAGTACCGGTTGTAAAAGCAAAGGTTGGACCAAAGGTTATGACTCTGATGTGTGACGCAAAGGTTTTCGAAGTTCTTCCGGTGAAGAAAGAAGCGAAAGTCGTTGTAAGTGGTATCTATATCACAGGCATTAAGAGTGTTCGCGGTGGTCTTGATATTCCTGAGAAAAAGAAGAAAAAAGGATTTTTCTCAAAGAAAGAAAAATAAAAACATTAAAATAAGTTCAGTCAAACAATTCGACTGAACTTATTTTTTTAATTCTTTTTCTTTTGTTCTTTTCTCGCTGCCTCGTATTTCTTCAATTCTCTCAATGCCTGACCACCCATCAGATACAGAATCACTGTATTGAAGATCGTCATCAGTCCGATTCCGACATCGCCAAGATCCCATACAAATGTATACGCTGCGATTCCTCCGATGAATAACATCACAAGTGCAAGCACTTTATATGCTGTCTGGGATGCCCAGTTATCACCGAACAGATACGCCACATTACTTCTTGCATAAAACAGAATTCCAAGAAATGTAGAAAAGCTGAACAGGAACAGCATCACTGCGATAAAGATCACCCCTGCTTCTCCAAGATGATATCTCATCGCTGTCTGAAGCAGTTCCATTCCTGCAAGTCCCTCAATCTGATCCTGCGGAACAAGCAACATGATCATAGCTGTACAGCTACAGATCACAATTGTGTCGATAAATACGCCCAATGCCTGAACAAGTCCTGCCTTTACCGGGAGATCACACTCTGCCGCAGCTGCTGCACATGGAGCGGATCCTGAACCGGCTTCATTTGAGAACAATCCTCTCTTCACTCCATTCATCAAAACGGCTCCAAAACCACCTGCTGCCACCTGGCGGATTCCAAATGCTTCCTCAAAAATACGTGAGAACACACCCGGTATGCTGGACAGATTCGTAAGGATCAAAAATACTGTGATCAGGAAATAACACACTGCCATGATCGGAACCATAACATCCAGAACCTTTACTGTTGCATTCTTTCGAAGCACGATCGCTGCTGCCAGAACCACCAAAATCACAGTTGTATAAAGCGGTGGGATAGAAAATGCATTTTCAAACGAAGACGTCACTGAATTACTGATCACCTGGCTAATACCACACCAACAGATTAATCCTGAAATTGCAAACAATACCGCGATCACTGAATATCTCTTTTTCTTTCCCTGATGTTCCTCCATGTAGTGATGGATATAATATGCCGGACCTCCGCGGTATCCTCCATACAACGGATCTTTTTCTTTATGAAGCTGTGCAAGTGTTGCCTCAACAAATGCTGTGGAAGAACCGATCAGTGCCGTGATCCACATCCAGAACACTGCTCCAGCTCCACCGGCTGAAATAGCTGCAACAACACCTACCAGATTCCCCATTCCCACACGGGTTGCTGTTGATACAATCAGTGTCTGAAAATTAGACAACCCATCCTCTTTCCCTTTTTTACTATTCAACGATCTTACCATCTCCGGGAAAAGACGGATTGGAAGAAATCTTGTACGGATTGTGAAATAAATTCCTGTTGGAATCAACAGAATAATCAGAAGTGATATTCCCACACTTCCGCCGCCTGGAAGCGGTATCTGAAACAGATCGCCCCATAAAAACGAATATACTTTCTCGATCAGTGTTATTACCATCATCTTATCCTCTCATTCTTATCTTTTTCATTTTTCCGCCTGCTTATCCAAAAATGCCTCGGCGTTCTTGTATCTTAACTAAGCACTGAAAACTTTCCACTGTCCTTGGAAACAATATTCATCCGTATCTTACAGTCTGCCATCGGTTCATGATTTACGTCCAGTTCATAATCAATCTGGACCGCTATCTTATCTTCTTCAAAATCAACCTGAAGGTGTCTCGTATTCACTCCGATCAGCATCTGTCCATAAGGCGTCTTATAAAATGTCTGATTCTTTTTATTTTTCTCAAAGATCATATGAGAGTTTGAAAGACCGCTTTTCACGATCTCTACACATTCATCTCCGTTAATCTTAATTCTGTTCTTGATCACTCCGGAAGTTCCTTCTACAACTTCCTCGTAGACAATATAATGTTTTCCGTTCTTCAAATAATATGTTGCTGGTGTCACAACTTCGATTGCTTCGTTCTCATCATCTTCTACCTCCGGAGTGACCGCCACAATCTCCTCATGCATTCCGGAAATACTTACCAATACATCTTTTGTCATAAATGAATTCTCCATAGAAAAGAATCAGGAAAATTTCGTTCCGTCAGTCTTTCCGCAACCAACGTACAAGCACGAAATAACTTTCCTGATTCAAAATTACTAATTAATACTCTTCAATATTTACTACATTCGTTGTCGGAACATCAAATGGCATCACTGTATTCGCAAACTTCCTGAACTTCTCAGCTGCATCACTGACATAGAAAGAATACTCGCTATGATGTTCTGTCGTTTCATCATTTGCCATCTCTTTCTCTTCCAACAATCGTTTCAGATCCATCGCTGTCTCATACGCAGGATTCACAATCTGAATCTTATCCCCCATATATTCTCTGATCTTAGATCTGAGAAGCGGATAATGCGTACATCCAAGGATCATCGCATCAATATCTGTATTGCGCATGGATTCGAGATAATACTCAATAATCTCTCTTGTCACAATATGTTCTTTGAATCCCTCTTCCACTAACGGTACGAAAAGAGGACAGGCTTTCTCGATCACTTCAATCTTAGGATTCATTCCCTGAATCACTTTCGTATACATTCCACTCTGAACCGTTGCTTCAGTACCTACCACACCGACTTTTCCATTCGTTGTAGCTTCTACCGCTGCTCTCGCTCCCGGAATGACTACTCCAATGATCGGAAGGTCAAACTCATCCTTCACTGCATCCAATGCAAGCGCACTCGCCGTATTACATGCGATCACAATTGCTTTCACCTGTTTCGTCCTCAGGAAACGGATAATCTGTTCTGAAAAACGAATGATCGTGTTTTGTGATTTACTACCGTATGGAACACGCGCCGTATCCCCAAAATAAACAATGTTCTCATACGGCAATTGTCTTGATATCTCTCTCGCTACAGTCAGTCCTCCGACTCCTGAATCAAACACCCCGATCGGTGCCATCTTTTTATTCTTCATGTCCGTCAAAGTTCTCCCCTTAATCTATCCTTATCAGTTATTTTTATCTTATCGCAGATACACAATTCAGCCATGTAACCTTCTTACAAAGGCTGCATGGCTGAATGTTATATTTCATTACCAGTCATCTGGTAACCATTGCTATTCTATTATAATAACTCAAAGTGATATTTGCAATGCTATTTCACATTTTTACAGAGCAAGAGTCTTCGCTACATCATACTGATATGCCGGAATTGTCTTCTTCATAGCAAGTGCTTCTTCAATGTCAAAATCAATAAACTGTCCGTTCTTGTATCCTACGACACGGTTTGTCTTTCCCTGGCAAAGAAGGTCGACTGCCATAGCTCCCATTGTAGAAGCATATACTCTGTCCTTACATGTCGGGCTTCCACCACGCTGCATGTGTCCAAGAATTGTTGCTCTTGTCTCAATTCCTGTAGCATCCTCGATTCTCTTTGCCATATTGATAGAATCTCCAACACCCTCTGCATTGATGATGATGTAGTTCTTCTTACCACGCTTCTTATTCTCAAGAATATCTTTGATCAGTGCTTTCTCATCATAGTCCTTTTCCTCTGGCATGAGAATCTTCTCTGCTCCATTGGCGATACCACACCACAGTGCAAGATATCCTGCATCACGTCCCATAACCTCGATCACACTGCATCTTTCATGAGATGTAGATGTATCACGAACCTTATCGATTGCTTCCATTGCTGTATTAACAGCTGTATCAAATCCGATTGTGTAGTCTGTACATGCGATATCAAGGTCGATTGTTCCTGGAATACCAATTGTATTTACACCAAGGTTTGCCAGTTTCTGAGCTCCTGCGAAAGAACCGTCTCCACCGATTACTACCAGTCCGTCGATTCCGTACTTCTTACAGATCGCAGCTGCCTTCTGCTGACCTTCTTCTGTACGCATTGTCTTACAACGAGCTGTCTGGAGAACTGTACCACCACGCTCAATGATATCAGACACGTCACGTGCTGACATATCAATGATCTCTTCCTTCAGAAGTCCATGATAACCTCTGCGGATTCCGCGAACCTTAAGTCCTTTTGCAAGTGCACGTCTTACTACCGCACGGATTGCTGCGTTCATTCCCGGAGCATCTCCTCCACTTGTCAGAACACCGATTGTACGGATGCTGTCTTCGATTTCATCAAGATATTTTTCTTTGTCGACTGTTTTATTTTCTGCCATGTTTTAGTCCACCCTTTCTCTGAAATGTCTGATTACTGCCAAAACCAATCATTGTCAATTTTTTATCAACTCCGCCAATATTCTACCTTATTTAGAATATGTTTTCAATAGGTTTTTCCACTACTTTTACACGCTTCTCGCCGAAATGATTCATCAATCTGCTTAAAATCTGTTCATTTATACCGATATTCCTGTTTTTCGGCAGTTTTTTCACCGCACGTTCCTTCGCACAGTAGATCATAACTTCATCATCTCCGTCTGAATCTGCCAGATATCCATAGACAATCTGTTCCTCATCCAGAAATGTCGCCTTATCAGGAAACTGAATCCACAATTCCTTTTTCGTCCGTTCAAATGGGATAATTTTCTCACAGATCATCTTACTCGGCTTATCATCTTCTTCCGAAACTCTTCCGCGAACAAATACCTTACTATCTACTTCCAGATAATCTCTGTTCTTCTCATAATCTCGCGGGAACACAACAACCTCTACCGTTCCCAAAAGATCTTCTACCGTAATAAATGCCATCATCTGATTCGTCTTTGTGTGCTTTATGGTCTTCTCTGTGATCATTCCACCAATAATTTCTTTCGCCCCATCATGCACTTTTGTATGACCTGTCTCTTCATCCAGCTGAAAGTCCGCCGTTGTCGCAGAAATGGATTTCTTCCACTTCTCCTCATACGCCTCAAGCGGATGTCCGCTGACATAGATTCCAAGTACTTCTTTTTCAAATGCGAGAAGTGTTTCTTTGGAGTATTCTCCCACATCAGGCATCCTGATCTGAAATTCTTCTTTCTGATCTTCACTCACCAGATCAAACAATGTCATCTGTCCAACCATAGAGTTCTTTTTTTCTTGAGTAACATGATCTACGATCTGTACATAGATACTCATGAACTGTTTTCTTGTTCCGCCAAGCGTATCCAGTGCCCCTGCCTTGATCAGGTTTTCTATCGTACGTTTATTTAATATGTTCTTTGCTGAAAGACGGGTAATGAAATCTTCCAGGTTCTGGAACAACCCAAGCTCTTCTCTGTCTTCCACGATTGCCTTGATCACCGGTCTTCCGATACTCTTAATCGCAGCAAGTCCATAACGGATATCCCCGCCATCTACAGAGAAATTTGCTTCACCTTTATTAATATCCGGCGGCAGGATCTTAATATTCATCTGACGACATGCATAAATATACTCAGATACCTTAGACGGATTATCAATGACTGATGTCATAAGCGCTGCCATATATTCTACCGGGAAATAATATTTTAACCATGCAGTCTGATAAGAAACCACTGCATATGCAGCCGCATGAGACTTATTGAACGCATATTTTGCAAAATCGATCATTTCATCATAAATCTTATTTGCAGTCTGTTCATCAATTCCATTCTTTATACATCCTGGTACGCCTGTCTCCTCATCACCATAAATAAAGATCTTACGTTCTTTCTCCATGACCGCAGCCTTTTTCTTTGACATCGCACGACGCAGAAGATCACTTCGTCCAAGTGAGTATCCTGCAAGATCTCGTACGATCTGCATAACCTGCTCCTGATAGACAATACATCCATAAGTAGGGGCAAGGATCGGCTCCAGTTGTGGGCAATCATATGTAATAGAAGAACTGTCATTCTTTCCTCGGATATACTGCGGAATGAAATCCATCGGACCAGGACGATACAGCGAAATTCCGGCAATAACATCTTCCAGGTTATGCGGCTTCAGTTCCTTCATGAACCCTTTCATTCCGGCACTCTCAAGCTGGAACACACCATCTGTCTTACCGGTTCCGATATAATCCAGCACCTTTTGATCATTGTAATCTATCTGATTGATATTCAGTTCCGGCTGCTTTCTTCTTGCAAGCAGCACTGCATTCTGTATCACAGTCAATGTACGAAGGCCTAGGAAGTCCATTTTCAGAAGTCCAAGTTCCTCAAGTGTTGTCATAATAAACTGCGTTGTGATTGTTCCGTCTGCTGCCCTCGAAAGAGGTACATACTCATCAACCGGCTTCTGACAGATAACAACACCGGCAGCATGCATAGAACAATGTCTCGGTAGTCCTTCCAAACGCTTCGCCATATCGATCAGATTTGTCACCGTCTCATCCGTATCATATAACTTTTTCAGATCCGGATTCATTTTCAGAGCTTTATCAATTGTGATTCCAAGCTCCTGCGGAATCATTTTGGAAATAGAATCCACATAAGCATATGGCAGATCCATTACACGTCCAACATCACGGATCACACCTCGTGCTGCCAGGGTACCGAATGTAACGATCTGAGCCACACAGTCTTTTCCATATTTTCTTGTAACGTAATCAATAACCTCCTGACGTCTCTCATAACAGAAGTCAACGTCGATATCGGGCATGGATACACGTTCCGGATTCAGGAAACGTTCAAACAGCAACTGATAACGGATTGGATCGATTGTCGTGATCTCAAGACAATATGATACAATACTTCCTGCGGCTGATCCACGTCCCGGTCCTACTGAAATTCCGTGATCTTTTGCGTATTTAATAAAATCCCACACGATCAGGAAATAGTCTACATAGCCCATCTGATGGATTGTTTCCAATTCATAAGACAAACGATTTTTCAATTCTTCCGAAGGATCACCGTAACGCTTTTCCAATCCCTCATAGCAAAGCTTCTGCAAATATTCCCAGGAAGTATAACCATCCGGCACATCATATTTCGGAAGTTTTGTTACACCAAATTCAATCTCGACATGACATCGATCCGCAATCTTCTGTGTATTCTCCAACGCCTGTTTCGCATAAGGGAACAGACGTAGCATCTCTTCTTCTGACTTCACATAATACTGCCCGCCGTCATACCGCATACGATTCTCATCTGAAAGCTTCTTTCCAGTCTGAATACAAAGTAGAATATCATGTGGCTTCGCATCTTCTGCATATGTATAATGAATATCATTCGTAGCAACCAGCTCAATTCCTGTCTCTTCAGACATTTTGAATAGCTGTTGATTGACAAGTCCCTGCTCTGGTATTCCATGATCCTGCAACTCCAGGAAGAAATTCCCTTCGCCGAAAATTTCCTGATACTCTAAAGCTGTCTTCTTCGCCTCTTCATATAATCCCTTCGTCAGGAATCTTGCCACCTCACCTGCCAGGCAGGCACTTAAAGCAATGATACCTTTATGGTACTTGCGCAGAAGTTCCTTATCCACTCGCGGTTTATAGTAATAACCTTCCACAAATCCCTTCGAAACAATCTTCGTCAGATTCGCATATCCTTCCTCATTTTCTGCCAGAAGCACAAGATGATAATATCTGTCATCTCCTCCTGTGATCTCGCGATCAAAACGAGAATTCGGAGCCACATACACTTCACATCCAAGGATTGGATTGATTCCCTGCTTCTTGGCTTCCCGATAGAAATCGATCACACCATACATAACACCGTGATCTGTAATTGCCGCACTGTTCATCCCAAGTTCTTTGACCCTGGACACGTATTCTTTTATCTTATTCGATCCATCCAGCAGACTAAATTCTGTATGGACATGCAAATGTGCAAAACTCATAGTTCACCTCAATGATCAAATTTTAACTAAGAAAAGGGAAGGCTCTGACTTGATACACAGGTCAGAATCCCTTCCCTTTATTTTACACTCTTTATGGAAATTTTAAAATGTTAAATCTTATTTATTTCCACCATCCAGCATAAACTGGATCAGCTTATCTGTATCTTCTTTCTCGTAAGCGATAACTTCCAGCTCCGGAATCTCTCCGTTAGCGAAGATATTAGCCATAGATACATACTGGGAAAGTTTAGACTTCAGGTTCAGTCTGTCTCCCTCACCTGTTACTAACTCTACTCTTCCTTTACAGGAATCTACTACCTTAAAGAATCCTTCAACATCTGTAATATTCTGAACTTTCATTCTAAATACCCCTTTCTTTTAGCAATTTAATTATAACTTTACTTCTTAAATTCATCTGGGAATGATATTACCTATCATTTTCTCATTCCTAATGTTATTATAACGTATTTAAAGCATATTACAAGTAGGAAGAATCACTATTTTTTTTATTTTCAGCATATAGAATCTCACACTTTTTTCTATTTGAAACAACACTTCCTACAAGTCATAGTCACTTTCTCTAACTCGTAACGGTTCGTTTGCAGATTGCTTTTACAAACTATAAATACCATCCTCTTTGATCACGATTTTCTTCTGTTTTAAGAGTCTTCCAACTGCACGTTTGAACGCAGCTTTACTCATTCCCATCTCTGCTTTGATGCGCTCCGGATCTGCCTTATCTGTAAATGGGAGCTTGCCTCCACAAGTCTCAATACACTCCAGAATCAGTTCTGCATCCTTATCCATCTGCTCCGGAATCTTGCCACGGATACTCAGATCCAGTTTTCCATCCTCTTTGACTGCTGCCACACGTGCTTCAATCTCCTGTCCCGGATACATTCTTCCATACATCTCTCTCTTCGGAATCAATGCAGAATACAGATTATCTACTGCCACGAAAGCTCCCAGATCACGATTCACCTCATAAACTGTTCCGGTTACAACATCATCCTTTTTATAAGGAGAGTCTGTCTGCAGAAGATGATAGATCTTCATTGTCGCACAAAGTCTCTCGCTCTTATCTACATAAAGACTTACCAGACAGCGGTCGCCCTTCTCTACCTTCTCTGTCTGTTCCTTAAATGGAAGGAACAGGTCCTTCTCAAGTCCCCAGTCAAGAAAAGCACCCATTCTGCCCACATCTGCTACTGTCAGGACAGCCAGCTGTCCAAGAGTGATCTTTGGCTCATTCGTTGTTGCGATCATACGATCGGAAGAATCTTTATAGAGGAATACCTCGATCGGATCTCCCAGTTCGATTCCGTCCGGAACCTGTTTCTTTGGAAGAAGAACACGCTCCTCGTCACTTCCAAGATATACTCCAAAATCTACCAGCTTTACTACCGTAAGTACCTGTTTTACTCCTAATCTCATCTTTTCTCCATTCTGCCGCTGGCTTACGCGGCCCATTTTTTAATATGTTTTCTATACCTTAAGGTATTTTCTATGCTGTTGTCAATCGAATCTCATCAATTTCTTTGATTCTTTGTTTGATATTTTTTTAACATATTCTTTCTATGAATTGATTTACCTTTCTGAATTATGTATAATTACTTCAATGTGAGAGCAATCTTTCTGCCTACAGCCTGTCTGAGGCAGTATTTTTAAGAGAGGATATTAGTATGAGTGCACAAAATCTTACTTTATTGACAGACCTGTATGAGCTTACTATGATGCAGGGATATTTTGAAACACAGGAAAATCAGACCGTTGTATTCGATGTTTTCTTCCGTGACAATCCGAACAAAGGCGGATATTCCGTCATGGCAGGACTGGATCAGGTCATTGACTATATTAAAAATCTGAATTTTTCTTATGAAGATGTTGATTATTTAAGAGGGCTCGGATTGTTCAGTGAGGATTTTCTTCATTATCTGAGCGGATTTCATTTTAGCGGAGACATTTATGCGATCCCGGAGGGAAGCGTCATCTTCCCAAGAGAACCGCTTCTGAAAGTCGTAGCTCCGATCATGGAGGCTCAGCTTGTTGAGACAGCAATTCTTACGATTCTGAATCATCAGTGCCTGATCGCTACGAAAGCTTCCCGTGTTGTTTATGCGGCACAAGGAGACGGTATCATGGAATTCGGACTTCGCCGCGCCCAGGGACCGGATGCGGGACTGTACGGAGCAAGAGCTGCCGTGATCGGTGGATGCGTCGGAACTTCCAATGTACTCGCCGGCGAAATGTTTGATGTACCGATTATGGGAACGCATGCACACAGTTGGATCATGACTTTCAAAGATGAATATACTGCATTTAAAGAATATGCAAGATTGTATCCTGATGCATGTACACTGCTTGTCGATACTTATGACACATTGAAATCCGGTGTTCCGAATGCGATCCGTGTTTTTACCGAGATGCGCGATGCAGGCATCAAACCGAAGAGCTACGGTATCCGCCTTGACTCCGGTGATCTCGCTTATCTTTCTAAAAAGGCGCGTAAGATGCTGGATGACGCCGGATTCCAGGATGCTGTCATTGCCGCTTCCAACGACCTGGATGAATTTCTGATCCACGATCTCAAGATGCAGGGCGCTGCAATTTCTTCCTGGGGCGTCGGAACGAACCTTATTACATCAAAAGACTGCCCGTCCTTTGGCGGTGTTTATAAACTGGCTGCTATTCAAAACGCAGATGGAGAATTCCAGCCGAAGATCAAGATTTCTGAGAATATTGAGAAGATCACCAATCCGGGAAATAAAACCATTTATCGTATTTACGATAAAGAAACCGGTATGCTGCGCGCTGATCTCATCTGCTTTGCTGATGAGACATTTAATACAGAGGAAGAGCTTCTTCTCTTTGACCCAAATGCTACATGGAAGAAAACACTTCTTCCGGGTGGAACCTACACAATGCGTGAACTGCTTGTCCCAATCTTCCAGCATGGAGAATGTAAGTATGAGTCCCCATCTGTAAAGGAGATTGCAGAATTCTGCCGTCAGGAAAAAGAGACGCTTTGGGATGAGACAAAACGTCTCTTCAATCCACATAAGGTATATGTGGATCTTTCCCAAAAACTGTACGATACAAAAACCAAGCTGCTGAATGAAGCACATCATTAATTACTGTCACCATATGATGAAATGGAGTTTTAATTATTATGAAATACCAAGTGATTGTACTTGATCTAGACGGTACACTGACCAATTCAAAAAAAGAAATAACGCCCCCTACAAGGGACGCTCTGATTGAAATTCAACAGAATGGAAAAAAAGTAGTCCTCGCCAGCGGTCGCCCGATCAACGGTGTCGCACCTCTGGCAGAGGAATTATATCTAAAAGAATACGGCGGATTCATGCTCTCCTTTAACGGTGCGAGAATCACCCGCTGTTCTGACAATGCAATTATTTATAATAAGGTTATCCCACAGGAAGTCATCCGTCCGATTTACGAGGCGGTAAAAGAATATCCTGGATTGGATCTTATCTCTTATACGGATAAAGTAATCCTCTCCGGTATTAAAAGTAATGAATACACTGAGAAAGAAGCCGCCATCAACAGCATGGATATCTGTCCGGTTGAGGACTTCCCTGCCGCACTTGATTTCCCGGTCAATAAAATGCTTATCCCAGGTGAACCTTCCATCCTGGAAGACCTGATGCCGAAGCTGCAGAAACAATACCACGGGCTGCTCAACATCTACCGTTCTGAGCCATTCTTCTTAGAGATCATGCCTCAGAATATCGATAAGGCACACTCTCTGCAGAAGCTTCTGAACAGTATCGGTCTCACTGCCGATTCCATGATCTGCTGCGGCGACGGCTTCAATGATCTGTCCATGATCGAATATGCCGGTCTTGGTGTAGCAATGGAGAATGCCCAGCCGGTCGTCAAAGAATCTGCTGACTTTATCACAAAGTCGAATGATGAGGACGGGATTCTTCACGTTGTAAATCTCTACATGAGAGATTAGGCCTTCTCTCCGGAAGCTGCGCAAGAATCACAGCTACAAATACAAGGGCACATCCAAAAAGTTCCCTTGGAGACAATGTTTCTCCAAGAATCACCCAGCCTGCAAGTACTGAAAATACAGACTCAAGACTTAACAGCAGAGATGCAACTGTCGGGTCTGTATTTTTTTGTGCAACAATCTGCAAAGTATATCCTACTCCACAAGACATGATTCCCGCATAAGCAATTGGCTTCCATGCCTGCAATATAGAATAAATTTCCGGATGCTCAAATAAAATTGTCGGTATCATACATAAGATTCCACAAACAAAAAACTGAATACAGGACATCTTCACTCCGTCTGCCTTTGGTGAAAAATGATCGATCACAAGAATATGGAATGAAAAAGCAACAGAACCCAGTAAAATATAAAAATCTCCTTTTGCAATGGATAATCCTGATGTCATACACAGAAAATACATTCCGATCACTGCAAGTACCACACCAATCCATACTTTAATTCCGGCCTTTTTGCCAACGGCCATCCCCAGGATTGGAACAATCAGAATATATAATGCCGTGATAAATCCTGCTTTTCCCGCCGTTGTATATTGTATCCCGATCTGTTGCAAGGAACTTCCCAGCATAAGGAAAAATCCACAACAAATACCACCGATGATAAGTGTTTTCTTATTTTGTATAACTTCTTTTCCTTGTGATATCTCATCCTTTCTCTTCTTATCCAATACATAAATCACCGGAATCAATACGATTCCACCAAGTATACTTCTGGCACAGTTAAATGTGAACGGACCAATATAGTCCATCCCAGCACTTTGTGCAACAAATGCAGCTCCCCAAATGAGCGCAATTAACAGAAGTATTAAATTGTTTGCATACCTCTTTTTCAATTTTTTTACCTCTTTTACAATTTTTTGATTTTTTCTTATTATTTTTCTTAATAGTGCATAATTACCGGATCTCCAACCTGGATCAACTCATACAATTTCCCGGCATCCGAATAGCTCATATTGATACATCCATGAGAACCTCTGTAGGTATATACATTTCCTCCAAAACTACTCTGCCATGTTGCATCATGAAAACCAACACCGGAATACGTTACACGCATCCAATATTTTACAGGAGTTTCATACTCTCTTGTTCCATCCGGTCTTAAATTACCGCGCAGTACTTTATTCTGCATTCGTTCCAAAATCGTATAAACTCCTGCCGGAGTACTTCTTCCGCCTTTCGGAAGTCCGGTCACTACATCTGCTGACATCAAAACTTCTCCGTCTTTGACATACCACATTTTCTGATTCGTCAGATCGACTTCTGCATAAGTGGAGCCCCAATCCTGCGCACCATGCGATGCCGCAGTCTTTCCTTTCACATAAACCGGCTCTCGACTTATTGTTTCTCCGCTTTCAACATTCGCAAGAAGTGTCTCATACTCTGCCTTTTCATTAATCTCCCAACCGTAAGTTCCACCGGAAACTTCGGCTGCTCTTCCATCCGGTGTAGTGAATTGTCTGGTCTTTCCTGCAGTATCATACTGCTGCGCAAACTGTGTCACCCATTCCTGTATAAGTTCCGGGTGAAATGTCACCACATAATTCTCATCTGCTGTCACCCACTGTGAAATAACGGTTTTATCAACCACAACCGGTGTATCAAGTCCCATCTCATAAGTTACACTTGCATTCAGGTATGCATTCATCGCATCGCACGCCTGCTGAACTTCCGGTGATTCTTTTGTATATAGCGGCTGTACATAACATCCTGCTTCATCAAGATCCAACTGCTCTTGCAGTCCCTCTATCGCTTGGACTACCGCTTTCTTCAATGCATCTGCATCGATTGCTGTCCCTTCCGTAATGTCTCCCGGAACAAACTTTTCTCCGTCAAACACCGGCATAGAAGATATCGGCTGCACCTGTTCTGTTGTCATAGCTGTCAGACTTGCAATCTTCGCATCTAATGCATTCCCATCATAATCCGCACTTGCCGTGATGGACAATCCTTTTCCCTCTCCCGACCATGCTGCCGGCCACAGAAAAACGGACTGCTCCTTTAATAATTTATCTATCGCTCCATTTTCTTTATATTCAACAGAGATCTCTTTTCCTGTAATGCTATCAGAAAGTCCCGCATGTTCTGTAATCTTCAATTCATACTTCTTAACTTCTGATTTTAGATAATCTGCCACATCTTCTTCCTTAGCATATGAAAAATCTTTCCCGTTAACCTTTGTATTTGGAAGAAAATGACTCATAAAATACAAAGCGGTTCCTATGTACCCTAAAACCAAGATTCCTGCAACTATTCCAAGGCTGATCCATAACCATTTTTTCTTGTTGTCCCCCATCAAATGACTTCTCCTTTGTAATTACTTTATCGCCTGTCCTTCTGTAGTATTTCACTACTGACAAACCGCTTTTATAGCTTACACATTTTCTATTATGACAGAAACGCAAAGATATTTCCTTAATTTTTTCTTATTTTAGTAATATTTTATTCCTTTGGATATAAATTAAGAGGGACACTACAATAAAATAGTATCCCCCTTCACTCACTATAACAAAGTACAGTCTATAATTTATTCACATTTTGTAAAGTACATAGAAATTCCCTGTCCACCACCAATACACATACTGATCATTGCATCTTTCTTATCTGTTCTCATCAACTCATACATTACTTTTACAGTAAGCATAGCTCCTGTTGCTCCAATCGGATGTCCAATGGAAATTCCACCACCATATATATTTACTTTTTCTGGATCTAATCCAAGATCACGACTTACAGCATATGCCTGGCTTGCAAACGCTTCATTAATTTCAAACATATCAATAGACTTCAAATCAACACCTAGTTTGTTTGCAAGTTTCTCACTAGAGAACTTTGGTGAATATCCCATCAATTCTGCATCAAACCCTGCAATTGCATATCCTTCAATTTTCATCTTTGGTGTTACACCAAGCTCTTCTGCTTTCTCTTTAGACATTACAACAACTGCTGCTGCGCCATCGTTTAAGCTGGATGAATTTGCTGCTGTAACTGTACCGCCTTTCACAAAACATGGACGAAGTTTTGCAAGTTTTTCCATACTCTGTCCTTCTCTTGGACCTTCATCGGTATCAAATATTGTTATATTTCCCTTACGATCTTTCAATTCAACTGGAAGAATCTCATCTTTGAATTTACCTTCTTTGATTGCCTTGCATGCTCTCTGATGGCTGCGTACTGCGAACGCATCCTGTTCTTCTCTTGTTACATGGTATTTCTCTGCTACATTTTCTGCTGTCACACCATTGTGGTTTCCATCCAGAGGCCATGTCAGGATATCAATCACTCCATCCTCAAATACCTTATGTCCCATTCTTGCTCCCCAACGTGCATCATTTACATAATATGGAAGTCTGGAAATGTTTTCTGTACCACCTGCAACAACAACATCTGCCTGTCCTGTCTGAATCTCCATAACAGCCTCTGCAATAGACTGAAGTCCTGATCCACACTGACGGTTTACAGAATATGCTGTTGTCTCTTTTGGCATTCCAGCTTTTAAACTGACTGCTCTTGCAATGAAGCCATTCTCTGCAACTTCTCCAACCTGTCCAATTACAACTTCATCAACATCTGATGGCTGGATTCCTGCTCTTTTCACAGCTTCTTTAACTACCATAGCTCCCATATCGATTGCTGTGATATCCTTTAAGCTTCCACCATAGCTTCCTACTGGAAGTCTTACTCCACTTACAACAACTACTTCTTTCATTTTTATATCCTCCTGTTGTTCTGTTTTTTGCGGTTCTCTCTCGTAAGCAAGAACCGCCTTTGATACTATATTTATTGAATCTGCAATTTTATTTTTAGAAGTTAGATCCGATCTTATTTCCTTTTTCATCGTATTTGTAGAATCCCTGTCCTGTCTTCTTTCCAAGCATTCCTGATTTGACCATTGTCTCAAGAAGTGGGCATGGACGATATTTGCTGTCATGGAATCCGTTGTAAAGTCCTGTCATTGTTGCAAGCATTGTGTCGATTCCAACAAAGTCTGTCAGCTCGATTGGTCCCATCGGGTGGTTACATCCGAGCTTCATTGCGTTGTCAACATCTTCCGGTTTGCTTCCTTCCATTACCATGAAGGCTGCCTCGTTCTGCATTGGAACAAGGATACGATTTACCATGAATCCAGGAAACTCTGGAGCATCTACTGTTGTCTTTCCAATCTTTCCTGCAAATTCTTTCACTACATCATATGTCTCATCGGATGTTACAAGTCCACGAACCAGCTCAAGAAGCTTCATAACCGGTGCCGGATAGAAGAAGTGTGCTCCCATTACTTTGTCCGGACGGTTTGTAACAGATGCTATCTCAGAGATACTCAATCCTGATGTGTTAGATACAATGATTGTCTCTGCATCTGCAAGCTCATCTACTTTCTTAAATGTATCTTTTTTAATCTCAATCTTCTCAGGTACTGCTTCAACTACAAGAAACGCACCCTTTACATCTTCGAAGTTCTGGCTGTATGTCAGGCGTCCAAGGATTTCTGCTTTCTTCTCTTCTGTCATAGATCCTTTTGCTACTTTACGGCTGAACAATTTTTCTACTGTTGCTTTTGATTTTTCGATTGCAGCTTCGAATGTATCAATATTTACTACATCGTAACCTGCTGTCGCACAAGCCTGTGCGATTCCATTTCCCATCAATCCTGCTCCGATAACTGCTACTTTGTTTTTCTCCATGTTTTTGTACCTCTTTTATGTTAATTTTAATTGTTACCCGTTTGATTATTTCTCTTTAAGCTGTAATCCGAATGGTCCGTTCTGAATGAACAGGGACGCATCCATTTCCCTTAGTTCCTCGCTGATGATCGGCTTAAAATCCATCATATCCAGAATCTGTGTATGAATGTCGATACCTGGTGCAATCTCAATCAGCTTCACACCTTCTTTGCAGAGCTCGAAGACTGCACGTTCTGTCACGATCATAACCTCCTGACCTTTCTTTCTTGCCATCGGTCCGTTAAAGGAAAGCTGTGCTACATTTCTCACCATCTTGCGGATCTTGCCTTCCTGAAGAATGTTCAACTTACCATCTTTGAATTCATATTTTGCACCGCTTGCAGTAAATGTTCCAAGGAATACGATCTTCTTCGCATTCTGTGTAATATCAATAAATCCACCGGCTCCAGTACATCTTGTTCCCATCTTTGTGGAGTTGACGCTTCCGTCTTCTCCCAGTTCTCCAAGCCCCATATATGTAATGTCTACACCAGCTCCGTTATAATAATCCATCTGCTCGTGATGGCCAATCATTGCCATCAGATTCTGGCCAATTCCGAAGTCAATTCCGCCGGCCTGAACACCACCATAAATACCAGACTCTACCGTAATAACAACATCATCGGATACCTTTTCCTCATTGCAGACCTTTCCGATCATGTCATTTGGAATCCCTGTTCCAAGGTTGATGACTGCTCCTCTATACAGTTCCTGTGCTCCTCGTCTTGCAATAAACTTTCTCTCGTTGAACGGTGCCGGTGGAATATCTCCTGCCGGTACTCTTGCAAGTCCGCAGTAGGATGGGTCATAGTACCAAGATGAAGTCTGTCTGTGATCTTCCATTGGATTCTCACATACAACAATATCATCAATAAATACTCCCGGAACCGTTACATCCTTTGGATTGATCGTTCCTGACTGTACCACCTGTTTTACTTGTGCAATAACGCGTCCACCATATCTTTTAGCTGCCAGAACTGCTGGAAGTACTTCCAGTTTCATTGCCTCTTCTGTTGTCGTAAGATTTCCCATCTCATCACATACCGTTCCTCGAATCAGAACAGTATCAAGCGGGATCTCTTTATAAAACATGTACTCTTCTCCGCCATATTCGAGAATATCCACAATATCTGGAAGTGGCTTTGTACGGTCATTCATCTTTCCTCCTTCTACTCTCGGATCAATGAAAGTACCAAGTCCAACCTTAGACATCTTACCTGGAAGTCCACATGCCATACTTCGATAAAGCTGTGCAATCTGTCCTTGCGGCAGACAATATGCTTCTACCTGACTGTTGGCAATCATCTCCATCCATCTCGGTTGCAGACCCCAATGGGATCCAACAATTCTCTTGACAAGCCCTTCGTGCGCCAAATGCTGAATTCCATCTTTTCTATCACTCTGTCCACAGGAATGAACCAAAGTAATATCGGCAGGATGACCAACCGTTTCAAATCTCTTTTCAATTGCTTTCAAAATTGATTCACTTGCACTGACCAGTGTCATTCCTATCGTGCATAATGTAGACCCATCCTGGATCTTTTCTGCTGCCTCCTGTGCAGTAATAAAATTTGCTTTTAACATAATGCCTCCTCTTCTATTGAAAAAGTGTTCTGATATACTTCTTATCTGTCTTAAGTCCCGGTGTCTTCGGAATTGCATCCAGAAAAAGAATCCGCTCCGGCACCTTGAATCTTGCCATCTCTTTTAACATTTCTTCTTTGATCTGTTCCTCTGTAAGTTGTGCACCCTTTTCAAGAACTACAACGGCTGCTGCAACCTCTCCGTACTTCTCATTAGGAATTCCGACAACCGCTGCATCTTTAACCCCCTTAAATGCGATAAGTTCATCCTCTACATCAGTACACCAAATCTTCTCTCCACCACGGTTAACCATATCTTTCTTACGGTCTACGAAAAACACAAATGCATCCTCGTTCTGATATCCCATATCTCCCGTATCGAGCCAGCCATCTTCTGTAAATAACGGTGATTCCATCTTATAATAGTATTCCACTACATTAGCTCCACGGATATAAACTGTTCCGACAGTTCCCGTCTCAACCTCGTGTCCATCATCATCAAGAATTTTAAGTTCCAGTCCTGGAACAGGTCTTCCGGAAGAAGATGGATAAATACTTAAAGCCGTATCCGTCGGAAACAGAGTTCCCGGGCTTGCTGTCTCTGTCATGCCAAATACAGTACGAATCTCTGTGGTCGGCAGCCATTTATGTAACTGCTTTAACTTCTCCACCGGCATATAACTGCTTCCGCACAACATCATACGCAAGGAAGGGAGTGCTGGATACTCTTCTTTCAGATCCATCAAAAGTCCAAAAACTGTTGGCGAACCATGCATGAATGTGATCTTATTCTTTTCAATACATTCCAAAATACGATGTGCTTCATATCTTCTGTATAAATAAACAGTTCCACCAGAATAAACAAACAGTCCTAACAATGCAATCAACCCCGTTACATGATAAATCGGAACTGGTATGATCGTCTTATCTTCCGGTGTTATCTCACATAATCGGTGATATACCATCGTCGCATGAATGACATTGTAATTCTTCATCACAACACCTTTACTGACCGATGTCGTTCCCGAGGTAAACATCAGAATCATCTCATCTTCAAGCTTTCCCTGTGAACCGCCTCTTTTTCCTTTCGGCAGTTCAAGATGCCGGAATCCATATCCTTCTTCCTCGTCAACAGAATAGACAATTGGAAATTGTTCCTCATACTTTTTCACCCAGTCTGTAAATCTTTCTGCTGCCACCAACAGATCAATATCTGCTTTTTCAATCAATGCCTGTATCTCGTGCTCTCTATATTTACTTGGAAATGGAATCACAACAGCACCAATCTTGCAGATTGCATAGAACACAGTACAGAACTCAATACTATTATGAAGAAGCATTCCTACATGCTGTCCTCTTTGAAGTCCTTTTTCTGTCAGCCACTGTGCAAAATCATCTACCATCCCGATGAACGTTCCATAGGTGTAGGCTCTATTCCAGTTGTCAGAAAATCCAATCTTATCTGGAAATTTCTCCGCTGTCTCCTCAAGAATCTCATAATAATTATTTTTCATATCTGAGAATGTACAGACCTGGTGATTTCCGATCGTCCGCATTTCCATGCCTTTCGTCACATGAATATTCCAGACCTCTTGTCCCTTTATCATCTCAAACTCCTTTCAGCTTACGCTGATCATTTTATGAAACCGCTCCCATAAATATTCAAAAAAATATTTGTTCTTTCGAACTACCCATAGTTTATTATATTTTATAGTCCTTTTCAATCTGAAATTGTCACAATTTTTATTTTATTTCTTGTTTTATTTGCACAAATAAATAGTTTATTTCACTATATTAGTGAATACCGCTCCCATTATTTAAATTTGTTTTTATTGGTTTTAAGAAGTATTTATGATATACTCAAGATTAAGAAAAAGACTTTTGACAGCACCAACAGAAAAACCAAATGAGGTAACATCATGAATGAGAAAATTGATATTAACTATATTGCAAAAAAAGCAAATGTCTCTCGTTCTACTGTCTCAAGGGTTCTGACAAAAAAAACAAATGTAAAGGAATCCACACGTGAAAAAGTAGAGCAGGTCATGGCAGAACTGAACTATCATCCAAACTCTATGGCCAGAGGACTTGCTACTGGAAAACAGAATATCATCGCGCTTGTAGTTTCCGATATCCGGAATCCTTTCTACGCACAGCTTGTCTGGACGATTAGTACTTCTCTTCGCGAAAAGGGGTATCTTATGACACTTTATAACAGTGCAGATATGACACGAAAAGACCGTGAATCTCTCTGGAGTCTTTTAGACTATGGATTCTCCGGTCTGATTATGGCAGACGCAAGAAAAGAGGATGATTTTTCTCAATTCTTAAAGCAGGCTGACTGCCCGATTGTTCTCGTCAACAGGACACTCGGCATTGCCAACACATACGATACGATCACTTTGGACAATATGCAGGGCGGATATCTCGCAACAAAGCATCTTCTGGAACTTGGTCATCGGCGAATCGCCATGCTCCGCGGACCAGAAATTTCTACAACCAGTCAGGGACGTTACGAGGGATATGTCTATGCACTTCAGGAAGCCGGAATTCCATTAGATAAGACTTTGATCCGTGCGGGAAAACTGAACATGGAATTTGGACGGGAGTTTGCCAAAAAAATTATTCTTCATTCTGACAATCCCCCTTCTGCCGTATTTGTTGGAGGCGATTTCACCTGTTATGGATTGATGGATGCCTGCATCCGTGCAGGAATACGAATTCCAGAAGATTTAAGCATCGTCAGTTTTGATGATATTCCTTTTTCTGATACAGCAATGGTTAATCTAACTACAATCTCCCATCCTTATACACAGATTGGTGAGCTTGTTGCTAAGAAGATTGTCCATAGAATCGAACAGCCAGATGCTCCTGTCGAACAAATCACATTGCTGCCAACCCTTGTAAAAAGAGGAAGTACAGCACCATACAAAAAATAATTTTTTCTTTTAAACTTTTATCAATGAAAAACTCAAAAGCTGCCGTTTTATAAAAGATTATTTTATAAAGCGGCAGCTTTTTATATTAACTGTTTTTTTCTAATTCGATAGATTCATCCGCCAGCAGATGATACAATTCATCAATCTGGTCGTCAGAAAGCACCCTCTCATTCTTTTCATTTTCTTCTTTCAGTGTCTGAATCAGCTGCTTCCTATGGATTACAGGAATTTCATTTTCAGGTGTTCCATCCCATGTAATTTCTGCATGCTCTGGGAATATAATAACAGAACGCACCGGAATCTTAGTAGCCCCGATTCTCTGTTCTATTCTCTTTGCAAAAAATCTGCTCTCATCCATTGGATTCTTGAACAGGTACTCATGCTGCTTGTCCGCCTGTCCCTTCTTCCCTTTTTCCGTGTAATATTGCTTGTAATCTCCATGTTTCTTCAGAACAACCTTTCCGCTCTGATTCTTCACATTCAAAACGTAGATTCCCGATGGGATGAGTATCAGGATATATGCCTGTGGAGTCTTCTCATTCTTGCCCTGTGCAATCTGATAGAAAATCTTATGCTTTCCAAACTCATTATTCAAATAAAAACTTTCAGACAAACGTATTAGATTTTTCCTACGAAATGCATACTCAAAATAGCTTGAATAGATTTCTATATAAATGCTTCTTCTAAAACGATTCCACTGGTAAATCGTCTTAATCAACCAGTATCCTCCTGCCACAAATGCAAGACCTATTAAAACGTCACTCCAAACTGACATAGCTACCTCCTGAATTTATCCTAACCTCTTTAGTCGAGTTCAGGTCCGTTGTGTTTCTCGAATGAATAACGTCCGCTAGAACCAATCACTCTCATATAAGATTTAATAAAATCTTTCATTGCATCTTCCACAGCAATACATAAATCCATATAATCAATCTGCGGATTTTCTTTTAATGTTGCGATAGATGCATTTGTTGCATGACGCATCAGATCTGTACACACATTAATCTTGTTGATTCCACATGCGACAGCTTTTCTGATGTTCTCTTCGCCAGCACCACTACCTCCATGAAGTACAAGTGGCATATCAAGTTCTGCTTTAAGTTCCTTCAGACGTTCAAAATCAAGTTTTGGAATCATTCCTTTTGGATATGCTCCGTGTGCTGTTCCAATTGCCACTGCCAGACAGTCGCAGTTTGTTCTCTCTACGAACTCTTTTGCCTGTTTTACATTTGTATACAGATCCACATTACTGTCATCGGCCTGTGCTGCCTGTCCTACATGTCCAAGCTCTGCCTCACAGGAAAGTCCCATTCCATGTGCGAGACTTGCGATCTGCTGTGTTCTTCTTACATTCTCTTCGAATTCATAGCTGGATGAATCGATCATTACACTAGAGAATCCATACTGCATTGCAGCTGTAATATCCTCAAAATTCGCCCCATGATCTAAATTGAACGCAACTGGTACAGATGCTCTCTTTGCAAGATTTTCAATCAATGGCGCCATTATATATCCATATCCATGCGCCTTCATCTGGCGAGGAGAAATATTAATAATAACTGCGGACTTCTCTTCTTCTGCTGACTCGATAACTGCCTTCACCTGCTCCATATTAACACAATTAATTGCCATAACTGCGTAGTTATTATGATGCGCATGTAACAGCATGTCTTTCATTGATACATACATTTTTCTTCCTCCTGATTTTAAAAAGTGAGATGTCCTGAGCAGACATCTCACTTACATACTAAAGCATGTGAGAGAAGCTGCCAATGGCAGACTCTCTGCATTTATTTACTTTTCAAACAACTCTTAAATCAACGGATTCTCCATTTCCTCATCCTCAGCACCTTCTGCAAGAGGTCTCTTAAGGATAGAATACAGAAGACCTGTGATACATCCTCCCAACAGCCACAGTCCAATAAACAGAAGTGGGTTAGATGTCATAGCCACTGAGAATACACCACCGTGTACTGCCGGAGATTCCAGTCCAAACATCATACACAGACCACCTGTAATTGCACCACCAACACAGATAGATGCTGTCAGTCTTACCGGGTCTTTCAACTGGAATGGGATTACACCTTCCTGAACATAGCAGCAAGAAAGAATTACCAATGATAAAGCCTGCTCCTTCTCTGTTTTAGTGAATTTGTTACGGCTCCATGGAAGTACTGTAGAAATAGCAATTCCAAGAGGAGATGTCATACCTGCACACATCTTAGCAGATGTAGGAATAAAGAATCCATCAGCATTCAGTCCATTTACAAACAGAGCTGCTGTCTTATTAACCGGACCACCATTGTCAAATGCGATCATTGCACCAATAACTGCACCAAGTACGAATCTTGAACTAGCACTTAAAGCTGTCAGCCATCCTGTAACAATTCCCATCAACCATGCGATCGGAACACCAATAACATACCACATCAACAACCCAACAATCAATGTCGAAAGTACTGGAATAAACATAATCGGCATAATTCCCTGTAATGCCTTCGGAACTTTAATCTTCTTCATTTGAAGAACAAACCATCCTGCAATCAGAGCTCCAACAAGACCACCTACAAATCCTGTTTTCATAAGTCCTGCAAGTACACCCATTGCATATCCAGGAGCAATACCCGGCTTATCCGCAATAGCATACGCAATAAATGCTGCCAGACAAGGGACTGCAAATGCAAACAAGTTGTTACCAATTGTGAAAATAACCTGAGCCAATGTCTGCATCTCGGCAGCTGTGTCTCCAATGTTATATCCTCCCATCATTTTTGCAATCGCTGTGATAACACCACCACCAACGATTACCGGAATCATGTAGGAAATACCTGTCATGATTGCATCTTTACAAACTGTACCTACACTTTTTTGTTTTTTTCTTTGAAGTTCTGCCATAATTATCCTAATGCCTCCACTAACTCATCAATTACTACATCTGCATTTTTGATTGGTTCATTTACCTTAAAACTCATCGTTGGAACATCTTTAAAACGACTGGATCCTTTGATTTTTACATCACTAGCAATAATGCACGCATCACATCTTGCAATATCTTCTGCTGTAATCTCGTCTTCTACTCCCTGTGCTCCCTGCGTCTCAACCTTGATTTCGATTCCTTTTTTTTGAGCCGCCTTTTTCAGATTTGCTGCTGCCATATAAGTGTGGGCAATTCCTACAGGGCAACTACATACTGCTACTAAATACATACTCCTATTCCTCCTTTTTACTTTTAAATATATCGATGATCTGATCTACGTCAGTAGCATCCTTTAATGCCTCTCTGAAATCGTCATCCATCAGGCCTACTGCCAAACCAGATAACATTTTCAGGTGTACGTTATCTGCTGTGTTTGGTGCCGCCAGCATAATAACATAATCAACAGGTTCTCCATCAAGAGATCCCCATTCGATCTTTTGATTCAGCTTTACCAGAGTAAATGCTGCTTCTTTTACACAGCTCCCTTTGCAATGTGGGATTGCAATTCCATTTCCCATGCCGGTCTCAAATTCAAGTTCTCTGTCTTTAACTCCCTGTAAGTAGTCTTCATAACTTGATACTTTTCCGGCATCATACATCATTTTGCAGATTTTTCGGATTGCATCTTCTTTATTTGTTACATCTAGTCCGAAAGAAACAAGCCTTTCGTCTATCATATCTGCCATACTCATATTTTTATAGCTCCTTTCTGTCTATCTGAACATTTCTGAAAATTTCCTGGCCTTTAATATTACTTCCATCGCCTTCTTGTCTTTTGTCAACTCCAATACGTCTCCAAAGATTCCTTTGATGTAATCTTTTGAATTAACATCCAAAGACAGTAGAAAGATCAGCTGAACTTTTTCGTCACCCCAATTAATCGGTTTTTTCAGTGTCATTATTCCGATTCCCTGTTTCTTTATATGGCCTTCAAATGCATGTGGAATTGCGATTAAGTTTCCAAGCGCCGTCTCCGAAAGATTTTCTCGTTCAAATACCGAATCAATAAATCCTTCATCCACATATCCTTCTGTGATCATCCTGCTTCCAAGAAGATGAATCACTTCCTCTTTTGATTTCAGATCACAGTCAAACATCGCAATCTCACTGTGCAGAAACTGCTGCAGGTATTCATAATTCTTTTGAGTTTCTGGTTCATATTCCTTCTTCTTCATCAGAAACTTCTGAATCTTCTTGATGTCTGTCTCACTCAAAACCGGGGAAACCTGAATAACCGGAATTCCTTCCAATTCAATCGGAACTGTAGCAATCACAAAATCTTGTTTTTCTAGTTTGATTTCTGATAATCTTGATGCTGAGAAAACTTCCCTAATTTCCAAATTCGAAAAACTTCCTGCCAGCTTAGCCCGCAAGAACTGAGACGTACCAAATCCTGTCATGCAAACTAACGTTGCAGTAAATTTTTGATGTTGTTTTTGTTTCATTCTTTCAATTGATGTCCCAATATGAAATGTAATAAAACCAATCTCATCTTCTGTTGGATTAAAGCCGTACTTAACTGTAAACTTTGACATAAAGAAAGATGCAATTTCATATTCATAAAACAATTCTTTCTTTATCGCATCCAGAATCGGATTGTAAGTATACATTTTACTGTGTAGTCTCAGTACCATGCATTCCAAATGATCCATCAAAGCATTGATCAATTCATCGTCTTCCTCTAACTGTAGATAGAACTTTCTGTCACATTCTATCAACAAATCCATCATGTAATCAAACATCTCTGGATTGCGTTCTCTTTTCTCTTTAAGAGACTGCTCTTTTTCCATTGGAACATGAAAGCGAAGACCACTCAAACAAATTCTCAGATAACAATCTTCTGTATCCGGAATCTCAATTCCAAAGGATTCTTTCAGATGTTCTTTCAGATAACCTAACACGAAATCCATCCGCCTTGATTCTCTTCCCGGGATAGAGCCTTCATGGTCCATCGTCTTCCCTGCGGATAATCGTTCCAGCATTACGGCCAGATCCAGCATCAGTTCACCTACTGATATGTCAGTGAGTATAAACTGAAATCTTCCTTCCATTTGACCAATGATTTCTCTTAAATCCTTCAGTTCTACTGAGGTGAAATGGCTTTGAATATTCGATACAGTTACTTTTTGTCTTCCACCGGCTCTTTTGAGCGCTTCTAACAACGCCGAACGTATCTGACTTTCATTTCCCTCCACTTTAATTCCATATTTCACTTTCTTAATGAAGTGAACTCCATAATGTTCCCACAGCTCATCCAACTCATTCAGATCATTCAATACAGTAGCTTTGCTTATGTAATACTCCTTTGCAAGAGCCTCCATAGATGTGTAATCATCCTGTAAGAGAAGCTCAACAGCCAGATGATACTTTCTGACCTCCGGAGACAGATACAAATCTGCTGTATCCCTTGTGACTTCTTTCAGGTATTTTTTAGCCTCATGGTTGTCATACTCAATCCAGAGTCCTACACCCTGCTGACTGTTAATCCTACAGGAATGTTTCTCCAACTCCTCATTGATCTTCTTAATATCAGCTTTGATCGTTCTGGAACTAACCTTCAATGAAGTAGCAATCTGTGTGGTTGTCAATTTGTCCTCATGTTCTATGAGCAGCGTAACAATTTTCTTCTCTCTAGCTAAAAGCATTTTCATCTCCCGCCTTCAAATTCTTGTATTCCTTGCTGCTTGAGCCTATTATACACAGCACTCGGTTCATTCTACAAATCAGATATTTTCATCTAGCTCATACTAACTTGGTGAAAACAATGTGTGATTATGTCGTGTTTAACAATTGTATCCGTTGTTTTTTTGTTTATTTCGCCCAAGCAAACTGTATCTTGTTTCCTTTTTTGACTTGAAAATTCTTGTCTCTTCCTATTTAAAGTACTTTTATAAGAATACTTTACTTCACTATCATCTGTCCATCAGAAATTAGTTTCACTAACTTAGTGCAATTTCTCCATTATTCATTTTCTATTTTTATTCCTATAATGAAAACATACCAAAACTATTCATAACTGTTCTGTACTCTTTGTGTCAGACAGTTACACTAATCATTACTGCTTTAAGGAGGAAATTATAATGATTAATTTTGAATTCCATAACCCTACCAAAGTTATTTTTGGTAAAAACGTAGAAGCTGAAGCCGGAAAAGAAATCAAAAGGCTCGGTGGTCATAAAGTGCTCGTTCACTTTGGTGGAGATTATCTTCAGGCGAATGGTACTTTAGATCGGATTCATAAAGGCCTCACAGACGCTGGACTTGAATATGTCGATTTAGACGGAGTTGTTCCCAACCCAAGACTCAGTCTTGTAAAAAAAGGAATTGAACTCTGCAAAAAAGAATGTGTAGACTTCATTCTCCCAATTGGTGGGGGGAGTGCAATTGACTCTGCTAAGGGAATTGCCTACGGCCTTGCTAATGACTTTGAACTGGAAGATCTACTCATGGGAAAAGTAAAAACAGATAAAATTGCACCGATTGGCTGTATTTCTACAATTGCTGCAACAGGATCTGAAACGAGTAATTCTATGGTAATTACAATTGAAGAATACGAAGGTCAACAAAATCTGAAACGCTCTTATAACCATGATTGTGCACGCCCACTGTTTGCATGCATGAACCCAGAACTTACATATACACTTCCTGTTTACCAGACAGCAAGTGGAGCTTCCGATATTATGATGCACACAATGGAGCGTTACTTCACAAATACAAAGGATGTTGACCTGATCGACCGTATCGCAGAAGGACTTCTCGTTGCCGTCCGCGAGGCAGCACAGGTTGCTGTTAAGACTCCTGATGACTACGAGGCACGTGCTACACTGATGTGGGCTGGAAGTCTTTCACACAATGGCCTTACCGGTACAGGACGTCAGTCAGATTTTGCTTCTCATAAAATTGAGCATGAACTTGGCGGTATGTTTGATGTGGCTCACGGTGCAGGACTTTGTGCTGTATGGGGAAGTTGGGCTCGTTATGTTTATAAAACAAATCCTGCAAGATTTGCCCAGTTTGCCGTTCGTGTCTTCGATGTACCAGAAAATTTCTATGATGTAGAAGCTACAGCACTTAAAGGTATTGAAGCTTGGGAAGACTGGTGTCATAAAATTGGAATGCCAATCAATCTTCATGAATTAGGTATAGATCCTACAGATGATCAGATTAAAGAAATGGCTGAGAAATGCGTTGCTACTGGAGGCGGTACTGTCGGATTTTTCCAACCATTAAATAAAGACGATATTATAAACATTTATAAAATGTCTAAATAATCAAATTACTGTCTTTTAATAAAAGTAACTCCGCATCAAATCTTATTGTAATAGAATATTTGTAACTGTCCAGAGCCAAGCAAAATTTCAAAAACAGCTATAAAGTGCTTGTATTTTTAAGACTGTTTTTGAAATTTTATTTGGAGGTTGGCTCTGAACAGTTACGTGAATTTTAAAATTAATACGAAAAGAGGATAAAGATGGAGCTGAGTATACTTTTAATGGAACAGATTGCGAAACTATTTCTTATGATTTTTATGGGCTATGCCGTGGTAAAACTTGGATTATTAACAGATGAAGACAGCAAAGTATTATCTACACTTGTACTGTATCTGATTGTACCCTCGGTAATTTTAAATGCTTTTCAGGTAGACTACACGCAGGAAAAAGTAAATGGGCTAAAACTTGCTGGTATTGCCTCCTTACTACTTTTGATTATTTTACTTTTGATTGTAAATCTGATTGGGAAATTATTGAATTTGAATAAAGTAGAAATAATGTCTATTTATTATTCCAATTCAGGAAATCTGATTGTGCCGATTGTAACATTTATGCTTGGTGAAAAATGGGTATTCTATGCCTGTGTATTTATGGGACTTCAAACCATTTTTTTCTGGACACATTGCAAAAATGTACTCAGCCACGAGAAAGGATTCAATCCAAAAAAAATTTTTTCCAACATTAATATTATTACCATAATAATTGCAATTACTTTGTTTTTTGCAAAAATACGTCTGCCAGAAATTATTACAGGAACACTTGGCTCAGTAGGTGCCATGATTGGACCAATGAGTATGTTTGTAACCGGAATGTTAATTGGCGGAATGGAGCTAAAAAAAATATTAACGGACAAAAGAACGTATTTTATTTCGTTCATGCGCTTAATTACAATCCCGCTTATTGCATTACTTATTCTAAAGATAAGTGGTCTCAAAGGATGGAATAAAGACGGAGAACAAATTCTTTTGATTGTATTTATGGCTGTGATTTCTCCAGTAGCTTCCACCGTTACGCAAATGTGTCAAGTATATGACAATGATTCCAGATATGCCAGTGCAATCAACGTACTAACAACAATTGGAGCCATTGTAACAATGCCCTTAATGGTGTTTATGTATCAGATAATTATATAAAAATAGAATTTTCTCATAATTAAGGCAAGCCGTTGTAACAACGGCTTGCCTTAATGTAATTACAATAATTTTTCTTTTACGCCTCAGAGAAAAATTTCTCCTTCTTCACAAGTAATGTCTCCAACAGATTATACACAACATCCGCAACTGCAAGCTCCGGACGAAGCCGTTCTTCCGGCTCCGGAATTACATTTTCAAGCAGTGCCATACCTGCACGTGTTGCATTTACAAGAATATTGCTCTCGCTAACAACCTCTGCAAACTTCTCTTTATTATCAAGATCCTCAATAAACACTGTTCCGATGATTACCATCTTCTGACCTTCTACTCCATGTTCTTTTAGGTTGAGAATAAATCCGACTCCATCAGTGATATGTCCTGTCATGTTGCATCTATTCCAAGCTTTCAAAGCTATAATTCTGCATGGCCGGAGAACCTGAATGTTCTACCGAAGAACCGATAAGTGCGTATAATCTTATGTGTCCATTAATTCTTCTTTTCATTCGTAAGCTCCTCCATATTAAATATCAGCAGAAATTTTTCAATCATTTTTGCATTTCTGCCACGAAATGTAGCTACAATATATCATCATCGCTTCAAAGCTTCTATGATTTAAAGTGTGAAATTATCATTTAATTCTAATCAATCAGATCATTCTGAAATCTCGACAAATGCTCATACGGCAAGATCAGTCTTCCTCGAAACAATCCACACCCGTCATTGATCAAACTGTTATTCATCGCTGCAAACATATTTACATCCAGCTTCGCCAGATCCAATCCCAACAGCTTCATTCCGCGCTCATACGCCTCATCAAAATAAATGCACTCACCTCTTGGAATCGCATTTCTTCTGGCGCGCTCTTTCTCTTGTTTTTTCTCATATCCCAGATGGTTTGCCGGCCCAATCTCTGCAATATCATCCATTTGCTTTGTACGGATCTGAACCTCAATATAACTTCTTGAACAGTTATCATAGAATGTAATGTGCAATGACTGGTATTCATCCGGCTGGCTGTCTGAAATATAATCTCTGTAATATGGTCTGACATTGTCATCCATGAGTGGGGAATGACTTTCCATCACACCATTTGCCGGCTCCGCTGTAAACCCTCTTTCCTCAAGAAAACCCGGTAGTACATTTGCTATTTCATACAAACACTCCAGCTCTGCAATCTGACGTTCTTCTTCATTTTCATAATGGCATTTCGGCATGGAGATTACGATCCGGTATGCGATCAGATCACGAAAGCAGCTAAGACTGCGCTTTAACTCTGCCGTTGTCGGATACTTTCCATATTCTTCGTAATAATCTGAAATATACTTGACAATATAACCATTAAATTTCTCTTCCGCACGGATCAACGACTTGATTCTTCCCTTTACTGTAAATGCAAGATATGGATATTCTTTTGTCATATATTTATAGAATTCCCGAACCTGCTGTGACTGGGTCGTAAGGAATTCATTATGTTCCAAAAGTTCTCTGATCTGGATCAGGAAATTGCAATGAATCAGGTCAATTTCATTTTTTGTCTTTCGCGCATCTTCTCTTAAATCTGTAATGTAATTCTGCAATACTCTGAAAATAGTATCACCGGAGTACAGGTAATCATTTAAAGTTATCATAAGTTATCCCTCCACGGAACTGTATATCTATATTTTTCATTGCTTATCTCTTGTCCGACCGCCAAATACGGAAGCAGACTGTAGTTCTATTATAACAATCTGCGACGCTAATCGCCAGTCATGAAGCTTCAAATGATATTTTTCTTTATTTTTAGACAAGTTAGTAACTGTTCAGAGCCAACCTCCAAAATGCTACGCATTTCGTCGGTGTGGCGTATCCGCCAAATAAAATTTCAAAAACAGTCTTAAAAATGCAAGCATTTTACACCTGTTTTTGAAATTTTGCTTGGCTCTGAACAGTTAGACAAATTATATAAATTTTGTATAAAAACCTTGAAATTTTTATAAACAATCCTATAATATAAGTGGGTTGAAAAACGCTAACATTTATGTTTTCTGGAGGTGTTTGTATGATTAGTTTTATTATTTGTTTAGCGTTACTTATTGGCGGATATTTTGTTTATGGAAAGGTGGTTGAGAACACATTCGCACCTGACGACAGAGAAACTCCTGCTGTCAGAATCAATGACGGAGTAGATTATGTCGTTATGCCGCAATGGAAGTTATTCCTTGTGCAATTACTTAACATTGCCGGTCTTGGACCTATTTTTGGTGCCATGCAGGGTGCTTTATGGGGACCGGTCGTATTCCTTTGGATTACATTCGGTACAATTTTTGCCGGAGGTGTGCATGATTATTTCTCTGGTATGCTTTCTGAACGAAATGACGGAGCATCGATTTCTGAGGTATGTGGAATCTATCTTGGAAATGTCATGAAAAATGTTATGCGTGTATTCAGTGTAGTACTTCTTGTCATGGTTGGTACTGTATTTGCAGTAGGTCCTGCCGGCTTGATCGTCACTTTGCTTGGGAACAAAGGTATCACCGGACTTCTTGCAAATCCTGAATTCTGGCTTTGGATTATTTTGTTATATTATTTTATCGCGACCTTTATTTCTATTGATAAGATTATCGGACGCATCTACCCGATTTTTGGTATCTGTCTGATCATCATGGCTCTTGGTGTTATCATCGGTATCTTCACAAATCCGAATTATACAATTCCGGAAATCTGGAGCCACTTTACAAATATGCATCCTGACGGAAAACCAATCTGGAGCTTCATGTTTATCACTGTAGCATGTGGAGCTATTTCTGGTTTCCATTCTACACAGTCCCCTCTGATGGCTCGTTGTATGAAATCTGAGAAACAGGGACATTTCGTATTCTACGGAGCAATGGTAGCCGAGGGTGTGATCGCACTGATCTGGGCAGCCGCAGGATGTGCACTTTACAAAGTAACAGGTGGTCTCAACACAGGTTTAAGCGAAGTTCTTGCTAACGGTCAGTCAGCCGCTATCTACGATGTGTGTATTAAGACAATGGGAGGCATCGGTGTAGCATTGGCAATGATCGGTGTTATCGTATGCCCGATCACTTCCGGAGACACTGCATTCAGAAGTGCCCGTCTTGTACTTGCAGACTGGTTCAAGATCGATCAGAATAAATTGCAGAAACGATTGATTCTCTGTGTACCGCTTCTGGCAGTCGGTGCTTTTGTAGGACATCTTGATTATGCCATTGTATGGAGATATTTCAGTTGGACAAACCAGACTTTAGCAATGATCGTTTTGTGGACAGCAAGTATGTATCTGTTCCGCGAGAAGAAGAATTACTGGATCACAGCAGTTCCTGCAACATTTATGAGTGCCGTTTCCATGACCTATTTCTTCTGTGCAGATGAATGTCTAGGATTCTCTACAGCAGTTGCTTATCCTGTAGGAATTATCCTGGCAGCATTGTTCCTTGGAATCTTTATCTGGGCAACAAGAAAACCTGCCAGAAAACAGGCTTAAGACTATAGGACTGTGAAAAACAGACAGACATCATGTTTTTCACAGTTCTTTTAAAATATGCAAATGAAATGAGATGATATTATGTTTAAACCACAACGACTTGGAACTGTAACAATCCCGGATGCTGAATTAACCACTGACAAAAAGAACTGCAAAAAAATAGGCCCTTGCGGTGTTGGGGAAAAAGCAATTTATTTAAACAGTTTTTATTTTGACAGACGTTATTACATACCCATTTCTTCCGTAGAAAGAATCTTTAAAAGAATTGCTATGAGCAAAGGTGGTTTTACAGGAAAAGGAGCATTTGGAACGTTATCCTATCTCGTAGTTGTATATGAAAATGGAAAAGAAAAACAATGTAACTTCAAACATGAAGAAGATGTGGATCGTCTTTTGGCTTATATTGAAGAAAGATTTCCTCAGATTCCGCTACACAGCATAGAAGCCGAGCGAAAACTGGAAGAAAAAAGAAAATGGCTGGAAGAAAAGCAGCGCGAACGCATTCTTCCGGAAGAAATCAAAAAGCGGCTTACCAAGCTTGAACGCGCAGAAAATTATCTTAAAAAGCAATCCGATTACTACATGGATCTGAGCCTGTCGGCGAAGAAAAAGAGAACCTATGACAGAAGCAATCCCGCTTATAAATGGGTCGCTCTTGCTGTTGTAATATTGGGTATCGGAGCATTCCTTTATGGAATCTACTCCCTTCTGACTCATGCCGGATTCGGTATGTATTTCCTGTTATTTGGATTGGCAGCAATTTTCCTGTTCGCAGGAGCGAATGTATTGCCAACCTCCAAAAACAATAAAAAATATATCGAAAATCAGCTGGAACGATCCATCCAGCAAATGGAAGCCTATATCCAGAAATATCCTGACTTTCCGGTTCCAGCACATTACGCACATCCGGTCGTATTAAAGAGAATGCAGGATATCATGAAGGATGGCCGTGCACAAACGATTCCTGAAGCACTGATGATTTTAAAAGAGGATTTGAAAGCCCTGAATTCTAACGTAACGGTTGAAAAAGAAGAGTATGATGAAATCGTTGCAATCAAGCCAATGTTTCTGGTAATGGATTATAAATAGTTTTTCACCTGATTTTTGCCCTCTCAAAAAGAATAGCAACTGTTCTCACAACACACTTGTTAGACAGCTGCTATTCTTTTCCACATTCCTCTCATTTTATAAGAAAGTTATTCACATTTTACTCTTTAATTGTTCCCTTTTTTACATTTTCCTGGATAATCTGATCTACAACTTCAAATATTTTTTCCGATCCAAGTCTCGTCTTCCTCTGACGACCATAAACCTGATCTGCACATACTCCATGCTCTTTCCAATCATTTCCACCATTGCTGTTATTCAGCATCAGCGGCTGTAGATTATCCATTGCATGTGCGAACTTAGATTCCGCTGTTTCAAATGCCTCGAACTCATCAAAAAGAGAAATCAGCTCTTGTTTCTGATCTTCCGGAAGGATTGAAAAAATTCTTTCCTTCGCCGCATCTTCTCTTGCTTTCTGAGTTTTCAAACCTTCTGTATCATATGCATACGTATCACCCGCATCGATCTCCACAATATCATGGATCAGACACATCAGCATTACCTTTGCAATATCCACTGATTCGTTTGAATGCTCTCTGAAAAGATATGCCATGATCGCCATATGCCATGCATGTTCTGCATCGTTTTCCCGTCTGCCATGCTCTGAGAGATGTGTCTGTCTCAGAATATTTTTTTCCTTATCTATTTCCAATGCAAAATCAAGCTGTCGTTTCAATCTTTCATCCATTTTTCTCTGTCTCCTTGTTCTAAACTTCATTACCTTAAGGTGAAAATTATCAACCTCCGCATTTTGCCGTACCGCTCAATTCAAATTTACTATACTACATTTTTTCACTTCCGTAAAACACAAAAAGCAAACTCCAAAGAATTTGCTTTTTGCATTATTTCGTTCTCAGCTATTCTATTTCAGTTCATCTAAAATAGATACCCCAATTGTTCCTTCCGGCATCTTTACGTCGAAATTATCTGCAATCGTTGCACCGATCACTGCAAATGTATCTGAATCCGGCAGTTTTCCATATCCTTCCATAGATGGAGAATATGCAAAAAAAGGAACCATTTCTCTTGTATGGTCTGTTCCTGTGTGCGTCGGGTCATTTCCGTGATCTGCAGTAATGATCAGAAGATCATCCTCTCTCAATCCACCAAGAAATTCTCCTAATTTCACATCAAATCGTTCAAGTTCCTCTGCGTATCCTTTCACATTTCTGCGATGTCCCCACAATGCATCAAAATCCACAAGATTTACAAAGCACATGCCTTTGAAATCTCTTTTTGAAATTTCGATCGTCTGCTCCATTCCATGAACGGAACTTTTGGACTTATTTGATTCTGTCAGACCTTCTCCGTCAAAAATATCAAAGATCTTTCCAACTGAGATCACATCATATCCTGCATCTTTGAGTACATTAAGTGCTGTTCTTCCGTATGGTTTCAGCGCATAATCATGTCTGTTACTTGTACGCTTGAACTCACCTTTTTTCTTTCCAACATAAGGTCTTGCAATAACACGTCCGACTTTCCACTCATCTTTCATCGTAATATCACGTGCGATCTCACAGCAGCGGTAAAGCTCATCCAGTCCGAATGTCTCCTCATTTCCACAGATCTGCAATACAGAATCTGCAGATGTATAGACGATCATATGACCTGTTGCAATCTCTTCTTCTGCAAGTTCATCAAGAATCTCCGTGCCACTGGCACTCTTGTTTCCGATTACCTTATGTCCTGTTCTCTTTTCCAGTTCGTCAATCAATTCCTTCGGAAATCCCGTCTCTGTAAATGTCTTAAATGGCTTCGTGATATGAAGTCCCATCATCTCCCAATGTCCGGTCATCGTATCCTTTCCGGTACTTGCTTCTTTCAGGAAAGAATAGTATCCCATCGGTCTTTCTACCGGTGCCACCTGTTTCAGTGGATGCAGATTAGCGATTCCAAGTTTCTGAAGATTCGGAATATGAAATTCATCCACAGACTCAGAAATATGTCCCATTGTGTCTGTTCCTGCATCCCCATACTCTGCAGCATCCGGCATTGCTCCTGCTCCGAAGGAATCAATTACAATTGTAAAAATTCGATTATATTTTTTCATAAAATCACGCTCCATTACATGTTTACAACAACTTTTGTAACAAGTTCCTTAAATGATTTTGCTACACGGTCTGCTGTTTCCTGTACTTCCTTATGGTTCAATTCTACTTTTGAAATTCCTGCTGCCATATTTGTGATACAGGAAATTCCGCAGATTTCCATACCCATATGACGTGCTGCCATAGCCTCACATGCTGTGCTCATTCCGACTGCATCTCCGCCCCAGCTCTGTGCGAGTCTTATCTCTGCCGGTGTCTCATAGTTCGGTCCTGTAAACTGAACGTAAACACCTTCCTGAATCTCAACGCCACACTCCGCTGCACACTTGCGGATCACATCCTGAAGACGCTTGCTATACACTTCGCTCATATCCGGGAATCTTGTTCCAAGTTCATCAATATTCGGTCCGATCAATGGGCTTGGAACTCCTGTTGTAATATGATCTGTGATCATCATGAAATCTCCGGCTTTATAAGATGGATTGCATCCACCTGCCGCATTTGTAAGAAGAATCTTCTTCGCCCCAAGCATTCCCATCAGACGTGTCGGAAGAACAACATCAGACATCTTATATCCTTCATAATAATGAACACGTCCCTGCATGATCACAACCGGTGTATCCTCTACATAACCAAATACAAAGCGTCCTTTATGTCCCTTTACTGTAGAAACCGGAAATCCTTCAATCTCTGTATAATCGATGGTCTGCTCAATCTTGATCCCATCTGCGAAGTCTCCAAGTCCGGATCCAAGAATCAGTGCTACTTCTGGTTTAAAATCGATCTTCTTTCTTACACTTTCAAGACATGTAACTAATTTCTTATACATAATTTCCACACTCCTTTTCTTTGTTTTCTGAACTTGAAAACCGGTAACATTTCGTGTAAATACTTATGCGCCATAAACTTCCCTCATTATCCGATACAATTTATCTTTTACATAATCTTCCGCAAAAGCCACATCTGCTGCATTCTTCATCAGAAGATAGATTTCATCATCTTGGATTCCGTATGTGTTTTGAATAAATTCCAGTTCCTTTGTCATTGTTGTATCACTGACCGTACGATTGTCCGTATTGACCGTTACCTTTAAACCGCCATTCAAGAACTCTCTGATCGGGTATTCCTCCGGTCCTGCTACTGCTTTTGTCTGCAGATTACTGATTGGGCACATCTCGATCCCGATTCCTTTTTCGGCAAGTTCTTTGATCAGATCACTATGTCCTCTCATTGCAATTCCATGACCGATTCTTCTTGCCCCAGCTTCCACGGAATCTATGATGTTCTGAGCACTTCCACACTCCCCTGCATGGATTGTGAACGGCATCCCAATCTTGTGGGTGTTCTGGAACAGATTTTTAAACTCTGACATAGGGTAGATGGCTTCTGCTCCTGCAAGATCTGCTGCACACACTCCTGAGCCAAGATATTCTCTCGCTGTACGTATCATGCGCCAGTTCATTTCTTCGCTGTGATGCCGCATTGCACATACAATCAGGCCGAAGTCAATTTCGAACTCTTTCTTGCCTCTTTCAAGACCTCTTAGGACTGCTTCTATCACTTTGTTACAATTCATATCATCTGTCTCTGAAAGAAGGGGGGCGAAACGGATCTCAGAATAAATCACATTCTCCTGTTTCATACTTCTAAGCACATCATAACCGGCTTCTTCAAGACCTTCTTCATCTTGTAAGCATTGCCCCGGCAGATCAAACTTTTCCAGGTATTCTGCAAGACTGGTACAGTCATTTGACACGCTCAGTTCTTCTTTTCCCACCTGTCTTCCCAATCTCTTTTCCACAAATTCCCGACTCAGTGATCCGTCCAAATGACAGTGCAATTCCACCTTTGGCAATTTTATAATATCTTCCCTTGTCATTGTTAAATTCCACTTCCTTTGTCAGCTTTTAAATTAGTATAATATATCCTTTTCTTCACATTATACCAAATTTAATGGTCCAAACCCAAGAGGCATCAGCTCTTCTAAAGTATAAATTTCATATCGTTCTTTATCCACTGCAAGAATGATCTGAAATGTCTTCGGATCACAGAATTCCATCATGACCTGACGGCATACACCACATGGCGCAGTGTATTCCGTCAATTTTCCATCTTTGCCACCGACAATGCAGATTGCCTGAAAATCACGAACACCTTCGCTTACCGCCTTAAAAAATGCAGTTCTCTCCGCACAGTTTGTTGGTGTATAAGATGCATTTTCTATATTACATCCTGTATAGATCTTTCCGCTCTTTGTTAAAAGCGCTGCCCCAACTTTAAAATTCGAATAAGGTGTATAGGAAAACTTAAGTTGCTCAATCGCTGTATCGATCAATTTCTCAACCATAACCTGTTCCATCACAGCCTCCTCTTTTCTTTCATATGCTACTACCTGTTTTCTTATTTGTTTTCCTGGTCTGCTTTGATCAATTTGCGAATTGCTTCAACGGCTACCTGGATTGCCATATCTGTATCATGAACAACTGGATTCGCAAGACCAAGTTTCTCTCTTTCCTGATTTGCAACAACAAGAAAACAAGAACCTGCTCTTGCTCTTAATTTAGATGCACAGATAAACATTGCTGCTGATTCCATCTCAGATGCAAGGCATCCCATCATCTTCCATGCTTCCCATTTATTGATAAGTTCATATCCTACCGGCATTTTCTCTGGCTCATGCTGTCCGTAAAATGCGTCTTTAGACTGAACAACACCTGTATAATGTGTGAAGTTTTTCTCTTTCGCTGCTGCAACCAATGCATTTGTAACATCAAGATCTGCTACTGCAGGATACTCGATCGGTGCATATTCTTTGGATGTTCCTTCCATACGGATCGCACCTGTTGCGATTACAACGTCACCACTTTTAATCTCTGTTTGCATTCCGCCACATGTTCCAATTCTTACAAAAGTATCTGCTCCACATTTGTACAGCTCTTCCATAGCGATTGCTGCAGACGGGCCACCGATACCTGTAGATGTAACGCTTACCTTTACTCCGTCCAGTGTTCCTGTATAAGTAATATACTCTCTGTTATCTGCTACCAAAACCGGATTATCAAAATACTGTGCGATCTTAACGCAGCGTTTTGGATCTCCCGGCATGATCACATAACGTCCAACTTCTCCTTTTGCTACCTGAATATGGTATTGTCTGCTCGGATCTTCTGAATAATTTTTCATAATTTTTTCACCTCTCTACCACTTCATATCTTATGCCATTGGGGACACAGCTACCTTGAACAGTGCCTGTAAAATTGCTTGACTTCTTTTAATAATACTTTACTCTAATATCTTATAAAACTCAAGCTACCTATTCATTGCATGAAATAAAACTCGACAAACTTTCAATAATTTCGTTCGAAAGTCCCTTTTATTAAAAAAGGGGTAGTCTCCAAACAAGAAACTCGTTATAATAGGGGACAGAAAATTGATGGAGGAATTCAAAAAATGAATAATGTAATTGAGATGAAACACCCACTGATTCAGCACAAAATCTCCAAATTAAGAGATAAGAATACAGGAACTGCTGAATTCCGTGCGCTGGTAGAAGAAATCGCTATGTTAATGGGATACGAGGCTTTAAAGGATCTTCCATTGGAAGATGTTGAAGTCGAAACACCGATTGAAAAATGTATGACACCACAGATTGCAGGTAAGAACTTTGCTATTGTACCAATCTTACGTGCCGGTCTTGGAATGGTAAGCGGTCTTCAGGCTTTAGTCCCGACTGCAAAGATTGGTCATATTGGTCTGTATCGTGATGAGGAGACACATGAGCCACACGAATACTACTGCAAACTGCCAAGCCCAATCTCTGAACGTCTGATCGTTGTTACAGACCCTATGCTGGCTACAGGTGGTTCTGCTGTTGCTGCTGTTGATTTTATCAAACAGCATGGCGGGAAGAAGATCAAATTCATGGCTATCATTGCTGCTCCGGAGGGCGTAGAACGTCTGATGGAAGCACATCCGGATATTCAGCTGTACGTAGGACATATTGACAGAGAACTGAACAAAGATGCTTACATCTGTCCGGGACTTGGAGATGCCGGGGATCGCATTTTCGGAACAAAATAAATAGATTTTGCAAAACAAAAAAGATATCAAGGCACACTTACATTTTTCGTGTGCTCCGATATCTTTTTTATCTGTCCCTGGCCGAACAGATCATTTGGCTTATATTTTATGGTATATTTTTACATGGCAGTAAAATTGGTTTAATTTCTGATTTCATAAATCTGAGTCGCTTTTCAGGCATGAGCGGCTCAGATTTTTCGAGTAAACTTTAATGTCCTGACACAACTTATTTAATAAAGCTTACATGTTTGCAGATTTCTTCGATCGCTTTTTCTTTTCTCTCATTGAAGACTACTTTGTTCTCTTCAAACAGGTTACGTCCCTCTGTATCAATAGATACGATCAGTGGTCCGAACTCTTTTACGCGGCAGTGCCACAGTGTCTCAGGCATTCCGAGGTCTCTCCACTGAGCATCAACGATTTCCTCAACTTCTGTTGCTGCAACAACAGCATTTCCTGCTGGGAATACACAATGAATTGCTCCGAATTCTTTACATGCACGCTCTGTGTTTTCTTTCATTCCACCTTTTCCGATGATCACACGAACTCCGGACTCTTTTACAAATTCATACTCAAATTTTTCCATACGCATACTTGTTGTCGGTCCTACAGAAACCATTTCAAATTTGTCATTCTCAAGTGGTCTGATGATCGGGCCTGCGTGGAAGATTGCTGCATCTTTTACATCAACCGGAAGCTCACGTCCTTCTTCAACGAGTCTTCTGTGTGCAACGTCACGGCAAGTTGTCATGCTTCCGTTCAGATAAATGATATCTCCTGCATGAATATCTTTGAGATCCTCAGCTGAGACTGGTGTTGTTAAAATCTTTTTTCCATCTTTTATTTCCAGCATTATAATGTCACCCCCGAATGTGTTGTGATTGTGTAGTTAAGGTCCTTATCAAATACAATGTGTCCACGTCTGTGTGACCAGCATCCAACATTAACAGCAACTCCAATTGTGGATGGATGTCTTGCTGTATTCTCAATGTGAACTCCCATAACAGAATACTTTCCGCCCATTCCCTGTGGTCCAAGGCCAATCGCATTAATTCCATCCTCAAGCAGCTTCTCCATAGATGCTGCACGTTCGTTTTCATTGTGGCTTCCAAGTGGTCTCATAAGAGCTTTCTTGGAAAGTAATGCTGCTGTCTCAACAGATGTAGCAACACCGACTCCGACAAGCAGCGGAGGACATGCATTCAGTCCGTAAGATGTCATAACATCAAGGACAAATTTTGTAACTCCCTCGTATCCTTCACCTGGCATAAGAACCATAGCTTTTCCTGGCAGTGTACATCCGCCACCTGCCATGTATGTATAGATTTCGCACTGATCACTATCCGGTACGATATCCCAGAATACTGTCGGTGTTCCTTTTCCTACATTCTTTCCTGTGTTGTACTCATCAAATGTCTCAACACTGTTATGACGAAGCGGTGCTTCAAATGTAGCCTTTACAACTGCTTCCTTTAAGAGTGCTTCCAGTTCTCCAATGAGTGGGAAGTTTGTTCCGCATTTTACCCAGAACTGTAATACTCCTGTGTCCTGACAGCTTGGTCTGTTCAGCTCTTTTGCAAGAACCTGGTTCTTCTGCATTGTCTGATAAATAACCTTTGAAAGCGGGCTGTCTTCTTTTTCTGCAAGCTCGTCAATCTTTGCTTTGATGTCATCCGGCAGTACTTTACCAATATAGGAAACAAAGTTCGCCATATAAGTAGTAAGCTGCTCTACCTGTGCTTTTTTATCCATTTTTAGGTCTCCTTTCATTACTGCTGCAATTTCCAGTAACTTTGATGATTAGGTTAGTTCATTGTTTTATAGTTTCTTTTATATCTCACTCCAACAACATGTCTTCTTACGGGAAGAATGGAAATGCGATTGGAAGGATAATCATACTTACAACTGTTGCAATGATGATCAATGGGAATCCTGCTTTTACATAGTCCATAAACTTATATCCACCGGCTCCGACTACCATTGTGTTCGCAGGCATTCCGATTGGTGTTGCATATGCGCAGGAACCACCGATTACACATGCCATCAGTACCGCTCTTGGATCCGCTCCCATCCCCTGTGCGATTGAAAGACAGATTGGAACCATCAGTGCTGTTGTTGCTGTATTTGACATGAAGTTTGTCATGATACAACACAGCAGGAATACAACAAGTGTCAGGATATATGGAGATGGGTTCGCACCCAACGCTCCAATTACTTTATTAGCGATCACTTCTCCGGCTCCTGTCTCCTGAAGAGCAGATGCGAGGGAAAGTGTACCACCGAACAGGAAGATTGTCTTAAGATCGATTGACTTAAGCGCATCCTTCTCTGAGATAACTCCTGTGAGGATCAGAAGCAGTGCTCCGATTCCACCGGAGATACAAAGCTTGATACCGATTTTATCTTCAAAGATCATCGCCAGCAATGTAAATACCAGGATAATCAGTGATAACCACTGTTTCCATTTCGGCACATCGCTGAAATCCTTTGTTGTATCAAATGCTCCGTCGTCTTTCACATCGTGACTTGGAAGCAGTTTGTAACCAATTGTTGCGTAGAAAATAATTCCTACGATCAGGATCGGCATACCAACAATTGCATACTCGAAGAATCCGAATTTTAGTCCGATTTCACTGAGTGCACTCTGTGCGATCAGGTTTCCCGGTGCACCGATCAGGGAAAGATTTCCTCCCATTGCTGCTGCAAATACAAGCGGCATCAGAAGTCTGGATCTTTTGTATCCTGATTTTGCTGCAATTCCGATAACTACCGGAATCAAAACTGCTGCAGTTCCTGTGTTTGACAGGATTCCGCTCATCAATCCTACGATCACCATAATCGCAATGATCAGCATTCTTTCTGTCTTGGCGAACTTCGTAACAATTCCTCCGATTTTATTCGCCATTCCTGTTTCAAATAACGCACCTCCTACGATAAACATTGCTACAAAAAGGATTACGTTACTGTCAATGAACCCTGCAAAGGCTGTTTTCACGTCTAAAACCCCAGTCACTACAAGACCGATACAGACAATCATTGATGTTACTCCAAGCGGTATCTTTTCTAATACAAACATGATTACCGCAAACAGGAGAAACAGAAGAGTTATTGTTGATGGACTCATATGTTTTCCTCCATTCCTTTGTTTCTGTTTTTCTTTTGCTTCCTGACTTTTTCAAATCTTTTTCAGCTATTATTTTTAGCTTCGCTTTAAGTAATTTCCGGCCGTTTCGATTACCTCTCTGCTATAGTTGTATTATAGAAAATACAATCGAAAATGTACATTCTGAAAAAAATATGGTACTATAAAAAAAAACTATGGAAACCTTTAGTACACAATAATTTATATATAGGAGGCTTTTACAAATGAAACTGACACAACTCGAATATTTCTGTGTTGCTGCAAGATACCACAATATCACACGCGCATCCAAAGAGCTTTTTGTTACCCAGCCTTCGGTATCTAACGCGATCAAAGCTTTGGAAGAAGAATTCGGCGTGAATCTTTTCTATAGAAACAATAATAAACTGACTCTGACACCGGAAGGTGAAAAGTTCTATCAAAATGCCGAAGAACTTTTGGCTCATGCGGATGCTGTCAGATCTGAACTGCACGAACTCCGTAAGCAGATTACACCTGTCCGTATCGGAATCCCGCCAATGCTTGGAACCATTTACCTGCCGGATATGTATCTTTCTTTGAAGGAAGAATTCCCTGACGTAGATTTCCGCCTATATGAATATGGATCGATCAAAGCCTGTGAACTTGTTCTGGAAGAGAAACTTGACCTCGCGATTGTCAATGCAGAACAGTCTGCGATTGATAAATGTAACCTTCATATTATTGATAATGAAGATCTGCTCTTCTGCGTATCAAAGGATCATCCACTTGCAGAACAATCCACGCTTCTTTTAAACATGCTGACTGATGAGCCATTGGTTCTGTTTAACACTGATTCTGTTCAGGTTATGACACTGACCCGTCAGTTCAAGGCCGCAGGAGTAAACCCACACATTGTTCTGAACACCAGTCAGATCACAACGCTGATCAACATGGTAAAGGCCGATAGGATTGGCTGCTTTTTATATAAATCTATGGTAGATATGTACCCTGATCTTGTCGGAATACCTGTCTTTCCTGCAATCGAACAGCGCATTGGTGTTATCTGGAGAAAAGGAAAGTATCAGAATGCGGTAACTGAGAAAGTTATTAAATATTTGAAGAATTATTAATCATTATGCCAATTATTTTGCTTGACAACTCATTATTTTTAAGAGGCGGATACATTGAACTGTACCCGCCTCTTATAGATTCTAATTCTCTTTTTCAAAATTGCTTTTACCATGATTCAAAACTTCTAATACTATTTCTTCACTGCATCCTGTAAGAACTGAAATCTCTTCAGCTGATTTTCCTAGCTGATGCATGTTAAGGATAATTCTCTCTTCACAACTCTTCTCTCCAAGTTTTATTCCTATTTCTTTTCCTATTTCTTTTCCTATTTTTTCTCCAATTTCCTTTCCAATTGCCTCACCTCGTCTTCTGGCACTGGACATCTGTGAATTATAATCTCTAAGAGCTTTTTCTCTTGCCTCATATTCCAGCCTTTTCTTCTCATCAGCACTCATTCTCTCTAATTCTTCATATGCTTTCTCAATATATGGATCTTTTTCTGCCATTCTCTTTAAGTCCTCCTTGCATTTCCCACTGAGAAACCGCATCCAGCGAATAATACCTGACTCATTTCTATCTTCTGTCGGCAGCTTGCCAAGCTCCAGGACATAAATCTCCATCAGGTCTGTATAAACCTCTCCTGTCTCTACATCACAAAATGTAATCTTACGGAAACATCTATCATCCTTTGGGAAATGAAGAAAATCAAGAATGCTGACATGAATACATTTCTTTAATTTTTCGTAAGGCTCTCCTCTTTTGATCTGTCCCGTATACATTTTTCCTAAATAGAACAGTACTCTGTTTGGCCAAAAGTCAAACTGTACTACCTGCATCTCTAGATCCGTCTGTGTCCCGTCTGCAAATAGAACCCTTACATCCAGAATTCCAAGTTTCTCGTCCTGATATTCTGGTTGAAGAATTGTTGGAAGTAACTCTGTATCTTCTAATTCTTCCGGATTTCTTCCCAACAATGCAGATAAAATACCTTTTCTTACTTCTTTATTTTGCATCAGTTCTTTGAAGCAGAAGTCTACAGTGGGTAACATGATAAAATTGTCATTTTGCTCAGATAACTGACGTTTTTCTATTGTCATTCATTCTCCTCCTATATGAAAACAAATCGAAGATTAAATTGTACTGGATCTTCTCTCAACATTACATAGATGGAAATGTATTGGGCAGTTATCTGATTTTCTACTTAAAAGAATAACATATTTTCTCATCATGTGAAACATTAAATTTCTATTATTCTTCTTCAATAACAGTAACCATTACATAGCAAATCCTGTACGTGATATCTTATATAAAAGCTGTTCCTCCATTTGTTTTCAATATTTTTTATTTGTCTTAATGGAAATATTACTTATCTTGATATATGATTCTTGAAACTTTTTGATTATCAGACACAAAGACTCAATCCGTGACTTATAACATCTTTTGAACTTTCGAAAGTTAGATATAGGATATCTGATTAATTGATAAAATACAATGTGTTTTTTGTTGATATCTTAACTTTTTTGTTGGTAAATTGTGGATAACTTTTTCAATAGATAATACACTGGTAAAACTTTTATTAGAAAAGAAAACTGCAAATGAAAAAGTGAGTAGAGACGTGCTACTCACTTTTTTCTATCTTCTATTCATATAAGAAATCGACGACAACGTCTGCAGGTGCGCCGGACAGATATCTCTGCATGCCAATGATTTCGAACATTGCTTCGCAAAATGTTCTTCATACTGTTTCTCCAATGCCCGCTTTCGATTCAGACTGGAAGAATGCAGAAGATACACATTATTTGCAAACTCTGCACCATAGAAATCATCTTTTGCCCCAAGATAATTCGGACATACTTCCAGACAAAGTCCACATTTCAGACACTTTGCTGCCGAATACTGATGATCATGCTCTTTCGGATCTGGATGTTTCCGAATTCCAAGGTACATCAGTGCTTCCTTCTGGCGTTCCCATATTACAGATCTGTCAACAATCAGATCTTCCACAACCGGAAATTTTGTAAGTGGTTCCAGCCTTAAAATCTCTGTATCGTCTGTATTAATGAACACTCCACATGCCAACGCAGGATGCCCGTTGATCACCATTGCACAACCTCCGCACATTTTCTGCATACAACCACATTCCCAACGGATTTTTCTACATTGTTTTCCTTTGATATCTTCCAGCTGGTCACGTTCATTTAACTTCTCGAGAATTGCAGCTACTGTAATTCTGCCCTCTCCTCTGAAATGAAAAACTTGCCAATACGGCGCTGATCTTCGGTCATCCTGTCTTTTGATTCTTACTTTCATCTCACAGCGCCTCCCTTTTCTCCTGACTCCTGTTCAAAATAAATCCTGATTTTTTCGTCTTTAAACTCTGCAACGGAACATTTCATGAATTCTGATTTTTCACCTGGAAAATCTTTTCGGAAATGAGCTCCTCTTGATTCACGTCTTTCCACAGCACTCATAAGTGTCGCTTTTCCAAGAACAGCCATCGGATATAATCTGTAATTTTCATAAACAGATACCATTGGATCAATCGGGAATGTCCTCAGCTCATTCAGGCTGGAATCCAATGCGTAAATACTATCCTGAAGAACTTCTCCATCACGGATCAAATCCATGCCATAACTCATAATCTTCATTAATTTACGCAGTGTTGCTGTCGCTGAATACTTGCCCCGATACTCTGACATCTGTTCCATACGATCGATTTTCTCCTGCTCATGCTCAATATAAGGAACAAACAATTCTTCGCACATCGGCTGACCCTGTCCCTCATGCACTGCATGCGCTGCTGTTCTTCCCGAATGAACTGCTGTCATCAATGAATTTCCACCAAGGCAATTTGCACCATGATATTTTGACGCAGCTTCTCCCACAGCATACAATCCTGCAATATTCGTCTGATGCATTCCGTCCACTTTAATACCACCCATAAAGAAATGGATTGCCGGCGTTACAGGGATCGATTCTTTTGCAATCTCCAGATAAACCTGTCCGGGACACATTGCAATTTCTCTTGCGACAAGATCTCTTGACATCAGATTGCCTTCCGTACCATACTTTTCTTCCATGAAATAAACACTGTGACTTCTATTCTTATAATAAAGTCTCCAACCTTCACTTCTGACAGATTCCGGGATTATAACCCTCTTATTTCCCCGCTGAACCGTAGTCGGATAATACTGGATAAATTCGAGATTTCTCAGCTGCACTCCCTGTAAAAAAAGCTTTCCTGTCACATAACCATCATTTAATTCAGATCCAGTGGTTTTTCCATATAACTTGTTCATTCCGCCGGTAGCACAGATTACTGCATCCGCATAAACCGGAATCAACATTTTAGATTCTGGATTATAAAATAACGCTCCATAACACTTTTCATCCCGAATAAGAGCGGAATAAAAATACAATCCAATTTTCTTTTCTATTTTACCTTTAATCTCATACTCCAGGCATTTCTGTGTCATTGCCGTAACAATCTGTTTTCCAATGGAATTACCTGAATAAACAGTCCTTTTTCTACTCTGTCCTCCGGAAGCTTTCACTTTCCATGTATCATCTTCCTTTCGATCAAAAAGAACTCCCATCTCATCCAGCCATTTCAGATGTTCCGGTGCTTTCTCACAGAGATTTCTCACATCCTCTTCTTTTTCAAGAAAACACCCACTCTCCAGCGTATCATTCGCATGCCACACTACAGAATCCTCCTCTGCGGTATCAACTACTGCATTGATTCCTTCTGCTGCCATAACTGACTGTGTACGTTCTGACTGAACCGGTGATACAAGAATTACCTCATCATCAAGTTCTGCTGCTTCTATTGCAGCAGACATCCCGGCAATTCCATTTCCTATAATCAATACCTTCATTTGTCATCTTCTCTTTCCTAAAAATCTCACCTGTTCCTACAATCTTATCCGCGCAGCCACCGTAAGAACCATTAATAATCCACAGATGATCCATGTTGCACAATCCACAAGCTTCTCCATTCTATCATTTCTCAGCAAACCAAGTGTCAGCATAGAACGGCTGAATGATACACTCAGATGCAGAAATGCCGCGCCTGCAAAGAGAATCTCCGTCACTAATACAAGAAACTTTGCTCCACCAGAAAATGATGCCCCACTTATTATAAGATGAAGTACTCTCATGTGTGGATACAATAAAATCAGGATAACAATTCCGCTGATTCTCTGCGTAATTAATCTCCAATTCTCTTTCCTGTATCTGTGAAAATTAAGTATTCCACGTCTTGGATAATAACTTACAATACAAAGAACTATATGAATCAAAACTGTCGCCACAAGCCCTCCTGCGAGTATCTGGCAATCAGAATAATCATGTCCTCCTGTCAACATAGGAATGGACATGGTAAGCATATGTCCAAGTAAGAATAACGTAAGCATCCAGGAACATACTGCGTTCCATTTTTTTATCATTAATCAGCACCTCTTCTGTATCTTATTCTCTCTACTTTTAATCTTCCACATAAACAGCGCGGGTACGCTCTCCATCTTCGATCAATTCTACCTTTGGAAAACTTTGTATATACTGCTTAAATTGTGAGTATCCATAATCCCGTACTTTAAAATCACCAAACTGAATACGAATTCGATTCCCCAGTGTTCCAAGAGAGATCCCCTGATCCCCTGTCATCTGGATCTGTCGGATAATATACTCTTCAAGCATATCTTTCTTACTCTTATCTTCATACAGAGTAACTGAAGCTTTCGTTCCTTCCTGGATCAGCTTTAATTTCGGTAAAGTTTCAAGGAACTTGGATAACAAACTGTAACCATAACGTCGAACATCAAAGTCCGGATATACTTTGACCAGCCGGCTTCCAACTTCACCAAGCCCGGTTTCCCTGTCGTTGTTCTGGTTTTCCGTAATGATCTTAACCACGATTTCTTCTATTTTTTCCTTTGATACCTTTTCAATCTTTTCTTTTGAACCTTTTCCATTCAACGATGATGATGAAGCACCGGAAATTTTCTTCTGTCCCCTTCCAAACACATGCGGATGGTAAGACTTTCCTTCGCTCTCTTCCTTCTCTATCGTGTTGTCTTCCAGAAGCACCTCTAATACGGTAAAGATATCACAGGCTTTACGGAACGGAAGCGGTGTCTTGTCCTCGCCCATTCCGATTACCATCTTTCCACTTTCACGAAGCCGGCTTGCAAGCTTTGTAAAATCACTGTCACTTGATACCAGACAGAACCCCTCCAATTCACTTGTATAGAGCATGTCCATTGCATCAATGATCATGGCTGAATCTGTAGAATTCTTTCCCTGTGTATAACTGAACTGCTGAATCGGCGTAATAGAATTCTGAAGAAGTTCTTCCTTCCAGCTCGCACTGTTTGACTTTGTCCAGTCTCCGTAAATTCGTTTGTAAGTCACGTTTCCATATTTAGATAATTCATCCAGGATTGGCTTAATATATTTTGCAGATACATTATCCGCATCGATTAAGAGTGCGAAACGGTCTTCCATGTCTGATACTCCTCTCCTGCAAGATTCTTCCATGTAAATACACCGTCTTCATAAATCATATAACTGTGCTCGGACCCTTCCTTCGGAATCGAAACAGAACCTGGATTTAAGTACTGATATTTTCCACCGTTCATATCAAGGATCTCCTCACATGCCGGAATATGCGTATGTCCGTTCAAAAGAATATCTCCGTCTTTCAGCATCGGAAGCTTATGTGGATTATACACATGTCCGTGTGTTGCAAATATTGTAACATCACTGTTCTTTTCTTCCGGATCTCCTGCCAGATTCAGATAACAGTAATCTGCCAGAATTGGGAACTCCAATACCATCTGATCCACTTCTGTATCACAATTTCCTCTCACACAAAGAAGTTCTTTCTTCATTGGATTAAGCATTGCGATCACTGCCTTCGGTGCATATCCTTCCGGCAGATCATTTCTCGGTCCATGATAAAGAATATCCCCTAATAATAATAATTTGTCTGCGCCTTCTCTTTTATAAGCCTCAAGCATCTGCTCACAATAAAATGCTGAGCCATGGATGTCAGATGCAATCATTAATTTCATTTTTCACGTCCTCCTGTCTTTCTAAATACTTTCTCTATAATAAATGAAAAAGCAGTGACTCTTTTCTTGAGACACCGCCTCTTACTATTTTGTGCCTGTGGATATTATGATTATAACACAGAATGAATCACAGCGAAAAATATTTTCCCACAATTTCAAAAGGTGCCGGACCCACACTCAGCACAGCTTTATGGAATTCTTTCTGGGATTGATTTCCAGATTTTATCCATTCCTTTTTCAACTCCAGAAATTTTATATATCCGATATAATATTTCAAATAATTTCCCGGCGATCCCAGAATCAGATTATAGATTTTATCAACCGTTTTAGCATCTTTAATTCCATATCTTGCATAAAATTCTACCGTATCCATTCTGCTCCATCCTTCGTAATGGATTCCCATATCTGCCAATGCATAAAGTGCAAGAATCACTGAACTGTTCTTCTGAAGAATTGCTGCCTGAGTCTTAGATAACGGCATCAGATAATAGCTGCACATCTCCGCATAAGTTGCCCAGCCTTCTACATATCCGCCAAAATTTAAAATACTCCTGACGGGATCAGGATCCGTGCTTTCAAAAAAGATTGTCTGGTACAGATGTCCCGGATACCCCTCATGTGCCAACGTTGTAAACAGTGTCAAATCATCTCGCATCTGTATTTGGTTTACATAAATTACATTTTCTTCTGTATAGTCAATTGCCGGTATCATATAAAATGCGGGACTTAAATGTTCCTGCATTTCCTCCGGTACATATTTTATCCGCAGAGAAGTTTTCGGAATCTCAGGAAATGCAGTCCCTATCCCTTTTTTTAACTTTTCTAAGATTCTTTCTGCTTTCCCATCTTCCAATATTGCTGCTGCCTGCTTCGCTTCGTTGACTGCTTCTTCCATACCGGTAATATCTTCTGAAATTTGTCTGCGTGTTAGTTGCTCAAGCTCTTGAATCGTGTCTGTCACTCCTACACTCTGCTGTATATACCATTCGTAGTATTTTCTTCCTTCCGGAAAATAACACAATCCTTTTTCATTCGTTCCCTTCCCTTTCAATTCCTCAACCGCCTGTATCAAATCCTCATACGCCGGATAAACCTGCTCTTCCATCTGCCTGGCGTTCTGCTGAATATAATCACTCTTTTCTTTTTCAGACAGTTCCTGTAATTCACCAATTCTGGACACAAATGTCGAGTACAGATAATTTCCATTTCCCATTGCAAGAAATGCATTACATTGTTCTAACACCTGATCCGCCATTTCATCTGACAAAAACAATCCTTTGTCTGCTTTTTCTCTTTCAAATGCAATGATCTGTTGAAAATAATCCCTTGTCTCACTTAAAACATCCAGATACGCTTCCACATCTGTCCTGTCATAAAACTGATATTCAGATAATACAATTGGAATCTGCGTCTGTACTCCATTGACTGTATTTAACGGTTCTTCATAATACAGATAATCCGCTTCTTCTCTCAAACTTCTCAGATATTGCTTTAACAGATCGTATGTAATTCTATTTTTTACACTCAGTTTTTCATAAGAAAATGTATACAATGCCTGCTGTATATTCTCCGCTGCTGTCTTAATCTGAGTACTGTCTGTCTGTATCGTTCCATATGCTGTATCCGCTTTATCAATCCCATACGCTTCTGGCTCTTTTAATGTATAGTGCAGACTGATCTGGCTTGCAGCCACCTCTTTGCAAAACAATTTTTCTGTAAACGATGTAAATCTTTCATTCTCCGCTTCTTTACTGCTCTTTTTTTCTTCTAAAAATGTTGCTTCACAACCGTTTAAAAAGAAAATAGAACTGAAAAGAATACTGATACTACATACAATACTTACACACTGCTTCTTCCGCCTTTTCCAAAATTGAATCAACATAGCAGACTCCGACAGTTATTTCTCTAATTTTATGCATCGGCTTCCTTATTTATACATCTCTCAAATTTGTTTCCAAACAGTAATGCATCCCCTCTTTATTTGTGATAAAATACAACTATATAAGATACAGGAGGCGTTGTGTATGGCCAGCTTAATATTTGAACATTTGAAAAAAGTATATCCGAACGGATTCGTATCTGTAGATGATGTCAGCCTCTCGATCGAGGACGGTGAATTTGTTGTATTCCACGGACCAAGCGGCTGCGGAAAATCTACAATTTTACGTATGATTGGCGGCCTGGAAGATATTACTTCCGGAAAGATCTATCTTGATAATACCTTTTTAAATGACATTCTTCCACGCGACCGGAAGCTTGCCATGGCATTTCAGAATTACGCTCTCTATAAGCACATGAATGTCTATGATAATATGGCACTTGGACTGAAGCTTCGTGATCTTCCGCGTACAGTTATCAGTACCCGCGTAAAGACTGCTGCCGCTTTTCTTGGAATTTCAGACATTCTTACGAAAAAAATTCGTTCTATTTCTGATTCTGAACGCCAGCGTGTTGCACTCGGTCGGGCTATTGTCTGCCACCCAAAAGTTCTGCTTGTAGATGAAGATTTTGCTCATCAGGATGATGATCTTCGGAAAGATATGATCCATGATATTCTCAAAATTAACAAAGAGCTTGGAATTACGGTTCTTTATGTCACAAATAACTACGAAGAAGCCGTTTCCCTGAATTCTCGTGTCATTTTTATGAAAGACGGAAAAGTAATTGAGGACAGCATGTAAGCTGTCCTCTCCTTTTTTACCCAGACAACTCTCAAAACATACTTCTTATGATTTTTGCTTCTCCAGGTAATTATAAATTTCTCGCTTCTGAACGCCGCGGTCTTTCGCGACCTTTTTCATTGCTTCTTTGCGATCGAGCCCCTGAGAAATATAATGCTCCATATGATCTTCGATGCTCATATCTTCCCAGCGCGCTTTTTCTTCCTGACGGATTTCTTCCCGGCTTCTCCCTGCAATTACAATCACGCACTCTCCCTTCGGATCATTCGCCTCATAATAAGCTACTGCACCTTCAAGTGTTGATTGAAATGCTGTCTCATGCCTTTTGGTCAGTTCTCTGCAAACCGTTACTTTTCGATCTCCCAGACGCTCTGCAAGAAGTTTCAAAGTCTTTACTAGACGATGCGGTGCTTCATACATTACGATCGTTCTTGTCTCAGCAGCCATCTCTTTTAAAACTTCTTCCCGTTCTTTCTTATCTGTCGGAAGAAATGCCTCAAATGCAAATCTTCTTGTCGGAAGTCCTGACATTGTAAGCGCTGTAACACATGCCGCCGGTCCCGGAACAGAAGTTACTCGAATCCCTGTTTCATAACACATTTTCACCAGTTCTTCTCCCGGATCAGAAATCCCAGGTGTACCTGCATCTGTGATCACCGCAATATCCAGTCCTTCTTCCAGCTTCTCCACCAGTTTACGACCTTTATCAAACTTGTTATATTCATGATAACTTGTCATTGGCGTCTGTATTTCGAAATGATTTAACAGTTTAATACTGTTTCTTGTATCTTCTGCTGCGATCAAATCCACCTCTTTCAATGTTCTGATCGCACGAAATGTCATATCTTCCAGATTACCAATTGGTGTTGCCACCAAATATAATGTTCCTGCCATCTTCATCTCCCACGAACAATTACCGTTGTCTTTCAGTCTTTTCAAGATTATTTCCGTTCTTCTGCAATAAAGTTCCATCCTTTGCATACATAATGATTGGTGGCTCTATCGTCACTCTGGGTTTTGCCCCACGCATTCCTTCCACCAGAACCATTGTCGGTTCTTTATCTATATACGGATGAATAAACTGAATCCGTTTCGGTTCAATCTTATATTCATGCATCTTCGTCAAAATCTCTGTCAGCCGGAACGGTCTGTGGATCATATAAAATCTGCCTTTATCCTGAAGAAGCCGCATACTTTCTCTTAAAATATCATCTAATGTACACAACACCTCATGCCGTGCAATTGCCTTACTGTCATCTGGATTCCGAAGTCCATGATCCGCTAACATATAAGGCGGATTCGTTGTGATCACATCAAAAAAGGCCGGCTTAAATCGTTCTGCCGCCTCTTTAATATCTCCGGTTACAATGTTAATTCTGTCTTCCAGATGGTTATGTGCAACACTTCGTCTTGCCATTTCTGCAGTCTCAGCCTGTATCTCAAGCCCTGTAAAATGCTTTCCTTTCGTCTTTCCTGCAAGTAGAACCGGGATGATTCCATTCCCGGTTCCCATATCAAGCACGGTCTCTCCCGGCTTTACTTTTGCAAAATCAGAGAGAAATACTGCATCCACTCCAAAACAGAATTTTGAAGGATTCTGGATCAATTCTAATCCTCCAAGCTGCAGATCATCCAGACGCTCGCCTGGTCTCAGATTATTTGTCATCTAACTTCGAAGCTCCCTCTTTCTTCTCCATCCGTTCAAGCGCAGCTAGTTTCTTCTGCTCTTCTTTCGATACTCTCTGTTTCTTTCTTCTCGGACGGAATTTCAGATCATCCGCCTTATACTCGCGAATCTCTTTCTCGTCATTCTCCAGATTAACAATAACTTTCACAAGTCTGCGAAGTACACTCAAAGAATGTACTGTTCCGGTCAATCCATCACTTGTTGTCACATTATCTCCAACAGAAGGTAACTGACTGTTAAGCACTTCATAAGTCTCTTCCTCATTCGTCAGACAACACATCAATCTTCCGCAGACCCCTGAAATCTTTGTCGGATTCAGGGACAGGTTCTGTTCCTTTGCCATCTTGATTGATACCGCTGCAAACTCTGTCAAATATGTGCTGCAGCATAATGGACGTCCACAGATACCAATTCCTCCGCGAATCTTCGTCTCATCTCTGACCCCAATCTGACGAAGCTCGATTCTTGTTCTGAATACAGCTGCCAGATCCTTTACAAGTTCACGGAAATCAATACGTCCGTCCGCTGTAAAATAAAACAGGACTTTATTATTATCGAAAGTATATTCTGCTTCAATCAGTTTCATATCCAGTCCATGCTTGCGGATCTTCTCCTGACAAATCTTAAAAGCCTCTTTCTCTTTCTGATGATTCTTCTCTACCGTCTTCTCGTCTTGCTCTGTTGCAATACGAATCACAGACTTCAAAGGCTGAACCACTGAATCATCGTCCACCTCTTTTGGTGCACTGACAACACGTCCATACTCGATTCCCCGTGCTGTCTCCACGATTACGTGATCCCCCTGTTTGATTTCAAACTCTCCCGGGGAAAAGAAATAAATCTTTCCCGCTGTTCGGAATCTTACTCCTATTACTTTTGTCATGTATCTAATTCTCCTTTATTGTAAGCAAGAGCAGTTCCATTGTCAGTTCAAAATTAACATTTGCTTTCAGTCTGGCTTTCGCCTTTTCAATTGCGTCCAAAATATTCTCAATTCCTTCATAAGAGCTCTTACTTGCACGCGCCTTGATATATCTCAGCTGATCAGAAAATACTACTCTGTCTACATTCTTAGTTGCCTTATAAATTAATACATCTCTGTACCAGATTGCGATTATATCCAGATAGTCGTTAATCTCCATCTTATATGTCATACATTTTTTCACTGCATCCATCAGTTCTGAAACATTCATCTCATCAATATTTCTAAGTAAATGTACAACTTCTTCCTTAATCTCATTGAAATATTCTGACGTCGCAAGCATAATCGCTTTTCCCATATTTCCCTGGGCAAATGCTACACAGACATCTGCTTTATAATCAGGTATCTCCATCTGCTCCATCAGATATTTCTTTACAAGCTGATCTTTAATATTACGAAGTTTCATCATAACGCATCTGGAACGAATCGTTGGCAGTAAAGCCTCTGCATTCTCTGTCAGAAGCATGATCACCGCATATTCCGGTGGCTCCTCAATTGTCTTAAGCAATGCATTCTGTGCCTGGGCACTCATTAAGTCTGCCTCTGGAATAATATAAATCTTATACTTGCTGCTGTACGGCTTGATCACGATATCATTATTAACCTGTGTACGAATATCATCAACACTGATCGTATTCGGTTTCTCATGTGTCACCTTAATAATATCCGGCTGATTACCGTTCTGTGCCTGTTTACAGGACTGACATTTCCCACATGCCTCTCCGTCTTCCTCACGATTCTGGCACTGCAGGCTCATAGCAAAAAGATTCGCAAGAAGCCGCTTTCCAGATCCTCTTTCGCCATTCAGAATATACGCATGCGATACTGCATCAGCCTGAACTGCGCTCGAAATATACTTGATTATGTTTTTGTGCCCTACTACATCTTTAAAACTACTCATTTCTATCACCTGCCGTGTATCTTATTTCATCTTTAGCGGATAATATTCTCACAATTATCCACCTAACAATAGTATATTCATAACTTTAACATCATTTTCTTACAAAATTATGAACTACCATTTAAGTATATCATAAATTCACGTTTATTTCTCGCAAAATTTCTTCCATACAGGTTTCCTTATCAATATTTTGAAATCTCAGCTTGATTCCCGCCCTTTCCAGATTCTCCTCCGAGAAATCTTCGGCATCTGCAAGAAATCTTCTACACAGTTCTGCATACTGTGGTTTCAGCTGTGCCCGTTCTCTTTCTAACGCCCTCGACAGTCTTAATCCATCTTCTACTTCTATATATAATGGAACCATAACATCATCACCAAAATATTCTTTCAATGCATAATATGACTCAATTGTTCCGATCACAAGATAATCATACTGCCACAATTCAATCTGTCCATCGTCTGCTGTAAAATAAGTCCAGATTCCACACTTTGTATTGTAAGAACGAAACTCGATGATTTTCTCCTCGTCCATCATCTCATCAAATCGTTCCTGATCTACAAAGAAATATTCCACTCCGTCCTTCTCACCCTCACGCATTGGACGTGTTGTATATGGAACGATTGAATGAAATTTTGGCATCTTTTCCATCAATTCTTTGTAAATCGTATCCTTCCCGGAAGCGCTTTTCCCCATAATATAAAATATTTTACCCATACTTTTTCTCCTGCTCTTAAACATGCATCTGGATTCGTATTCTCAACTTCCAGCCTGTCGGTTCTTTATTCTGGATTCCCCGCAACTAATAAACAATTCTCCTGACTTAGTCCTTCAATGGAAAAACCCATCTCTTTATATTTTACCATCTTTTGCACAATAGTAGAAGTAATTCTCTCTCCGGGAACAATCATTGGGATTCCCGGTGGATAAAGATAGACATATTCCAATGAGATTCTTCCTGATGCCTCATTCCATTTCACACTCTCCCCTTCCATTCTCCCTGCTTCAAAGGAAGAATATGCCTGTTCTAATGGAATCATTTCATAAGAAATATTTTTTATAGTGCGATCCTCGTCATTCCCTGAAAGTTCTTCGCACAGAATATTTTTATCAATCTCCATCACCGCCTGAACCAATCTGTCCATTCCTTCTTGTGTATCTCCCGGTCCTGTCATAGCGATCACGTAAGACCCGGAAGCCATCTCCATCTCCAAATGATAAGATCTCAGCATTTCCTGAAATCGTTTTCCATTCAAAACTTCCCCATCTGTATTCTTAAGATTTTTTACCGATAATACTATCTTTGACTGGTCAAAATGTTCTGCCTCAATTAATTTTATATTCTTTAACTGCTTCAGTCTCTCTCTTGCTTGCTGCAAACACTCAACATAAGTGTCCATGATTTCTTCTCTGCACTCATCCATTGCCCGGACACACTCATCAATGGATGCCATTAAAATATAAGAAGGACTGCTAGATTGAAGCATATGCAAATAATTTCTTATCCTTTCACGATCAGCATATCTCCCATTTATATGAAGCAATGCTGTCTGAGTTAAAGACGGAAGTGTCTTGTGAAGACTATGGATCACCACATCTGCACCTCGTGTATTCGCATTTTGTGGAAAATAGGAATGAAATCCAAAATGTGCACCATGCGCTTCGTCGACAATCAGGGGAATCTTATATTCATGCACGATTTCCGCAATTGCTTCAATATCCGACACGACTCCTTCATAAGTCGGTGAAACAATGACAACCGCCTGAACATCTTCATATTCTTCAAGTAACTTCTTTATCTGGTCTACATGGATCTCACCATTAAGATCTGTCTCTTCCGAAAACTCCGGATAAATATATACTGGGCGTAATTCATTTATATATACCGCATTATATACCGATTTATGACAATTTCTTGCCATCAAGATTCTACCACCACGCTCCGTACATCCCATCACTGCACTCAAAAGTCCGACTGTACTCCCATTAACCAGATAATGCGTCTCTTCCGCATGAAATACCCTGGCTGCATTCTCCTGTAATTCTTTCAACAGTTCTTCTGCATGATGAAGATCATCAAATCCATCTATCTCCGTTATATCAATATTATATGGTAATCTGGCTCTCATGAGCTCCATGTTACGCTTATGTCCAGGCATATGAAATGCATAATAATCTGAATTTCCATATGCAGTTAATTTTTCATATAAATATTCCATAATAACCTCTTATTTGTAAAAAGAACCTATCTGAATAATGATAGATTCTCCTGGTGCCATATTTTATTTATATAAAGTTAAAAGCAGTAATCATAATAGATTACTGCTTTCTTTCAGTGAGCGTGCGGGGATTCGAACCCCGGACAACTTGATTAAAAGTCAAGTGCTCTACCACCTGAGCTACACGCCCTTAAACACTCGCAGAAGTTATAATATCATAAGTCTTATATAAATGCAAGCACTTTTTTCAGATTTTAAATTTAATATTTAATTGTATCTCGCCGCATCGCTACAGGCGATTCTAAATGGCGAGACACAATATTATTTTCTCAAATCATAGAACTTTCCACTCAGATTTTTCACCTTTACATAAGAAACATGATCTATAAACATTCTCGAGGTGAATACCGTTTTCCCATGATCACAGAAAATTTCGATGCTGGAATGATCTACCATAACCCGGACAGTCTGTTTCTTCTCTAACTGTTTTGCATAGCGGATCGTTCCAAACTTCTCCGCATACACTTCTGTCATATCACTTCTGTTCAGACAATATTCTTCCCCATCTGCACTGAAAGTCAAACAGTTACCATCTTTATTTCCTATTTCTATAGAAAACGCACTTTCTGTATTTCCTTCAAGCTCAAAGGAACATTCTTCAACCTTTATATGCTCTGTAATGCTTCTTTCATTTGCACGAAGTTGCTTTAGCTCTTCTACCGGCTGTTGAACCAACCTTTCTTCCTCGATCCGGATTTCTCTCGGAAGTGTCAACATGTGCGCCCAATTATTCTTATCAGTTGGATATTCGCTCTTAGAATTTCCAAGCCATCCAAATAAGATTCTTCGATGTTTTTCATCCTCATACGATTGAGGCGCATAGAAATCAAATCCCTTATCAAGTTCATACATTTCTGAAAAATGAAATTCTTTTCGTTCTGTATCCAATGGTTTTCCTATCATGTAAACTACGGAGAACACATTTTTATAATCATATTTATTCTCACTTGAAATTCCCATCGGAGAACAAAACAGCACTCCTTTTTGATTCTCTTCATAATAATTTGGACATTCCAACATGTAACCTAACATTGCTTCCTGTCCATTCTGAAGTAATCTCACTCTTCCGGCGTACTCATATGAATCTGCCTGCTTACCTCTGTACAACATCAGAATTCCTTCATGTTCTTTACTTTCTGCTCCTGTCAGCATCCAGTATTCACTGTCCCTTTTCCAGACATATGGATCACGGTAATTCATTGTCGTCTGATCCGGATCCATTTCTACAATCTTTTTCCGGTCTGTCAGTTTCTCACCATCAAATCTGGCATAACAGGTACATGGGATCATCTCTTCATTTTCAATTCCTGTATAGAAAACATGTACTTTTTCTCCCTCTTTTAATGCCATTCCTGTATAACACCCGTAAGAGTCTGATTCTGTATCCGGGTACATTGCCACACCATGATCTTCATAATGAATAAAATCTTTTGTTGTCAAATGATACCAGTGTTTCAACCCATGTACCGGTCCAGCCGGAAACCATTGGTAAAAAATATGGTGTATCCCATTAATCTCACACAGCCCATTCGGATCATTCATCAGACCGCATTTCGGTGCAATGTGCCATACCGGATAATACGGATCTTTCCTGGTTGTCTCCTGTATCCGTTGAAAATATTCAGCCGGCATATCCGTAATCCGAATATGCCGGTTCTGATGATTTGAAAAATCATACTGAAACATAAATTTACTCCTTTATACTGCTTCTGGATTCTTCTTCATAATCAGCCATGTGCCTGCAAATGCAACTCCTACAGAAAGCAGTAATACAATAATATACTCAATCATTCCTCCCTGAAGGTAAAGCAGCATACCAGGGATCATAGACGCTCCGGTTCCCTTTGCACACAAACCAACGATTGCTGCGAATCCACCACCTACAGCACCTCCAAGACATCCCATGAAGAACGGCTTAAGTCTTGGGAATGTAAGACCATACATAACAGGTTCGGAAATTCCGAATAATGCCGGGATCAGAGCTGGAATCATATTAGCTCTCTTCTGCTTATTCTTCTGCATCATGACAATTGCAAGTCCTGCTCCAAGCTGTCCTGCGATTGCTGCAGATCCCATTGGGTTAATATAATCTACACCAGTCTCTGTAAAAATACTTACAATAATCGGTGTTACTGTATGATGCATACCTACAGAACAGAGAATCTGAATCAGTCCTCCATAAGCGATTCCTCCAATTCCAAATGGAAGTTTCAGCATCATAAGGATCAGATCTGTCATTCCTTTTTCAATTCCTGAAAGAACCGGTCCTACAACAAAGAGTCCTGCCAAAAGTGAAACAAGTAAAGTAAGGAATGGTACAAGCAGCATGTCTAAGATATCCGGAATCACCTGATGTAACTTCTTCTCCAGTTTTGCTGCAAAGAATCCCATGAATAATGCAGGAATTACAGAACTCTGATAACCTGTAATATTTAAATGCAACGGTCCAAAGACAAAACTTAACGGATCAGCAACTCCATTTACCACATCCCATTTATTTGGAAGAGTTGGTGATACAAGCATCAGCCCAAGTACAATACCGAGGATCGGTGAGCCACCGAACTTCTTGCATGCAGACCATGCAACTAATACTGGGATAAATGTGTATGCTGTGTCTGTTAATACAGAAAATACTGTATCAAAAGATGGTGATAACTCAATTCCAAATCCATTTACAAGAAGACTTCTTACTCCCATCAGAATACCTGTTGCAAGAAGTACCGGAATGATAGGAATAAAAATATCAGAAATCATCTTTGTTGTACTCTGGAAAGATAATTTTTCCTTCTCCCCATTTTCTGTTACTTCAGCATCTCCAGCTGTCACTCCTGCCAGTTTCTGAAACTCAGCACAAACTTTATTCACAAATCCAGTTCCAAGAATCACCTGATGCTGGCCACTCTTTGAGAAATAACCTGCTACTCCCTGAATCTCTTTCATCCCCTCTTCATCAATAACAGATGCATCCTTTACTTCCACGCGAAGCCTGGTTGCACAATGTGTCGCACTGATTACATTTTCTTTTCCGCCAAATGCTTTCAGAATTTCCTGCGCTGTCTTTACAGGATCTTTTTTCATCTCTCATTACCTCCTATTTGTGCTATTATAACATATATCGTTTTTATCAAATCGATTCGATATGTTTGTTTTTTATAGTGGCCTTGGAATATTTCCTATCGGCCACTGTTGTTTTTGTTTATCGAATCGTTTCGACATCTGTTGATTATAATAGATCATTATCATTTCGCTGTCAATGAATTTAATCAATTCTTTTTGTTTTCTGTATTTTTCAACAAATTAAAGTCGTGATATTTGGTAAAAAGTAACATGTAATTTAACATGTTTCACCACTTTGGACTGTCACGCCAAAAATAGATTCAACTTCTTCAATTTTTTTCCCTTCAATTTGCGAGATGATCATGGACACTAATTTTTGAGCCATTTCTTCAATTGGCTGAACAATCGCAGTCAGAATTTCTGGTCCGATTTTTGTAATATACGTTCCATCAATCGCAACTATGCTGAGATCCTCTGGAACTTTTCTTCCTCGTAACTGCGCTTCTCTCATACAGGCAGCTGCAGCCATATCAACACCAAGGATTCCATCCATATCATTACATGTCTCAAATGCACGAGCTGCAGCATCCTGATACTTTTCAGTAGTAAATGTATTATATCCCACAGAAATATCTACAACTTCACAACCTTTTTTCTGAAGTATTTCGCGGAATACCTTCTCCTTTTCATCCTCATAGTTCTTAATCGTATGAGAACTTACAAGCTGTACGACTTTCTTTCTGTTCTTCTCTAGAAAAAGCGACGCTGCTTTCTCTGCAACCTGTCTCTTGTCTACATGAACAGTCGGAATATAATCTGCCAAATAACAATCAATTGTTACGATTGGTCTGTCAATCTTAAGATATCTCTCCTTCTTCAGTGAATGAGCTCCCATAATCACGCCATCCATAGTTCTACGATCCAGCATCTGAAGGTAAGCTTCTTCTACATCTTCACGCCCAGCTGTTCCACAAACCAGTGCCTTATACCCTCTGGAATACAGTTCTTTCTCTGCGTATTTAATAAACGTACTGAAAAAGGGATGTGCGATATCTGGAACAATAATTCCTACAATTCCTGATTTTTGCATCTTCAGATTACGGCCAAGCTCGCTTGGAATATAATTTAATTCCTTCATTGCTTTTTCAATTTTTTTCCTGGTTTCGTCAGATACATATCCTTTATTATTACACACAAGTGAAACAGTGCTTCTTGATACTCCAGCTAATTTTGCTACATCTCCAATGCTTGCCAAATCAATCTCTCCCTATCATCAAATCATAAATCTACAGTTACTCTTCTGCATTAGAGTTCTTTCTCTAATAATAAAATATAGAAAAAAGACTGCGGTATACGCAGTCTTTCCGTTTACATAAAATAAAAATGCCCAGAACCGGAATCGAACCAGTGACACGAGGATTTTCAGTCCTCTGCTCTACCAACTGAGCTATCTGGGCATAGACTATAAAAGTCTGAGTTGCGGGAGCAGGATTTGAACCTGCGACCTTCGGGTTATGAGCCCGACGAGCTTCCAGACTGCTCCATCCCGCGATATTAAATTAATTTCTCAAAAGAGAAAAGCCGATGATCGGACTCGAACCGATAACCTGCTGATTACAAATCAGCTGCTCTGCCAATTGAGCCACATCGGCTTATAACCTTTCGGTTAATGGATGGAGGTGGATTCGAACCACCGAAGCAATTTGCAGCAGATTTACAGTCTGTCCCCTTTGGCCACTCGGGAATCCATCCATGTTAAGTGGGACCTACAGGGCTCGAACCTGTGACCCTCTGCTTGTAAGGCAGATGCTCTCCCAGCTGAGCTAAGATCCCACATAACGACCCAGAAGAGACTCGAACTCTCGACCTCCGCCGTGACAGGGCGGCGCTCTAACCAACTGAGCCACTGGGCCATTCTTCAATTTTCAGAAGGCTATGCACCTTCAAAACTACATACAGTCAAAACCAACATCATCATCCAAACCTATCACTGC
>ERZ791897.63-NODE-63-length-109818-cov-8.659448_pt1 | contig 109818 bp, 99 predicted proteins | sample MGYA00510152_ERZ791897 | MGnify/ENA primary metagenome ERZ791897 (study PRJEB30046, sample SAMN00792050) | human gut metagenome | study: EMG produced TPA metagenomics assembly of the A metagenome-wide association study of gut microbiota in type 2...
TGTCCAAGCTGTATGTTGATACACTGAACATGATCCACTACATGCATGATAAATACTACTATGAGGCAGCTCAGATGTCCCTGATTGACACAGACGTTAAACGTTCTTTCGCAACAGGTATCGCTGGATTCTCACACGTAGTAGACTCCTTAAGCGCTATCAAATACGCTAAGGTTAAAGTTGTTCGTGACGAAGATGGACTTGCTACAGACTTCGAGATCGAGGGAGACTTCCCGAAATATGGTAACGATGATGACCGTGCAGACGAGATCGCTGTATGGCTGCTGAAGAAATTCATGCACAAACTGAACAAGTGTCACACATACAGACATTCTGTACCGACAACATCTATCCTTACAATTACATCTAACGTTGTATATGGTAAGGCTACAGGATCTCTTCCGGACGGAAGAAAGGCTGGAGAGCCACTTTCACCAGGAGCTAACCCGTCTTACGGCGCAGAGCAGAGTGGACTTCTTGCTTCTCTTAACTCTGTTGCTAAGCTTCCTTACGAGCTTGCACTTGACGGAATCTCTAATACACAGACAATCAACCCAGGTGCACTTGGACATTCTGATGAAGAGCGTAAAGAAAACCTCGCTCACGTACTTGACGGATACTTCGATCAGGGAGCACATCATCTGAACGTTAACGTATTTGGCGTTGACAAACTGAAAGATGCTATGGAGCACCCAGAGAAACCTGAGTACGCTAACTTCACAATCCGTGTATCAGGATACGCTGTTAAGTTTATCGACCTTACTCGTGAGCAGCAGCTTGACGTTATCGCAAGAACTTGCCATGACCACATGTAAATAATGTTGCGATTTGCGGATAAAAGATCATAAATAACAGATAATATATCAGGACGCAGTCATTTCACCATGCTGCGTCCTTTTTTCATAAGACCTGCAATTATAAAGAAATGTCAGAAGACAAATCTGAAGGTTGCAGAAGAATGGCAGGAAACTGCCGGAAAAAGAAGGAGAAATATATGTCAGAAGTAAAAGGATACATTCACTCAACAGAAAGCTTCGGTTCCGTTGACGGACCTGGCGTACGCTTTATCATTTTTGTAAGCGGATGTCCAATGCGCTGCCAGTTCTGCCACAACCCGGACACATGGAAGATGCAGGACGGCGAACTGAAGACAACAGATGAACTGCTTAAAACAGCACTTCGCTATAAAAGCTACTGGAAAGATAAAGGTGGTATCACAGTCAGCGGTGGAGAACCTCTGATGCAGATGGATTTCCTGATTGACCTTTTCAAGAAAGCGAAAGAACAGGGAGTTCATACCAATATTGATACAAGCGGAGCTGTATTTACAAAGGAAGAACCATTCTTCGGTAAACTGCAGGAGTTGCTGAAATACACAGATATGCTGATGCTTGACATTAAACACATTGATGATGAGCAGCATAAGATTCTCACGGGACAGAGCAACAAGAATATTCTTGAGTTTGCACGTTATCTGTCTGATATCAAGAAACCAATCTGGATTCGTCACGTACTCGTTCCGGAGCGCAGTGACAAGGATGAGTACCTGGAGAGACTCCATGATTTCATCGAGACACTGGATAATGTAGAGCGTGTTGAAGTTCTTCCATATCATACACTTGGTGCATATAAGTGGAAAGAACTTGGATATGATTACAAGATAGAGGGAATCGATCCTCCGACACAGGAGAGAATTGAGAATGCAAACCGTATTCTTGAGACAGCGAAATATTTAAAATAAGATAAAAAAGAACTCTGTTATGAGATGTATGAATCAATACATTCGCAACAGAGTTCTTCTTTTATAAATACCTTGCTTAAAATTTTCTCAGAAAGAAAAAAGTCACGATACACACGATTGCTTCGGTAACAGGCAGGCAGAGCCAGATACCTGTCATTCCCAAAAGTGCGGCAAGTAGGAACGCAATCGGCAGGATCAGTACAAGTCCACGCAGGATGGAAATGATGAATCCCGGTACCGGCTGGTCGGAAGCGCTTAAATAAGTGGCTGACACCATATTGATGCCTGAAAAGAACAGGCTTACAAAGTAAATGCGCATTCCTTCAGCTGCCATTGAAGTAAGCAGTGGATTCTTGTCTTTATTAAATAAGTCAGCAATCGGAACTGCAAAGACAAACACAACCAGATAAGCGATCAAAGCCATAAGTGCTGCAGTGCTTAATGCGTAGCGTCTTACCTGATGGCGTACAGGAGCTCCATTTTTACCAGGGTGGCTGCTGACAATCGGCTGGATGCCCTGCCCGATTCCGGTAAAGATCGCCACAAGTACAAGTGCAATATTAGCAAGGATACTGTATGCAGCAAGTCCGGTTGTTCCACTGAACTTCAGCGTCAGCATGTTAAAGACAAGAATTACAATGCCGGAAGATAATTCAGCGACAAGAGAAGAAACTCCAAGCCGGCAGATATCTACAGCAGTTTTTAGACGTATTCTTGTTTTTACTAGATGAAACTGATTCTTCTTTTTCCAGAAATGTATGGACAGAATACTCATTCCAACCAGTGGAGCGGTTGCAGTAGCCAGTGCAGCTCCGGTCATGCCAAGCTGCATAGGATAGATGAAAATGTAATCCAGCACAATATTTGTCAGACTTCCAACAAGCATTGCAGTCATTGAAAGCCGCGGTTCTCCATCATTTCTGACAAAACAGTTCAATAGATTGTTGCATAAAAACAGCGGAGAAAACATGAGCAGGATGCTGATATATGGAATTGCATGCGGCAATGTGGTTCCGTCGGCTCCGAGTAAGACACAAAGAGGTCTTGCAAAAAACAGTCCGATGCTAAAAAAGAACAGCATAGCTACAAATGCAAGCTGAAGTGCCTGGGTGAAGATCGTGCGGTGAATCTCACTGTCAGCTCTGCCGGAGGAAAGCGAGTATCGCGCAGCAGCACCCATACCGATCATCAGCCCCGTTCCGTTTAACAAGCTGAAAGCAGGAAGAACCAGATTAAGTGCAGCAATCGCATCCGAGCCGATTCCCCGGGCAACAAAAAACGTATCGGCAAGGATATAACAAGAATATCCGATCATGCCGAGTACATTTGCTGAGACATATTTAACAAAGAGTGGAAATACATGTTCCCGGGCAGTTAAAGTAACTGAGTTGGATGACATAATTAAAAATTCCTTTCTGTATTTTCAGAATGCGTATAATACCATAGAATTTTGAGAAAATCAAATCTTTCTTTCTTATGAAAATAGAGGTAAAATAAAAATGTTATGTCTACGGTATTTACAATCCCCGAAAAGATGGTTTATTCATTATAACATAGAAAGAATGGAGAAAGGAAACATATATGAATAAAAAAGAAGTACTTGAGATCCGTAAGCAGTTCTCACCGAAAAACTGTGCGATTACGAAAATCTGTGGCTGCTATGTGGATTATGAGAAGAATAAAAAGATGGAGTCAAAAGACGCATTTCTCGCACTTCCGGAGGAAGAAGCATTTAAGTATTTTGATATTTTTAAGAAGACACTTTCCGGAAGTATCGGAAAGAATATGCTGAATATGGAGTTTCCACTGGATGCAGAGATGCCGGGCGGAACGCAGGAATTTCTTCTGAAGCTTCGTGACAGCCGTCTCGAAGACGATATGCTTCTGGAAGAATTCTATGACAAAGTGATTGCAACGTATGAGTATGCGGAGAATTATTACATTATTTTGATCCATGCAGCATACGATGTTCCTGGAAGAACATCCGATGATCTTGAGATGGATGATGCTTCAGATGAAGTATATCAGCATATACTGATGAGCATCTGTCCGGTCAGTCTGTCAAAGGCAGGACTTAGCTATAACGCGGAAGAGAACTGTATTCAGGACAGAATCCGTGACTGGATCGTTGATAAGCCGGACAAAGGATTCCTCTTCCCGGCATTCAACGACAGAAGTACTGATCTTCACAGTGTGCTTTATTACACGAAGAAATCAGAAGATCTTCAGCCGGAGATGATCGACCAGCTTCTTGGTGCGAAGATGCCGATGTCTGCGGACACACAGAAAGAGACATTCCAGATGATTATTGAAGATACATTGGGAGAAGATGGTGATTACGAGACTGTCCGTAACATTCACGAGACATTGAATGATATGATCGAAGAACACAAAGAAGAACCGGATCCGCTGACATTGGATAAAACGGATGTGAAGAAGATTTTCGAGCAGAGCGGTGTGCCGAATGAGAAGATGGAGAACTTTGAGAAGAACTTCGAAGAAAATGCAGGCGAGAAAGCAACGCTTCTGGCAAGTAATATCGCAGAGACAAGAAAGTTCAATATCGAGACACCGGATGTTGTGATCAAAGTAAATCCGGACAGAATGGATCTTGTAGAGACAAGAATGATCGACGGAAGACAGTGTCTTGTGATTCCTGTGGATGACCACATTGAGGTCAATGGGATCAATGTCAGAACGATGAAGATTAATTGACGGGGAATGAAATAGAGAAAACGTACAAAGAGGATTCCCTCCTGAAAATATTTCCTTTTATTTAAAATGAAATATTTTCAGGAGGGAATCCTCTTTACAGTCTTTTTTGAATAAAAACAGGTAGAAGAATAGTAACATTAGATGATTGTATACTGCATCAGTTCATAGTGCAGTTTACAACCTTCTACAATCTCAGCCGGGAGCAGTGCTCTGGCTACGAGTTTTAACTCTTCATCCGGAAGATCAACTCTTCTTAAGTGTGCATAATCTCCGTCGATCTGTTCTACGATATAATCACATACTAACATTTTAAAATCTCCTTTTTTTCAGCATTTCTTCAATCTTTGCCTGCATCTCTTCTACAGTGTGTTTTCTTGTGCGTGCACATTCCTGCGCCTGACAGCCGCAGATGATACATTTGCGGTAGGAAGGGCGGGAAAGTTTCTGTCCGTCTGTGTCAATCACATCCATATCAAAGAGACGCCCAATCGGATGTGTTTCTTCAATCTCAGTTGTGAGATTTTTGATTTTTTCTGCCGGACAGTCAATTGCAAGCAATAATTCATCTCCGGTTTTTTCGTGAATTTCAATTGAGTTTTTAATATCTGCCTCCGCTTGTTCCAGCTTTAGAAGCAGCGTATTCTTTCCACTGTCAAAGGCGGCGCGGATCTGTTCATTTGTCTTCACGGGTCCTGGGATGTTCATACAGAATGAAATGACCGGACAGTGATATTGTTCAATGAATGTATCCTGGATTTGTGCACGCCGCTCACGACATTGCAGCATATCTGTTAATACAACCTGTTCTCCTTGCATAAGGAAACCTCCTTGCCATTTTCTCGTGTTTCGTTTAAGGGTGAATTACACGGTTTCAGCAATTCTACGCAGTTTATATTTTACATAGTAGTTGATCTTAATGATGTACAACATGTTCAGCAGCTTTGATCTTTGCAATCACAGGAGCTGCGTCTTTGCTCTGAAAATAGTGAAGTGTTGTTTTAGGAACAAGCGTCTTCAACAACTCTATATTATCATTTTTTAGCGTAGTTCGTACAGTCGATGCGCTGATTACAGCTCCATTAGCTTCTTTTCACGGAACAATCGTACATGAAATTTTATTTTCGGGAAGTTTTTTAGCCATAATCTTGTTGTAGATTCCAGTCACCTGGCTGTTTGGCTCATCACCTACATAGCGGCAGTTGATTCCAAGCGCCTGCGCGATTCTAACAAAGATCGTCAGGTCAAGGTTCGCATGACTTTCCATAACAGCATCGGCATCTTTCTGGAAATAGCTTGGGAAAGTTGCATTGCTGATAATGTAAGGACCGCTCTCATGATAAATGATGTTGTTAAGGTGAGCGGTTCCTTCCAAAACTAATTGTTTTCGCACAGAGAACGGAACAAGACTCTGATCTTCACTGACGATAAATAAATGAAGAATATCACTTTCAGCAGCAGCTTTTTCTACCAGATATTGATGCCCCAAAGTAAATGGATTCGCATTCATGACAAGTGCTGCAATGCGAAGGTTCTTTTGTGCCTCAGAGGATACTTCAGAAAGAATCGGTGTATTGTCAGTGGCGAACCGTTTCGTAACTTCTGACTGTTCGCTTTCTTTCTTTAAACGTTCCAGATAAGCGGAGAATCCTGTTTTTCTGTTCTCCATAAATACAATCTGACCGTCAATCCGGGCGATCTCATAAAAACCAAGATCACCAAAAAACTTGGCGGAATTGCATTTTGTATAGAGAAAAAGATGTGTATTACCACGCTCGAATTGTACGCTGATCAAGTGAGTTACAATCTGATTCATCAGTCCTTCTCCCTGATGCGCGCTGCTGACTGCCATACAGCGGAGTGTGTTGCCAAAACAGCTTCCGGTAGCGATGATGTTCATCTCATTATCATACATACCGCAGGTGTAGTCAAGATTTGCATCCCGGCGGATACCTTCTGCAAGGAGCAGTTCGTTTATCTGCTTGTTTGCCCGTGTGTCGGATGGGGAGATCTGTGAAATTATATAATCAGACATAAAATCCTCCTGATAAATATTATAGTTCTGTCATTTTGATTTGACAGAAAAAAGTGTTTCAATTATAAAGACATTCTATCATGAATTACAAAAAAGTAAAGAATAAGAATGATTCCGAATGATTAATGACAGAATCATTCTTATGATAGTTAGTGCTGATATAGAAAGGGAACTTTTTCCCTGAAAATATCAAGTAGCAGGTGTGGTAACATATGTACAACATCTTAATCAATTACATGAACCACTTATCGTGTATTTGCTTAGGCTGTTGTGTTTACAAGTCTACAAACACGATTGAGATGGAAAGGAGAAAGCCGAAAATGGCAAAGGGAAAATTGAATACAGCTCTGTATGAGCGTTTGAGTCACGATGATGAGCTTCAGGGAGAATCTAACAGTATCTCTCATCAGAAGCAGATTCTTCAAGAATATGCAATGCAGAGGCACATAGCCTGACACCGGTTCGTCATTTCACAGATGATGGTATTTCCCGGTATACGATTTGATCGCCCAAGCTTCATTCAGATGATGAATGAGGTTAAGGTCGGAAACATTGGAACCATTATCATTAAGGACATGAGCCGATTGGGAAGAGATTACCTTTCCGTGTACAATAAAGTTGTTCAGGCTATATTGTAGAAAGGAAAGGTAATTTATGGCGAAGAAAGAATATTCACTCGCTAGTGTATCTATTTTTATAAGTGTCTCTTAAAAAACAGTTCTGCTAAAAATCATTCAACATTTTTTCTCACGCATAATATCATTATTGAATGTTAACTAAATGACATTGGTTCATTCCCATGTTAACGGCAAAAAAGGCAGAGCACGAATTACTTGCATTATTTACTGAAATTTCTATAATTAATTGCTACAATTTATTTTTTAATTTAACACAGGAAACACAGTATTTTACAGTTATACATAAATAGATTACACCGACCACAACAATCGCGAACACTCCTGTATTGAAAAATAAATGCGCGATCATCGTCACAACTAACAATATTCCGATTAATTTTCCTGAGAATATGTAAGTACTGTAGGAACTTTGATAAACAGCTTCCTTTTCTGCCTCATCACAGCTTTCCAGCCATTGTTTATGAAAATCTTTGGAAGCAATATCGCCCTTTTTCTCTGGATGTACTTTCTGAAGCAGTTTTACATAACGGGCTTGAGCCATGCCACAGTAAAAGAAACAGATTAAAAACAGGACACATGCTGTAAGAAATTTTACTAGCGAAGTTCTTCCATCATGAATATATCTCATAGAATATCCACTTCCCAACAAAGCAATGCAAAGCACCTGTGCCACTACATTGATACACTGCAGAATTGCTCCGTACCTTTCTTCCTCATAATCCAGTCGATGAAATTCCTCATCTTCTGCATCTTCAATCCGATCACAGACGTTTCTTAGCTTTTTGAAGCAGATCTCATATGCTGCAATTGAAACGACAAGCACTGACAGGAGCCCCGGAACCATAAGCCTCCGTGTTGCTTCCGTCAGAAGGCTCAGCGATCTTCCACTAAAATCTTCCCCAAAAACAATTTCATAAACTACAGTACTTACGCCTCCTATCACTCCTCCTATCAGCATTGCCGCTAACATCCTTACAATGGTTTTCTTTGTGTTTCTCGTCTTTGTATCACTCTTCATCGTTTTCATCCTCCTTATACTCAAAGATATCTTCTACTGTAACCTGACAGATCTTTGCAATTTTTAATGCCAGTGTCACAGATGGGGAATAGTCCCCACGCTCGATCAGACTGATCGTCTGGCGGGAAACTCCTGCCCGCTTTCCAAGCTCTGTCTGATTGATTCCCAGTTTTGATCTATATTCTTTTAATCGATTTAATAAAGGCAATTTCCAGTCCCCTTTCGTTTTGACTTGACAACTTTTCTTGTCATTTATGATAATAACATTGACAACTTTATTTGTCAATTAATTTCATACATCTTATAGACAACTTTGAATTTTTCAAAGCAAAACTTACATCCGTATAGCTGAGCAGCAAAATAATCAGCTATGGTCTGCACACTAACCTCAGGATTTGTTTTTCGAGAAATTAAAAACAAGAAAAAAAGCGTATGGACTTATAATATTCTTCTGCCTTGCAGGACAATAAAATATAAAAGTCCTATAGGTGCAAATCGGTAAGCTGCAAACAGACAGTTGTAGATTTATCCTTCGTGTATTATAATATTGCATACCGACTAAACAGGTCTGAGAAAGGTTGGAGATTACAGACATCTGTGAATTAGGACCGAAAAATAGTATTGGAGGATTCTTTTTATGAAAAAATCGAGTTTTTTCAAAAGCCTGCCATTTAAACTTCTGGTAGGTGTTGTGATCGGAATTCTTGCCGGACTTGCTCTTAATGCAAATGACGGGACAGGTTTGACAAATGCAATTCTGAACATTATTGTAACTTTGAAATATGTTCTGGGACAGATTATTTCATTCTGCGTTCCGCTGATCATCATTGGATTTATCGCACCGTCCATTACAAAGATGGGAAATAATGCATCGAGATTACTTCTGCTTGCAGTATGTATTGCATATGTATCTTCTGTTGGGGCTGCGTTATTCTCTACAGCAGCAGGATATGCGCTGATCCCGCATCTTTCTATTGTGACAGATGTAGATGGACTGAAAGAACTGCCGGAGATGGTGTTTGAACTTTCTATCCCACAGATCATGCCGGTTATGAGTGCACTTGTATTTTCTATTATGATCGGACTTGCAGCGGCATGGAATAAGGCAAAATTAATCACAGGAATGTTGGAAGAATTCCAGAAGATCGTGCTTTCCATCGTGTCAAGGATTTTGATTCCAATCCTTCCGTTATTTATTGGATTCACATTTTGTTCTCTGGCATATGAAGGCTCCATCACAAAACAGCTTCCGGTATTCCTTAAGGTTATCATTATTGTTATGATCGGACATTATATCTGGATGGCACTTCTTTATACAATCGCCGGCGTTTATTCAGGAAAGAATCCACTGGAGGTTGTGAAGCATTACGGACCGGCATATCTGACAGCCGTTGGAACAATGTCTTCCGCAGCAACACTTGGAGTTGCTCTGCAGTGTGCAGGAAAGGCGAAACCATTAAGAAAAGATATGGTACAGTTTGGAATTCCGTTGTTTGCTAATATCCATCTGTGTGGATCTGTACTCACAGAAGTGTTCTTCTGTATGACAATCTCACAGATTCTGTATGGAAAACTTCCGTCAATTCCAACAATGCTTCTGTTTTGTATACTTCTTGGAGTATTTGCAATCGGTGCACCGGGAGTTCCAGGAGGAACAGTTATGGCATCCCTTGGACTTATCACAGGAGTTCTTCTGTTTGATGATGCGGGAACAGCACTGATGCTTACAATTTTCGCACTTCAGGATAGTTTTGGAACAGCTTGTAATGTAACAGGGGACGGAGCACTTACACTGATTCTTACAGGATATGCGGAAAGACATAAGATTCCGGAGAAGTCAGATGAGATGCGTAATATTGAATTTTAATAATTGATTTTAAGGGCAGCTATTATAGTTGTCCTTTCTTTTTGCCAAAACATTGAATTTTAGTACTATTCTGTGGTACAATCGTTTGGTATAAAAAAAGCAATCGTCTTGTTGATATTTGCAAGGGGAATGTGGATATCAACAGCATTTTCGGATTGAGAGGTGAAAAAAATGGGATTTACACATTTTGATGAAAAAGGAAAAGCCATTATGGTAGATGTGACGGAGAAGCGGGACACAGTCCGGGAAGCAACCGCCACGGGAAAGATCACGGTGAATGAAGAAGTGTTCCGTGCTGTCAAAGAAGGAACTGCAGGCAAAGGGGATGTGCTTGGAGTTGCGACAACAGCAGGGATTATGGGAGCAAAGAGGACATCGGATCTGATTCCGATGTGTCATATTCTTCCGATTACAAAGTGCAAGGTAGAGTTCGAGATGGTTGAGAGTGAACTTGCAATTTATTGTAATTGTACGGTACGTGTGACCGGGAAGACAGGCGTTGAGATGGAAGCTCTGACAGGAGCAAGCGTAGCACTTTTGACAGTTTACGATATGTGCAAAGCGATGGATAAAAAGATGGAGATTGGGGAAATCTATCTGGTCAGAAAGAGCGGCGGTAAGAGTGGGCTGATCAACAATGGATATAAGAAGGAAAGAAAAGAAGGCGAAAAGTAAAGTGGAAAAAAAAGAACAAAGATGGAAAGCAGCGGTAGTGACACTGAGTGATAAAGGATATGCAGGAGAGCGGGAGGACAAGAGTGGACCACTTCTTTGCGGTATGTTAGAAGAGGCAGGATATGAAGTGACAGAAGTAAGACTTCTTCCGGATGAGCAGAAGATGATCGAACAGTGTCTCTGCGAACTTGCAGATGAGAAAAAAGTGGATCTGATCGCAACAACCGGAGGAACAGGTTTTGCACCGCGTGACTGCACACCGGAAGCGACACTTGCCGTGGCAACAAAGAATGCACCTGGAATCGCAGAGGCGATGAGACTGGCTTCACTTCAGGTAACACCAAGAGCAATGCTGAGCCGTGGTGCATCAGTGATCCGCAATCAGACGCTGATCATTAATTTCCCGGGAAGCCCGAAGGCTGTAAAGGAGAATTTAGAAGCAGTACTTCCATCTCTGGAACATGGTCTTGCAATTCTTACAGGAAATGCAAGTGAGTGTGGAAAACCAGTTTCTGAAGGAAAGTAAAACAGTAATGTAAGAGATAAATAATATGAGGTATGTAAGAGATGATCGATCAATATGGAAGAACAATAGAATATCTGCGCATCTCTGTGACGGATCGTTGTAATCTGCGCTGTGTCTACTGCATGCCGGAAGAGGGCATTGAGCAGCTGCCGCATGAGCAGATTCTGACTTTTGATGAGATTGAGAGAGTATGCCGGATTAGTACAGAACTTGGGATTTCAAAGATCAAACTGACCGGTGGGGAACCGTTGGTGAGAAAAGGATTGCCGGACTTATTGGGGAAAATTAAGAGAATTTCGGGGATCGAACAGGTGACATTGACAACAAACGGAATTCTTCTTAAAAATCAGTTGGATGAGTTGATGCGTCAGGGGCTGGATGCAGTGAATATCAGTATTGATACATTGGATGAAACGTGTTACCATACAGTGACAAGATGTGGGGAATTAAATCAGGCACTGGAAGGACTGCAGGCAGCACTCGAATATTCGAATCTGCGTGTGAAGTTAAATTGTGTGCCGATGAATCAGTCAGAAGAAGAGTATATTCAGATGGCAGAGTATGCAAAGGAGCATCCGTTAGAGGTTCGTTTTATAGAAATGATGCCGATCGGGATGGGAAAAGCCTGTCAGGGAAAATCAAGAGATGAGCTTCTGGAACTTTTAGAGAAAGCATTTGGAAACGCTGAACCGTATGAAAAATATTTGGGGAATGGTCCGGCGGAATATGTAAGCTTTCCTGGATTCCAGGGCAGAATTGGATTTATCAGTGCAGTGAGTCACAAGTTTTGCGATTCCTGCAACAGGATCCGGCTCACAGCGGAAGGATATCTGAAACTCTGTCTACAGTATGAAAGTGGAATTGATTTAAGAAAACTTTTAAGAAGCGGTGCAACGGATGAAGAAGTGAAAGAAGCAATGCGTCAGGCAATCTGGGAAAAACCGGCTTGTCACAATTTCTCTGATGAGCGAAGAGATGAAGAAGTTGGGCAGAAAAAAGAACATCGGGCCATGTACGGAATCGGTGGTTAGATCAGTAATGAAATAAAATCAGTGACTGTTCACTCCCGTGGCAATCACTCCGCTGATTGACACGGAGGATGCGTGTTTTGACTTGAATGCATCTCGCCCCATCGCCAAAGGCGATTTAAAATGGCGAGATGCGTTGCTGGTCGCACATCGTGTGAACAGTAACATAAAATCAGTAACAGAAAAGTAACAGTGCAGATTATAAAAGTGAAAAAGTAATTTGAGAGGTATAGAAAAATGGGAAAAGTAATAGCAATTTGTACAAGTCCGGCAAAGGGAACACAGAAGACAAGAATTGAGGAAGGCACATTTATTGAAGATTTTGGTCTGGAAGGAGATGCACATGCAGGAAAATGGCATCGTCAGATCAGTCTTCTTTCTTATGATAAGATTGAGGCATTCCGTGCGAGAGGTGCAGAAGTAGAAGATGGCGCATTTGGAGAAAATGTGATCGTTCAGGGGATTGATTTCCGTAATCTTCCGGTTGGAACAAGATTAAAATGTAATGATGTTTTGTTAGAAATGACACAGATTGGAAAAGAATGTCATCATGGCTGTCAGATCTTCCAGAAAATGGGAGAATGTATCATGCCGCGAGAAGGGGTATTTGCAAAAGTGCTTCATGGTGGTAAAATAAAAGCCGGAGATGAAATGATCGTGCTTGCAGCAGAGGAATAAGGAAAATTACCTGGGAAACATTTCGTTGCTGGTCGCACATCGTGTGAACAGTAACAACATTTCTGCAACGGTGCGGAACAGATGCGATTGGAAGGAAATGAATGAGAAAGAAGCAATGGATGGCAGCGGCTCTTGTGGGGCTTGCAGTTATTCTTGCCGGCGTGGGTTCCGGCAACGTGAAGACAAGACAGACGAAGAAAGACAAGCAGGAAAACACGCAGATTGTCAGTGGAGTTCAGATTGTTACAGAAGACGGAAAGAAGTACTATGACTTCCAGGATGTGAAAGAGAATAATTACAGAGCAAGGCTTCTGAATCAAGTACCGAGGAATTCTTATGATTTCAGCAATCTGGCATTAGATGAAGAGACAGGATATCTTTCGTATAAAGATACGAAGGGAAAGGTGTCAGCGAAAAAAGGAATTGATGTTTCGGAGTTCCAGGGAGAGACGATCGACTGGCAGCAGGTGAAGGAAAGCGGAATTGAATTCGTGATCGTAAGACTTGGATACCGTGCATATGGAGAGAGCGGCGCGTTAGTTGAAGATGCCATGTTTGAACAGAATGTACAAGGCGCATTGGATGCCGGTCTGGAAGTCGGTGTCTATTTCTTTTCCCAGGCAATCTCGGCAACGGAAGCAGTCGAAGAGACTGACTTTGTTTTGGAACATATCCAGCCGTATCAGATTACAGGACCTGTTGTCTATGACACAGAAGAAATCAAAGATGATACAGCAAGAACAGACCAGAATACAAGGGAAGACTTTACGAATTTTTGTAAAGTCTTTTGTGACGGAGTGAAACAGGCTGGATATCAACCGATGATTTATGCTAATATGAAATGGATGGCATTTACCCTGAAGATGGAAGAGCTGACAGAGTATGATTTCTGGTATGCGGATTATCATGAACTTCCGCAGTGTCCATATGATTATAAGATGTGGCAGTACAGTGAGGCCGGTACGGTTCCGGGAATTCGTGCAAGCGTAGATTTAGATTTGTGGTTTCAGGAGGAAAATTAGATGAAATGGAATAAATTCAGATTGAAGACAACAACAGAGGCAGAGGATATTGTAAGCAGTATGCTGGCAGATCTTGGGATTGAAGGTGTTGAGATCGAGGATAAGATCCCGCTGACAGAGTCTGATAAAGAGCAGATGTTTGTTGATATTTTACCGGAGATCGAGGCAGATGATGGTGTGGCTTACTTAAGTTTTTATCTGGAAGAGGATGAGGACAAAGAAAAAGTTCTGGCAAATGTGAAGAAAGAACTGGAGGAGATGTCTGCTTATGTAAATGTCGGAGCCTGCGAGATTGAAGAATCCCAGACAGAGGATGTAGACTGGGTGAATAACTGGAAGAAGTATTTTCATCAGTTCTATGTGGATGATATTCTGATCATTCCATCCTGGGAAGATGTGAAGCCTTCGGATGAAGATAAGATGGTGATCCATATTGATCCAGGTACAGCATTTGGTACAGGAATGCATGAGACAACACAGCTTTGTATCCGTCAGATCAGAAAATATACAACAGAGACAACAAAGATTCTTGATGTGGGATGCGGAAGCGGAATTCTTGGAATGCTTGCGCTGAAGTTCGGAGCAGAGCATTCTGTTGGAACAGATCTGGATCCGTGTGCAATCGATGCTACATATGAGAACATGGAGAACAACGGAATTTCCGGAGATAAATATGAAGTGATGATCGGAAATATTATCAATGACAAAGAAGTTCAGGATAAGGTTGGATATGAGTGCTACGATATTGTGGCAGCGAATATCCTTGCACCGGTTCTTGTAGAACTCACACCGGTGATTGTGAACCAGCTGAAACCAGGCGGAATCTATATCACAAGTGGAATTATTGATGATAAAGAAGAGATGGTAAAAGAAGCTGTTGCGAAAGCCGGACTGGAACTTCTGGATGTCACATACCAGGGTGAATGGGTATGTGTGACAGCGCGCAAGAACGCATAAGGAGAAATAAGATGCAACATTTTTTTGCAGATCCATCCTGCGTGGACGGAGAACAGATCCGTCTGGCAGGAAGTGATGTGAATCATATGAAGAATGTACTCCGAATGAAACCCGGAGAAGAAGTGTGGATCAGTGATGGAGAAGGAACGGATTACTTCTGCAAAGTGGAAGGTTATGAGGAGAAGGAAGCAGTCCTTCGCGTTGTGAAAAAAGAAGTGTCTCAGACAGAACTGGCTTCCCGTCTGATCTTATTCCAGGGACTTCCGAAAGGGGAAAAGATGGAATGGATCGTGCAGAAGGCAGTAGAGCTTGGCGCTTATTGTATTGTTCCGTTTGCGGCAAAGCGTTCGGTTGTAAAGCTGGATCAGAAGAAAGCCGGAAAGAAGAGAGAACGCTGGCAGGCGATCGCCAAGGGGGCTGCGGAACAGTCGAAGAGAGGAATTGTGCCACAAGTGCGGAATGTGATGAGCTTTCGGGAAGCAATGAATTACGCGAAAGAGCTGGATGTAGTGCTTGTTCCATACGAACTGCAGGAAGGGATGAAAGCAACAGAAGCTGTCATAAGTAAGATTGAGCCGGGGCAGTCTGTCGGTATCTTTATCGGACCGGAAGGCGGGTTTGATGAGAGTGAGATCGATCAGGCGAAAGAGACCGGAGCGATCCCAATCACACTTGGAAAGCGTATTTTAAGAACAGAGACAGCAGGACTTACAACATTGTCAATTCTGATGTATCATTTAGAATGCCGGGAACAGTTGGAAGATAAAAACATAAAATAATAGAAAGACGTTGCCGGTTACAGACTTCTGTGAATGGTAACAGAGTTAGAAAAGGGAAGATGAAATGGAAGCATATTTGGATAATTCAGCCACAACCAGAGCATATCCGGAAGTGGGAGATCTTGTATATAAAGTAATGTGTCAGGATTATGGCAATCCATCCTCCATGCACCGAAAAGGTGTAGATGCGGAGCACTATGTAAAGGAAGCCAAGGAAACGATCGCAAAGGTTCTTAAGGTAAATGCGAAAGATATTTACTTTACATCAGGAGGAACAGAGAGTGATAATCTTGCACTGATCGGATGTGCAAGAGCGAACAGAAGAGCAGGAAATCACCTGATCACAACTTCGATCGAGCATCCTGCAATCTTAAATACAATGCGTTATCTGGAAGAAGAGGAAGGCTTCCGTGTGACATATCTTCCGGTAGATGCGAGTGGAAGAGTGAATCTGGATGCATTGAAAGAAGCACTTTGTCCGGAGACAATTCTCGTATCAGTTATGTATGTAAACAATGAGGTTGGAACACTTCAGCCGATTGATGAAGCAGTAAAGATTGTAAAAGAGTATAATTCTTCTATTCTTTTCCATTCAGATGCAGTGCAGGGATTTGGGAAATATCACATTTATCCAAAACGTCAGAAGATTGACCTGTTAAGTGCGAGTGGACATAAGATTCATGGACCGAAGGGAACCGGATTCCTCTATGTAGGTGAAAAGGTGAAGATTAAACCGATTCTTTTCGGAGGAGGACAGCAGAAGGATCTCCGTTCGGGTACAGAAAATGTTCCGGGAATCGCAGGACTTGGACTTGCAACAAAGATGATCTACAATGATCTGGATATGAAAGTAGCTCTGATGCGTGAACTGAAGGATTATTTTATTGAGCAGGCAGAAAAGATTGAGAATACAACAGTTCATGGCCTGAAAGATGAAGGAAGTGCACCACATATCATCAGTCTTGGAATTGCAGGAATCCGAAGTGAGGTTCTTCTTCATACACTGGAAGATAAGGGAATTTATGTCTCATCAGGATCTGCATGTGCATCGAATCATCCGGCAGTAAGCGGTGTTCTCAGAAGCATTGGGGCGGCACAGGAATATCTGGATGCAACGATTCGTTTCAGTATGTCAGAATTTACTACAAAAGAAGAAATTGACTATACGCTGGAAACACTATATAATTGTATACCGATGCTGAGAAAATATACGCGTCATTAATTGACGGCGATTCATAAAGGAGAAAAAGCATGAAATTTCATTCATTTCTGATAAAATACGGCGAGATCGGAATTAAGGGAAAGAACCGTTATATCTTTGAAGATGCACTGGTACGTCAGATTCGTTATGCTCTGCAGGGCGTAGACGGAGAATTCCTTGTACACAAATGTCACGGAAGAGTTTACGTGGATTGTGATGGAGATTATGATTTTGATGAGACAGTAGAAAGCCTTCAGAAGGTATTCGGTATTGTTGGAATCTGTCCGGTAGTCCGTGTGCCGGTTGCAGAGCTGGAACAGCTGAGAAAAGATGTTGTAGCTTATGTAGATGAAGCTTACGAAGAGAAGAACATGACATTTAAAGTTGATGCAAGAAGAGCAAAGAAGAGTTATCCTGCGAACTCTATGGAGATCAACTGTGAAGTCGGAGAAGCAATCCTGGAGGCATTTCCGGAAATGAAAGTAGATGTTCATAAGCCGGAACTTCGTATCAATGTGGAGATCCGTGAAGAAGTTTATATCTATTCCAGAATCATTCCGGGACCTGGAGGCATGCCAATCGGGACAAACGGAAGCGCGATGCTGCTTCTGTCAGGAGGAATTGACAGTCCGGTTGCCGGATACATGGTATCCAAGCGTGGTGTTGAGCTCGAGGCAACTTATTTCCATGCACCACCGTACACAAGTGAAAGAGCAAAAGAGAAGGTAGTTGATCTTGCAAGACTCGTTTCTGCTTATTCAGGACCGATTAAGCTTCATGTTGTCAACTTTACAGATATTCAGCTTTATATCTACGAGAAGTGTCCACATGATGAACTGACGATCATTATGCGTCGTTACATGATGAAGATCGCAGAACATTTTGCAAAGAAAGACGGATGTCTTGGTCTGATCACAGGAGAGAGTATCGGTCAGGTAGCAAGCCAGACAATGCAGAGTCTTGCGGCGACGAATGCAGTATGTACTCTTCCGGTTTATCGTCCGCTGATCGGATTTGATAAGAAGGATATTGTAGAAATTTCTGAGAAGATCAATACCTATGAAACTTCAATCCAGCCATTTGAGGATTGTTGTACAATTTTCGTTGCAAAACATCCGGTGACAAAGCCGAATATTGAACGAATTGAGAAGTCTGAGTTGAACCTTGCAGAGAAGATAGACGAACTGATGCAGACAGCAATTGATACTGCTGAGATCATTGAAGTGAAGCAGGGAGAATAATAGGAAAAAGAAAAGCTGCTCCAATGGAACAGCTTTTCTTTACTCTAAAAAATATGCGGACAAGCTACAAAAATAAAGTCCGCATGAATCGTATTCAGATAGAATTATTTGATGATGTAAGCATCAAGTGCAGCAAGAATATCATCAACATTGCTGTCAGCGTGGATGTTCAGGTCGATCGGTTTGGAAAGATCAAGGCTGAAAATACCCATGATTGATTTGGCATCTATAACATATCTTCCGGATACTAAATCGAAATCATTATCATATTTTGTGATAGTGTTAACGAATGATTTGACTTTGTCGATTGAGTTTAATGAAATCTGTACTGTTTTCATTTGAAATCCCTCCTTGAATTATACAATAAAGTTGGCTTCTAAGCCTAGGTATATTCTACGGGATGCAGGTTCAAAAGTCAAGAAATTAACGAGATAAAAGGAAAAAAGAGGTAGAAATAAATGAAGAAAGCAGCACTGCACAATTTGGGATGCAAAGTAAATGCCTATGAGACGGAAGCCATGCAGGAAATGCTTGAAAAAGCAGGGTATGAGATCGTTCCTTTCAAGGAAGGGGCAGACCTTTATGTAATCAATACATGTACTGTTACAAATATCGCGGACCGCAAGTCGAGACAGATGCTGCACCGGGCGAGAAAAATGAATCCGGATGCAGTTGTTGTCGCTGCAGGATGTTATGTCCAGGCGAAGGAAAAAGAGATTCAGGTGGATGATTGCATTGACATTGTGCTTGGTAATAATAAGAAGCAGAATCTGATCGAAGCATTGGAAGAGTATGAAAGAACACACAATGCAGATTGTAACGTAACAGAAAGTGAAAAGAATGCAAAGAACCAGGAAAACGACAGAAAAGCAGAGATCAAGATGGAAGAGATCGGAAAGACAAAAGAGTACGAGAATCTTCACCTGACGAAGCCGGGAGATCATACAAGAGCTTATATTAAAGTTCAGGATGGATGTAATCAGTTCTGCACATATTGTATCATTCCATATGCCCGTGGAAGAGTCCGCAGCCGTTCCATGGAAGATGTGCTTGATGAAGTACGCACACTGGCAGATAACGGATATAAGGAGGTTGTACTGACAGGAATTCATCTAAGCTCATATGGAATTGATTTTGATAAAGAATATCACCTTCTGGAATTGATCCGGGCAGTTCATGAGATTGATGGAATTGAAAGAATTCGTCTTGGCTCTTTGGAACCGGGGATCATCACAGAAGAATTTGCAGAAGGGATTGCAAAGCTTCCGAAGATGTGTCCGCATTTCCACCTGTCTCTGCAGAGCGGATGTGATGCAACATTAAAGCGTATGAACCGTAGATATACAAGCAGTGAATATGCGGAAAAATGTAAACTTCTCAGAAAATATTTCCCGAATCCGGCATTGACAACCGATGTGATTGTGGGATTCCCGGGAGAGACAGAAGAAGAGTTCAAAGAGTCATATGATTTTGTGGACAGCATAGATTTCTATGAGACACATATTTTTAAATACTCCCGCCGTGAGGGGACAAAAGCAGCTGTGATGCCAGATCAGGTAGATGAACAGATCAAGGCGAAGAGAAGTGCACAATTAATTGAACTTGGTGAGAAAAAGCGTGCAGCATATGAACAGAGTTTCCAGGGAAAAGAAGTGGAAGTGCTTGTGGAAGAGGATCTGGAACTGAATGGAAAAGAAGTACAGACAGGTCATACGAAAGAATATATGAAAATTGCACTAGAGACAAATGAAAATCTCAAGAATAGTATCGTAAAAGTTCAAATTGGGAAGGATTCGCAAATTATACATTGAATTTTGAATTCGGTTATATTAGAATTATAAGTAGGGTTTCTGGGTTTCCAGAGCGTTTTGCGCTGTTTGACAGAACAACAGCAAAGCCCTTCGGAAGAAGGAAATAGATACAAGAAAGAGAAGGAGGAAGAAAGATGAGTGATTTAAGTAGTACTCAGTTCTTTCAGGTAGAGCCGGGTCCGCAGATTTCTGCGAAGGATATTTTTGAGATCGTATACAAGGCTCTGAAAGAAAAAGGATACAATCCGGTGAATCAGATCGTTGGATATATCATGTCAGGAGATCCGACATACATTACAAGCTTTAACGGAGCAAGAAGCCTGATCATGAAGGTGGAACGTGATGAACTGGTAGAAGAACTGTTGAAAGCGTATATTGAGCATAATGCGTGGGAATAATCAGACAATGAGAGTAATGGGACTGGACTATGGGACGAAGACTGTAGGTGTTGCTATCAGCGACCCGCTCGGACTTACGGCCCAGGGGATTGAGACAATACAACGGAAAGAGGAGAACAAGCTGCGCCGTACCTGTGCGAGAATTGAAGAATTGATCAAAAAATATCAGGTAGAGAAGATCGTGCTTGGATTTCCAAAACATATGAATAATGATATCGGGGAGCGTGCACAGAAGTCATTGGAATTTCGTGACATGCTGGTTCGTCGTACAGGACTGAAAGTGATCATGTGGGACGAGAGACTTACGACAGTAGCGGCAGAGCAGACACTGATCGAGAGTGGTGTGAGAAGAGAAAACAGAAAGCAATATGTCGATAAGATTGCTGCTGTGTTTATTCTCCAGGGATATTTAGATTCGATTTATATGCAGAAAACAGCAGAATAGAGGAAAATCATATGGAAAAGGCAAAGTTTACTTTCAGTGATGGAAGTGGAGCAGATGAGTTCTTTGTACTTGAAGAGACAAAGATCAATGGTTCGGCGTATATTCTTGTAGTTGATTCAGAAGAAGACGACGCGGAATGCCTGATTCTCAGAGAAGTTGAAGAATCAAAAGACGCAGAGAAGACGTATGAGATCGTGGAAGACGATACAGAACTGATGGCAGTTTCCAAAGTATTTGAGGAATTGTTGGAAGACGTCGATATTGAGATGTAATTACATGAAAGAAATACGAATGTAAGAGAAACTGCAGACAGGAATACTTTTCTCACTTTTGCAGAAGTGTCAGAAAGAAGTCTGGAGTTCTTTTTACAATAGATAGGAGGCAGACAGATGGAGGCAGATAAGACACAGAAGCTTCTGAAAGAGAAGTTAAAGGAAAAGGGGCTGAAGGTGACTCACCAGAGACTGCTTGTTCTGTCCGTACTTGAAGAGAATAGTGGGAGTCATATGACAGCGGAAGATATCTATGATCTGGTATCAGAGGATTATCCGGAGATTGGGCTTGCCACAGTATACAGAACATTGCAGCTTTTGTGGGATATGCAGCTGGTAGACAGGATTAATTTTGGGGATGGATGTGTGCGCTATGAGATCGGACATTTACTGAATGGGGAGACAAAGCACAATCATCATCACCTGATTTGTAAGAGATGTAACAAGGTGATGCCGTTTGATGATGACCTTCTGGAGAGTTTGGAAGATCATATCGAGAAGGCAACCGGCTTCCATGTCCTGGACCACGAACTGAAATTCTACGGACTGTGTAAAGACTGTATGAAGAAACAGAGATAGTGGAGGTGTATATTTTTTGAAAAAACAGAATAATGGAAAATTGCGTATCATACCGCTTGGAGGCCTGGAACAGATCGGTATGAACATTACTGCTTTTGAGTATGAAGACAGTATTGTTGTTGTAGACTGTGGTCTTGCGTTCCCGGAAGATGATATGCTTGGAATTGACCTTGTAATTCCGGATGTAACTTATCTGAAAGATAATATTTCCAAGGTGAAAGGATTTGTTATCACGCATGGGCATGAGGATCATATCGGTGCGTTGCCGTATGTGCTCAAAGAGATCAACATTCCGATTTATACAACCAAGCTTACAATGGGAATCATTGAGAACAAGCTGAAGGAGCACAATCTGCTTCGTGGAACGAAGAGAAAGGTTGTACGTCACGGTCAGTCAATCAATCTTGGAAAGTTCCGGATTGAATTTATCAAGACGAACCACAGTATCCAGGATGCGTCCGCACTGGCAATCTATTCACCGGCAGGTGTTGTTGTCCACACAGGAGACTTCAAGGTTGATTATACTCCGGTATTTGGAGATGCGATCGACCTGCAGCGTTTTGCCGAGATCGGTAAGAAAGGCGTGCTGGCGCTGATGTCTGACAGTACGAATGCAGAGCGAAAAGGATTTACGCAGTCAGAACGTACAGTAGGTATCACATTTGATCACATTTTTGCAGAGCATCAGAATACAAGACTGATCATTGCGACATTTGCTTCGAATGTTGACCGTGTACAGCAGATCATCAACTCTGCTTATAAGTATGGCAGAAAGGTTGTTGTAGAAGGTCGTAGTATGGTGAATATCATTTCTACAGCATCAGAATTAGGATATCTGAATGTACCGGATAATACATTGATTGAGATCGATCAGATGAAGAATTATCCACCGGAGAAGATGGTTTTGATCACAACAGGAAGTCAGGGAGAATCTATGGCTGCGCTGTCCAGAATGGCAGCTGATGTACACCGCAAGGTTACAATTCAGCCGAATGATACGATCATTTTCAGTTCAAACCCGATTCCTGGAAATGAGAAATCGGTTTCACGTGTGATTAATGAACTTTCTGCAAAGGGAGCAGAAGTTATTTTCCAGGATGCCCATGTATCAGGACATGCCTGTCAGGAAGAATTGAAGTTGATCTATTCTCTCGTAAAACCGAAATATGCGATTCCGGTGCATGGTGAATACCGTCATCTGAAAGCAAACGCAGGTGTTGCGAAGAGCCTTGGAATTCCGAAAGAGAATGTATTTATTATGCAGTCCGGCGAAGTGCTTGAACTGTGTGATGACTACGCTAAAGTTGTAGATAAGGTTCATACAGGAGCAATTCTGGTAGACGGACTTGGTGTTGGAGATGTTGGAAATATTGTTCTTCGAGACAGACAGCATCTTGCAGAAGATGGTATCATTATTGTAGTTCTTACATTAGAGAGAAGAACGAACCGCCTGCTTGCAGGACCTGATATTGTATCAAGAGGATTTGTCTATGTCAGAGAGTCAGAGGAGCTGATGGATGATGCGAGAAAGGCTGTTTCAGAAGCCCTTGAGAAATGCCTGAAAGGAAGACATACAGACTGGAATAAGATCAAGCTTGTGATTCGTGATGCAATGAATGACTATATCTGGAAGAAGACAAAGAGAAGACCAATGGTGATCCCAATCATCATGGATGTGGATGTGTAAGATATGATAGTAGATGAACGTATTATTACATTCATCAATTCTATGGATACAGAGAACAGTGAAATACTGGAGACAATTGAACAGGAAGCTCTGGCGGCGGATGTACCGATCATCCGACGAGAGATGCAGAGCTTCCTGGAGGTTCTCCTTTTGATGAAAAAACCTATGCGCGTTCTAGAAGTCGGAACTGCCGTAGGTTTCTCTGCGTTATTGATGAGTGATTACCTGCCGGAAGGTGGACATATAACAACAATAGAGAATTATGAGAAGAGAATCCCGATTGCGAGGGAGAATTTCCGCAGAGCGGGAAAGGAAGATAAGATTACTCTGATTGAAGGAGATGCGACAGAAGTTCTTGCGGAAATGGAAGGAACTTTTGATTTTATCTTTATGGATGCCGCGAAAGGGCAATATATTCATTATCTTCCGAATGTGTTGCGACTGCTTTCGGATGGAGGCTGTCTTGTGTCAGACAATGTGATGCAGGATGGGGATATCATAGAATCCCGTTTTGCGGTAGAACGCAGAAATCGTACAATACATGCGAGAATGCGGGAATATCTGTATGAATTGAAACACAGAGAGGATCTGGTCACATCTATTATTCCGCTTGGAGATGGTGTGGCAGTGAGCATAAAACAAGGAGTAGAAAAATGAGTAGACCGATCGAACTATTGATCCCGGCGAGCAGCCTGGAAGTGTTAAAAACAGCTGTAATTTTCGGTGCTGATGCAGTATATATCGGAGGAGAAGCATTTGGGTTGCGTGCGAAAGCAAAAAATTTCTCTATGGAAGAAATGAAAGAGGGAATAGAATTCGCACATGCACATGATGTAAAAGTGTATGTTACAGCAAATATTCTTGCCCACAACGATGATCTTGAAGGGGTAAGAGAATATTTTGAAGAGTTGAGAGAGATTAAACCTGATGCACTGATCATTGCAGATCCGGGGGTGTTTGAGATTGCAAAAGAGGTATGTCCTGAGATTGAGCGTCATATCAGTACACAGGCGAATAACACAAACTATGCAACTTATAACTTTTGGTATCGCCAGGGTGCAAGTCGTGTGGTTTCAGCAAGAGAATTGTCTCTGAAAGAGATTAAGGAGATCAGAGAAAGAATTCCGGAAGATCTTGAAATTGAGACATTTGTCCATGGAGCAATGTGTATCTCTTATTCCGGACGCTGCCTTCTGAGTAATTATTTTACAGGAAGGGACGCAAACCAGGGTGCATGTACACATCCATGCCGTTGGAAGTATGCAGTAGTCGAGGAAAAGAGACCGGGAGAATATCTGCCGGTCTATGAGAATGAACGCGGAACTTACATCTTTAATTCAAAAGATCTTTGTATGATCGAGCATATTCCGGAATTGATTGATGCGGGAATTGACAGTTTTAAGATCGAAGGACGAATGAAAACAGCACTTTATGTTGCAACAGTGGCGAGAACTTACCGTAAAGCAATTGATGATTATCAGAAAGATCCAGAGCTTTACAAGAAGAACATGCCTTGGTATCTGGATCAGATTTCAAACTGTACTTATCGTCAGTTTACGACTGGATTTTTCTTTGGAAAACCAGATCATGAGACACAGATTTATGACAATAACACATATATCCGGGAGTATACTTATCTTGGAATTGTCGGGGCTGTTGAGAATGGGCTTGCAAGAATTGAACAGCGCAATAAGTTTTCTGTAGGTGAGACAATTGAGATCATGAAGCCGGACGGAAGTAATGTTGAGGCAAAGGTTCTCCGGATCTTGAATGAGGATGGAGAGGAACAGGAAAGTGCACCGCATTCAAAGCAGGTTCTTCATGTAGAACTGAGCGAGACACCAGCTCAGTACGATCTTCTCAGAAGACAGGAAGAGGATAAAGAAGTTAATTCATAGAAGAGTCTTAGAAAGTTCAAAAATATTGTCGGAGTTTTCCGATAGCACTTTTTTCAATACGGGATACATAGGAGCGGGAGATGCCCAGTTGTGCGGCAATCTCCCGCTGCGTGTATTCTTCTCCCTGATACAGTCCGTAGCGCATTTTCAGTACAAGTTTTTCTCTTGGAGAAAGTTCATTTTCCAGTTTTTCATAAAGCTTTTGAATATTGTCCTTCAGATGAATCCGCTCTGGAATATCTGTTTCTGTAGATTCGATGATATCGTAGAGGTTGACTTCATTTCCTTCCCGATCTGTGCCGATCGGTTCATAAAGAGAGATTTCATGGCTGCATTTTTTTCTGGCGCGCAGATACATCAGGACTTCATTTTCTACACAGCGGGAGGCATAGGCAGCCAGACGATTTCCCTTTTCAGGATCGAACGTAATTACAGCTTTGATCAGGCCAATCGTGCCGATGGAAATCAGATCTTCCGGATCTTCACTGGCATTTTGGTATTTCCGTATAACATGGGCAACGAGACGGAGATTGCGTTCAATTAAAATATGCTTGGCTTCCAGATCGCCCTCGGTGTATCTCTGAATGTATTTTTTCTCTTCCGCCGGTGTGAGGGGATTAGGAAATGCTTTCAAGACAGCACCTCTGGATGCATTTAATATAGTTTATGAAAAAATGTGGAAATTGTGCTTTTCCATATGCTCAAGTTCTCGGAAACTGATTGACAAATCGATATTCGGAAGTTATGATATCTATACATTCTCGGAATGTCAGTTCCGAAAATCAAATCCGGCTGATTCAGCCAGAATTTCAGCAGCTTATAATGGGGTGTAAGAAGAACAGGTGCGCTTGTGACTGGGAAAAGGAAGGAGCGCATATGAGTTTTAGTACAGTAAAATCCGCAGCAATGGAAGGGCTTGCGGTAGAAATTGTCTATGTGGAGGCGGATGTCAGTAATGGACTTCCGATTTTTCACATGGTGGGATATCTGTCGTCAGAGGTGAAAGAAGCAGCAGAACGCGTACGGTCTGCAGTCCGGAATTCAGGTCTTGAATTTCCGGCGAAACGTGTGGTGATCAATCTTTCACCAGCAACTATGAGGAAAAGAGGAGCATCATTTGATCTTCCAATCGCAGTGGCGATTCTGACGTCACTTGGCGTTTTGCAACAGAATAGAAGAATGAAAGACTGTATGATCATCGGAGAACTCGGATTGGATGGACAAGTAAGAAAGGTTCCTGGGATACTTTCTATGGTGTCAGAGGCAAAGGCACGAAAAGTTACAAGCTGTATTGTTCCGAGAGAAAATAAAAAGGAGGCAGAACTTGTAGAAGGGGTTCGGATCATTGCAGTTGGAAGTCTCAGGGAATGTATCAGTTATTTGGAAGATGGAGACAGAACAGGTGGAGAACAGAGATATCTTGGTGAAAAAGAGGCTGATAAAATAGAAGACAGAGGAAAAGTGGGAGAAGAAGTACCTGATTTCGCAGACTTATATGGTCAGGAGAATGTTCGTCGGGCAGCAGAAATTGCTGTGGCGGGAGGGCATAATCTGCTTATGGTCGGACCACCCGGAAGCGGGAAGACAATGACTGCAAAATGTATGGCAGGAATTCTGCCGCCGATGAATTATGAAGAAAGTATGGAGCTTACAAAGCTTTATAGTGTCATGGGAATGCTGGATGGAAAGGAACCACTGATTTCCAGAAGACCTTTTCGAGAGGTACATCATACTGCAACGAGAGCAGCGCTGATTGGTGGTGGGATTGTTCCAAGACCAGGAGAGATCAGCCTGGCGCATAGTGGTATTTTATTTTTGGATGAACTTCCTGAATTTAAGAGAAGTGTTCTTGAAGTGCTCAGGCAGCCACTGGAACAACGCAGCATACAGATCACAAGAACCAGCGGAAATTATATCTTTCCGGCTGATTTTATGCTTGTATCTGCCATGAATACGTGTCCATGTGGAAAATTTCCATCGACAGCCTGTACATGTACGCCGGCACAGATTCAGGCATATTTAAGTAAGATCAGTCAACCGTTTCTCGATCGGATTGACCTTAGTGTTGAAGCTTCTAAAGTGGAATATCGGGATCTGGTGAAAGAGTCTGTTTCCTGTCCGGAGTCTTCGGCGGTGATTAAAGCGCGGGTATGTGAAGCAAGAAAGAGACAGAAGATTCGCTACCAAAACACGAAGATCCAGTGTAACGCAATGCTTCATGGTGCAGAATTGAGTAAGTATTGCAGATTAAATGGAGAAGAAATGCGACTGATGGGGCAGGCTTATGATGTACTGAATCTGACGGCGAGGTCTTATCATCGAATCTTAAAGGTTGCGAGAACGATTGCAGATTTAGATTACAGTGAGGAGATAAAACTGGAACATTTACAGGAGGCGATCGGTTATCGGACATTGGACAGGAAATATTGGGGGAGGTATGTATGATGTGTGAAGAGATGATTTTTGAATACTGGTTTTCTACGATTCGAAAACTATCTGCAAGAAAAAAGTATCTGCTCCGAGAACTCATAGGAAGTGGAAAGAAGATATATTATATAGAAGAAACTGAAATTACAGGAATTGAATTCCTTACAGAGGAAGAAAAAGAGGGATTAAAAAAAGCCCGGAAAGAGAAAACGAAAGAACAATTAAAAGAAGAGTTTTACAAAATGCAGGAACATGGAATCGAATTTATTCCATTTTTTTCAAAAGAATATCCTCCGGGGCTGGCTGAGATACCAGATCCCCCGTTTGCTCTTTTTGTGAAAGGAACATGTCCGGGAGCCAAGAAGAAGGCAGCAATTGTCGGAGCAAGGGGTTGTAGTGGATATGGAGAACATTATACAAGAGAATTTGCGGAAGTACTGGCGGCAGCAGGTGTTGATATCATCAGTGGCATGGCGAAAGGGATCGATGGAACAGGACAAAGAGCAGCGTTGAATGCAGGCGGAAAATCTTATGCTGTTTTAGGGAGCGGAGTGGATGTCTGTTATCCAAGAGATCATATCGGTTTATATATGGATATCATAGAACACGGAGGCGGAATCCTTTCGGAATTTCCACCGGGAACCCCTCCGCTTGCAATGAATTTTCCAATGAGGAACCGGATCATCAGCGGACTGTCAGATGCGGTTCTGGTAATGGAGGCAAGGGTGAGAAGTGGCTCTTTGATTACAGCAGATATGGCACTGGAGCAGGGAAAGGATGTTTATGCCCTTCCGGGACCGCTGGACAGTCCTTTGAGTGCCGGGTGTAATCACCTGATCCAACAGGGTGCCGGAATCCTTCTGAATCCTGAAAATCTGCTGGAAGAATGGGGGATTGAAACAAATGTTTTGTGCAGAAACACGGAGATAAAAAACGAGAAAAATAAAAAAGTGCTTGAAAGTACAGATGATTTGGTGTATAGTTGTGTCGGTTTGTATCCCAAGAATGTGGATCAGATTGCGCAGGAATCTCGGGTGGAGATCAGAAAATTGATGAGCATTCTTGTTACACTGGAACTGCAGGGATACATTCGTGAAATAACAAAGAATTATTATATCAGAATAAAATAGGAGTATAGTTTTTATGGCACATTATCTTGTAATCGTGGAGTCTCCTGCAAAGGTGAAGACGATTAAAAAGTTTCTAGGAAGCAATTATACAGTTGCAGCGTCACAGGGACACGTCAGGGATCTGCCGAAAAGTCAGCTAGGAATTGACGTGGAGAATGATTACGAACCAAAATATATTACCATTCGTGGAAAAGGAGAGATTCTTGCAACGCTCAGAAAAGAGGCGAAGAAATCAGACAAAGTTTATCTTGCAACCGACCCTGACCGTGAAGGAGAGGCTATTTCCTGGCATCTTGCTGCTGCATTGAAGCTGGACGAGAAGAAAATGCGCCGTATTACATTTAATGAGATTACAAAGAATGCTGTGAAAGCATCTTTGAAAGCACCACGCGATATTGACATGGATCTTGTGGATGCACAGCAGGCAAGAAGAGAGCTTGACCGTATGGTTGGATATAAGATCAGTCCATTGCTTTGGGCAAAGGTAAAGCGTGGGTTGAGTGCCGGACGTGTACAGTCAGTCGCACTTCGTATTGTTGCAGACAGGGAAGCAGAGATTGATGCATTTATTCCGGAAGAGTACTGGTCACTGGATGCACAACTGAAAGTAAAAGGTGAGAAACGTCCTCTGACAGCGAAGTTCTACGGAACAGAGAAGAAAAAGATGACGATCCATTCAAAAGAAGAGATGGACGAGGTCTTAAAGAAATTAGAGAACGAAGAGTTCCAGATTACAGATATCAAGAACAGTGAGAGGACGCGTAAAGCACCACTTCCATTTACGACAAGTACGCTGCAGCAGGAAGCTGCCAAGGCATTGAACTTTGGTACACAGAAGACAATGCGTATTGCACAGCAGCTGTATGAAGGTGTGGACATTAAAGGGAATGGAACAGTCGGTGTGATTACTTATCTTCGTACGGATTCTACACGTATTTCAGAGGAAGCTGATGCAGCAGCAAGAAGCTATATTGCTGAGACTTACGGGGAAGCATATGTAGCAGAAGGAACAAAAACAAAGTCCGCAGATAAGAAGATTCAGGATGCGCATGAGGCGATCCGCCCGACAGATATTACACGCACACCGGCAGCGATCAAGGATTCATTAAGCAGAGATCAGTTCCGTCTGTATCAGCTGATCTGGAAACGCTTCACAGCAAGCCGCATGCAGCCGGCAAAGTATGAGACAACAGCAGTCAAGATCGGAGCCGGTGAGTACTGCTTTACTGTATCAACAGCAAGGGTTGCATTTGATGGATTTCGCTCTGTGTATGTAGAGGCAGAGGAAGAGAAGGAAGAGAGTAATGTACTGGTCGGACATCTTAGCATGGATTCTGTTCTTACAAAAGAAGAATTTGCTCCAAAGCAACATTTTACGCAGCCACCGGCACATTATACAGAGGCGAGTCTTGTAAAGACAATGGAAGAGCTTGGAATCGGACGTCCAAGTACCTATGCTCCAACCATTTCTCTGATCCTTGGAAGAAGATATATTACAAAAGAAGGCAAGAATCTTTATCTGACAGAGATTGGTGAAGTTGTTAATAATATTATGAAACAGTCATTCCCAAGTATTGTAGACGTTCATTTTACAGCGAATATGGAAGGTCTTCTGGATATGGTTGAAGAAGGAAAGGTTCCGTGGAAGGAAGTAATCCGTAATTTCTATCCGGATCTTGAGGAAGCTGTTGAAATTGCAGAGAAAGAGCTTGAGGAAGTTAAGATTGAAGATGAAGTAACAGATGTGATCTGTGAAGAGTGCGGTCGTAACATGGTGATCAAATACGGTCCGCATGGTAAATTCCTTGCATGCCCGGGATTCCCGGAATGCAGAAATACAAAACCATATCTGGAAAAGATCGGAGTTCCGTGTCCTGTGTGTGGAAAAGAAGTTGTTATCCGCAAAACGAAAAAGGGAAGAAAGTATTATGGATGTGAGGATAATCCGGAATGCGAATTTATGTCCTGGCAGAAGCCATCCAGTAAGAAATGTCCGGAATGTGGTGGATACATGGTAGAAAAAGGCAATAAATTAGTTTGTGCTGATGAAAAGTGCGGATATGTGGAAACAATTAAGAAAGAAGATTAAATATTTCAAAAAACAGAAAAACACAACGTTGCTATTTTCTGAATTGTATGATAATATAAGCTAGTAAGGAATTTGAAATTTGATTTGTGTATACAACTTGGAAAATAATAGTTACTGTTTGCTAGAAGTAGTGAATAAGAGCAAATCATGTGGAGGAGACAATGAGCGTACAATTATTGGATAAGACCAGAAAGATTAATAAGTTGCTGCATAATAATAACTCCAGCAAAGTTGTGTTTAATGATATCTGTGCGGTACTGACAGAGATTTTGGACTCAAATGTGCTGGTAGTCAGCAAGAAGGGAAAGATTCTTGGAGTCAGCAAAAGCAATAAGGTGAGAGAAATCAGTGAACTGATCACAGAATCCGTAGGATCTCATATTGATAATATGCTTAATGAAAGATTGCTGAGTGTTCTGTCTACAAAAGAGAATGTTAATCTGGAGACACTTGGTTTTTCTTCAGATGCTGTGGAAGGATGTCAGGCAATCATCACACCGATCGATATTGCCGGGGAGCGTCTCGGAACATTGTTTATCTACAAACAGGATGCAACGTATTCCATTGATGATATTATTCTCAGTGAATATGGTACTGCTGTAGTAGGACTTGAGATGCTTCGTTCAGTGAATGAAGAAAGTGCGGAAGAGACAAGAAAAGAACATGTCGTTCAGGCAGCAATCAGCACACTTTCTTTCTCAGAGCTGGAAGCAATCATTCATATCTTTAAAGAACTTGATGGTACAGAGGGAATCCTGGTTGCCAGCAAGGTAGCGGATCGTGTGGGAATTACAAGATCGGTTATCGTGAATGCACTTCGCAAGTTTGAAAGTGCAGGAGTAATTGAATCACGTTCTTCAGGAATGAAAGGAACTTATATTAAAGTTCTGAATGATTATGTATTTACAGAGCTCGAGAGGATTGAGAAAGAGCGGATGTAAGCAGAAGGAGAAGACAAGATGTACGAGGGAAATCCGGTTGATCTGCAGATGGAAAAAGTGATTTCAGCAGATGCTATTTTTGATGATACAACAAGAGTCTGTAAGGTGGATCATTATGATACAGAAGAAGATTACATTTATCTTGAAGTGATGGAAGATCCTCTGACAACGATTCTGCTGGATGCAAAATACAGATGTTATATTTCAACGGGGACAGAGCTGTTATGCTGCTCCGGTGTTGTGAAAGAGAGATACCAGTCGGAAGACAGGAATCTACTGAAGTTTAAAATTGAGAACGGATTCTATGAGATGAACGAAAGAAGATCATAGAGAAGTTTTAGAGACGAAAGAAAAGCTGTGAGGCAGAGAAAGCCCCATGGCTTTTCTTTTATAAAAAATATGTAAACTGTGTTGACAAATGAAATGGGGAGTGCTATTTTATATTCATGGGTTAGCACTCGAGAGAAATGAGTGCTAATAAAGTAAGGAGGAATTACAATGAAATTAGTACCATTAGGTGACAAGATCGTTTTAAAACAGTTAGAAGCAGAAGAGACAACAAAGTCCGGAATCGTATTACCGGGACAGGCAAAAGAGAAACCGCAGGAAGCAGAAGTAATCGCAGTCGGACCTGGCGGAGTTGTGGATGGAAAAGAAGTTGTAATGCAGGTTAAGGTTGGAGATAAAGTAATTTATTCCAAATATGCCGGAACAGATGTAGAGCTTGAAGGAGAGAAATACATCATTGTAAAGCAGAATGATATTCTTGCAATTGTAGAGTAATACCCAGACAAATATAAAGGAGATGCAGTTAAAATGGCAAAGGAAATCAAATACGGATCAGAAGCAAGAGCAGCACTTGAAAGAGGTGTGAATCAGTTAGCTGATACAGTTAAAGTAACATTAGGACCAAAAGGAAGAAACGTAGTACTTGATAAATCATTCGGTGCTCCGCTTATTACAAATGATGGTGTAACAATCGCGAAAGAGATTGAACTGGAAGATGGATTTGAGAACATGGGTGCACAGCTGATCAGAGAAGTTGCAGCTAAGACAAATGATGTTGCCGGAGATGGTACAACAACAGCTACAGTTCTTGCACAGGCAATGGTTCACGAAGGAATGAAGAACCTTGAGGCAGGAGCAAACCCGATCGTTCTGAGAAAAGGAATGAAGAAAGCTACAGATAAAGCAGTAGAAGCAATCCGTGAGATGAGCAGCAAAGTCAACGGAAAAGAGCAGATCGCAAGAGTTGCTGCAGTTTCTTCAGGAGATGATAAAGTCGGACAGATGGTTGCAGATGCAATGGAAAAAGTATCCAACGACGGAGTTATCACAATCGAAGAGTCTAAGACAATGCAGACAGAGCTTGACCTTGTAGAAGGTATGCAGTTTGACCGTGGATACATTTCCGCATATATGGCAACAGATATGGAGAAGATGGAAGCAGTTCTGGATGATCCATATATTCTGATCACAGATAAGAAGATTTCCAATATCCAGGAGATTCTTCCGGTTCTTGAGCAGATCGTTCAGTCTGGAGCAAGACTTCTTATTATCGCTGAAGATATTGAGGGTGAGGCACTTACAACTCTGATCGTAAATAAACTGCGTGGAACATTCAACGTTGTAGCAGTAAAAGCACCTGGATATGGTGACAGAAGAAAAGAGATGCTTCAGGATATCGCAATTCTGACAGGTGGACAGGTGATTTCTGAAGAACTCGGATTCGACCTTAAAGAAACTACAATGGATCAGCTTGGACGTGCAAAATCTGTTAAGGTTCAGAAAGAGAATACAGTTATCGTTGACGGATGTGGAGACAAGAACGCAATCGCAGATCGTGTTGGACAGATCAAGAAAGCAATCGAAGAGACAACATCTGATTTCGACAGAGAGAAACTTCAGGAGAGACTTGCAAAACTTGCAGGCGGAGTTGCTGTTATCCGTGTAGGTGCAGCTACAGAGACAGAGATGAAAGAAGCTAAACTTCGTATGGAAGATGCTCTGAATGCTACAAGAGCAGCAGTTGAAGAAGGAATCATCGGTGGTGGTGGATCCGCATACATCCATGTTTCTAAGAAGGTAAAAGAATTCGCAGAGACTCTTGAAGGAGATGAGAAGACAGGTGCCAAGATTATCCTGAAAGCACTGGAAGCTCCTCTGGCTCAGATCGCAAAGAATGCAGGACTTGAGGGAGCAGTTATTGTAAACAAAGTAAGAGAGTCTGAAGTAGGAACAGGATTCGATGCTTACAATGAGACATATGTAGATATGGTTGAGAAGGGAATCCTTGATCCAGCGAAGGTTACAAGAAGTGCTCTTCAGAACGCAACAAGTGTTGCTTCTACACTTCTTACAACAGAGTCTGTTGTATCTACAATTAAAGAGGATACACCGGCTATGCCAGCAGGCGGAGCAGGTGGAATGGGAATGATGTAATCTATCCATCAGGAAGATTTGCAGAATTTCTATAAGAATAGAATAAAAGAGCTGTTACATAGAGATCTGTAGCAGCAGGAACAGAGGGTTCTATCACATTTTTGTAATGTCAGATAGAACCTTTTGTTTGTTCTAAAAAAGGCTCAGTTTGTCGCATAGATAATAAATAAAGGAGTACTTATAAGTAAAACTTAATAATAAAGGTTAAAATAAATCAATACAAATTATGAGCACATCAGGGAAAATACTCTTGACATCCTTCGGGAATTTCTGTAGTATATCAGTTAATAATTACAAAAGATTTTTAGATACATTAACTGCTATTTCAAAGCAGTTTCATGGGTTCTTAAGAAAGAGAGGTAAAGTATAATGGGTAAGATTATAGGGGAAGGTATTACATTTGATGATGTTCTTCTTGTACCGGCTTATTCAGAAGTAATTCCGAATCAGGTAGATCTGTCAACACATCTGACAAAGAAAATCGTATTGAATATTCCGATGATGAGTGCAGGAATGGATACTGTTACAGAACATAGAATGGCAATCGCTATGGCTCGCCAGGGTGGAATCGGAATCATCCATAAGAATATGTCTATTGAAGCACAGGCAGAGGAAGTTGATAAGGTAAAACGTTCTGAGAATGGTGTTATTACTGATCCTTTCTTCCTTTCACCGGAGCATACACTTGAAGATGCGAATGACCTGATGGCAAAATACCGTATTTCAGGTGTGCCGATTACAGAGGGACGTAAACTTGTCGGAATCATCACAAACCGTGACCTGAAGTTCGAGACAGATTTCTCTAAGAAGATCAAAGAATCCATGACTTCAGAAGGACTTGTTACAGCAAAAGAAGGAATCACATTAGAGGATGCAAAAAAGATTCTTGCCAAAGCAAGAAAAGAGAAACTTCCGATCGTAGATGATGAAGGTAATCTGAAAGGACTTATCACGATTAAAGATATTGAGAAACAGATCAAGTACCCACTGTCAGCAAAGGATGAGCAGGGAAGACTTCTCTGTGGAGCAGCTGTTGGTATCACAGCAAACTGTCTGGAGCGTGTAGAAGCACTTGTGAAATCTCATGTAGATGTTGTTGTTATGGACTCTGCACATGGTCATTCAGCGAATGTTATCCGCACAGTGAAGATGGTTAAGGATGCATTCCCGGATCTTCAGGTGATCGCTGGAAATGTGGCTACAGGAGAGGCTGCAAGAGCACTGATCGAAGCTGGTGTAGATGCAGTTAAAGTTGGTATTGGACCTGGATCTATCTGTACAACACGTATCGTTGCAGGTATTGGTGTACCTCAGGTTTCAGCTGTTATGGATTGTTACGAAGTTGCTAAAGAGTATGGTATTCCGATCATTGCAGATGGTGGTATCAAGTACTCAGGAGATATGACAAAGGCAATCGCAGCAGGTGCGAATGTATGTATGATGGGAAGCATCTTTGCAGGATGTGATGAAAGCCCGGGAACATTCGAACTGTACCAGGGAAGAAAATATAAAGTATATCGTGGAATGGGATCCATCGCAGCGATGGAGAACGGAAGTAAAGACCGTTATTTCCAGGAGAATGCAAAGAAACTTGTTCCGGAAGGAGTAGAAGGACGTGTAGCTTACAAGGGATCTGTAGAAGATACGGTATTCCAGCTCATGGGTGGACTTCGTTCAGGAATGGGATATTGCGGAACACACACAATCGAAGAACTCAAAGAGAACGGAAGATTTGTGAAGATCTCTGCGGCATCATTGAAAGAAAGTCATCCACATGACATTCATATTACAAAAGAAGCTCCGAACTACAGTGTAGACGAGTAATTGGGAAGTTTGCAGATTTTATGCAGACTGATAATTTGGAAGTACTGCGGATATTCCGCATTACCTGACGGGATGAAAAATCACATCCCTGATATAATAAAATAATATATAGGAACGCCTTGAGGAATTCCCGGAGGTTCAGTGAGAGCTGGATCTGCCGGGAATTTCTCTTTTATACGAATATAAAACAGTTAAGACAAAATTCATAAATGGTTAAGAAACATATGGTATAATAGCTGAAATAAGAAGATGTTTGTTTTAAACGATGGAAATGAGAGAATTAAAAATCAGGAGAAATACCGAATGAGTACGTCAAGACGAAATCAGCTGGCAGGGCGGAAAACATTGCCGAAGAATACACGAAGGAAGAAAAAGCGAGGCAGGAAAATGCTGCGGATCATAATGATCCCATTAATGATTTTATTACTTTTTCTTCTTTTTAAATCCTGTATACAAAAGAAAAATCAATATGCTGATGTGGATGCTACGCAGCCGGAGATGGATGTACAGTTGTTAGATATAAATCCGTATTCCAGACCAGGGACAACAATTGACCATGTGAATGGGATTGTTGTCCATTACACAGCGAATCCGGGGAGTACAGCGCAGGATAACAGAGATTATTTTAATGGTCTCAAAGATAGCCATGAGACTTCGGCAAGCAGTAATTTTGTGATAGGATTGGAAGGAGAGATTATTCAGTGTATTCCGACCTGGGAGATGGCATATGCTTCAAATGACCGCAATGCGGATACGATTTCGATTGAATGTTGTCATCCGGATGAGAATGGAAAGTTTACTGATGCAACATACCGCTCACTTGTACAACTTACAGCATGGCTTTGTGCAAAATATGATCTGACAGCAGATCAGGTGATCCGTCACTATGATGTAACCGGAAAAATCTGTCCGAAATATTTTGTGGAGGATGAGGACGCATGGGTAGAATTCAGGAGAAATGTGCAGGATGCGTTGGAAAAACAGTAGACATCATTTCACTGAATTGTTATAATGAAATCAATTCTTGGGATCATAGAAGAATTGATTTCAAAGCTTACGGAGTTAGATGAAAATAATGTTTGAAAAATTTTTTCCAGATGAATATTTGGGGTCGACTTATAAGATCCCTTTTGAAAAACTATATGAGCAAGGATACCGGGGGGTAATCTTTGATATTGATAATACATTAGTTCCTCACGGTGCACCGGCAGATGAACGTGCAAAGAGACTGTTTCAGAGACTGAGAGAGATTGGCTTTGAAAGCTGTCTGTTGTCCAACAATCAGAAAAAACGTGTAGAGATGTTTAATCAGGAGATCCAGACACATTATATTTATAATGCGCTGAAGCCTGCAAGAAAGAATTATCTTCATGCGATGGAGATCATGGGAACAGATCAGACGAACACGCTGTTTGTCGGCGATCAGCTTTTTACAGACGTATGGGGCGCAAAGAGGGTCGGAATACACAACATTTTAGTGCATCCGATCAATCCAAAAGAAGAGATTCAGATCGTTTTAAAGCGGTATTTGGAGAAGATTGTGCTTCATTTCTATAAGAAGAGCAAAAAAAGATTGAAAAAAGTCGCAAATTAGTATAGAATGGTAGAAGCAAAAAGTCTGTAACGAACAGTTACATTGTCTGAACGAAATGCAATTAAGGAGGATTATACATGGTTTCAGCAGGAGATTTTAAGAATGGTTTAACAATTGAGATTGAGGGAAATATTTTCCAGATTTTGGAATTCCAGCACGTTAAACCTGGTAAAGGTGCAGCGTTCGTAAGAACAAAACTGAAAAACATCATCAGTGGTGGTGTAGTAGAGAAGACATTCCGTCCGACAGAGAAGTTCGAGAATGCACACATCGAGAGAAAGGAAATGCAGTATCTGTATCAGGATGGAGATCTGTATAACTTCATGGATGTAGAGACATATGATCAGATCGCTCTCAACGCTGATGTAGTTGGAGACGCTCTGAAATTTGTAAAAGAGAATGAGAACGTTAAGATCTGTTCCCATAAGGGTAACGTATTCTCAGTTGAGCCGCCGCTGTTCGTAGAACTGGCAATCACAGAGACAGAACCTGGATTCAAGGGTGACACAGCTCAGGGAGCTACAAAGCCTGCAATCGTTGAGACAGGAGCTACTGTTATGGTACCGCTGTTTGTTGAGACAGGTGATGTTCTTAAGATTGATACACGTACAGGCGAGTATCTGTCAAGAGTTTAATTACGAATTTAGTACAGTTTAAGCTGTATTTCAAAAAGGAATCTGTATCATGCAGGTTCCTTTTTTCTTTGACAAAATCAGATAAAATTCTCTGTTTTCACTAAAAAAATCAATTTGGATTTATGCAAAATTCTGGCTTGCTTTTTAAGGAAGGCCTGTCTATAATAAAGAGCACATAATATTTGTTCTAAATTTTAAGAAATTCTATTTGGAGAGCTTCTGAACTCTCCGGGAAATTCTAACTCAATTGAAATAGTACATTTCGTACTGGTTTCTCATTTTAATTTTATGAACCGCAATCAGGAAGGAGAAGAGTGAATTATACAGAATTTGTAAATGCGGTAAAGGAAAAACTGACTCAGGAGTTAAATGGAGGTGTCAGGGTAAACGTCTATACGACGAAAAAAAATAATGCAACAGAGCGTACAGGACTAATCCTGGAGACGCCGGGGGTTAATATATCGCCGACAATCTATCTGGAAGAATTCTTTGAACTGTATGAAAAAGGGAAACAGATGGATTGGATCATTGAAGATCTGGTGGAACTATATGAAGAAATCCGACAGGAAAAATCATGGGATTACGAGAGGATGCTTTCTTTCGAAGGGGTAAAAGACAGAATCATCTTTCGACTGATCAACACAGAGAAAAACAAGGAATTACTTCTGGATGTTCCACATAAAAAGTTTTTGGATCTGTCACTTGTGTTTGCAGTACTTGTAGAAGCGGACAATGATGGGACGGCAGTGATGCTGATCAAAGATCTGCATATGAGACAATGGAAGGTGACAAAAGAACAGCTTTGGAATGCGGCAAAAGAAAATACAAAGCGTCTGCTTCCGGCAGAATGTTTCGGAATGAATTTTGCAGTGTATGAACTGCTCAGCAGATCAACTCCGGGGGAACATGATCGGGAGAATCTGTTAAGAAGAACCTGGCATATTCATGAAGAACTGGAACTTCCGGAAAAAGATAAAATGTATGTGTTGTCAAATAAACTGAAAAATTATGGGGCGGCCTGTATTGCATACCCTTATATTCTGGACATGCTTGCAGGAGTCTTAAAGGAAAATTTCTATGTTCTTCCAAGCAGTGTCCATGAAGTGATCATCGTACCGGAATCCTCTCAGATCCGTCAGTCAGAATTAGAAAGAATGGTGCGGGAAATCAATGAAACGCAGGTGCCTGAAGAAGAAATCTTAAGCAATCATGCTTATTTTTATTATGCACAGGAAGGGAAACTTCAGCTGGGGAAAGAGATGTGTATCGACAGGGAGGACAATGAATGAAAGGACGCGGAGAGATTATAACAATCCTCTGCATGTCAGTCTTTTTGATCTGTATTCTCTATGCAATGACATATGGAGGCATTGTCAAGGCCGAAGAACTTGAAAAACAGCCTGAAGAGGCCGGAGAAAAAACGGAGGTTGATATTGAAGAAGAACTGCGCTGGGCAGAAGAAGTAAAAAAAATCCTGAAAGATATCGGTGTGGGATTTTGCGACGAAACGGAGGATAAACAGGAGAAAGAAACTTTTGATCAGACAGATGAAAAGAAGATACAAAGCATAGGTGTATATGCAGCGGCAAGGGCAGGAGAAACTGTTTATACAAAGGCAATCGAAAGAGGAATCGGTGCAATCGATGTAGTTGATTATAATGACCCAAACTGGCCTGTGCTACAACATTGGAATGAAGGAAGACTTGGTACGAAATCAGGAGAAAGCCTGTATTGCACCAATCCAACATTAAAGTTTCAAGAGGGCAACAAAACAGCAGTAGATGCTTCAAAACGTTATAACAAACAGACCATTCAGATGATCGCGGCAATGTTCTATTACTACGATAAGAATAAATGCAACGGTGTGAGTTCAAATTACGATTATCTCTTAAAACAATGCGCAGTATGGTGGATCATGAATGAAGTACATCACTGGTATGGAGATATGGTCCAGATAGAAACAGGAAATAATGTAGCCTGTGGGAATGGTCATTGGATCTCAGCACACAAATCTGAGTATTATCAAAAAGGGATTGCATGGGCGAAAGAGAATTATAAATATTTCCCGGATGCATATGGGGTTATTTATGAAGGAAATGGCCAGCCGCTTAGTAAATGGGGCGGAACATACCAGCCGACCGGAACAGGGAGATTAAAGAAGGTGTCAGCGAATACTTCTGTGACAGAAAAGAACAGTTGCTATTCTTTGGAGGGAGCAGAGTATGGCATTTATAGCAGTCCTACTCTTTCGGGTGCATCAAGAGCAGGAACGTTTAGAACAGATGCGGCAGGAAATTCGTCATCAGTTGCGCTGAATGCAGGAACTTATTACGTAAAGGAACTAAAAGCTCCTAAAGGTTATGCACTTGTGGATGAAGTAAAAACGGTTACAGTAAAATCCGGGCAGGAGTCTTTGGTGACATTTTCAGACCCACCGCAAATGAATCCTGTGGAACTTTTGTTAAAGAAAACAGGTATGGAACAGGAATATGTTGATCCGTCAGGGACAGCAGCGTATCAGGGAGCACAGTTTTTAGTGAAATTCTATGCAGAACTTCTGGATCCAGGTAAAAATCCGGAAAAAGCAGGGAAAAAGCCAGTCAGAAGCTGGGTCTTTCAAACAGATGCAAAAGCAGTTTGCCATTATCAGGAGAAGTATAAGGTAAAAGGTGATGCATTGTATAAAGCGACAGACGGAACAGAGGCGCTTCCGCTAGGAACTGTAACAATTCAGGAGATAAAACCGCCAAAAGGGTATTTCCTGAATGAGGAAGTCTTTGTTTGCCAGATAAAACCAGAAGGTACAGGAGAAAAAATAAATGTATACCAGAACCCTACGATACCGGACAGGGTTTTCCAGATCCATTTGGTGAAAAAAGCAACAGAGACAGGACATCCTCTTTCGGGAGCGCAATTTAAGCATATCAGACCGGATGGAAGTGAAAAGATTCTCACAACGGATGAAAAAGGGAATCTGAAAGTAGTGCCATTATCTCAGGGAACGCACAAATTAAAAGAAGTAAAAGCACCGGACGGGTATCGGACAAATAATAATGAACTGATTTTTCAAGTTGATGAGAGCGGGAAAACAGAATTTTTATCTGAGGTAAATACAGAAGAAGGAGAGGTTATTGTCGAATATACAGAGGATGGAATTGCGGTAGTGACGATAGAAGATAAGCCGGCCTGTTACAAGATTGAGCTGAAAAAGGAAAATGAAAAAGGTGTTGCACTTGCAGGAGCTGAGTTTACTTTATATGAAGACCAGGCATGCCAGAAAGAAATTGACCGGGTGTTGACGGATGGAAATGGAGTTGCAATGTTCGAAAATCTGGAAGTAAAGAAAAAATACTATATGAAAGAAACAAAAGCGCCGACAGGTTACAGAATTCCGAAAACATTAGATGATGCAGATATTGTATATGAAATCTGTCTGGAAAGTAATCCGGAAGAAGGGAAGTGTCTGTTGGTTGTGAATGGAAAAGAATACAGAAGCAAAGATACTGCAGACAGCAAGATAAGTATTGAAGGTTCAATTAAGGAGTGGAATGTGAAAATGAAGATCATAAATCAGACAGGAAAGAAGCTTCCAGATACTGGATCGGCAGGAAAACCTGTGTTACTTACAGGAATTTTAGCTATAGGAATCATGGCAATGATTTACAGAAAAAAAGAGCAAAAAAGATAGTAGTAAAACGGTGAAAATGAGGAGATGACAAAATGAAAAAAAGAATGATGAAAATTTGTTATATGATGACTTTAGCTGCGGTACTCTGTACTTCTGGAACAACAGGTGTGACTGGAATCAAATCTGTATATGCAGCGGAAAATGAAGTACAGGAAAGAGCAGCAACTACAAATGGGGTTTTAAATCTTAATAATGGACCGGCAAGTATTACAATCAAAGGAAATGACGGACAGAGCCTGAAAGGAAAAAGATTTCTGGTATATCAGTTATTTCAGGCAGAAAATGCGAAAGGAATGGAATCCATTAATTACACGTTTAATCCGGAATACAAGAAATTTGTCTGTTATATCGTGGGACAGCGGATTCATAAGGATGAGAGAAATGTAACAGAGTATGATGTGATCGATTATATTCAGTCTCTGAATACGCATCAGACAGAAGGTGCGCAGACCGCTCAGGAAAAGGAAGGAGCATACAGTGAATATCGTGTTTTTGTAGAAGAATTAAGAACTCATCTACAGAGAAATGGAAAAATAGGTCAATCTGTTGAAGTGACAAGTACAAAAGCGGACAATTCATTTGAAATTAAGGGATTACCATACGGATATTATATTATCGATGAAGTGACAGCAGTAAAAGGAACGAATTCAGCCGCCTCTTTGTGTATGGTAAGTACAGCTAATCCGGAAATGAACCTCAACATAAAATCAGACTATCCGGTTGTGACAAAAAAGATCCGGGAAGATGATGAGCAGGATAAAGTTGGAAATCAGGGATGGAATGATTTGGCTGATTTTGAGATCGGGCAGACTGTGCCATATCGGTATGAGTCAAATATGCCTGATGTTAACGGATATAACAATTATTATTACGCATGGCATGATGTGATGAGTGAAGCACTTACTTTCAAAAAGGATTCTGTAGCCATCCGGATTTATGAAAATTCAAATGCAGGAAATTATTATGAATTGAAAGAAGACGAATTTGAAGTAAAGGAAGCTCTGGGAGGAGGAGATACGTTTCAGGTCATTGTTTCTGACATGAAAAAAATCATAGACAGAGAGTTTAATCGTAAAAATGAAGCAGGAGAAAATAAATATGGACAGAAAATAGTGCTTACCTATCAGGCAACATTGAATGAAAAGGCAGCGAAAAATACAGGACGTCTGGGATTTGAAAACGATGTTCGGCTGGAATTTTCAAATGATCCGGATTCAGCGGTGAGAGGAAGTACAGGATATACACCGTGGGATACAGTTGTTTGTTTCACTTATAAAATCAATGCATTGAAATCAAATAACCATGGACAAAGTCTGGAAAATGCCAGGTTCAGACTTTATTCTGACGCTGGATTAAAAAATGAAGTATATGTAAAACAGGGAGAAGGTGGGTACATTGTAATTAACCGGGACAGTCTTGGAGGAAACGACCATACAGGTGGAAAGCAGCCGGAAAATGCGGTGGAGATGAAATCCGGTCAGGATGGAACATTTGTGATCTATGGATTAGATAGTGGCACCTATTATCTGAAAGAAACAGAGGCACCGGCAGGATACCGTCTGCTGACAGAACCGATTGTGTTAAATATAAAAGCAAGTTTTCCAAATGATAGAAACGCATATGTAAAAGGAGACGGAAAAACAGAAAAAGGATTGAAAAAACTGGAGACATCTGCACAGATTAAAGAATTTATTAACGGAAACTGGAAAGAATCAGAAGTCAGTCTGACAACAAATGAAGGCGAAGGATCTGCTAATCTGACAGTAATTAATACAGTTGGAAAAAAACTGCCGGTAACAGGTTCTTCAGCAGCTGTTATCTGTATTACAACCGGAAGTGTTCTTGTTCTTGCAGGAGCAATGAGAAGAAACAGAAAAAATGCAAAGGAAAAACAATAGATTACAGTCAGATCTTTTACTATGGATAGGAGTTCTTTTGTGTAGTATACCTCTTTTGACTGGCTGGTATAGTCAGAAGAAAACACAAAATGTGTTGGCAACATATGAACAGGTTGTGGAACAGACAACAGGAGATGAAATTGAACAATTAAGGAATCAGGCTGATGAATATAATAAAAAGCTTTGGGCAGAATCGAAAGGAGTCAGGGAACAAAGCGAGTCTGACCAGATGGAAGAGTATGAAGGTCTGTTAAATGCCGAAAAAATACAGACAGGAATGATGTGTGTACTGGAAATTCCGTCAATAGATCTCAGGCTTCCGGTTTATCATGGAACCAGCGAGGCAGTACTTAAGGAGGGTGTAGGGCATTTGATGGACAGTAGTCTTCCGATAGGGGGAGAAAATACGCATTGTGTGATAACAGGACATCGTGGGCTTGCAAGTGCGAGACTTTTCACTCGTCTGGATGAATTAAAGGAAGGCGATGAGTTCTTTCTGGAAGTACTGGGAGAAAAACTCGCATATAAAGTAGAAGAAATAAATGTAATCTTACCAGAAGAGGTAGAAAGTCTGGAAATCAGACCGGGAGAAGATCTGGTTTCGCTTGTCACATGTACCCCATATGGAATTAATACCCATCGGTTAGTGATTACTGGAAAGCGGGTTGTGTATGAAGAGAAAAAAGAAGAGGAAATCAAAAAGAAACGTCCGTCTGTCAGAGAAATGATCTTCACAATGATTCCAATTCTCTTTTTGGTATATGTTGTGATTGAAAGAATAAAAAGAAAGCGAGAAAAAAGAAATTGTGAGGGAAAGAGAAAAAGAAACAGAAACCAGAAAAGGAAATGTAAGCACTACAGGAGAAAGAAACGTAAAAGAAAGAAAAGCAGGAGACAAAAAAGAAAGATGCAAAAGACGGAAAAATGGGAAAATCAAATGCGGAATTCTTCTTCTTTTGATATATTTTCTGGTGGTAGCAGTAAAGAACCCGGCGTTTGCAGAAACAGAAACAGGAAATATAGGAATCTGTATTGAAGATACTGGAGAACAAATTAAGAGAGAAGGTGTTACATTCCAGTATTCCAAAGTGGCATCTCTTGTTGATGGTGCTTACGAGATGGAGAAAAGATATGAAGATAAAGGCGTGGATCTCAATGAGGTAAGGTATGCCAGAGAACAGGAAGAGCTGGCGCGGACTTTGAGTAAATATCATTATAGTGATGGATTGTGCAGGACGGATTGTGATGGAAAAGCAACCCTTACGAATCTGAGGGCAGGAGTTTATCTGATCTATGTTGAAGATGAATCAGAATACGAGGTTCAGCCGGTTCTTGTCCAGCTGCCAAAATGGGACGAGGACAATGGGGCAATGAACTGGAATGTCAGGGTATGTCCAAAACAAACGATAAGGGAAGAGGCTGCAAAGACCGGAGATTCACAACAGGCAGGTGCATGGGCAATGCTTTGTCTTGGGGCAGGGATATTAATTCTTCTGCTTGCAGTGAAAAAAGATTAACCGCAGAAAGTTAGAGGTTTATTTGCGTTACTGTTCACACGGGAGTGAACAGTAACTTATTTGCCACTTTACATTTATACAGAATTGTGCTAGGATAAAAAAGGTTGTTAGCTGTACGAAATTAAATTTTCCTACTAACAACCGAGATGCGTCTGTAGCTCAGTGGATAGAGCGATGCCCTCCGGAGGCATGTGCGGCGGTTCGACTCCGCTCAGACGCTATAGGATAAAAAAGTCCTGTTATTTCAGCGCATTCAGATGGCTGATAATAACAGGATTTTTTCATATAGTTTTTTATTCACAATCTGCAAGGATGTGGTCTTTCATTTCAGGATCAAACCGGTTGTTTCTTAGCATTTCAATCTCATACTTATAAGGGGCATAAGATTTCTTTGCTTTTGTTACAGAAGGAATATAAGGAGTCTCAAGGATCTTCGGTACAGATTCGAAATCCGGGTGATGGACAATTGTAGAAATTGCATCAAAACCGATTTCTCCAAAGCCGATATTTTCATGCCGGTCTTTCGCGGCTCCTGGAATATTTTTACTGTCATTGATGTGGAAGACTGCAATCTGATCTTTTCCAAGCAGACGGTCAAAAGACTCCATAACATCATCAAAATGATGGATGATATCATATCCGCTGTCGCTTGTATGACAAGTGTCAAAGCAGACTCTCAATTTATCATTCTGGACAACTCCATCATAAATCCGGGCAAGTTCTTCAAAATTCCGTCCGATTTCTGATCCCTTTCCGGCCATTGTTTCAAGGGCAATACAGCAGTCAGTCTCAGCAGTGAGAACTTCATTAAGTCCTTTGATGATCTGTGCAGTTCCGATTTCGACACCGGCACCTACATGAGCACCCGGATGAAGGATCAGAGTGTGGCTTCTGCAGGCAATCGTGCGGTCGATTTCTTTTGCCAGAAATTCTACGGCAAGAGAGAACGTCTCTGGTTTTACTGAATTACCGAGGTTGATGATATAAGGTGCATGAACGACAATTTCATCAATTCCGTGTTCTTTCATATATTCCCATGCTGGTTCGATATTCAATTCACTGATTTCTTTTCGGCGGGTATTCTGTGGGGCTCCAGTATAAAACATAAATGTATTGGCACCGTAAGAAACGGCTTCTTTCGCAGAACCAAGAAGCATTTCTTTTCCACTCATGCCAACGTGTGAACCTAATTTTAACATTGTTGTATATCCTTTCTGTCTGATGTTATATCATACAGGATGTAGAAACTGTATGTGTAAAGCTGTGGTTACATTATAAGTATTGGTTATTTTTATGTCAATTGGTTTCGGGGGCAGTCCGGATCAATTTGAATCGTTGCCGTTACTGTTTACAGTAACGCTTGCTGTTCCGCAGGATACATGATAGAATAGATAGTGGCTGTTTGTCTCCAGAAAAGTTGTGAGGCAGACTTGTTTTAATAAAATTGCCGTCAGGCAGAAAAGACAAACGAAAAGTAAAGAGGAGTGTGAAACTTTGAAGACATTACTGGAAATGATCACAATAGAAATGAAAGAAGCGTTCAAAGCAGCAGGATATGATGAAGAGCTTGCAAGAGTTACGCTTTCCAACCGACCGGATCTCTGTGAATATCAGTGTAATGGTGCAATGGCAGGTGCGAAGAAATATAAGAAGGCTCCAATCATGATTGCGAATGCAGTTGTGGAAGAACTTGCAGATAGCAAGTATTTTGCATCAGCAGAAGCGGTGAATCCGGGATTTATCAACCTGAAGCTGGCACCGGAAGTTGTTGCAGAGTATTTGAATGAGATGGCAGCAGATGAGAATCTTGGTGTTGAAAAAGAAAAGAATCCGAAAAAAGTTATTATTGATTACGGCGGACCGAACGTGGCAAAACCGTTGCATGTCGGACATCTTCGTTCTGCGATTATCGGAGAGAGCATTAAACGTATTATCCGTTTTAAAGGAAATGATGTAACAGGAGATATCCATCTGGGAGACTGGGGATATCAGATGGGCCTGATCATCACAGAGCTGAAAAAACGTAAACCGGAACTTCCGTATTTTGATGAGAGTTTTGAAGGAGAATATCCGGAAGAAGCACCATTTACGATCAGTGAACTGGAAGAGATTTATCCTACAGCAAGTGCTTATGCAAAAGAGCATGACGATTATAGAGAAGAAGCACTTCATGCAACTTATCTGTTACAGAATGGATATAAAGGATATCGTGCAATCTGGAAACATATCATGAATGTGTCTGTAACTGACCTGAAGAAGAACTACGAGCGACTGAGTGTAGATTTTGATCTCTGGAAAGGTGAAGCAGATGCCCAGGCATATATTCCGGATATGGTTGAGATGCTCAAGGAGAAAGGATTCGCACATTATGATGAGGGTGCGCTTGTAGTAGATGTTGCAGAAGAGACAGATAAAAAAGAGATTCCTCCGTGTATGATTCTGAAATCTGACGGAGCTGCGCTGTATGATACAACAGATCTTGCTACACTGGTAGAACGTGAGAAACTGTATGATCCAGATCAGGTGATCTATGTTGTTGATAAGCGTCAGGAACTGCATTTTGTGCAGGTATTCCGTTGTGCGAAGAAGACAGGAATTGTAAAACCGGAGACAGAACTTACATTCCTTGGATTTGGTACAATGAACGGAAAAGATGGTAAGCCGTTTAAGACAAGAGAAGGCGGTGTTATGCGTCTTGAGAATCTGATCCGTGAGATTGATGATGAGATGTATAAGAAGATCATGGACAACCGTACAGTAGAGGAAGAAGATGCAAGACGTACAGCAGAAGAAGTTGGACTTGCAGCGATCAAGTACGGAGATCTTTCTAACCAGGCTTCTAAGGATTATATCTTTGATGTTGACAGATTTACTTCCTTTGAGGGAAATACAGGACCGTATATTCTTTATACAATCGTTAGAATTAAGTCTATCCTCAAGAAATATGCTGAGAATGGCGGAGTCCTTGACGGAACGATCAGACCGGCTGAGAATGATGCAGAGAAGTCTCTGATGCTTCAGGTAGTGAAATTCAATGAAGTGATCGATAATGTATATAAAGAGACAGCTCCTCATAAGTTGTGTGCATATATCTATGATCTTGCGAACGACTTTAATAAGTTCTATCATGAGACAAAGATTCTTGCAGAAGAAGACGAAGAGAAGAAGAAAGGTTATCTTGCACTTCTTACACTTGCGAAAAAAGTACTTGAGACCTGCATTGACCTTCTTGGATTTACAGCTCCGGAAAGGATGTAATACGAATTATGACAGAAAATGGATTGATGGATGGTACAAGAACAGAAAAACTGTTTTACAATGACAGCCATCTTTCAAAATTTACTGCAATGGTTCTGGAATGTGAGCCGTATGAGAAAAAGGAAGGATGCTATGCGGTAGAACTTGACCGTACAGCATTCTTTCCGGAAGGCGGCGGACAGTATGCAGATACAGGAAAACTGAAGGATGCGAAGGTATCTGATGTTCGGGAAAAGAATGGAAGAATTCTGCATATTACAGATCAGCCGTTTGAAGCAGGAGAGATTGTTGAAGGCGAGATCGACTGGGAGACCAGATTTATGAAGATGCAGCAGCACACCGGAGAGCATATTGTTTCCGGAATCGTGCATGCAAGATACGGTTTCAACAATGTCGGATTTCATCTTGGAACAGAAGATTGTACGATGGATTTTGATGGAGAGATATCAAAAGAAGCACTGCAGGAGATTGAACTTGAAGCAAATCATGCAGTGTGGAAGGATCTGACAATAGAAGTGTCCTATCCATCCAAAGAAGAGCTGGAAGAACTGGATTATCGCAGTAAGATTGAGATTGAGGGACAGGTTCGTATCGTATCGGTTCCGGGATATGATATCTGTGCGTGCTGTGCGCCGCATGTTGAACGCACAGGAGAGATCGGTATGATCAAGCTTGTTAATATGCAGCGATACAAAGGCGGCGTTCGTGTAACAATGCTCTGTGGAAGCCGTGCACTTACAGATTATGAGAAGAAGCAGGAACAGAACAGGAAAATTTCAGCGTTGCTCTGTGCGAAAGAATATGAGATAGCAGAGGCAGTGGGACACTTGAAAGAAGAGCTGGATTCTTTGAAACGGACACTTGTGGAGAAAGAACGCCAGCTTGTACACGTCTGGGCGCAGTCTGTTCCGGAAGAAGAAAAAACGGTCTGTATGTTTTCAGAGGATATCAGTGCGGATGCCATGCGTGAGTATGTGAATGAAGTGCTTGAAAAAGAAAGAATTCTTTGTGCTGTGTTTTATGGAAATGATGCAGCGGGATACCGTTATGTGATCGGAAGCAGAACCCAGGATCTTCGTGCATTTTCCAAAATGTTAAATGCTGCATTCGAAGGACGGGGAGGCGGAAAGCCGGAGATGGTTCAGGGAACTGTAAAAGGTGAAGCCGGAAAGATCAGAGAGTGGATTCAGAAGATAGCGGAGGAATTGTCTTATGAAAAATGATCCGAGACGCTCCTTCTGGAGAGCTGCCGGTCCTTTACTTGGATTCTGGGGAATCCAGCTGGTGATGGAATTTGTGATTGAGTTTATAATCATTCTTCCTTTTATGGGGGAAGCATCTTCCAGGATGACACAAAGTGGAGAAGTTCTTAATTATCAGGAAATGATGAATAAGTACTATGAAGTATTAAGTCCTGCGTTTGATAAAATCATAGGAGGTCAGGTTGCAATTGCAGGGATTGCTGCAGCAGCGACGTTGTTTCTGACAGTTACGTTGTTTGTTATTGATCGAAAGAAAGAGCAGATTGCAGGGACACAGCGGATGGGAGTTCAAAAGCCACTGAAGAATTACTGGTCACTTCTTGTGATGGGAGTGATCGGAAGTATTGGTGCTACATGTCTGTCCGTTATGGCACAGGCCGTTTTGGTCGATCCGGAGTATGTTCAGACAGCACAGAATATGTATTCAGCAGATTTTGTGGTCCAGATTATTGTATTTGGATTTGCAATTCCGATTGCAGAGGAATTTATGTTCCGCGGAGTGCTTTATCAGAGGTACCGGGAGACCAGAGGATTTTACTATGCGGCAATCTGGTCAGCGCTGTTTTTCTCAGTCACACACACCAACACGGTACAGATGATCTACACTTTTCTCTTAGGAATTCTTCTGTGCTATGTTTATGAGAAATTTGGTTCAATGAAAGCTCCGATTATGCTTCACATTGTTTTGAATCTGGGATCTTTGATCTTTACAGATATCGGAGTGTTTAACTGGCTTGCCAGAGAACCGTTTAAAATGGCAGCGGCAGTGATTATCAGCACATTTATCTGTGCAGCTTGTTTTGTGTGGATTCAGAGAAGCGGGGATCCGGTGAGTACTCAGAAAACAGAGGAATAATGAAGAAATACGAATGAAATAAATTGTATTAATAAAAATACAATCTTAAATTGTGCGCGATGAGGTGCGAAACCTTGTCGCGTTTTTTCTTTTTAATCAATCATTTTATCAAATGAAATCAAAGAAAAACAGAAATCTTAATAATTAATATTATTTTTATAAGAAAATCAAAATAATCTAACTATTCAAACAAAATCAATAAAAAATCAAATAATCAGACAATTCACAAGGATTTTCCTATTTACAGCCTGGGTAAAAGGGTGTATATTCTAGAAAAAGTTTTACACGACGTGAGAAAGAAATGATTGAATGCGCCGAATAAAGAAGATTTTAAAGTAAACTTTAGATTACAGGAAGAAAGGATAGCGACTATGAGGAAAGAAATGGAAAGTCAGAATCGTGGTCTTTACCGCGAAAGTTTTGAACATGATAACTGTGGTATTGGTGCAATTGTCAATATCAAAGGCAAAAAGACACATAGTACAGTGGCAGGAGCCTTGAGTATTGTAGAACAGCTTGAGCACAGAGCCGGAAAAGATGCAGAAGGAAAGACAGGAGATGGCGTGGGTATTCTGACACAGATTCCTCATGGATTTTTTAAGAAAGTCTGTCAGCCACTTGGAATTAAGCTAAAAGATGAAAGAGATTACGGAGTAGGTATGTTCTTTCTTCCGCAGGATGAATTAAAACGCAATCAGGCGAAAAAGATTTTCGAAGTTATTGTAAAAAAAGAAGGATTGAAGTTCTTGGGCTGGAGAGAAGTTCCGATTCATCCAGACATTCTTGGAAAGACAGCAGTAGACTGCATGCCATGTATTATGCAGGCATTTATTGAACGTCCTGCAAAATACGAGAAAGGAATCGACTTTGACCGTCGACTGTATGTAGTCAGAAGAATCTTCGAACAGAGCAGTGATGACACTTATGTTGTTTCACTTTCCAGCAGAACAATCGTTTACAAAGGAATGTTCCTTGTAGGACAGCTGAGACTTTTCTTTGAAGATCTGCAGGATGAAGAATTTATTTCTGCAATTGCAATGGTACATTCCAGATTCAGTACGAATACTGCACCGAGCTGGCAGAGAGCGCATCCGAACCGCTTTATGGTCCACAACGGAGAGATCAATACGATCCGTGGTAATGCAGATAAGATGCGTGCCCGTGAGGAAACGATGGAGGCAGGATGTCTGAAAGGCGAACTTCACAAAGTACTTCCAGCAATCAATACTTCAGGTTCGGACTCCGCAATGCTTGACAACGCATTAGAATTCATGGTGATGAGTGGAATGGATCTTCCGCTTGCAGTTATGATCTGTATTCCAGAACCTTGGATCAACAATAAAGAGATGTCCCAGAACAAGAAAGATTTCTATCAGTATTATGCAACGATGATGGAGCCATGGGATGGACCGGCGTCAATCTTGTTCTCAGATGGAGATGTTATGGGAGCCGTACTTGACCGTAACGGACTTCGCCCTTCCAGATATTACATTACAGATGATGACAATTTGATTCTTTCTTCAGAGGTTGGAGTTCTGGATATCGATCCATCCAAGATCGTGATGAAAGAAAGACTTCATCCAGGCAAAATGCTTCTTGTTGATACTGTTGCAGGACGCGTGATCGATGATGAGGAATTAAAAGAAAAATATGCAAATCAGTTCCCATATGGAGAATGGCTGGACAGTAATCTGATTCAGCTGAAGGATTTGAAAATCCCGAATAAGGATGTGCCAAAGTATACTGCCGAAGAGTGTACACAGCTTCAGAAAGCATTTGGCTATTCTTATGAAGACGTGAAAACTTCTATTCTGACAATGGCAAAGAACGGTGCCGAAGGAACCGCAGCGATGGGAATGGATGCACCGATTTCAGTCCTTTCGCAGAAACGTCAGCCACTGTTCGGATATTTTAAACAGTTGTTTGCACAGGTAACAAACCCACCGATCGATGCAATCCGTGAGGAAGTTGTAACATCTACAACAATTTATGTCGGAACAGACGGTAACCTTCTGGAGCAGAAGGAAGAGAACTGTAAGATGCTCAGAGTCAATAACCCGATCCTGACAAATACAGATCTTCTGAAAATTAAAAATATGAAAGTGGATGGATTCAAAGTTGCAGAGATTCCGATCACTTATTATAAAAACACAAGTCTTGAGAAGGCAATCGAGTATCTTTTCATTGAAGTTGACCGTGTGATCCGTGAGGGTGCTAATATTTTGATTCTGACAGACCGTGAGGTAGACGAATATCACGTTGCAATCCCGTCACTTCTGGCAGTATCCGGACTGCAGCAGCATCTGGTACGTACAAAGAAGAGAACCTCAGTCGCGATGATTCTGGAAAGTGGAGAGCCTAGAGAGGTTCATCATTTTGCAACACTGCTTGGATATGGAGCATGTGCGATTAATCCATATCTTGCGCATGAGTCAATCCGTCAGCTGATTGAGTCTAATCTGCTTCACAAAGATTATTATGCAGCAGTAGATGATTATAACTCAGCAGTAATTCATGGAATTATCAAGATTGCATCCAAGATGGGAATTTCAACGATCCAGTCCTATCAGGGAGCAAAAATCTTCGAGGCAATTGGTCTCAAGACAGATTTTATTAACCGCTATTTTACAGATACAGTCAGCCGTGTTGGTGGTATCGGTATTGAAGAAATTGCAGAAGATTACACAGCATTCCATACAGAAGCATTTGATCCGCTTGGACTGCAGGTTGATACGACACTGGACAGTGTTGGAAAACATAAATATAAAAGTGGCGGAGAAGAACATCTCTATAATCCACAGACAATCCATATGCTTCAGCAGTCCACAAGACGTGGCGATTATGAAATGTTCAAGCAGTATACAGAGATGGTTGATGAAGAAGGCGAAAAGATCAATCTGAGAGGTCAGCTTGATTTCAATTTCCCAAAGAAGAGTGTACCGATTGATGAAGTAGAAAGCGTAGATTCGATCGTAACAAGATTCAAGACAGGTGCGATGTCCTATGGATCTATTTCAAAAGAAGCACATGAGACAATGGCGATCGCCATGAATATGCTTCATGGTAAATCAAACTCCGGTGAAGGTGGAGAGGATATTGAACGTCTTGACACAAACAGATGTTCTGCAATCAAGCAGGTTGCTTCCGGCAGATTCGGAGTTACATCCAGATACCTGGTCAGTGCACAGGAAATCCAAATCAAGATGGCACAGGGAGCAAAACCAGGAGAAGGAGGACATCTTCCGGGTGGAAAGGTATATCCATGGATCGCGAAGACTCGTCATTCAACACCTGGTGTGAGCCTGATCTCACCACCGCCACATCATGATATCTATTCGATTGAGGATCTTGCACAGTTGATCTATGACTGTAAAAATGCAAATAAAAATGCAAGAATTTCTGTGAAACTGGTATCAGAAGCAGGTGTAGGAACAGTCGCTGCCGGTGTTGCAAAAGCAGGAGCCGGAGTTATCCTGATCTCAGGATATGACGGAGGAACAGGAGCAGCACCGAGAAGCTCGATTCAGAATGCAGGACTTCCGTGGGAGCTTGGACTTGCAGAAACTCATCAGACATTGATTCAGAATGGTCTGCGTGAGCGTGTCCGTATTGAGACAGATGGTAAGCTCATGAGTGGTCGTGATGTTGCGATTGCAGCAATCCTTGGAGCAGAAGAGTTTGGATTTGCAACAGCTCCGCTTGTAACAATGGGATGTGTTATGATGCGCGTCTGCAACCTGGATACTTGTCCGGTTGGTGTTGCAACTCAGAATCCGGAGCTTAGAAAACGTTTCAGCGGAAAACCGGAATATGTTGTCAACTTTATGCGTTTTATTGCAGAAGAATTAAGAGAATATATGGCAAAACTTGGTGTCCGCACAGTGGATGAACTGGTAGGACGTACAGATCTTCTGAAAGTAAAAGACGTTCCGACATCAGAGCGTGCCGCAACACTGGATCTGTCACAGATTCTGTACAATCCATATGCGAAAGAGAAGAAAGGCGTTATCTTTAATCCAAAGAAAGTCTATGATTTTGAACTTAACAAGACATTGGATGAAAAAGTACTATTGAAACAGCTTCTCCCAGCCCTTGAAAGAGGAGAAAAGAGAGGACTTGAAGTAGATGTTACAAATACAGACCGTACTTTCGGAACAATTTTCGGATCTGAGATCACAAGAAGATATCCGGAAGGAGTGGAAGAAGACAGCTATGTGATCCAGTGTAAAGGTGCCGGCGGTCAGAGCTTTGGAGCATTTATCCCAAGAGGACTGACACTGGAACTGACAGGAGACAGTAATGACTATTTTGGAAAAGGACTTTCCGGTGGAAAACTGGTTGTTTGCCAGCCGAAAGGTGTGAAATTTAAATCAGATGAGAACATTATCATCGGAAATGTTGCTCTTTACGGAGCTACAAGTGGTAAAGCATTTGTAGGAGGTGTTGCCGGAGAACGTTTTGCGGTAAGAAACTCTGGTGCACGTGCAGTTGTAGAAGGTGTCGGAGATCACGGATGTGAATATATGACAGGTGGATGTGTTGTTGTACTTGGACAGGTTGGAAAGAACTTTGCAGCCGGAATGAGCGGCGGTATTGCCTATGTAATCGATCTCGATAACAGCCTGTATCGTAAAGTAAATAAAGCAATGGTCAACATTGAACGTGTCACAGATAAGTATGATGTACAGGAATTAAAAGGAATGATCCAGGAGCATGTTGCTTATACAAACTCTGAGGTAGGTAAGAAGATTCTTGATAATTTCAAAGAATATCTGCCAAAATTCAAGAAGATCATTCCGGAAGACTATGAGAGAATGATGTCCACGATCATCCAGATGGAAGAAAAAGGACTTAGTAGAGAAAAAGCAAAAATCGAAGCATTTAATATGATCAAGAACGGAAGATAGGAGGCATAGAGATGGGAAAACCGACAGGATTTATGGATTATGAAAGACAGGATAAACCGGCAGAGAGCCCATTGGAACGCATCAAACATTTCAATGAGTTCCATACGCCTCTTAGCAAAGAAGAACAGGAGCTTCAGGGCGCACGCTGTATGGCGTGCGGAGTTCCGTTCTGTCAGTCTGGAAAGCCGCTTGCAGGAATGGCCAGTGGATGTCCACTGCACAACCTTGTGCCAGAGTGGAATGACTTGATCTACAATGGAAATTGGAAGGAAGCTTATTTACGTCTGAAAAAGACAAACAATTTTCCGGAATTTACTTCCCGTGTATGTCCGGCACTGTGTGAAAATGCATGTACCTGTGGACTGAATCAGGAAGCAGTTGCATCAAAAAGTAATGAATATGCAATTATTGAAAATGCATATGAGATGGGATATGCAAAGGCAAATCCACCGAAAGTGCGTACAGGAAAGAAAGTCGCAGTGATCGGTTCCGGTCCGTCCGGACTTGCGGCAGCAGATCTTCTGAACAGAAGAGGTCATCAGGTAACTGTTTTTGAACGTGAGGACAAACCGGGTGGATTGCTCCGCTACGGAATTCCAAATATGAAGCTGGAGAAACAGATTATCGACCGTAAGATTGCGATTATGGAAGAAGAGGGAATTATCTTCCAGACTGGATGTAATGTTGGAAAAGACGTGAAGGCGGCAGATATCCTGAAAGAATATGACCGCGTGATTCTTGCATGTGGAGCATCAAATCCAAGAGATATCAAAGTACCGGGAAGAGATGCACAGGGAATTTATTTTGCAGTAGATTTCCTGAAATCAACAACGAAAGCACTATGGGCAAATGACATGAAGCTTAAAACAGGAAGCTACATTTCTGCAAAAGGAAAAAATGTAATTGTAATCGGAGGCGGAGATACAGGAAATGACTGTGTCGGAACATCTATCCGTCATGGAGCAAAGAGCGTTCTCCAGCTGGAGATGATGCCGAAAGCACCGGACGAGAGGACACCGCTGAACCCATGGCCGGAGTGGCCAAGAGTCTGCAAGACAGATTATGGCCAGCAGGAAGCAATCGCTGTGTTTGGTTCTGATCCTCGCGTTTACACAACGACAGTGAAAGAATTCGTAAAAGACAAGAAAGGAAATCTCTGTAAGGCAGTTCTTATCAAGCTTGAGAGTAAGACAGATGGGAAGACCGGACGGAAAATGATGGTTCCGGTAGAAGGAAGCGAGTATACCGTAGATGCAGATCTTGTTCTGATCGCAGCTGGATTCCTTGGAAGTCAGGATTATGTAACAAAAGCATTTGGTGTAGAAGTGAATGAACGTACAAATGTAAAGACAGAGGCAGGAAAATATTCTACAAATGTGAAGGATGTATTCACAGCCGGGGATATGCACAGAGGACAGTCTCTTGTTGTATGGGCTATCCGTGAAGGTCGTGAAGTGGCAAGAGAAGTAGATGAAAGCCTGATGGGATATACAAACTTATATATTCAGTAGAAAATAAAAGATCATACAGTGAAACAGGAGTCTGGAAAGTTTATCTAAGAATAAAGAGAACTTTCCAGATTTTTTGTTACAAAAATGTTACGAAAAAATGAAAAAAGTAAGGAGAACTATTGAAAATATTACATAAATACGCTATAATATTGAGCGTAGAATGTAAATAAAATACCCTCTTGTTACGAGAAATATGTTGAAAAAAAGTGATAGATGTTGTATTATAACATATGAGTATGTGGAATTATAATGTAACTATTTACAATGAATTGTGATACGAAAAATTATAATGCATCACATGGGGGACTAGATAAAAATAAGGATAGGTGGAAAGATGAAGTTAAAAAAAGTAAGCAGTATGATTCTTGCAGTAACACTTGCATGTACAATGACTGTTACACCGGTACTTGCTGACGAGGTCAGTGATCTGAAGCAGAAGAAGCAGGAGACACAGAATCAGGTAAGTAATCTTCAGACACAGCTGAATTCACTTATGACCAAGATCTCTGATCTTGAGAATGATCTGATCGAAACAGGTGAGGAAATCTCTCAGACAGAGGAAGATCTGAAGACAGCGCAGGAGGAACAGGAACAGCAGTATGCAGCTATGAAGCTTCGTATTAAGTACATGTATGAAGAAGGAACAGGCACTGCTACAGTGGAGAAGGTACTGACATCCGGAGATATTTCTAGTGTACTGACACAGGCAGAATATTCCCAGCAGGTACATTCTTATGACAGAGATAAGCTCGAAGAGTATGTTGCGACAGTTCAGAAAGTAGAAGATCTTAAGACAACGCTTGAGACAAAGATGGCTGATCTGCAGGAGACACAGACAGAGTATGATGCGCAGAAGGATGAACTGAATACAACAATCACAGAGAAGAGTAGTGAAATCGCAAATCTCGATGTTAAGATTGATGAAGCTGTAAAGAAAGCGGCGGAAGAAGAAGCTAAGAGAAAGGCAGCAGAAGCAGCAGCAAAGAAAGCTGCCGAGGAAGCAGCTAAGAAGAATAACTCAAGCAGTAGTTCTTCTAATAGAAATAACTCAAGTAATAGTTCTTCCAGTAGTTCAAGCTCAAGCAGCTCAAGCTCCAGTAGCTCAAGCAGTAGTTCTTCCAGCAGTTCAAGCTCAAGCAACTCAAGTTCTTCCTCATCAAGCCCAAGCTATAGTGCAGATAAGGGAAGCATTATTGTAAATGCAGCTTATTCACAGATTGGAGTTCCGTATGTATGGGGCGGATCTACACCGGGAGTTGGACTGGATTGTTCAGGACTTGTACAGTATTGTTACAGACAGGCAGGAATTTCAATTCCAAGAACAAGTGGAGATATTCTTGCAGCAGGAACAATTGTAAGCAATCCTCAGCCGGGAGATATCTGCTGGACACCGGGACATGTAGCGATTTACATTGGCGGCGGACAGATGATCGAAGCACAGCAGACAGGAGTACCGGTTAAGGTAAGTTCTGTACGTGTTACATATTATGTAAGATATTAGAACAAAAAAAGGAATCAGTGATGCTGATTCCTTTTTTTAAAACTTTTTTTATTTGCCCGGTACAATTTCCAGCCAGTATCCGTCAGGATCTTCAATAAAATAAATTCCCATAGATGGATTTTCGAAGCAGATACATCCCATCTCTTTATGTTTTTTGTAAGCAGCATCGAAATCATCGACAGCAAATGCAAGATGGATCTCATTATCTCCCAGTTCATATGGTCGATCCATATCACGCAGCCAGGTGAGCTCTAAAAGATGCGGGGTCACACCGTCTGTGAGATATACAAGCTAAGGATATCACAGGAGGGGAGGAAAAATCAATAATGCATAGATAAAACCTGATGGGATAGAGTGATAACACAGAATATAGTGAAAAATGAATGAAAAACATTTTTGAAATGCAAAACATGTGGAAATAAAGCTGAAAAAAACAGAAAAATAAAAAAGAATGCAAGAACCCATTGACGAAACGTCAAAAATTATATACAATAACAAAAGTGAAAAAATAAAGAAAGTGGAGGATTCCTGCAATGACTGCATATAAAGATTTGAGCAAAGAAGAGTTATTGGAATTAAAGAGTGGCCTGGAGGCGCAGTTTGAAGAAGTGAAGGCAAAAGGACTGAAACTGGATATGTCCAGAGGAAAACCGTCAGCAGACCAGCTGAATCTGTCAATGGGGATGATGGATACACTGACAAGTGGTGTTGATCTGACTTGTGAAGATGGTGTTGACTGCCGTAACTATGGCGGACTTGATGGAATTGATGAAGCAAAACAGCTTCTTGCAGATATGATGGAAGTTCCGAAAGATAACGTGATCATTTTCGGAAACTCAAGTCTGAATGTGATGTATGATACGGTAGCACGTGCAATGACACATGGTATCATGGGAAGTACTCCATGGTGTAAGCTTGATAAGGTAAAATTCTTATGTCCGGTTCCAGGATATGACAGACATTTCGCGATTACAGAGCATTTCGGAATTGAGATGATCAATGTACCGATGACATCAACAGGACCGGATATGGATATGGTTGAGAAACTTGTAAGCAGTGATCCGGCAATCAAAGGAATCTGGTGTGTACCGAAGTACTCTAACCCACAGGGAATCACATATTCTGATGAGACAGTGTTCCGTTTTGCGAACCTGAAGCCGGCAGCAGAAGATTTCCGTATCTTCTGGGATAATGCTTACTGTGTACATCATTTATATGAAGATAAGCAGGATTATCTGATTGAGATTCTGATGGAGTGTAAGAAGGCAGGTAACCCGGATATGGTTTACAAGTTTTCTTCTACATCCAAGATCAGTTTCCCAGGATCAGGAATTGCAGCAATGGCAGCATCTGATGCGAACCTGGAGGATATCAGAAGCACAATGCGTGTGCAGACAATCGGACATGATAAGGTAAATCAGCTGCGTCATGTAAGATTTTTCAAAGATATTCACGGAATTGTAGAACATATGAAGAAACATGCAGATATCCTGCGTCCGAAGTTTGAGACTGTTCTTGAAGTTCTTGAAAGAGAACTTGGAGGACTTGAGATTGGATCCTGGATCGCGCCACGCGGAGGATATTTCATCTCCTTTGATGCGCTGGATGGATGTGCGAAAGCGATTGTTGCGAAGGCGAAAGAAGCTGGCGTTGTTATGACAGGAGCGGGAGCAACATTCCCTTATGGAAAAGATCCACATGACAGCAATATCCGTATTGCACCGTCTTATCCGACACCGGAAGAACTTGCAGTTGCCGCTGAAGTATTTGTATTGAGTGTAAAACTGGCAAGCGTTGATAAGATCCTTGAGACAAAATAAATAACAACATTTTATAAAGACCTTTTGCAAGTGGTTGACCTGCCGGCAGAAGGTCTTTTTCTAATGGTTGACATGTGTTTCCAGGGAGACTATAATGTAGTGCATAGCAGAAAAGAGGAATGACATGATAAAAGGTGTAATATTTGACGTAGATGGTGTCCTTCTCAATTCCATGCCTGTCTGGGAGAATCTTGGAGAATTGTATCTGGATCATTTGGGAATTGAGGCCGAGAAGAACCTGGGGGAGACATTATTTGAGATGAGCCTGGAGGAGGCGGCAGATTATCTGATCTCACATTATAACCTGGAGAAGACAGTGGAAGAGGTTGTACAGGGACTGAATAAGGAAGTGGAAGACTATTATGCAAAACGAGTTCCATTGAAAGAAGGGGTTCGTCAGTATCTGGAGGAATTCAGAGAGCGGAAGATTCCTATGGTGATCGCAACAACCGGTGACCGGAAGAATGCAGAAGCAGCTCTGAGCAGATTGAAGGTATTACCTTATTTTCAAGGAGTTTTTACAGCATCTGAGATCGGAAGCGGTAAGGATCAGCCGGATATTTATTTTGCAGCACTTTTGCAGCTGGATACGGAGCCGGAACAGACCTGGGTGTTTGAAGATACTTACCAGGCTTTGAGAACGGCAAAGCATGCGGGATTTAAGACAGTAGCAGTTTATGATAAGGCAAATGACAAGAATCTGGCGCAGATCTGGAATACGGCAGATATCTATTTGCCGGAATTTGATGATTTTAATGTTTTTTGGAACAGGGTGTCTGAGGAAGAGAAAGAACAGTTGCTGATTGTAGAATAAGAGGAGAATGAAAAAGCAGATTCGAATTCAAAGGAGAGATGCTCCGGTAGAATTCGAATCTGCTTTTTATCATATAATTGGCTGGTCTGTCTTGTGTTTAGAGAAGGTGGATGCCGGCATCAGCAGCAGCTTCAACTACATTTTCAGGCCAGAGGGAAGACTGTACTTCACCGATATGAGCCTTTCTTAAGTAATACATACAGATACGGGACTGTCCAATACCGCCGCCGACTGTATATGGAAGCTCGCCGTTCAGCAGTGCCTTCTGGAATGGAAGTTCTGCACGATCTACACATCCGGCTTCTTTGAGCTGTGCCTTTAATGAGTCTTCGTCAACACGGATTCCCATAGAAGAGAGTTCAAGACCGATGTCAAGAACCGGATAGTAAACGATAATGTCACCGTTCAGCTCCCAGTCATCATAGTCCGGAGCACGACCGTCATGTCTTTCGCCGGAAGCAAGTACGCCACCAATCTTGGAGATAAACACTGCGCCTTTTTCCTTCGCAATCGCTTTTTCACGTTCTTTGGTAGTAAAATCCGGATAAAGGTCTTCCAGCTCCTGTGTAGTGATGAAAAAGATATCATCAGGAAGAAGAGGATCGATATAGTTGTAACGTCTGGAAATGTATTCTTCTGTATCTTTCAGAGCCCGGTAGACTTTGCGGACAGTGTACTGAAGTGTCTCTGTGTTACGTTCTTCCTTAGAAATTACTTTTTCCCAGTCCCACTGGTCAACATACAGGGAATGGATGTTGTCTGTATCTTCATCACGACGTATCGCACTCATATCTGTGTAAAGCCCTTCGCCGGAATGGAAATTATAATTCTTCAATGCATATCTCTTCCATTTTGCAAGAGAATGAACGATCTCTGCAACAGAACCATCCTGTTCTTTGATGTCAAAGGAAACCGGACGTTCCACACCGTTTAAGTTATCATTCAGACCGGATTCCGGACGGACAAACAGTGGTGCTGACACTCGTGTCAGGTGGAGATTCTTTGCAAGAGCACGCTCGAAGTGGTCTTTCACTTCTTTGATGGCTACTTCTGTCTCACGAATTGTAAGAGGGGAATGATAGCCAGCAGGTATTCTTAACTGTTCCATAATAAACTCCTTTATGTTAGCATTTTATTGCTGTTCACAGTATTATGCGGTCAGCAATAGCATTTCTCTTCTATTTTAAGTGGAGAATAATAAGAAGTCAATGGAAAGGTGAAATGAACACTTGTAATCAGTAAAAAAAATTGCTAAAATGAGCAGTAGTGAGTAATAAATAGTAAGGGACGAAGGTGTAAATAATGAATGTAAATGATATGATTGATACAATTCTGAATTTTGACCTGGATGTTGTTCTGGCTGGACTTAATGAAAGCAGTCATCATTTGAGTCAGATGGAATTTATTTCTCTGATCGTTATAACGGCCGGAGCAGTACTGTTATGTCTGACGGGGCTGAAACTGGTACGTTTCTGGTCTGTGATCGCAGGATTGTCGGCAGGATGTGCAGCTGGAATTGCGGTCGGAGTGATTGCAGGTCTGGATCAGATGATCTCATTGGCGGCGGGAGCAGGTGTGGGACTTGTATTGGCGGTGCTTGGTGCATGGAAGAAGCAGATTGGTGGATTTGTGACAGTAGCGGTACTCGTCTTTGTTGTCAGTGTACATTTGATGAAACCACAGGATCTTATTATGTATGGAATCTGTGCGGGTATTGGTCTTGTGTGTGCATTGCTTTCTATTAAGTTTCATAACTTTATGCTGATTGCTTCTTCTTCTGTGTTTGGAGCAATGGCAGCGGGCAGCAGTATCTTTTATCTGCAGCCATATAAAAACGGGATGATTCATGTGGCAATTTGTGTTGCAATTGGTGCACTTAGTATCTGGATCCAGCTTCTTTTGGAATCTAGAAAACGTAAGAAAAAGAATTTACTTAAAGCTGCAGAGATCCGTGAAGAACATTCTACAGAAAATGAAGTCGAGAAGGCAAGGGCACTGGTTGAGAATCTGGATGATTTTGATGAGCTGGATGAGATCATGGAGAGTCTTCCGGAAAATGTCCTGAAAGAAGACAAGGGCACAACAGTTGTCAGCATGGATGAATTTGATGATCTTGAAGATGACCTGGAAGAGGATGAAGTGGAGAACTTTAAAGAAGAGAAGTTTGATGTAGACGAGGAAGACTGGGAGGAAGACGTCGAAATTGAAGTAACTGCTGATGAGGCAGATGCGACAGAGGATTATGATTTTGATGAAGATCCGGATGACTTAGATGACTTGAATGATCTGGAAAATCTGGATGACTTAGATGATTTGGATGATCTGGATGATTTAGATTATCTTGATGACGATGATGATATCGAGTTTCTGGATGAAGATGAGTAGATAAAAAAGCTATCGATTACAATAACTTAACACATATCTGTGTTGTTATCGTAGTCGATAGCTTTTGTATTATCTTACTGCTGTAAATACTCCGCGGAGATCATGGATTACATGTCTTGGACATTTTACAGAGCACATTCCACAGCTTAAGCAGATGTCTTCCTGGATTACTGCGCAATTATCTTCTACATGAATTGCACCTGCAGTACATGTTTTTTCACAAATACCGCATCCAATACAACTGACTTCACACTGTTTACGTGCAACAGCTCCTTTTTCTTTGTTAGAGCATTTTACTACAATGTAGTTTGCACATTCGTGAATCTTGATCAGGTTCTGTGGACAGACTTTTGCACACTGTCCACAGGCAATACATTTTTCTTCGTCTACTTCGGCAACGCCATATTCATTCATGGAAATCGCGCCGAATTTACATTTTTCTATACAGGCTCCACATCCGATGCAGCCATCTTTGCATCCACCGTCTTCAGAGCCGGCTGCGCGGCAGCCACCGTTACAGGCAACCAGAGCTGCCCGGTAAGGAAATCTCTTTTTAATTGCCATGATTATTTCTTCCTTTCGTATGGTGTGTTAGAAAGAGGAAGGCTGTAGCGTCTTTCTCCGTCAAATCTGCAATATGCATCTGCGATTGCAGGAGCAGTAGGGATGGATGTGATCTCTCCGATACCGATTGCTCCACAGGCAACATCCAGACCAGGTTTATCAACAACGATTGCTTCAATCTCAGGAATTTCGTGAGAACGGAAAAGCCCTAAGGAACCATATTTGTCAATTGGTTTACAGTTTTCATCGATTGGATACTGCTCTCTGAGTGCATATCCCATAGACATTACAACACCGCCTTCGATCTGACCTTCGCAGGAGAGTGGATTGACAGCTTTACCAACATCGTGTGCGGCAATCATTTTCTCAATCTTACCTGTCTTAGGATCAAGGATGCAGACTTGAGTTGCATATCCATAAGCAACGTGAGATATTGGATTAGGCACATCTGCACCAAGTGGATGAGTCTTAGCGAGATACTCTCCGTAGAAAGTTTCTCCAATCATATCTTTCATGGATTTACCGCTGTTTTTCGCTTCCATGAATTTTTCACATGCTCTGCGGCACGCTTCACCGGTTACAAGTGTCTGACGAGAACCGGAAGTTGTACCGGAATCAGGTGAAATCCATGTGTTGCTTCGCTCATAGACGATATCATCACGGGAAAGATCTGTATTTGTAACGATCATCTGTACAAGTACAGTACCAAGTCCCTGACCAATACAGGAAGCACCGGTGAAGATGTGAAGTTTTTCATCTTCTTCAACTATTAATTTTACACGTCCTGTATCTGGAATACCAACACCAACGCCGGCATTCTTCATAGCACAACCAAGTCCAACAGCCTTACCGGCCGCAAGTGCAGCATCATACTCTTCTTTGACAGCCTCCAGTGTCTCTACAAGACCTGTAGAGTTATCTACAATCTGTCCGTTCGGAAGTACTTCGCCTGGACGGATCGCATTACGGTAATGGATTTCCCAAGGTGTGATACCTACCTTATCAGCCATCATGTTCAGAAGTGTCTCTGTTGCGAAACAAGTCTGTGTAACACCAAATCCGCGGAATGCTCCGGCTGGTGGGTTATTTGTATAGTAAGCAGTTCCTTCAATCTCAAAGTTTTCATAATGGTAAGGTCCTGCTGCATGTGTACATGCACGTTCAAGAACCGGGCCACCAAGAGAAGCGAATGCACCTGTGTCAGATTTGACAATCGCTTTTACACCCTGGATCACTCCGTTCTCATCGCATCCCATTGTCATATCCATGTAGAATGGGTGACGTTTCGGATGAACAAGCAAGGATTCTGCTCTGGATAATTTCATCTTTATCGGTTTCTTTGTTACGTAAGTAAGCAATGCACCTAAATGCTGAACAGTCATGTCCTCTTTGCCACCGAAACCACCGCCGACTAATGCGTTCTGAACTTTTACTTTATCTGTTCCAAGCATAAGTGTAACTTCGTGTAGTGTCTGGTGAGCAGACTGGTCTGTTGAATATACGAAAATGTCACCGTCTTCATCATAGAAAGAAACAGCACATTCTGGTTCAAGGAAAGCATGCTCAGTCCAAGGTGTCTCAAAGTGATGTGAGATCACGTACTTGGAATTCTTGATTGCTTCTTCCGCATTTCCGCGGCTGATGTGCTTATAAGCACATACGTTAGTCTCTTCTTCATCATAAACAAGAGGTGCATCCGGAGCAGCAGCTTCTTCCACTGTATGCACATGAGGAAGTACTTCATATTCAACTTTAATAAGTTTCTTTGCTTTTTCTACAGTTGCCATGTCAGTTGCAGCTACAAGGGCAATTGCATCTCCGAGATAATGAGTCAGTCCACCAACCGGAATCAGTGAATACTGATCATGTTTTAAGTGTCCGATCTTATTCTCCCCAGGAATATCATCGGCTGTTACAACTGCTTCTACGCCAGGTAGAGCCTCGGCAGCAGAGGTATCAATAGAAAGTACGCGAGCTCGTGGATATTTACTACGAAGAGCAGCGCCATAGAGCATTCCTTCCGGATAATAGTCATCCGGATATTTACCTGTTCCAAGCACTTTTTCTTCAACATCTATACGAGAAACACGGGAACCAAGAGTCCAGCTAGGATCTCCATCATCTGGTAAAACCCCTTCTTTCAGAATCTTAGCTGCTAGACGTACCGCGTCCATGATCTTAACATATCCTGTACAGCGGCAATAGTTGTTGCGCAGCGCATAGCGAATCTCATCATCGGTTGGTTCCGGATTTACATCCAAAAGTGCTTTTGTGCACATAACCATACCAGGAATACAGAATCCGCACTGTACCGCGCCTGCCTTCCCGTAAGCATAAGTGTAAACCTTCTGTTCCCAATCAGAAAGTCCCTCGACTGTGATGACATTCTTTCCGGACAATGAATCTGTGTCAGGTACGCAGGATTTGCAAGTCTGTCCATCAATGATAACAGTACAGGCTCCACAAGCGCCTTCGCTGCAGCCATCCTTTGCAGAGGTAATGTGCAGCTCATCACGCAGGAACCGTAACAGTTTCTGATTCTTTGAAGGTGAGACTTCCTGACCATTTACTATAAATGATGCCATGTCAGTTACTCCTTTCTTTGTGACAAAATCCCCAAAGAAAAATCTTTGAGGAGTATGTGTTTGTTGTGTATTTTTAATTATATAAAGATACCTATAGGTACATTTTATCACATATTCAACAAAAATCAACAACTATTCTAAAAAAGTTTTTTGACACCTAAAAATGTTTTAGATATATGATATAAAAAATGCATACTAGGACAAAAAAAGGGAAGTATCGCAAAATGATACTCCCTTGTAATTATCTTATATAAATTGTTCTTAGAAATCAAAAAGATTTACAACGCGATTTTAATTATCGTGTTCTTCTTCAAATGGATCGTCGTAATCATCTTCATCATCGTAATCATCTCCACCGCGGGAAGCAATTGCGAGAATCAGTGAAATAACAGCAAGTACACCACTTACACCGGCTAAAATCAGAAGCTCGAATTCATCTCCATGTTTCAGGAAAGCAAAAACAGCACTACCGATATAGACAATCATCGGGATAAGGAATGCAAAAAGTGTATCACGGTTATTCATGATGAAGTATAACAGTGCAGTGACAAGCATACAAAGAGCAACAATGACATAATTCATGCCAGGAGCAGAAGTTACGTCAGCTCCTGATGTGCTGAGTCCTGTTACGAAACCTTTATAAATACAGAAACCAAATGCAAGCAGGGAAATGATTCCAAGGATGATGCGTCCAGGTCTGAAACGTGGATATTCGTCTACATATTCATATTCATCATCATCTTCATCATCAGAGGATTTCTCATCATCATAGTCATCCATTTTTCTGGATTTTACATCTTCTTTTGCTTTCGCAGTTTCGGCTTCCTCTTTCTTTTTCTTCTTGGCAGCTTTACTGTCAGGGTCAGTTGCAAGCATATCTTCGTATCCCTTGCGAACTGCTTTTTCACGCTTATCACGGATCTCTTCAGCTGGAATATTCCCATATTTCTGCTCTTCGGAATCATCAGTAGCATCAGTGGAAGCAGTGGCAGCTTTCTGTGCAGCGGCTTTGCGTGCTCTGGCTCTTTCTTTAAGGATACGCTCAGCTTCCTCTTCTGAAATCCCTTTATCAGCAGCAAGGCGGGCAATCGCTTCTTTACGGGCACGCGCTTTTGCTTCTCTGCGGGCAGCTTTTTCAGCTTTTGCTTTTTCTTCAGCAGCGCGGGCAGCTCTTTCAGCTTTCGCTTTCTCTTCAGCAGCGCGGGCAGCAGCTTCAGCTTTTGCCTTTTCTTCAGCAGCGCGGGCAGCAGCTTCAGCTTTTGCCTTCTCTTCAGCAGCACGAGCCTCGGCTTCAGCTTTTGCTTTCTCTTCTGCAGCTTTCTTGGCAGCGATCTTCTTTGCACGTTGTTTATCAAGGTTCCATTGCTTTTTACAGCTATGGCAGATTGCATATTCATTAAAGATTGGATCCCCGTTTTCGCTGGTGCCAATCTGCTTATTCTGCAAATCCAGGTCTTTTCCACATATTGGGCACTTCATATTAATCATGTACTCCTCTCTTTTGTATCAAAATATTTATAACAGATTTATTATAGCATCTTAAAAGAGGAAGAACAACGAAAAAAGTGTGTTTTACATAAAATGTTTTAGAAAAAATTCAAAATTGTGCAAGAATTTAGTTTAAATTCATAAGAAATGGTAGACTTTAAAAATTTAATGTGATAAAATCAAAAAGTGGCCTGAAAAGGCAAAAGGTATTGCTATGGTTTATGGTATACCGTAAGCCATCGTATAATTAGCCGGTTGAGAAGGAGATTGTTTCGTATGAGTAAGAAGATCAGAACCGAGGCAGTAGATTATCTGTTTCAGGCAATCTTAAGCCTTGAGAATAAAGAAGAGTGTTATACATTTTTTGAAGACATCTGTACGATCAATGAGCTGCTTTCATTGTCACAGAGATTTGAAGTGGCAAGAATGCTCCGTGAACAGAAGACATATCTGGAGATTGCGGAGAAGACAGGAGCATCTACTGCGACAATCAGTCGTGTGAACCGTTCTCTTAATTATGGGAATGATGGATATGATATGGTTTTCAAACGTGTAGGGCTTGCTGAGGAAGAGAATGGAACGGAAGAATAACACTTGAGAATTAAGCTTACAATAAGATACCTTTTATCAATCAAAAGATACAGCCTGCGAAAGATCCTGATAAAGTCTTTCGCAGGCTGTATCTCGTTTTAAACAGAATTGTTTATTTCCCTTTCTTTTTCTCTTCGTTTTTTGAAGACTTGGAAGAGAGGTCATCAATGATCCGTTCAATGATCATTTTCTTGATATATACATCAAAACTCAAGCTGCATATAAATGCAAACTGCTGTAAGATCTCCTTATCTTCGCCATCAGTAAGATGAGTGAAAGTCTCAGCAGATTTCTCATAAGTAGCAGTTACATTCTCTTTGATGGAATCCAGCTGTTCTTTTTCAATCTTGCAGACTTCTTTGTAAATATCCGCTAATTCAAAAGAGCTTCCATCCGGAAAATATTTCTCTGTGAGCGGTGCAAGAACTGTCTCAATATCTTTGATTGAAAGGATATTTTTAAAATAATAAATGAAGACCAGAAGGAGCAGGTGTTCTCTGGAATACTTCTTCTTCACCGGGGGTGGAAGAAGATTGTTCTTCGTATAATTATTGATCATGGTCTTTGTTAGGATCTTATCATCAGGGTAACGTTTGGTCGAAGCCAGCTGCTCATCCATAAAAGTAGTTACTTGATCCATGTAAAGATTAATATTCGGAACATCGCCGGGATGCACATAACTTAAAGAAGAAAGTTCTTCTAAAATGCTGTTTAACAGATTACTTGTGTCTATATTCATGTTATCACCTCAATAGATTTATTATATAGTATTTAAAACTAGATAGCAAGCAAAAGATAAGAAGGCCGGAAAATGTAGTTGACAAACAGGAACGTGTGTTTGATAATGGGAATACATTTACAGATATCTTTATAACTTTAAAGGAGTGGAAAGATGAGCATTTATGATAAATTAAATGAACCGCAGAGAGAGGCTGTTTACCACACGGACGGCCCTCTTCTGATCCTTGCCGGAGCCGGTTCAGGAAAAACAAGAGTTCTGACGCACAGGATCGCATATCTGATCGGAGAACGTGGCGTGAACCCATGGAATATCCTTGCAATCACATTTACGAACAAAGCGGCAGAAGAGATGCGCCAGCGTGTGGATAACCTTGTCGGTTTTGGAGCGGAAAGTGTATGGGTGAGTACATTTCACTCTGCGTGCGTGCGTATTTTGAGAAGGTTTATTGACAGATTAGGGTATGAGAATCATTTTACTATATATGATACAGATGATCAGAAGACATTAATTAAGGAAGTCTGTCGGAAAGTAGATGTGGATACGAAAGTGTTTAAAGAAAGAAGTCTGCTTTCAGCAATTTCATCTGCCAAGAATGAGATGATCCTTCCGGATGAATTTGAACTGAATGCCGGAGGAGACTTTGCAAAGATGAAGATTGCTAAGGTTTACCGTGAGTATGAGGCGCAGATGAGGGCGAATAATGCGCTGGATTTTGATGATCTGCTTGTAAAGACAGTACAGCTTTTGCAGACACAGCCGGATGTGCTTGAGAGTTATCAGGAAAGATTCCGCTATATTATGGTAGATGAATATCAGGATACAAATACAGTCCAGTTTCAGCTGGTAAGCCTTCTTGCAGGAAAATATAAGAATCTTTGTGTCGTTGGAGATGATGACCAGTCAATCTACAAGTTCCGTGGAGCGAATATCCGGAATATTCTTGACTTTGAGCATGAATTTCCGGATGCAAAGGTGATCAAACTGGAGCAGAACTACAGATCTACAGGGAATATTCTGAATGCAGCGAACAGTGTGATCGCGAATAACCGCGGAAGAAAGGAGAAATCACTTTGGACGGAGAACGGAGAAGGTGAACTGATCCGTCTGCGTCAGTTTGATACTGCATTTGATGAGGCGGATTTCATAGGCGAAGATATCAAAAGTGCTGTCAGACAGGGAGGTTCCTATAATGACAGTGCAGTTCTTTATCGTACGAATGCACAATCCCGTCTGCTGGAAGAGAAATTTATTGCCATGAATATTCCTTATAAGATTGTCGGCGGTGTAAATTTCTATGCGAGAAGAGAGATTAAGGATCTTCTTGCTTATCTCAAGACAATCGACAATGGACGTGATGATGTTGCGGTTAGAAGAATCATTAATGTCCCAAAGAGAGGAATTGGTCTTACAACAATTAACCGGATTCAGGAGTCTGCAACAGAACGTGGAATTGGTTTTTATGAGGCATTACTGGCACCGGGGCTGATCGCAGGAGTGGGAAGAAGTGCAACAAAACTGGACTCTTTTGCGGCATTGATCGAGTATTTTAAGACGTTGGCAGAAGAGATGAACATCACAGATCTTTTACAGGAAGTGATTGAGAAGACAGGATATATAGAAAGCCTTGAAAATGAAGATAAAGAAGAGGCGAAAACAAGAAAAGAGAATATAGACGAGCTGATCAGTAAAGCGGCAACTTATGAGGAAAGTTGTCAGGATAAAGATGAAAAGGCAACATTGAGCGGATTCCTTGAAGAAGTTGCTTTGGTTGCGGATATTGACAGTCTGGATGAAGACCAGGAATATGTTGTTCTGATGACTTTACATAGTGCAAAGGGACTTGAATTTCCACGTGTTTATCTTGCAGGGATGGAAGATGGGCTTTTCCCGGGATATATGAGTATTAATGCAGGAGACAGAGAAGAACTGGAAGAAGAGCGGAGACTTTGTTATGTTGGAATCACGAGGGCAGAGCAGGAACTGACTTTGACAAGTGCGCGCAGAAGAATGGTGCACGGTGAGACACAGTACAATCCGATGTCAAGATTTGTGAAAGAGATCCCGAGGGAACTGCTTGATACAGGAAACAAGAAGTTTACTCAGGAGACGGAGATGCCAGCACAGCAGAATACATATGCACGTGCCAGAGAAGCATTTCGGGCACAGGCATTCGGAGGAGCATTTGGCGGAATGGCACCTGCGAAGAATCAGGGAACGAGTAAGACAGTTACAGGAAGTCAGGCACTGGCATCCCTGCAGAAGGGCAGTCAGCTGGCAGCAGGTGGAAATGGTCCACTTGGTTATGAGGTCGGAGACCGGGTACGTCATGTGAAGTTTGGGGAAGGAACAGTAACGGATATCAAAGAAGGCGGACGAGATCACGAGGTTACGATTGAATTTGACAGTGTCGGAACACGCAAGATGTTTGCAAAATTTGCCAAGCTTGTAAAGGTATGAGAAAGTTATAAAAAAATGATAAATCAGTAGTAATATGAATCGTCAGGTGTTATAATAAACACAGATTATCTGTCACCGCAAAAGGTGAAGAAAGGACGTGTTAATATGAACAAGAGAATAGAAGACATCATTGCAGAAACAAGATTGAACGAGATTCTTCATAAGAATGAGGCTGAGAAGCAGAAGAACACAGTAATCTGGACACTGGCTATCATCGGAGCAGTAGCAGCAGTAGCTGCAATCGCTTATGCAGTATATCGTTTTGTATCACCGGATTATCTTGATGATTTTGAAGATGATTTTGATGACGATTTTGATGATTACTTCAGCGAGGATGATCAGGTATAATTCTTGAGTGAATTGCAAAAGTGCAGACAGGGTGTGAGAAGAAACCATCCTGTCTGTTTTTCTGTTAAAATAGATTAGAATTGATAGGAGATTAGGATGAAAAAAGGTCAGATCTACGAAGGGATTATTGAACGTGTAGATTTCCCAAACAAGGGGATTGTATTTGTTCCGGAGGAAGAACAGTATGTTATTGTGAAAAATGGGATTCCGGGACAGAAGATCCGTTTTATGATAAACAAGTTTAAAAGAGGAAATGCAGAAGGAAGACTTCTTGAAGTGTTGGAGAAATCTCCACTGGAGACAAGGGAGCCGGTCTGCAGTATCTTTCCTGCCTGTGGTGGCTGTATGTATCAGACAATGCCATACGAAGAACAGGTGAAGATGAAAGAAGGGCAGATCCGCAGGATCATGGATCCGGTAGTAAAGGGCGAGTATCTTTTCGAGGGTGTGAAGCACAGCCCGAAGGAATTCCATTACCGTAACAAGATGGAATTTTCTTTTGGAGATGAATTCAAAGACGGTCCGTTATCTCTCGGTCTTCATAAAAAAGGAAGTACTTATGATGTACTGACAGCAGGAGACTGTCAGCTTGTCCATGAAGATATGGATAAGATTCTTCTTTGTGTGCTTAATTATTTCAAAGAAAGAAATGTAAGTTATTACAAGAAAATGCAGCATGTCGGTTATCTCCGCCATCTTCTTTTAAGACGAGGCGATACAACAGGCGAGATTCTTGTGAATCTTGTAACGACAACGCAGGAAGAATATGACTTAACTCCATTAGTAGAAGAACTTCTGGCATTAGAATTAGAAGGAAAGATTGTTGGAATCCTTCATATATTGAATGACTCTCTGTCTGATGTCGTGAAGAGTGATGAGATAAGAATTCTTTATGGACAGGACTTCTTTTATGAGAAGCTTCTCGGACTGGAATTCAAGATTACACCATTTTCCTTCTTCCAGCCAAACTCAAAAGGTGCAGAAGTGCTGTACGAGACTGTAAGAGAATACATTGGAGATATTGATAATCAGGTTGTATTCGATCTGTTCAGCGGAACAGGAACAATCGGTCAGGTGCTTGCTCCGGTTGCGAAGAAAGTGATCGGTGTCGAGATTATTGAAGAAGCAGTCGAGGCAGCAAAAGAAAATGCTGTCCGAAACGGACTTTCCAACTGCAGATTTATTGCCGGAGATGTGTTTAAGGTACTTGATGAGATTGAAGAGAAGCCGGATGTGATCGTACTGGATCCGCCGAGAGACGGAATCCATCCGAAGGCACTCCCGAAGATCTTGAATTATGGGGTGGATAAGATTGTATATATTTCCTGTAAGATGACAAGCCTGGCAAGAGATTTGGAGATGATGCAGCTGGCAGGATATCGCGTGGAGAAGATGACGGCGGTGGATCAGTTCTGCGAGACGGTGCATGTGGAGAGCGTAGTTCTGTTGACTAAAGTACAGAAGTAAAAGTGTGAAAATGGCTTGAAATAAGGGGATTTCCGAGATTTTTAGAATTGAAAATCAGACTGCGAAATATGCCTTAAAAAGTGAATAATATCTTGGTATTTTTATAGTTGGATAGATAAGAGCATTGAGATTGGGTCGATTATACAGAAGTGTTTACTTGTGATTTATGGAAAAGTGAGAGTAGAAATAGACTAATAATCATTTGGAAAATATCGAATTATAGTTAGGCTATTTCGGAAAGGAGAGGTGTTTATGCCTGGAAAAGTGAGAGTAATTCCGGCTAATACAAATGAGCCGATGAAACATGTTGTCATCTATGCTCGTGTGAGTTCTAACACTATGGATCAGCTTGAGAGTCTTAAGGCACAAGTTTCAGGGCTGACAAAATTTATATCTGGGCATAACAACTGGAAACTGGTCGATATTCATATAGATATTGCATCTGCTAAAAAAGATTCTTCTCGTCCTGCCTTTCATCAAATGATAGAAGAGTGTAAAGCGGGACTTACGGATATAGTTGTGGTAAAAAGCATCAGTAGACTTGGAAGAGATACTGTCGAGGTGCTGGATGCAATAAATACTTTAAGAGAGTCACAAGTGCGAATTATTTTCAAACAAGAGGAACTGGATACATTAACAGCGGGAAGTTCATTATTGATATCCACCGTTGAAGCTTGCACACAGGCTGAAAATGAAACACGAAGTGCTAATATAAAATGGGGCATTAAACAAAGAGCTAGTAACAGCAGCTTGGGGTTCTATCGTAGAAAATGCTATGGCTATGATAAGGACAAGAATGGTGATCTTGTAATCAATAAAGAACAGGCAGAAGTTGTTAAGCTGATTTTCGATTTGTATCTTGGTGGTAAAAGCGTATTAGGCATTGTTAAGGAACTGAAAGAAAGGAGTATCAAATCTCCTACAGGAAAAGATAACTGGCCAAAACGTTCTATAGAAGAAATGCTGAGTAATGAAAAGTACATAGGTGTTTCGGTTGTTAATGTAGGCGGCAAAGAAGGTCAGATTTATAAATTGAACAATTCTCATCCAGCAATCATTTCAAAAGAAATGTTCGATGCTGTTCAGGAAGAAAAGCTGAAACGCAGCAATATAGTTGCTGATGAGAATGGAATACACAGAAATACTACGAAGTATAGTTCGAAGAATAAAAACCGTATTTTAACATAAAATAGGAGGTTTGAAGATGTCAAATTATGCATATAGAGATATAGAAAGAAAAATAGTACTATATTCAAGTCAAGCTATAAAAGAGGATAGAAATGAGACTTTTTATTGCCCCAATCCGAAATGCGAAGCTAAACTTTACATTTGTGCTATAGAAGGAAGTAAAAGTGCTTATTTTAGAGCTACAAAACCAATGTATAAACATATCTTGAATTGTCCATTTGGAACTAGCAGTTCGGAATTCGATAAAAATAAATTTGATGAGTCAGAATTTGTTTTTAATAATGCAATTGATGGTCTTCTATCTGTAACTGGAAATCCTAAAGAAGAAAAGAAAATTGATGGACATAGCATTGGAGAGCCGAAAGCACATCCACTAAGGACATTAAAGCAAATTTATTCTATGTGTAAGAGTATGCCAGTAAATTTGAAATATGGTGATAAAGAAATAGGAGAAATGTTATTGGATGATAGAAGTGAATATAGATATCCTAGGGGCTGTTTTGGCAAGAAGATAATTGAGGCAGCTGTTAAAGGAAAGTTATATGATAACGAAAAGAAAGAAATCTATTTAGTCGCTCCTATGTATAGCCACAAATATTCTTTTATATTATCATTTTTTGATGAAATCACATATAAAACTATTCGTTCTGAGATATATAATAACAGAGATAAGGTTATAGTTGTTGCAGGCGAATGGAAATCGTCAGGTATATATAATTCTTTTATCACACATGTATATGGAAGAAAGCAAGTTGCTATTATAAAATAGCCTAATCAAGATGAATATGGAAATTCAAGAAAATGCTGAAAAATCAACTTATCAAGTCAGTTTGAAATAGCCTAAAAATCTCATGTGGAGACGGTTGTACTGCTTTCCCACAAAAAGCCAGACGGACATATCAACGTAAAAGTTGAGTTTGGTGAGGGTGAGGGAAATGTTCCGCTTGATAATATTGCTAAAAGAGCGGAAAGTTACAAGCCCAAAGAACGAGTGACCTACAAAATGATAAAGGAGTACATAGAAGCTAAATACGGCTTCAAAGTACATACCGCATATATCGCAGAGGTAAAGAGAGAGTTAGGCTTGCCAATGTATGATGCTCCTAATGCGGTAGAAGAATTGAAACAGCCGAGGAAACATCCGACACCAGAAAAGGTTGAAGCGATAAAGGATGCACTGAGGTATTTTGAGATAATATAGAGGGAGAAAATTATGGCGATAATAAGACCAAGATTGATAGATTTCTACAATATTCCAATAACGCAAGAAGAGGTTGATTTCGCTATTCCTTTTTTAGATGAAGATATACCATTATATTTAGACCCATTTTTGTTGTGGAAATCTCCTTCGCAGCAAGATAATGCGTTACACCTGATACTAATTAATTCATTTAATAAGTTGGGGGCAACGTATTTGAAAAATGAAGATAAAAGGGAGTTAATAGCAGAGAACTTAGCTGGCTTATCTGAGTGTAGTGAGGTAGGATTAGGTTCGGGAAAAACCAAAAAGGGATTGAAAATATCCATAAATACAGCAAAAGAGATATTAGATTTGTTCAGTATAGTGCCACAATATAAGACAGGTGGTTTTTCTCATTTTGAGGAAATACAGTTATATGTAAATAATATATCTAAGGATAGGATTAGTGATTTTGCGTGTAATTTTTTAAAGTCCTTTCTTATTGATTTTACACAAGATGAATGTAAAAAATATAATATTCCAGTAAGAAAGTTTGCGAATATCAAAGTTTTTAATCCAAAGACTTGTAGTATTGATGAAGAAAAACTGTCATTACCATATAACCCAGAGGACGAAACCCCTATTATTTTTGTTCCAAAGCGGTGGTTGCGTCATACTCCATGGATTAATTATGACGACTATTTTGTAAATGCTTATGTAAAGGAGGGCGAAGAAGATAAAATTGAAAAACCTAAAGTATTAGAATACAACAGATATAATTATGGAATGATTACAGCATATATAGCAGCAAAGGAGCGTACGCAAGCAGATTGTAAAAATGACCCATTGTTCAAACAAATACCAGTTATCTCTGCTAAAAAATGCTTGAATCAGATAGTAAAACTACCATCGGGTAAAACGGATAATGCCGATAAAAAGTTTGAAAATAGTTGTACAAAGCTATTTGCGTCTTTGTTATATCCCCATCTTGATTTTGCTCAAGCGCAAAGTAGGATTGATTCGGGAACTCAGATAAGAGATTTAATCTTTTATAATAATTGTTCATTTCCATTGTTGAAAGAATTATATGATAAATATGATTGCAGACAGATTGTTTTTGAAATGAAAAATGTAAATGAGGTTAGTAGAGAACATATTAATCAGCTAAATCGTTATCTTTCGGAGCAGTTTGGACGTTTTGGAATTATTATAACTAGAAATCCATTAAAGAAAAGTATTATGAGAAATACTATAGATTTATGGAGTGGACAAAGAAAGTGTATTTTATGCCTTACTGATGAAGATATCAGGCTTATGGTTGATGTATACGAAAATAAACAACGTGACCCAATGGAAGTTATAAATAAGAAGTATGTAGAATTTATAAGAATGTGTCCATCTTAGGAAAGTGAGAAAATATTATGGAAAAAGATAAAATAGAAAAATTTGAAAAATTACATATTCAAATAAAGGATATGTATAATGAGCTGAGTATCTTATCAAAAAAATCTCCTGATGGGGCAATTAACAAATTTAAGTTAAAATTCATTAACCAGTTAATTGAGGAAGCTAATCAGTTTTTGAAGGAACGATATAAACCTTTTGCCGATTTTGAAAAATTTGAAGAAGAGGATATACCTTTTAACAGTGATGTAGTAATGATTATCTCGCAATATATAAAATGTTTAGAAAGATTCAAATATGATAATGTAAAATTGCTTTCTGGGAATTGGTATTGGAATCTTTCAGATTCAAAAGATGAAGTGAAAACTTCAAGACCTTTATCGGACTTTACATTTTAGAGGGAGAAGAAATATGAAAGATGCAATTACTCAAGAAGCAGTTACTCAATATGAGTTGCTTTGCCCGTTACTTTCGGGAATATATGGGGAGTTACAAGAATTATCAAAGAAAAAGCCAGATACGCCTCTTAACAACTTTAAGGTTAAATCAATAAATAGAGTCTTAGAACCAATAAAGGAATTGTTGAAAGAGGAAAATATGTACCCGTTTTTGGATGTGCTTGATATGGATGATATGCCTACAAACAGTGATGTTGTATTAATCCTGAGCCAATATATAAAATCTATGGATATTTTTCGTGATAAGTATTATGGATACAATTCACGTTCTGGACAATATGAATGGAGTACAAAATAACCGTAGGAGTTCTCTTTCCTTTGAATTACCGCTTAGTTTCGAGCAGGCAGTAGCCTATCGAAAGGCTAACAGACAGTATGTAAGGAAAAATCGGTGGAGGGATATCACTGTAAGGGTATTCATAGACCTTGATTAACAGTTAAATACGATAGGCGTATCATTAGAAATAGTGGTACGCTTATTTTTGTCCCTTTTTACAGATTTGTCCTTTCACCTGCTTTCCAATATAATGAAGCTAAAGAAGTGGAGACAATATGAAGTGACCTCACAATTGTAGATTCGTGGATTTACCTGTTGAATATTACGATGCGGCAGAGCCGCCTGTCCGGTCATCTTAGAGCCAGTGTTCCAGTGACATAGAGCCACTATGATTTTGCTTGATTATTACTTATTTGGCAGGACAGTACTTGTCAAGGCCGAAGCCGCTTTAGCGGTGCATTAACAGCCTTTACAAGTATTGTTCTGACAAATATTATTAATTACCCAAAATTAGAAAATTTAATTGGCTCTCATTTTCCGGAATTGTGGCTCTCAAAGTCCGGACAAGTGGCTCAGAGAGCCCCGGAATAATCATACCTGTAAAATATTATTTGAACGAATAATAGGTAACAGGGATTACCGCATACAATAGGAGGTCACATATGAATAGTATAGTTTATGTTGGGATGGATGTCCACAAGGAACAGTACACACTCTTAAATATATGGAACAGTTCGTTCAAGATATGAAGGTGAGGTTTCATTTGTCTGTGGATATGAGGCAGGATGTTTGGGTTATTCTTTGTATCATCAACTAAAAGATCATGCTGTAGATTGCAAAATATTGGCTCCAAGTACAATGGCTGTAACTAATACACATCATGTAAAAACTGATAAAAGAGATGCTGCAAATATAGCCAGATGTCTGGCATTTCATACTTATAGTGAAGTATATGTTCCAGATAATGATGACAATGATGTTAAGGAATATATTAGAATGCGTGATGACCAGAAACTGTATCTTAAAAAGGTAAAACAACAGATTCTTGCGTTTGTTTTAAGACAGGGAAAACGTTTTGAAGGCGGAAAAACTTATTGGACTATTGCACATCTGAAATGGTTAAAAACCTTAGAATTGTCAGATTTACAAAGAGAAGTTTTAGATGAATATCTTCTGACGTATGAATATTTAACAGAAAAAATCAGCAGATTTGATGAAAGAATAGAGGAACTTGCATCAGTAGAAAGATACGAAGAAAAAGTAAAACATATGAGTTGTCTTCTTGGGATTAAGACACATACTGCCCTTTCAATGATTGTCGAAGTTGGTGATTTTGAAAGATTTGAAAAAGCACCGAAATTTGCTTCGTTTTTAGGTCTTGTACCAAGTGAAGATTCCAGTGATACGAGAGTTAATCGATACAGCATAACAAAAGCTGGAAATAGCCACTTGCGAAGACTTTTAGTTGAAGCAGCCCAGAGTTATACAAGGGGAAATGTAGGACACAAATCAGTGGCATTGAAGCAAAGACAGAAAGGAAATCCACCGGAAGTAATTGCGTATGCAGATAAAGCAAATGAAAGGCTTAGACGAAGGTTTTACAAAAGGACTCTAAACAAAGGAGTTAATCGAAATGTGGCAGCAACAGCAATAGCAAGAGAATTAGCGTGTTTTATCTGGGGTATGATGACAGAACATGTAAGTTAGTAGAATATTCATCTGTTTCAGTCAAGGATGCTTCGCATCGCCATTGGCGACAAGTTCCTGACAGAATCATCTGAATATTCTTAAGGGTAATCAAGCAGAAGAAACTGACTCCGTCAGATTACATCTGCAAAACAACTAATTAACACTGGATACAGAGGTAGAGCCTTGGCGCACTCTAAGGTCCGAATTATTTGCGACTCACCTCTGTTGACATTATATTTATATATTTTGATTCACGCTAGGAGACGGCAAGATTCACGGCGGACCATTGACCTGTTGGTAACCAATCCACGTATAACAGAGTGGCCAAGGTCGGGGAATGTTAGTCTGAGGTTCTACCTCTGTATCCAGTGTTAAAATTTAATGAAAGGAAAAGTTTGTGGTGATTTTTGTGAATTTACTCTTGACAAAGGGCACTTCATAACAGGTGAGATGGCCGTTTGGCCGAAAAATTATAAAAAGTTTTTTGAAAAGAAAAATCGTCCCCTGAAAAATCAGAGGACGACCATTCAAATTAGATGTAATCTTTCAGATCTGAGCGAAGCTTCTGGAGTAGCTTGTCCCTGCGGTATACAAAGGTATTACGGGAGAGCCTCATTTCCTTGCCACAGTCACGCTCAGATTTTCCTTCCATAATAAGCTGGCAGATAAGACGACCTTCCGGGTCCAGCTCATTCAGCTTTGCATAGAGGGCACGAAGAAGTTCTGCGTCCTTCATTAATTCAGTGATAGCTGCGGATTCATCCGGCATGTCATCAAGCCAGCTCTTTTCATTTCCTTCACCGTCGCTTACGGTGTTATCGAGAGAAAGCTGGTCGCCAGCCTTAGCATACGGACAGGTCATACAGTCCATATCGCATAAATAACGTTTGCTTGCAGGGCAGACACAACGACCATGCTCCTGCTGACGCTTGCGATAGGAATTGATGTCACGATAGTAGTTCGTATAGAACACCTTATTTACATCCACCCAACTCTTAGATTCCTTAATGTAGATACGATACTGTTTACTTTGATTTTTTTTGATTGCCATAACTTTTACCTCCGTTGGCTTCATGTATGAAGCGGAGATAACCGATATGGCTGCCAGTGTTTTTCATAAGATGGTCACCTCATGCGGATAACTCCGCTTCTTTTCGGTGACCAGCCGTTCGTAAGCTGGCACTCTATTGATAATGTTCTCTTGTTCATCAACTACGAACACACCACGTGGCCACGAAGATGGTGAATTGATGGTCAAGTCAGACCGATTAACGTCTTGTCCGAGACGAGTTTTTAATAACTGCTTTAAATATGCCAGATTTCAAAATAAAAACCTCAGACATGCCTATGTCCGTTTCTTAGGGGATAAAGAGTGGATTTATGGAACAGATAGGGATTAAAAGTTAGATTTGCAAAAGAAAAGACCGGACACATACATGTCCGGCTATCAAAAAAATAAATATGAACAAGTGGTAAACTTTTTGAGAAAACTAGTAACAAATATAAGTAAATAACAAGAAACTATTTGTTTTTGCTGTCGAAAACGACTATAATATTATTGGGTAATTGTATCTATACGTAACTTCGAGAGGTGGAACATGGAAGATAAGTTGAATGATAAATGGATAAACATTGAAGAAGCTGCTGAATACCTAGGTGTCAAGCCAGTGACGCTCCGAGGATGGATACGTAATGATAAAGGAATACCGGCACATAAAATCGGAAAACAATGGAAATTTAAATGTTCTGAACTTGATGTGTGGGTTAAAAGTGGAAAAAGTGCTATCGAGTAATCGATACAGCAAAAAATGACAAGGAGATTCTGGCAATGGCAGTAAAGAAAACAGAGTTATATAGCTCCCTTTGGGCGAGCTGCGATGCGTTACGCGGAGGCATGGATGCATCACAATATAAGGATTACATACTTACACTTTTATTTATGAAGTATGTAACTGATAAATATAAAGGGCAGAAATACGGAGATTTGACTGTTTTTGATAAGGCAAATGATCCGAATCCTGATCCTGAGAAAAGAACAGGGTGTTCTTTTGATGATTTTATAGCACTTAAAAATAAGAAGAACATTGGCGAAGGTATAGATAAGATTATAGCTCGTCTAGCTGAAGTAAACGAAGGATTGAAGGGCGTTATTGATATTGCTCATTTTAATGATGAAGCAAAAATTGGTAAGGATAAAGAAATGGTTGATAAGCTTACTAAGCTTATTGCGATTTTTCAGCGTCCTGAACTTGATTTTTCAAAAAATAAAGCAGAAGGCGACGATATTATTGGTGACGCTTACGAATATTTGATGCGTAACTTTGCGTCTGAAAGTGGAAAGAGTAAGGGACAATTCTACACTCCAGCAGAGGTGTCTCGAATTCTTGCAAAAATTATTGGTATCGATAAGTGTACCGACCATGATGCAACCGTATGTGACCCGGCTTGTGGAAGTGGTTCTTTGTTAATCAGAGCATTAGCAGAAGCTCCTTTTGAAATTTCAGGTTATGGTCAGGAAAAAGATGGTTCTACAGCCGGTTTGGCAAAGATGAATGCGGTTCTTCATAACAAAGCTACAATTAGAATTATGGCAGGAAACACATTCTCAGATCCTCAGTTTATAAAAGCTGATAACCCTTCAGAACTTGAACGATTTGATTACATCGTGGCAAATCCTCCATTTTCTCTTAAAAACTGGTCTGATGGGTTAAAAGAGTTTGGTAGATTCTCTGGTTATGGGGATAGACCACCTGAAAAGAATGGTGATTACGCCTGGTTAATGCACATTTTGAAGACCCTGAAGTCTACTGGTAAAGCAGCAGTAATTCTTCCACATGGAGTATTGTTTAGAGGAAATGCTGAAGCAACTATCAGGCGGACAATTGTTGATAAAGGTTGGATTAAAGGAATTATCAGCTTGCCTCCGAACTTATTTTACGGAACAGGTATTCCGGCTTGCATTCTCGTAATTGATAAAGAAGGTGCGGAAAACCGAGCTGGTATCTTTATGATTGATGCAGGCAAGGGCTATGTAAAGGATGGAAGTAAGAACAGACTCCGTGAACAGGATATTTATCGTATTGTAACTACTTTTAATGAGCAGATTACAACAGATCCTAAATACGCTTGTTTTGTACCAAACAAAGAGATTAAGGAAAAGAATGGATACAATCTGAATATTTCTCGCTATATCGATTCTTCTGACCCAGAAGATATTCAAAGCATATATGCGCATATTCATGGTGGTATACCGGCAGCGGATATTGATGCATTGGAACGTTTCTGGACTGCATTCCCAACTCTTAAGAATGAACTTCTTGGAGTGTTTAGCGAAGGTTATTATAAACTGAATGTAAAAGAAGATGTGATTCGACAGATAACATATTCTAACGCAGAATTTGCGGCTTATGGAGAAATGATTGATGAAGCATTCTCAAATTGGAAGTCTTACGCAGATTCAAAACTTAGGGATCTGACGACTGGTGTGTCTGCAAAAGAACTGATTGTTGAATTAGCGCAAGCTATATTGAAAGAGTTTGAGGATCTTTCGCTTATTAATAAATATGATGTATATCAGGTACTTCTTGTTTACTGGAATGAAGTACTTAGCGATGATGTTTCTATGATCATCTCCGACGAAGTTGGTTATGGTGTTGCAAGAGAAACAGAAAACATCATGAAAGAAACAAAGAAAAAAGATGAAGATGGAAATCCGGAACTGAAAGTTGCAGGATGGGAAGGAAAACTTATACCCAAAGAGCTTATTATTTCCGAACTACTCCCTGAAGAGAAAAAAGCAATGGACGACCTTGTAGAATTTGTCGCAGAAACAGACTCTCGCCTTACCTCTTTAATTGAAGAATCTGCAGAGGATTCCGTTTTGTCTGATGTGGCTGAAGGTGGAAAAGTAAAGAGCAAAGATATCCAAGAAAAGATGGATGAAATCATGAGCCATATTCATACTCCACTGATTGATGGACTTGTTAAATTGCAGGGCATGCTTCCTATGAAGAAGAAGGAGTATGTGGATTACATTAGTAACAATATTATTCTAGAAGTGGCTTATACAGAAAAAGGTACTGTGACAAAGACATCCGTTGCATATGCACTGGCAATGGCACGGGCAGAAGCACAAGTGCCGGAAGCATATGCAGACGATTATGCAGAACTTAAAGCCGCTTATGATCTTGCTAAGAAATCAGAGGATTCAACAAAACTTATCAAGGAGATGGATAAAGAACTTGATGAGAAGGCTCGTGAGCGATATGCAACTTTAACAGATGATGAAATCATGGATTTACTGGTAAACAAAAAGTGGTATTACGCCATCGGTACAGGTATTAATGAGTTGTATGCAGCTATTTCTCATCAGCTCGCAGATCGAATTATTGAACTGTCTAAACGTTATGAAAATACGCTTCCTGACCTTATGAAGCAGACTGCTGATTATGAGGCAAAAGTAAAGAGCCATCTGGAAAGGATGGGCCTCAAATGGTAAGAGAATTAAAACACACAGAGATTGGCGATATTCCAGTAGACTGGGAACTTCAAACATTTGACGAAACATTTAGAGTGTTATCTAATAATACTCTGTCACGCGAAAATTTAAATAATCGCGGTGGAGCTGTAAGAAATATTCACTATGGCGATATTTTGACAAAATTTCCAGAAGTATTGAATTGTAAAGAAGAAATTCCATACGTAAATGATTTATCACTGTTATCTTCATCGACTCAATTACTTCAGGATGGTGACATTGTTATTGCAGATACGGCGGAGGACGAAACTGTTGGAAAAGTTACAGAGGTACAGAATCTCGGTGATAGCAAGCTTGTTGCAGGACTTCATACTATTCCGTGTAGAGTGAAAAAAGGTGATTTTGCTCCGGGGTGGTTAGGATATTACATGAATTCCAATTTATTTCACAATCAAATATTGCCATATATAACAGGTATAAAAGTGTCATCAATATCAAAAGGCGCTATTTCAGAGACATTGATATTGGTACCGCCATTTGATGAACAGGAGAAAATAGTACAATCATTAAATGAAGTGCAGTTATTAATGACAGCAGAAACAAAAGTTGTAAATAAGATGAAGTTTGTTAAAAATGGATGTTTATCAAAAATGTTTCCACAAAAGGATGCCACAGTTCCAGAAATGCGTTTGCCAGGATTTACTGACGCTTGGGAACAGCGTAAGCTCGGAGAGGTTTGTGAGATTAAAGACAGTGCAAGAATTCCCAATTCTGAATGGTCAGAATCAGGAGTTCCATATATTAGAGCCAGTGATGTTACAAACGAGAATACAGATGGTGTGCTATTTATCTCCCAAGAACGATATGAGTTTTATAAAAATCGAACAGGTGCACCAACCAAGGATGATGTTCTTTTTAACGGTGGAGGTGAGATTGGAAAAAGTCTTTTAATTACTGATAAAAAGCCAATTTATGTACAAGGCGGAGCTGTTTTATATGCACGAACATCTAAATCAAGGGAGTTAGTAGGACAATATTTGAAAACATATTTTGAAACAACTAATGCCAAGTCTTATGTTGATACTGCTTCGGCTGGCGGAACTATGAGGCATTTTACCTTGAAGCCGTCACAGATGATGCGGATTTTAATGCCATCAGTAGAAGAACAAGAAAAAATAGGAGAGTATTTTGCCAACCTCGACCACCTCATCACTCTTCATCAGCGTAAGTGTGATAAATATTCGAGCATTAAAAAAGGTATGATGAGCGACTTGCTTACAGGAAAAATACGATTAGTTTAAGGAGGAATGTACGCATGAGTATTGGCGACACTGAAAGAGCTACCCAAGATCGTGTAGTTAGCTTCTTTAAGGATAGAGATATCCTTGATTATGAATATTTAGGCAATTTAAAAGACGCCGCAAATAAGAACATCCGTGAAGACCGTCTTCGTGCGTACTTACGCCTTAGCGGATACAGCCAGAAGTTAATTGACGGTGCTGTTTCTGAACTAGTAAAAGCAGCAGATGATATGACACATGGTTTGTATGATGCAAATCATAAAGTCTATTCCCTTTTGAAATACGGTGCAAAGGTAAAGGAAACAGCCGACGGAGCACCGAAGACAGTTTACTTTATGGATATTGAAGCACCCACTAATAACGATTTTGCGATTGCGGAGGAAGTTACAGTAGTTGACCGTCAGGAAAAGAGACCAGACATCGTAATTTATGTGAATGGTATTGCGATGGCTGTCATTGAATTGAAGAAAAGTAGTGTCTCTGTTTCTAATGGTATTCGTCAAAATCTGACAAACCAGAAAGATGGATTCATTGCGCCATTCTTTACGACGATGCAATTCTGTATGGCCGGTAATGAAATAGAGGGTCTTCGCTATGGAACAATACTGACCGGTGAAAAATATTATATGGAATGGAAGCCGGATGGATTTCATGAAAATGAAGATGAGCGTGATCCGGAAGATGCACGCATAATGGACTATTGCGACCATATTGATAATCTGCTCTTACAGCAACTTTACCAGATGTTTGATAAAAAACGTTTTATTGACCTTATTGAAAACTTTGTTGTGTATGACAAAGGAATCAAAAAGGTATGTCGATACAATCAGTTTTATGGCATCAAGCGTACGCAGAACAGATTGGCAAAGCAATGTGGCGGCATTATTTGGCATACTCAGGGTAGTGGTAAAACACTTACTATGGTTTGGCTTTCAAAATGGATTCTTGCGAATTGTCAAGAAGAAAATCCTCGCGTGCTTATTGTAACAGACAGGGATGAGCTGGATGAACAGATTGAAAAGACTTATATCGGCGTCGATGAAAAAATCACCAGAACCAAGAGTTGTGATGACTTGCTTCAAAAATTGAATTCTTATGATGATTCACTGTTGTGTTCATTGGTGCATAAGTTTGGTCGTCGTGGTGGCGAAGCTACAGAATCCGATTACGACAAGTATATTGATGAGTTAAAAAAAGCGCTTCCTGCCGATTTTAAGGCAAAGGGTAAAATCTTTGTATTTGTTGATGAGTGTCACAGAACTCAGTCTGGTAAATTACATGCAGCAATGCAGGCAATTATGCCGGAAGCAATCTTTATTGGTTTCACAGGTACACCGTTATTAAAGAAAGATAAGAAAACAAGTATCGAAGTTTTCGGAACATACATCCACAGCTACAAATACAATGAAGCGGTTAGAGATGGTGTTGTACTTGATTTAAGATACGAATATAGAGATATTCCACAGGATATTACAGTCCATGACAGGATTGACCAGTGGTTTGATGTAAAGACTCGTACGCTTTCAAGCAGAGCAAAGGCAAAGTTGAAAGAAAAATGGGCAAGCATGCAGAAGATTTATAGTTCACGTTCAAGACTTGAGCGTGTTGCTTGGGACATCATTCAGGATTTTGATTTGAAACCTCGTTTGATGGATGGTAATGGAAATGCAATTCTTGTAGCGGATTCTATCTATTCAGCATGCAAATATTATGAAATTTTCCAGCAGCGTGGGTTTAAAAAATGTGCAATCATTTCATCATATACACCACAGGCAGGAGACCTCAGAACAGATACCGTAAGTGCAGATGAGGAAACAGAGACTTTTGAAAAATATGAGATTTATCTTCGTATGTTAGGACTTGATCCTGACAATCTTCCGGAGAAAGTTTCTATTCAGAAGAAAGTGGAGGAATTTGAGAAAGAGGCAAAGGAAAAGTTTATCAATGAGCCTGCGAATATGAAGCTACTTATTGTAGTTGATAAGCTTCTCACAGGATTTGATGCACCTCCTTGTACATATCTTTACATTGATAAGAGTATGCAAGACCACGGTTTATTCCAAGCTATCTGTCGTGTAAATAGATTAGATGGTGATACCAAGGAATTTGGTTATATTGTGGATTACAAGCAGCTTTTTGGAAATTTGAAAAATGCTATGGATAAGTACACATCTGGAGCATTTGAGAACTATGCCCCTGAAGATGTAGATGGACTTCTTAAAGACAGAGCTGCCGAATCAATTAAACATTTCAAAGAGATTTACGAGGAATTGGAAGAACTCTGTGAAGGCGTTGAAGCACCAAGAGAAGATCTGCAGTATTTGCATTATTTCTGTGGAGTTTCCGGTATGAGCGAAGACATGGATGAAATCTATGCTCGCCTTAGAGAAAAATTATATAAGCTTGTTAGCAGTTTAGTTCGTGCATTTGCAGAAGCTAAACAATACATGGTTGACGAATGCACGGCAGCGGAAATGAATGATTATGAGAATAAAGTTCATTTTTATATTGAACTTAAACAGACTATTGGAAACAAGAGCGGCGACTTCTTAGATTTTAAGGCATATGAACCGGATATGCGCAAACTTATTGATAATTACATTATGGCTTCTGATAGTATCAAAATTGGTGAATTTGATGACCTAACACTTCTCGATTTCGTAATGGATCAAGGTGAGACGATGACCGGAGAAGATACGCCTTCTGGTCAGAAAGAAGGTGCGGCAGAAGCAATTGAAAACAATATCCGTCGTAAAATGGTAGAAAAGGTAACTGTAAATCCAAAATACTATGAAAAGATGTCAGCGATTTTGGATAAACTGATTCAAGATAGACAGAAGGGCGTTTTGTCCTATAAGGAACTTCTTGATGAATATATTAAACTCGCAAAGAATGTTGACCATCCGGAAGAAAATGAAGACTATCCTGAAAGTGTGAGACATAGTAAAGCCATGCAAGCATTATATGATAATGTTGGCGGAGATGAAGCGTTGGCTATTGAACTTCATAAAGCTGTTATGGATAGTAAGATGAGTGGTTTTCGTGGGGATTCAATCAAAGAAAGAAGAATCAAGAGAGCGTTGTTTGCAATTCTCAATGATGATACAGAGGTTGAACATCTGTACAAGATTATTGAGAAGCAGGAGGAATATTAATAGATGAGAATTGTGATTTCGGGCATACCGATTGATATTCAAAAAAAGAATATTAAGAACATGCACCTTCAGATAAAACCGCCTGATGGACATGTTGTTGTTTCGGCACCATTATCAATGGATGATAAGGCAATCGAGGTGTATGCTCGAACCAATCTCAGTTGGATAAAAAAACAAATTGAGAAGTTCCAGCAGCAACCAAGAAGTGCTAAGCGACAGTATGTTAGCGGTGAAACTATGTACATCTGGGGGAAACAGTATTACTTATCCTTTGTACCAGATGCTCAAAAGAACAGCTTTGAAATTCAAGGAGATAAAGTGATTCTCTCAATGAGAGAAGATAGTACGGTTAAGCAACGAGAAAACTATGTGCGTGAGCAGTATCGTAGCTTACTAAAAGTTGAGATAGAAAGACTTCTTCCTAAATGGGAACAAATTACTGCGCTTCACTGTGAGTCATGGCAAACAAAATATATGGTTACGCGTTGGGGAACCTGTAACACTGAAAAAAAGAAGCTGTGGTTTAATCTGCAGTTGGCCCAGAAACCTATTGAATGTTTAGAATATGTTATTTTACATGAATTGATTCATTTGAAGGAACGTACGCATAATTCTACATTCATTGCATATATGGACATGTATATGAAAAACTGGAGAGCAGTACGAAAAGAATTGAATGATTCAAGACTAGACTATTATGATGCTCAGGATGAAAGTCCTTTACAAAAATTAATCGACCAAAGAAGATATGATGAGATAAAAGACGCTGTTCTTGATTATATGACGGAAAAAGTGAAAGAGAATAAAGCTACACTATCAGATATTGAAATCCAAAATGTAATCCATATTGAGCAAGTGGATGATGGTGCGATTAGCTTTTCTGTAATCGTAAGTTGTGATATCGAACATTCCATATCTTCAACTGGTAGAGTTTCGTTTACTGAAAAATGGCTTGATGTAAAGTGTAACGTTCTTTTAGGTGTGGAATTAACAGATTTTGAAATTATAAATATTAATGAATGTGAGCAACAGGAAGATTCAGATAATGACAAGTATTCTGGTGAATTAGTACCGATTATTTCCAGAGATGCTTTTGAAAATGAAGCTACAAAATTTTTGGAGAAATATTATCCTTTGGCTTTACAGGAACCGGTACCTGTTCCTATTAGAAAGATTGCAGAGGATATGGGCCTTTTGATTATAGAAGATTCGTTACTTTCATCAGAACTTGATATTTTTGGTTTGGTTGTTTTTGAAGACGGAAATATTAAGGATAAAAACAAGAATATCGTTATCAGAAATGCCAAACGTGGAACAGTTTTGATAGACCCTCGTGTTTATTATGAGCGAACCTTAGGTACTGTGAACTTTACCATTGCGCATGAGTGCTTCCATTGGTATAGGCATCAACCGTATCATGCTTTGATGAAGATGCTTGGAGCAAATGATGAATTAGGGAAAATAATACAGTGTTCTATAGGTAGCAATGCAAAAGATTCAGAAAAGTGGAAGGCTGTAGATTGGATGGAGTGGCAAGCTAACGGTGTTGCTCCACATATCTTGATGCCAACCAATACAGCAAAAATAAAAATTTCAGAACTCATAGAAAAGTATCATATCCATTTTGAAGGTACTGATGGTTATCAAATCGAGAAAATGATTTCAGAATTAGCTGATTTCTACGGATTATCAAAACAGGCAGTTAAGATGCGCATAAGAGAAATGGGGTATGCAAAAGTTGATGGTGCATTTACATATGTTAATGGACAATATGTTACTCCATTTTCATTTGATGCCTCAGCCTTGACGGATAATCAATCATTCACAATATCATCAGCTGATTTATTTAAGGCGTATTGTTTAAATAAAGACTTTAGAAAAGCCATTGATACAGGAAAGTTTGTTTATGTTGAGGGCCATGTTTGCCTTGGTGATGAGAAGTATATCATACATTCAGATGGGCGAGTAAAACTTACACAGTATGCTTTATCTCACATGGATGAATGTTGTCTTGCTTTTGATAAGGGATATAGTTATCAGTCGAAGTATCAGGGACAAAAATACTATACCCAAATGATGTACAAGACACCGAGTCAGGTGGCAGCACAAGAATACTCATTTGAGATGAATGCTCACAACAGAACATTGTTATCTCAAATTCAGAGAGCAAGTCGAAGTGCTGATGCAATGAGATTGTATCCAGGAGCCTTCTCTGAAACATTGGTACAGCTTATGAAAGAGAAAAAGCTTTCTAATAAGAAATTAGCAGACGCCTCATTGGTGGGCGAACGTACAATACAGAGATTAAGAAATGAAGAAGAATATCCCACAACAATTCAAACGGTTTTGGGATTGTGTTACGGATTGCAGCTTTCAGTGCCTGAAGCAGAAATGTTAGTTGGGAAAACCGATTTCAATATAAAGCCAACTAATCCACAAAATAATGCTTATAGATGCGTATTAAGCTCATGTGCCGAGAATAGCATATATGAGATTAATGAGATGTTGGAATCTTGTGGATTTGAGCCACTTGGTAGTTCAAAATTGGGATAATGCATAAGGAGGTACTTTATTAAATGCAATACGATTGGATAGATTTTTACACGGAGTTTGCTACTAAGCTTCTTCCTTTCAAAACTGATAGAAAGACTCTTATTCAGAAAATGTATGCGGTGTATGACACTGTTGGAATTAGTGTTCCGAAACTTGAAAGTGGTGATGAGATTATTGATATTGATCCGTTCACCATCTTTGGCACATTCAACAAGGGAATAACAAATGCTAATAGAATTGCTATTCTTAACGGAATAGCGTCAGAGTTTGGAATTGCTGCAACTGTGCCGAGCAATTTTGATGGAATTCCGGTTCTTAATAATCTAAAGGCAACGTTTTATGGATTTAAGGATGATAGAAAAGCAAATGATATTGATAACTTGTGGAGTTTGTTTGAGGTAGCTCTTGCATTGGCTGACAATGACACAGAGGATAACCGTCAGAAATTCTCCGAGGCTTATGACAAGGTACATGATCAGCTTTGCATTCGCTGGAATATTACGATGGGCCTTTATTGGATTCGTCCTTATACATTTATCAACTTGGATTCCAGAAACCGCTGGTTTATAGCAGATGTCCAGAATATGTCTGGCGAGTTTGTTGTCGCAGCCGAGAAGAAGCTTAAGAAAGTGCCGTATGCTGCAGATTATCTTGAAATAAAGGATTTGTGTAAGAAAGCTCTGGATGCAGGTGAATATAAATACAAGAACTTTCCTGATTTATCCTATACGGCCTGGGTGATCTCTGAGCAAGTCAATCAGGAAAAGGCTGCTGAAAAAGGTAAAAAGACTTCGAAAGCAGAATTTCTTAAGTGGTTTATGCCATTGCTACAGGCGTTACGCGATTTAGGAGGATCTGCGACACCGGTAGAAGCGAGAAAGAAAATTATAGAAAACGAGCATTTGTCGGATGAGATAGTAAGCGAAACCAGAGGGAAAACGAAGGTTAACAAATTTGAAAATGAAGTTGCTTTCGCCAGAAACTATCTCGTTGGAGCGGGATACATTGATAAAAGCGTAAGAGGTGTGTGGACACTTACTGAAGCAGGCAAGTCAGTGGAATTAACAGCGGAGATGGCATCGGATATTTTCAAAAAAGGTGTCTCTGATGCAAAGAGTAAGAAAACGAATGATAGCGATGCTCTTGCAGATAGTGATGTCGATACAGTTCATTACTGGATTTATGCTCCAGGACAAAACGCTGATAAATGGGAAGAGTGTTATAAGAACGGTTATATGCTTCTGGGCTGGGGCGAGATTGGAGATCTTGGAGTATTCAGCTCTAAGGATGAAATGAAACAGCAGATGAAGAAAGAATACGGTGATAGCAGTTCCTATAAGAATTCAGCTCATGCTACTTGGCAGTTTGTACATGATATTAAGATTGGCGACGTGGTATACGTTAAAAAAGGCAATAATGGAATTCTTGGCAAAGGAATTGTTGAGTCTGATTATGAATATGATGCAGATCGCACAGATGAATATTCCAATGTTAGAAAAGTAAATTGGACGAACAAGGGCGATTGGACAATTAATCATCAGTCCCCTCAGAAGACTTTGACCGATATTACGCCATATAGTGACTTCGTACAAGAAATTAAGGCTTTGTTTGAGGAAGACGATATTACAGATGATGAGCAGGAAATTGCCTATCCGGAGTACACAGCAGAAAATTTCCTGGATGATGTGTACATGTCTGAAGATAATTATACCAGATTAGTTGGCTTGCTTAGAAATAAGAAAAATATTATCTTGCAGGGTGCACCAGGAGTAGGAAAAACATATGCTGCTAAGCGCTTGGCCTATTCTATGATGGGGGTAAAAGATGTAGAGCGTGTCATGATGGTACAGTTCCATCAGAGTTATTCCTATGAAGATTTTATTATGGGCTTTCGTCCATCTGCTACAGGATTTGAACTGAAGAAGGGGGCATTCTACAATTTCTGCAAGAAGGCCGAGGTAGATAGTGATAATGAGTATTTCTTTATCATAGATGAAATCAATCGCGGCAATCTGAGTAAGATCTTTGGCGAGCTGTTTATGCTGATTGAAAATGATAAGCGAGGAAATGCGCTACAGCTTCTGTATTCGGATGAAAAGTTTGCAGTGCCGAAGAATGTCTATATTATTGGCATGATGAATACTGCAGACAGAAGCCTGGCTATGCTGGATTATGCACTTCGTAGAAGGTTTGCTTTCTTTGATATCAAGCCGGGTTTTGAGACTCCGGGGTTCCGTGAGTACCGCATGGCATTAGATAATGAGAAGTTCAACAAACTGATCAGTTGCGTCGAGAGTTTGAATAGAGAGATTTCCGTCGATGAATCTCTGGGCGAAGGGTTCAGTATTGGTCACAGCTACTTCTGTAATTTACAGCCTGATACAATTGACGATAGTTGGCTTTATGGTGTTGTGGAATATGAGCTGATACCTTTATTGAAAGAATACTGGTTTGATGAACCTATGAAGGTGAAAGATTGGAGCGAAAATCTAAGGAGTACGATTAAGTGATACCGATTCAAAACATCTATTATATGCTGTCCTATGCATTTCAGGTATTGAATGAGCAAGGTTATAAGAATATAGCCACAGAACAATTTAATAATACTGGCGAGCTGATGGCGGCTATCTTAGAAAAAGGTATCGCGATTCAGATAAAGCGAGGACTTGGTAAAGAATATATTCCGCAGACGGAGGCACTCTCTTCTCTGCGAGGAAAGATTGATATTGCAGAGTCCATCAAGACACAGTCAATGTTACGGAAACAGCTAATCTGTACATACGATGAGTTTTCAGTTAACAGCATCATGAATCGGATCATCAAATCTACAGTTGAACTTCTCCTTCGTTCGAATATATCGAAACAGCGCAAGAAAAATCTTAGAAAGTTAATGGTGTATTTCAGCGAGGTGGATTTTATTGATTTGTATACGGTAAATTGGAATGTTCAGTACAATCGAAATAACCAGACTTATCGTATGCTAATTTCGATATGCTACCTGGTAGTAAAGGGTCTATTGCAAACACAATCGAATGGGCATACCAAGTTGATGGACTTTCTAGACGAGCAGCGAATGTGTCGATTGTATGAGAAGTTTATCCTGGAATATTATAGGAGAGAGTTTAAAAATCAGATTACCGCAAATGCATCACAGATTCCTTGGCAGCTGGACAATGAAGAAAACTCTTTGTTGCCTGTGATGCAAAGTGACATTATGCTCCAAAGTGGTGAGAAGGTTCTTATTATCGACGCAAAGTACTATGAGCACAGCACACAGGTGCAGTTTGACAAGCATACACTTCATTCAGGCAATCTTTATCAGATTTTTACTTATGTGAAAAACAAGGAATATGAACTGAGAGAGAAGGACCACACGGTTTCGGGAATGCTTTTGTATGCCAAGACTGATGAAGCGATATATCCGAATAATGTGTATCAGATGAGTGGAAACCAGATTACTGTCAGGACTCTGGATTTGAATTTATCATTTGATGAAATAGCAGGACAGCTAAATACAATAGCAAAAACGCATTTCGATTTATAAAGGAGGCCTCTTATTTGAAAAAGAAAAAAGATGAAATAACCATCCGTTCCAGCGCAGCAGAATACTTGACTTATGTTGCATCTGTCGGCGATCAGCAGGACAGTATTGAGATGCGCTATGAGGATGAGAATATATGGCTGACACAGAAGATGATGGCCACACTATATGATGTAGATGTTCGTACAATCAATGAGCATATTAAGAAGATTTATTCCGACTCAGAGCTTGAGGAAGACGCAACTATCCGGAATTTCCGGATAGTTCAAACCGAAGGTTCACGCCAGGTCACTCGTGATACGAAACATTATAATCTTCAAATGATTATTGCTGTTGGATTCAAGGTAAACAATGAGCGAGCAGTGCAATTTCGTAAGTGGGCAAATGGCATCGTAAAAGACTACACCATCAAAGGCTGGGTCATGGATGACGAGCGTCTGAAAAACGGTGGTTCCGTGCTCACAACAGAATATTTTGATCGTTTGCTTGAGCAGATTCGTGAGATCCGTTTATCTGAGCGTAGATTCTATCAGAAGATAACGGACATCTATGCTACAGCTCTTGATTACGACCGCACAGCAAAAACAACAAAGCAGTTCTTTGCAAAAGTGCAGAACAAGATGCACTATGCAGTTCACGGACATACAGCAGCGGAGTTGATTTATGAACGTGCAGATGCAGATAAGCCACACATGGGATTAACCACTTGGGCAGGAGCACCGGAAGGTAAGATAGTAAAAAGTGATGTGAGCGTTGCGAAGAATTATTTGAGCGAGCAGGAAATGCGTTCACTGGAGCGTATTGTATCTGCTTATCTGGATTTAGCAGAGGACCGTGCAGAGCGTCACATTCCGATGACAATGGAGGACTGGGCAAAGCGTCTGGATTTATTCCTGATGGCTGATGACAGAGAGGTCCTTCAGGATGCAGGAAAGATCACGGCAGAGATTGCCAAGGCTAAAGCGGAGACTGAATTTGAAAAGTATCGTGTCATCCAGGACAGATTGTTTATGTCTGACTTTGATAAATACATTTTGGAACTGGAAGAAAATGCAAAGAAATAGTTAAAATGTTTCTCTCGTTCAATGCAGGATTTTCAGTTATATGATAAGGTCGAGTGCATGGAAAAAGTGCTATCAGTCGGGGCGAAAAATAGCCGTTGACCTGTTTTTCTAGGAAGAACGGACAAGGTTGAGGCGATGGCGGTTCCTCGCAAGATTTGACTTTTATGTTAGAATCACTATAATAGTAGAAACGAATAAAAAAGTTGAACTTTTTCCGTGGACGAACGAGGTTCAAGCTGCGATATGGATAGCAGAATGTATCAAGATATTTTTGATACAGAATTAATAGATATGTTTCCACGAACAAACGGAGATATTTTGGTACATACAATATTAGCCGGGATAGGTTCCTGGTGACTGACATCAATCCGGACCTATTGAGCCATGTGGAAGTCGTGTGTTGTCTACATCGGGTGAATTCGTAGAAATCCTTAGATTTAGGCACTTTGCGAGGTATATGAGTTTCACACCCACAGGCAAACAAGGCAAGAAAAAAAGAAATGTGTTCATTAAAGTGCAACGAGCCGGGTGCAGGTATTGTACTGATGAAGTTGGACGAGCTTCATAGCTTTGAAGAACACCCATTCAAGGTGGAAAGAAATCAGGAATTATTTAAGTTAAGGGGCAGCATTGAAAAAAAGCGGGCAGAGCTGAAAATCCGTGAAGCGAAAAAAGAAGTAAAAGTCAGGATAGAAAAAATGAGGGATATAGAATATTTTTGGGGAATGGGATACATCACAGTAATCCTGTTTGCAATCGCACAGAATGATAGTGGACTCGTTTGAAATCAAAACGATCTTGTTGCGAGTGTAGCGCATCTGGATAACCACATGGTACAATTGCAAAGGCAACTAAATCTTGAGAAATTTGCAGTACATTGTGGATTGCTTCCATATGTTCTTTTAGTGGTGCGATTCCAAGCCACACAGCACCAAGCCCAAGCGAATCTGCTTCCAATAAAAGATTTTCAACAGAGGTACTCATATCTATCTGAGCATATTCTGGCATTTTGCAAGCTGTTCTGTAACAAGTGACAAAAGCGAGAGGAGCAGATGCGGTACATCCGGCATAAGGACTTGTTCTGTGAAAAATTTCGTTCATTTTCTTACCTCCAATTTGTGTGTGAAAATTGTTTTTAGTAATTTATGTGACATGCAATAACTATAAATGAAGGCAACGATTTCTGCGATCCAGACTGCATACCAGCCATGTGAAATGCCAGAGATTTTTATGAAAATCAAGAGGCAGGGAACTAATAAAATAAGTTGCCTTATAGCAGCACTGACCATATTAATGATGCCGTTTCCGAGGCCGGAAGCAAAATATCCGCACAGGATTGTAATTGCAGCCATAACAAAGGAAACGGAGATGATTCGCAGTGCCGGAATACCGAGAGTCAGCATTTCCTGGCTTGCAGAAAATAATTGCAATAATTGTCCGGGAAAACACCAGAATATGACGGTTCCGCATAAGGCAATAATTGCTCCGGTAGGAAGTAAAACTTTCCATGTCTGCTGTACTCGATGATATTTTCTATTGCCATAATTATATCCGACAATAGGAATGGCAGCCTGTCCAAGACCATTGATAGGCATCATCAGGAAATTTTGCAATTTATAGTAGACACCGAAAAAAGCAACTGCTGTTGCAGAAACAGGCAGGAGAATACTGTTTACTGCAAGTGTCATAATACTTCCGATGGCCTGCATGATAATTGTAGGAAGCCCCACTCGGTAAATATCAGCAACATCTCGCCACCTGAAATGATAGTTTTTTAGATGGACATGGATGAGAGGATTTCGGAAACGGTTAAACAATAAAGCAGCGATGGCCCCCACCATTTGTCCGATGACAGTTGCGATTGCTGCACCACGGATTCCCATTGCAGGGCAGCCAAACAGACCGAAAATCATAATGGGATCAAGAATAATATTCAAAATAGCACCTATGATCAGAGAAATCATAGATAAAACAGTATCTCCAACAGCCTGTAGCAGTCTTTGCCCATAAGTTTGCAAAAAGATTCCACAGCAATACACGAGATTGATGGAAAGATATTGTTTACAGAGAGTTTGTAATTCTGGATCTGTAGCCATTTTAAAGGCAATCGTATCGGACAGAAAAATGCCAGCGAAAGAGAAGATGATGGATGTAAAGAGCATGAGGAAAAGTCCGGTTGTGGCAGCCTGACATGCTTCTTCAGTTTTATCTTCCCCTATTTTTCTGGAAAGCAAGGAATTCAGACCTACTGCGGTTCCGACACCCACGGCAATCATTAAAAATTGAACGGAATATACTAGCGATGCAGCGGTCAGAGCTGTTTCAGACAGTCTGGCCACAAAGATACTGTCAACAATGTTATAAAGCGATTGCACAAGTAAAGAGAGCATCAATGGAATAGCCATTGTGTACACTAAAGGACGGATTGGCATTTCTGCCAGTTTGTTTTTTGAATTCATAAGACCTCCTTGTGGCATTGCAAAAAAAGAAGCGTGAAATCTGTAAGGACAAGCAAATCCTCATGATTTCACGCTTTTACAAGCCGGCTTTCGTTATAATTATTGTTTTTTCGGGTATATTATAAACGAAAGAGAAGAGAAAATGCAAGAAAAATTTATTTGATTTTGGAAAAACTGGAAATATAATTATAGTAGACGAGTAGCAGGTAAGCGTAAATCCAGTTTAGCAGCTACTCGTTTTTCGCTTTGTTAAAATAATATATTTGTTATGAAAAAGTGTGTAGCTTGTCAGCGTAAGTCCAGCTTATAAGACAAGGTGCGCACTTTTTTGTGCCAAAAAGAGAGGAGTTTAAACAAAATGTCAGAAAGCAACAAGATGAAGGAGATGCCGGTGAATAAGCTGATGATCCAAATGGGAATCCCAATGATCTTATATTACAGTCAGCAGAGAATTTGGAAGTGCCTACTATGATAAAAATATTATCAGCCAGATTGCAGAAAAGTCCGGTTTAGCACCAGAATATATTCAGGAAAGTGCAGAATTGTCTCCGAAAAAAGGCTTATTTGCATATGCACTTGCAGGGCGTGATATTACAGGAAAATCAGTAGAAGATATGGTGTATGAGACACATAGAAAGGTTATTTTAGAATTGGCTGATAAGGAACCCTGTGTGATCATTGGAAGAAATGCAGATTATATTCTGAAAGACCGGGACGATGTATTGAATATATTTATTCAGTCTGAACAGCTCTCAGCTTGGATATGACCGATGTGAAGCAATAATTATAGCGCAAATTAGAAGCCTGTTTCAAACTAGCATTTTATGCTAATTCTGGATAGACTTTCTCTTTCGTAAAATTGGTTTTAGTACTTTTTTTGTTTTTGTTTTCTGCTGAAGCAGCTTTTGCATTTACAACCTCATACACTATGGAATCAATATTTCCACACGGATTCCACCCAGCATCTGCTTTGTCATTTTACTGAAAAAACCTTCAATCATGTTTAACCAAGAACCATGTTTGGGTGTAAATACAAACTCAAAACGTTCAGAAATCGTATTCAGATATTCCTGGGTTTCTTTGGATGTATGTGCAGAGTGATTATCCAGAATAATCCGAATGATATCGCCCTTTGGATATTTGGAAAAGGAATCAGTTTTCCATCCTTGTCAAACTGCATTTCAATCTGCTTGTAGATAACAAGGACATCATGCATTTTTGCATCAAACTCAGGATACCAGAATTCAGCAGAATAGCCGTAATCCTTCGGTTTTTGGCAGGCTTTACTGATTACCCAGGTGATATCGTCATCGGTGATTTCCGCTTTTCTTCCACGGCCTTTGTTATCACGTAAAGAAGCTTCAACACCGTTCTCTTTAAATTTGTTAAGACAACGTTTTACCACACTGATTCCAATATCCAGTTTGTCAGCAATTGCTTTGTTAGATGCACCCTCAGATTTGAGCAGAAGGATCCTGGCACGTTGATAAACGCGAATTTTCAAAGTGCTCTATAGTGGTTCAGCAGTTTATTTAAGTAAGATTTATCATCATCTGTTAAAGAAAATGTGAATTAAACAGTTTGTTATTTAAAGTGGGTTATGCTAGGAACAAGCATTTGAAAGAAATTCCGAAGAGAGGTTTCTACTAAATACACAATCTTACGGAGGATTGCATTACTTGCTAATTTGTATTTTTAGCATATCTTAACTTGTGACTTGTTCCGGCAGCGGACTTGATCCGCATATCTCCCCTACGGCTGTTAAATATCAGGTGACAAGAATTGCAAAAGCAAATAATATGAGTGAAGAAAAAGTCAGAGCTATTATTGAAAAATGCACCGACAGTAGGTTTTTAGGTGTTTTTGGAGAGAAAACCGTAAATGTTCTGGAAGTCAATTTGATGTTGGACGTTATCCTGTAACTAGCGATCTCCAAAGATGAGCAGAAGATTTCGGACTTCTGCTTATCTTTACACAATCTTAATTTCAAAACAAACTTACTTATGCCCATTTAATACAAATAAAGATAGAATAAAGAAAATATAAAAAAGAAATTAAAATTATGGGGATATAGTTATGCAACAGACAAACAGATCAAGGCATCGACATATAACATCATTTCAAGTGATTAGTTTAGGGTTTTTATCCGCAATTCTCTTAGGCAGTCTGTTTTTGATGCTGCCGATTGCTACAAAAAGCGGTCAGTGTACCTCCTTTTTGGATGCTTTGTTTACCGCAACTTCTGCGGTTTGTGTGACGGGACTGGTTGTTAATGATACGGCAACCTACTGGTCTTTATTTGGCCAAGGAGTTATTTTACTGCTGATTCAAATCGGAGGTATGGGAATTATTACGATTGCTATTGCGATTGCTGTTGTTTCCGGACGCAAAATCGGGTTGATGCAGCGAAGTACCATGCAAGAGGCAATTTCGGCTCCAACGGTGGGTGGTATTGTGCGGAGAACGCAATTTATTATTCGGACTACTATTCTTATCGAAATCATTGGTGCGGTTCTTTTAGCCCCTGTTTTTTGCAGGGACTTTGGGGTTTGGAAAGGAATATGGTATTCACTGTTCCATTCTATTTCTGCTTTTTGCAATGCAGGATTTGATCTAATCGGTATAAGAACCCCTTTTTCCTCGTTGACCTCTTATTCTGTACAGCCGATTGTAAATCTTGTAATTATGATGCTGATTATTGCAGGAGGTATTGGATTCCTTACCTGGGAGGATATAAAGAATCATAAATGGCATTTAAAAAAATACCGGATGCAAAGCAAGGTGATTTTTATGGTAACAGGAATATTGATATTCTTACCGGCTCTTTACTTTTTTTATTTTGAGTTTTCAAATGTGCCTCTTACAGAAAGAGTATGGGTTTCTTTGTTTCAATCCGTTACGCCGAGAACAGCAGGATTCAATACGGCAGATTTGACTTTACTCAGTGAAGTTGGGCAAATGCTTATCATTATGCTGATGCTCATCGGTGGCTCGCCTGGTTCCACTGCGGGTGGTATGAAAACGACAACTCTTGCAGTTCTCGTTTCATCGGCATTATCTGTATTTAGAAAAAAGGAACACACCCATTTTTTCGGCAGACAAATTCCGGATGGCACTATCAGAAATGCAGCTACGATTTTTTTGATGTATATCGTTTTATTCCTTGTCGGAGGAATGGTAATTAGCAGAACAGAAGATATTCCACTTATGACCGCTTTGTTTGAGACGGCGTCGGCAATCGGGACGGTAGGGTTATCGTTGGGAATAACTCCTGGTCTGGGGCTTGTTTCCCATATAATCTTGATTTGCCTGATGTTTTTTGGCAGAGTGGGAGGATTGACCTTGATTTTTGCTACCATTTCTGGAAAAAAGTCTAACGGTTCAAAATATCCTCAGGAAAAAATTACAGTAGGTTAAGGAGAATAAAAAAATGAAATCAATATTACTTATCGGTCTGGGAAGATTCGGACGGCACATTGCTATAAAATTAGATGAATTGCATCATCATGTGATGGCGGTAGATAAAGAAGATACTCGAGTTGATGCTGTACTTCCCTTTGTAACTAACGCTCAGATTGGGGATGCGACTAATGAGGATTTTTTAAGTTCGCTTGGTGTTGGAAATTTTGATGTTTGTATTGTGGCTATCGGAGATAACTTTCAGAGTTCATTGGAAGTAACGTGCCTTTTGAAGGAACTCGGTGCAAGAATGGTGGTGTCTCGTGCCGCTCGTGATGTTCATGCAAAATTTCTTTTACGAAACGGCGCAGATGAAATTGTTTATCCAGAAAGGCAGCTTGCCGATTGGGTTGCGATCCGTTATAGTGCTGATCATATTTTCGATTACATAGAACTAGATGAAGAACATGCAATCTTTGAAATATCTATACCGGGAGAATGGATAGGAAAAACAATCGGTCAGTTGGATATACGAAAAAAATATGACATCAATATTATGGCGCTGAAAACAAATGATATTATGAATTTGAAAATAAGTTCCGATACGCAGTTGTTAAAGGGCAGTACCATGCTTGTTCTTGGGGAGACGAAACATATTCAAAAATGTTTTCATATTTAATTTTTGAAAGAAGTTGGTGATATGAAAGACTTTGTTTTACTTATAGTGGTATTGGTAGCATTTATTTATGGTTATTTTCTTATGGAAAAGCTGGATAAATTTTTCAAGGAAAATCAATCCCAAAAACTTATTTCAGATTCTAAGCTCAGGATTGGATTTGAAACACCTGCAATCATAGATTCTATTGCAGATCTATTAGAACAATTTTCAAGCGAATACCCAAACTATGAGTTGAACCTGTTCTACGGTTCTGTAAGTGAAATAATAAATGGGCTGGAAAATAATAAACTTGATTTTGGCTTTATCATAGAAAATTCCAACGATATTTTGAAAGATGAGTATTGTTCCTTATCCTTTCAAATAAAGCAAAGTGTCATTACTCCAGGATCTATAGACAATGCGGTACATCCTATCAATACGATTGAGAAACCAGCGAGAGTGATATGGCAAAATGACATTAATTGTATGAAGGGTCTATTTGTCGAAAAATTGCGTGATTTTTCGGAGCGTTTTCTGCTTTCGGCTACACGCCCGAATGGAAAAAAAGAAGAAAAGGTGGTATAATCTTTATGCGATTTTAATGTCAGTGCTAAAATGCTTTTCTGAAATTTACGTATTATTGTTTTTGTACAAGGAGATGACCGTATGAGTGAAAGCAGACACAATCCGGATCAGTTATTAAAGGAAATCCAAGCTGAAAAACGTAATAAAGGACATTTGAAAATCTTTTTCGGATATGCAGCTGGTGTGGGTAAATAAAGGAAATCCAAGCTGAAAAACGTAATAAAGGACATTTGAAAATCTTTTTCGGATATGCAGCTGGTGTGGGTAAAACCTACGCCATGTTAGAAGCAGCTCATATGGAAAAACAGCAGGGAATTGACGTGGTAGCCGGTTATGTAGAACCCCACGCACGTCCCAAAACAGCAGCTCTTTTGAATGGCTTAGAAGTTCTTCCTACAAGAGAAGTTTTTTATAATGGTATGATGCTGGACGAATTCGACATTGGCATGGCGTTGAAAAGAAAACCACAGCTTATCCTTGTAGATGAACTTGCGCATACGAATGCCGAAGGATGCCGTCATGCAAAACGGTATCAGGACATTAAGGAACTTTTGAATGCAGGGATTGATGTCTATACGACTGTCAATGTTCAGCATATTGAAAGCCTTTGTGATACAGTTGCATCCATTACGGAAATTGTTGTACGGGAACGCATCCCGGATTCTATTTTTGATAATGCAGATCAGGTTGAATTAATAGATATTGAACCACAGGATTTGATCAACCGTTTGAATACAGGAAATGTATACAGACAGACACAGGAAAAGCAGGCAGTAGAAAATTTTTTTACAATAGAAAATTTGACAGCTCTCCGGGAGATTTCATTGCGGCGATGTGCGGACCGGGTGAATATCCTCACAGAAAATACCCGCATAAAAAATCATGGAGATTATCACACAGGCGAACATATTCTTGTATGTCTATCTTCCTCTCCATCCAATGCGAAAATTATCCGTACCGCCGCAAAAATGGCTTCTGCTTTTAAAGGGGAGTTTACGGCTCTATTTGTAGAAACCCAAGATTTTTCGGTGATGAGCGAGGAAAATGTAAAACGCCTGCGTTCAAATATTTGTCTTGCTGAGCAGCTTGGGGCAAAAATAGAAACAGTTTACGGAGAAGATGTTCCGTTTCAGATTGCGGAATTTACTCGTTTGTCCGGTGTGTCAAAGATTGTGATCGGACGTAGTTCTGCTACAAAACGGCATTTGCTCAGCAAACCGACCCTGACAGAAAAATTGATTGATTATGCCCCTAACCTGGATGTGCATATTATTCCGGATACGGTTTCTAATGCGGCAGTGTATCAGTTAAGAGGGGGCAGGAAAAAGAATCATATCGTATTCTCTGTCACGGATACATTAAAATCTACTGCGATTCTGATTTTATCCAGTTTAGTCGGAATGATTTTCCAGAAATTTGGATTTGACAAAGCAAATATCATTACTGTTTTTGTTTTAGGTGTTCTTGTCACCGCTGTCATCACGAAACATCAGATATACAGCCTAATTTCCTCGATTGTAAGTGTTTTGGTCTTTAATTTCTTGTTTACGGAACCTCAATTTACCTTGCAGGCGTATGATCAGGGTTATCCTGTTACCTTTATTATCATGTTGTTGGCGGCATTTTTAACCGGTTCTCTTGCTATACGGATTAAAAACCAAGCAAAACAGGCGGCACAATCTGCATACCGTACCAAAGTGTTATTTGATACAAACCAGCTATTGCAACAGGCAAAAGATAAAAATGAAATTGTATCTGCAACTTCAAATCAGCTCATTAAACTCTTGAGAAAAGACATCGTTTTTTATTTAGCTGATGGAGAAGTGTTGGATACGCCGCATATTTTTTCTGTAACTGAAGAAAATTTGGAATCGTGTATTTCCGAAAATGAAAAGGCCGTTGCCGGCTGGGTATTGAAAAACAATAAACGTGCCGGAGCTACAACAGGAACGCTTTCCAATGCAAAATGCCTGTACCTTGCTGTTCGCAGCAGCAGTATGGTATATGGAGTTATTGGAATCGTGATGGGGGAAATACCTCTTGATCCATTTGAAAACAGTATTCTACTATCCATTCTTGGAGAATGTGCCCTGGCTTTGGAAAATGAGAAAAATGCCCGTGAGAAACAGGAGGCGGCCATTCTTGCAAAAAATGAACAGTTGCGAGCGAACCTGCTGCGTGCTATTTCACATGATTTGAGGACACCGCTGACATCCATTTCCGGTAATGCCAGCAATCTTTTGTCCAACGGTGATTTCTTTGATAATGATACAAAAAAGCAGCTGTACATGGATATTTATGATGATTCCATGTGGCTGATTAACCTTGTAGAAAACTTGCTGGCTGTAACCCGGATTGAAGAAGGACGGTTGAATCTCCGTATAACGGAAGATTTGATGGATGACGTGATCACAGAAGCGTTACATCATATTAACCGAAAGAGTGAAGAACATCATATTTCCGTTGAAAGCAAAGAAGAATTTCTTCTTGCAAAAATGGATGCAAAGCTTATTGTTCAGGTAATCATCAATATTGTTGATAATGCTATCAAATATACACCTAAAAACTCTCATATTGTTATTCGGACAGAAAAGCGGGGAAAACAAGCAATCGTATCTATATCGGATGACGGAAACGGAATTGCTGACGAAATAAAGCCACGGATATTCGACATGTTCTATAGCGGTGCAAATCAAATTGCAGACAGCCGCCGAAGTTTAGGACTCGGATTATCTTTGTGCAAGTCCATTATTAACGCCCACGGCGGAGAACTTACTGTTTCAGATAATCTGCCGCATGGAACAGTATTTACATTTACATTACCGGCAGGGGAGGTCAAAGTATATGAATAAGTCACTAATATTAGTTGTAGAAGATGACACATCTGTCAGAAATTTAATTACAACAACTTTAAAAACGCACGAATACCGATATCTGACGGCACCCGATGGTCAATCGGCAATTTTAGAAACATCTTCACACAATCCTGACATCGTTTTACTTGATTTAGGACTTCCTGATATAGACGGTGTTGAGATTATTAAAAAAATCCGTACTTGGTCAAATATGCCAATTATCGTAATCAGTGCTCGCAGTGAAGATACCGATAAAATTGATGCGTTGGATGCTGGCGCAGATGATTATTTAACAAAGCCATTTTCTGTTGAGGAACTGCTTGCCAGACTACGAGTCACGCAAAGAAGGTTATCGATGATGCAAAAAGTATCTCCTGCCGAAGCGGTTGTTTTTGTAAACGGAAAACTTCGTGTAGATTATGCTGCAGGTTGTGCTTATTTGAATGAAGAAGAGTTGCATTTAACACCTATTGAATATAAGTTGCTTTGCCTGTTGACAAGAAATATAGGAAAAGTTCTGACCCATACTTTCCTTACGCAAAGCATTTGGGGAAGTAGTTGGAATAATGATATTGCTTCCCTTCGTGTGTTTATGGCAACACTTCGTAAAAAAATCGAGAAAGAACCAAACTCTCCACAATATATCCAAACACACATTGGCGTGGGGTATCGGATGCTGAAAGTTGATTGAACTTCACAACACCATAGTTAAAGTTGGAATATAAGCTGTAGATCTGTATAAGAGACCCGTACGCACGGTTCAATGGGAGGGATGAGAAAATATATTCTTCCTCTTCCTGTTAAATAACTAGACACATTTAATAGAATAACACGTAAAAAAGCACTGAAATCGTTTGCTGATCACGATTTATAGTGCTTTTTCTTTGACTACAAAGGAAAATACAACGAATTTAAGTTTCGCGCAGTTTTACATTTGCAGATCGCCATTTCCTTTTAGGTTCATGTTTCCCACAATCGTCGCAGGTCTGTGGCCAGTTATCAGAATCATGGTAACGGACAGCGGTATCCTCGTTTGAATTACATTTCTCTCCTGGATAGGTTTCTAACTGAAAGAGGTTGATCGCTGTCGGGTTAAATTCATCAATCCAGAACAGGATCTCCATAAGTTCAGAAGCATCCATAGTAGTCGGCTCATGCAGTGTCATAGGATTTACATTCAGAATCTTAGCCATTTCAGTTACCAAATCTTTACGGGGAACCCGGTAGTTGGTTTCGTACTGGGCAAAAGTAACAGCTAACAAAGAACTACCAAAAGAACAAAAAGTGTTAACCCACTGTAAGGAGGTGGTGCTGAAGATCTAAAAGAAAGGGGGAAGTGTATCATGAGAAAAGAACTGGAATATGCGAAGAAAATGACGTTGATTGCAAAGCTGTACCGTATGAATCTGCTGTTTGAAAAAGAATTTGAAAAAATCAGACGTAAGCTGATGGACAGTTATCTGGTAGCCGGTGAGCGAAGTGACGATCTGGTGAAAGCAATCGCTTGATTATGATATAGAAAGACGAGGTAAAAAATAATGGAAGATAAAGTAATTCAACAGTCGTTCACATTTAAAAATTCAGATAGAATGACAGCACAGGCAAAGAAAACAGCCACAAATATTCAGAAAAGAAAGTGGCAGGTAAAAGAAATGAAGGAAGATTATGAGCATGAGAGAAGTACAGGTCTTACAGGCAACAAAAACGGCACTAAACAGCCGTGGAAGAAATAATAATTATGCAGTCCAGATTGACCGCATAAGGGTGGCTGCTTATTGCAGGGTATCTACCGATGGGGATGAGCAGTTAGGAAGTTTTGAATCCCAGAAACTTTATTATGAAGAAAAAATCCGGAAGAATAAAGAATGGGCGATGGCAGGAATATTTGCAGATGAAGCAATTACCGGAACCAAGATAGACAAGCGTGAAGGATTTCAGGAAATGATCCGGAAGTGTCTGAACGGCGAGATTGATATGATCCTTACCAAATCAATTTCTAGATTTTCCAGAAATACACCGGATACTATCAAATATGTGCGTATGTTTCGGGATAAGAATATTGCTATTATGTTTGAAAAAGAAAATATCAATACGCTGGATATGAATGGAGAAATGCTTCTGACAATTTTAAGTTCACTGGCACAGGAAGAAGTGGAATCCCTTTCCAGAAATGTGAAAATGGGATTACAGATGAAAATGAAACGGGGAGAACTGGTTGGATTTAACGGATGTTTTGGTTATGATTATCATCAGGACACAAAGACAATCACTGTAAATGAAACAGAAGCAGAAACAGTCAGACTCATATATGATATGTATTTGCAAGGAAATGGCAGTGGAGTGGCATGACCATGGAGTTATGGGAATGATTAAAAATGAGAAGTATAAGGGTGACGTGCTTCTTGGAAAGACTTTTACAGTTGACCCGATTTCAAAGAGAAGACTTGCCAATATGGGAGAGGAAAATCAATATTATATCCGGGATCACCATGAAGCAATCGTATCAAGAGAAATCTGGGATAAAGCAGAAGAGATTCGATTGAAGCGTGCCAAACCCAAGCTGATGCAGACAACCGGAAACAGAGAACGTTATACAAGACAGTTTTTGGCTGATAGTTTTGACGATGTTCTTCAATCGGTGCTGAATACGATTGAAGATATTCTGAAGGCTGATACCGAATTGAAAAGAGTAAAACAGTTGGAGAAAGCCATTTCCACTATTGAATCAAAAAAGCAGGTTAACAGATCTGCTGATTGATGGTAAAATAGAACAGAAAGATTATGATGAAAAGAAACTGAGTTTTCAGCGGAAACTTCATCAGATTACGGAAGAAAAGGCTTATCTGGAAGAGAATATCGGACAGCAGAAGAATATAAGCAAGTGCATGTCACAGCTTCGGCAGACACTGGAAAATGAAAATGCCCTGGATGAATTGTACTTAAATGCAATCAGACATTAAAGGTAGAGAATGCAAAAGCAGACTACAGAGCAAATCAGAAAGGAAAAAAGGTGTCATAAATGGAGCAGAATAAGGCAAAGCAATTGAATGAAAATGCAACTGAAAAAATGTGTTCATCAGACGGTAACATGGTTGGGGAAATGTGTTCCCCAGCCGATACCGATACATGTGGAGACGGTAGTTCTTTTGTCCCAACAAAAACCGGATGACACGATAGAGATCGACTTAGACTTAGATGAGCTGGATGCAACTAGTGCAGAGACGAAAGCGACCTATCAGGAAATCAAGGATTATGTGCTGAAAGAATTTGGCTTGAAGGTTTCAAATTTATATATTTCTCAGGTAAAACGCAAATGTGGAATTGAAGTGGGAGAAAACTATAATCTTCCAAAATCAGAAAATGCAAGAGTTCCGCAATGCCCGAAAGAGAAAGAAGATGCTATCAAGGCTGCCCTGAAATATTTTGCGATGATCTAAGGACATCGCTGATTTCAAGGAGGAATAACACATGAAAAGCACATTTGAAAAAAATGGGTGGAACCTACACACTTGGCGCAGACGGAATTTACTATCCGAATCTTGTCAGTACAGATGAAGAACCGCATTATGGAAAATATGGAATGATGCGGAAAACATATCTGAAAGAGTATCGTCCGGCAATGTATT
>ERZ791897.70-NODE-70-length-103378-cov-5.594766_pt1 | contig 103378 bp, 104 predicted proteins | sample MGYA00510152_ERZ791897 | MGnify/ENA primary metagenome ERZ791897 (study PRJEB30046, sample SAMN00792050) | human gut metagenome | study: EMG produced TPA metagenomics assembly of the A metagenome-wide association study of gut microbiota in type 2...
GAGCACCTGGTTTGGGACCAGGGGGTCGCAGGTTCGAATCCTGTCTTCCCGATTTCTTATGTAAGATACCTTTTTACAAGGTATCTTTTTTGTTTACCAAAATGACGTTTGACTCTTTTTTTAAGTTAAACTAAGTATTATAATTGTTATATGACGATAACGGGAAATAGCTCAGCTTGGTAGAGCACCACGTTCGGGACGTGGGGGTCGCAAGTTCGAATCTTGTTTTCCCGATTATTAAAAGTAGATACTTGTGATGGAGCTATCTTTAACGGTTAAATGTTATTGATGGCTTTTTAGTTTTAAAGGTTACTTTGATAATCTTTGCAATTATACTAACTTCTGTATATAATAATAGTCAAAATTAGTCAAACTTTAAAGTAGATGAAGGATGTGATTGTATGCAGAACCGTAATATTTCTGATATTATTGAGCAATATCTAAAAGAAATTTTGGCAAATGATCAGCAAATTGAGATTAAACGTTCAGAGATTGCACATCGTTTTGATGTAGTTCCTTCACAAATAAACTATGTAATAAAAACAAGATTTAATATGAAAAATGGATATTTGGTAGAAAGTAAACGTGGAGGAGGAGGCTATATTCGCATTGTCAAGGTCGATTTACTTAATGATGAAGATGCTTTTAGTGAATTGTTGACCTTGATAGGAGATAGCATTGATGCAACTACAGCATTACAGGTTATTCAAAGTTTATATCAAGACGGGGTAATAACTCGGCGAGAGGCTAATTTAGTATTAGCAGCAATTGATAATGAAACGCTAGCCTTTAACGATAAAGAATTAGCAAATCAATTACGTGCTCGTATTTTAAGTAGTATTTTACAACGTTTAAGATGCACACAGTAAAAGGAGATTTCGATGGAAAAAATATATACTGAAAGTGCCAAGAAAGTTTTAGAAATTGCATCACAAAAGGCAATTGAATATGGACACCAAGCTATTGGAACAGAGCATATATTATTGGCATTAACATTTGAAAATAAGGGTTTGGCTCACAATATTTTAAAAAAATTTGTTATTAAGTCGACGGATGTTGCACAAGAAATTGATCGGATTATCGGTCAAGGTTCTTTGAAGTCAGAAATCACTGATTACTTGCCTTATTCTCCTCGTACTAAACGAATTTTAGAACGTGCAAGTACACAAGCGTTAGCATTTGGTAATAAATTGATTGGAACAGAGCATATATTAATTGCAATTTTGGAAAATCAAGATACATTAGCTGCGAGAATTTTGCTGAATTTAAATGTTGATCCTAAAAATGTTAAACGCTCACTTTATCGTAACTTAGAACGCACTAGATTGCTTAATACAAAGCAAAGACAGCAAATACAAGAGCTACGCAAACAAAAATTAAATGCACTTCCAAAGTCACAAACTCCATTATTGGATGAATTGGCAAGTAATTTAAATGAAATGGCACGTGCAGATTTAATTGATCCAGTGATTGGACGTGATAAAGAAATCAAACGCGTGATTCAAATTTTAAGTCGTCGCACCAAAAATAATCCAGTTCTTTTAGGTGAACCTGGTGTTGGTAAAACGGCAATCGCAGAAGGGTTGGCACAACATATTGTGCGTGGCGAAGTTCCTGAAAATTTAGAACAAAAGCGTGTTATGGTTTTGGATATGGGGACGCTTGTAGCTGGCACTAAGTATCGTGGTGAATTTGAGGATAGATTGAAAAAGATTATTGCTGAGGTAATCAAAGATAGCAATGTTATTTTATTCATTGATGAATTACACACGTTAATTGGTGCTGGTGGAGCAGACGGTGCTATCGATGCTTCTAATATTTTAAAACCAGCACTTGCAAGAGGTAAAGTACAAGTAATTGGAGCAACTACCTTAAATGAATATCAAAAGTATGTTGAAAAAGATCCAGCATTAGAACGTCGCTTTGCTAGCATAATGGTGGAAGAACCGAGTGAACAGCAATGTTTAGAAATTTTACAAGGTATTCGTTTTAAATACGAAAAACATCATAATGTAATAATTGAAGATGAGGCATTAAAAGCAGCTGTTCAGTTGGGAAATCGTTATATTACAAATCGCTTTTTACCCGATAAGGCTATTGATTTAATCGATGAAGCTAGTGCGCGAGTACGCATTCAAAAAATGCCTAAAAATCAGGAATTAGTACAAATTAAGCAAAAATTATATAGCGTACAGCAAGAGAAAAAAGCAGCTTTTGCAAATGAAGATTTTACGTTAGCAGCTAAGTTACGTAAACAAGAAAAAGATTTGCAAGAAGAAAAAGAACTCTTACAAGTTAAGCAACTTAAAAAGAACAAAAAAACCAAGCAAGCGAAAGTCACATTAAAAGATGTTGCCGAAGTTGTCGGAAATTGGACTGGGATTCCAGTTAGCCAATTATCTAAAAGTGAAGCCCAAAGACTATTAAATTTAGAAAAGGTTTTACATCAACATGTGATTGGCCAAGACGAGGCTATCAAGGCCGTAGCAAAGGCTTTACGGCGTGCACGCAGTGGGTTGAGTGATCCTAACCGCCCAATAGGCTCGTTCATGTTTTTAGGGCCTACAGGTGTAGGTAAGACGGAACTGGCTAAAACGCTGGCAAATGAAATCTTTGGTTCACCTGAAGCGATGATTCGAATTGATATGAGTGAATATATGGAAAAATATAATACGAGTCGTTTGATTGGTGCTCCTCCAGGTTATATTGGTTATGACGAAGGCGGGCAGCTTTCAGAAAAGGTTCGCAATCATCCTTACTCGGTGGTTTTACTTGATGAAATCGAAAAAGCGCATCCTGATGTCTTTAATTTATTATTGCAAGTTTTAGATGATGGATATTTGACTGATTCTAAAGGACGCAAGATTAATTTTAAAAATACGATTATCATCATGACATCTAATTTAGGTGCGACAGCTTTACGTGATGAAAAAACGGTTGGCTTTGGTAAAGGCGATTTATTGGCAGATCAAGCAGCAATGGAAGCTAAAATCAAAGAGGTTTTGAAAAAGACGTTTAGACCAGAATTTTTGAATCGTATCGATGAAACTGTGATTTTCCATACTTTAGACGAAAAGCAATTACAACAAATTGTTAAGTTACTAAGCCAACAATTGGTTGCTAGATTAGCCAAGTTAGATATTAAATTAAAGATAACCAATGCAGCACTTGTGGCAATTGCTAAAGCTGGCTATGATCCAGAATATGGTGCAAGACCGTTACGCCGGGCCTTACAAGAACAGGTTGAAGATAAGTTGAGTGAAGCTTTGTTAGCTGGCGAGATTACCGGGGGGCAAACGGTGACACTTGGAGCTAAACAAGGTAAGATCATTTTAAATAGTAAATAACTTTTGAAAGTCAGTGTATGAAAATACGCTGGCTTTTTTTGTAAGTGTAAGGTTGACATTTTTGCTTAATCTTGGTAAAATACTTTCAGTATAAAACTGTGAATTTATAAATCTGTGTGATATATTGTCCATACAGACTGGTAAAGAAGCAAAAATAGTGAATGTTGGTGACTCAACTGAATCTGTTTTTGGTTTTTTTTTGCCAAAAATTCACTGAAAAGTACTAGAAAATTGTTTTGTAACAAAAATGTAATATTTGTTTTTTCAGTAACTTTCAGACTTCACAGAAAAATTTTTGAGAGGTGAACAACTTGGCAGGACACATAGTAAAATACGGTAAGCACCGTGAACGTAGAAGTTATTCTCGTATCAAAGAAGTTCTTGATCTGCCCAACTTGATTGAAATTCAAACAGACTCTTATAATTGGTTTTTAGATGAAGGTTTAAGAGAAATGTTTGAAGATATCATGCCAATTGAAGACTTTGCAGGCAACTTATCTTTGGAATTTGTTGATTATAAATTACTTGAAGCTAAGTATTCGGTAGATGAAGCACGTGAACATGATGCTAACTATTCAGCACCATTACACGTAACATTACGTTTAATCAATCATGAAACTGGGGAAATCAAGTCGCAAGATGTTTTCTTTGGTGATTTCCCATTAATGACACGTCAAGGTACTTTTATTATCAATGGTGCTGAACGTGTTATTGTTTCTCAGCTTGTTCGTTCACCAGGGGTTTATTTTAACTCTGAATTAGATAAGAACGGACGTGAAAACTACGGTACAACTGTGATTCCAAACCGTGGTGCATGGTTGGAATATGAAACAGATGCTAAAAATATTGCCTATGTACGTATTGATCGGACACGTAAGTTACCATTGACCGAATTGATTCGTGCCTTGGGCTATGGTAGCGATAGTGAAATCATCGAAATATTAGGTGAAACTGACTGCTTGATGAATACTTTAGAAAAAGATATCTATAAAAACACAGATGACACACGTGTTGAAGAAGCATTAAAAGATATCTATGAACGTCTACGTCCAGGTGAACCAAAGACTGCTGAATCTTCAAGAAGTTTGTTAACAGCACGCTTCTTTGATCCAAAACGTTATGATTTAGCACCAGTTGGCCGCTACAAGATTAACAAGAAACTTGATTTGAAGACACGTTTATTGAATACGCGTGTTGCTGAAACTTTAGCTGATCCAGATACAGGTGAAATTTTAGTTCAAAAAGATGAAGTTATCGATAAGCATGTAATGGAAAAATTAGCACCATACTTGAAACGTGATGACTTCAAGACCGTAACTTTCCATCCAGCAGAAGATGGGGTAGTTACAGAACCGATGACAATTCAAATCATCAAAGTTTACTCTGAAAAAGATCCTGAAAAAGTAATCAACATGATTGGTAATGCTAATGTTGATATTAAATATAAACACATTACTCCAGCCGATATTATTGCATCTATTAACTACTTCTTAAATCTTCAAGAAGGTTTTGGTAGCACAGATGATATCGATCACTTAGGAAATCGTCGTATTCGTTCCGTTGGTGAATTGTTGCAAAACCAATTCCGCATTGGTTTGACAAGAATGGAACGTGTCGTACGCGAAAGAATGTCAATTCAAGATACTATGACGGTGACACCACAACAATTGATTAATATTCGTCCTGTTGTAGCTGCTATTAAAGAATTTTTCGGTAGTTCCCAATTGTCCCAATTCATGGATCAAACCAATCCGTTAGGTGAATTAGGACATAAACGTCGTCTATCAGCCTTAGGGCCAGGTGGTTTAACGCGTGATCGTGCCGGTTACGAAGTTCGTGACGTTCATTACACACACTATGGTCGTATGTGTCCGATTGAAACACCTGAAGGTCCTAACATCGGTTTGATTAATAATTTGGCTTCTTATGCACGCGTTAATAAATATGGTTTTGTTGAAACACCATATCGTCGTGTTTCTTGGGAAACGCACAAAGTTACCGATAAAATTGACTATTTGACGGCTGATGAAGAAGATAATTATGTTGTAGCGCAAGCTAATTCACCATTAAACGAAGACGGCTCATTCGTAGATGAAGTTGTTATGGCACGTCATCGTGATGACAATATCGAAGTTTCAATTGATAAAGTTGACTACATGGACGTGTCACCTAAACAAGTTGTTGCGGTTGCGACAGCATGTATTCCTTTCTTAGAAAACGACGACTCTAACCGTGCTTTGATGGGTGCTAACATGCAACGTCAAGCTGTGCCTTTGATTCAACCACATGCACCACTTGTTGGGACGGGGATTGAATACAAAGCTGCACACGACTCTGGGGTAGCTTTGATTGCAGATCATGATGGAATTGTTGAATATGTGGATGCACGTGAAGTCCGTGTTCGTCGTGAAGATGGTACATTAGATAAGTACAAATTAATGAAATTCCGTCGTTCAAACGGTGGTAAGAACTACAACCAAACACCGATTGTACGTGTTGGTGAAAGAGTTGAAGCAGATAGTGTCTTAGCCGATGGTCCATCCATGGAACAAGGTGAATTAGCCTTAGGTCAAAACCCATTGATTGCATTTATGACTTGGGATGGTTATAACTTCGAAGATGCGATTGCTATTAATGAACGTTTAGTTAAAGAAGATGTCTATACTTCTATTCATATTGAAGAACATGAATCTGAAGCACGTGGTACTAAATTAGGACCTGAAGAAATCACACGTGAAATTCCAAATGTCGGTGAAGATGCATTGAAAGACTTAGATGAATTTGGGATTGTTCGTGTTGGGGCAGAAGTTAAAGACGGTGATATTTTAGTTGGTAAAGTTACTCCTAAAGGTGTAACTGAATTGACAGCAGAAGAACATTTATTACACGCAATCTTTGGTGAAAAAGCACGTGAAGTTCGTGATACATCATTGCGTGTACCACATGGTGGTGGCGGTATTGTTCAAGCTGTTAAGATTTACACACGTGAATCTGGCGATGAATTAGCACCAGGTGTTAACCAAATGGTGCGTGTTTATATCGCACAAAAACGTAAGTTGCAAGTTGGCGATAAGATGGCTGGACGTCATGGTAACAAGGGGACTGTTTCTGTTGTTATTCCAGAAGAAGATATGCCATTTATGCCAGATGGTACACCAATCGATATTATGCTTTCACCAATGGGTGTGCCTTCCCGTATGAACATTGGACAAGTTTTAGACTTGCATTTAGGGATGGCGGCACGCAAATTAGGTATCCATGTTGCATCGCCAGTTTTCGATGGTGCACGTGATGAAGATATCTGGGGTGCACTAAAAGAAGCTGGTTTACCAAGTGATGGTAAGACTGTGCTTTATGATGGTCGTACCGGTGAAGCCTTTGATAATCGTGTAGCTGTTGGTGTGATGTATTACATGAAACTCGCTCACATGGTTGATGATAAGATTCATGCTCGTTCAATTGGACCTTACTCCTTAGTTACTCAACAACCACTTGGTGGTAAGGCACAATTTGGGGGCCAACGTTTCGGGGAAATGGAAGTTTGGGCCTTGGAAGCTTATGGTGCTGCTTATACATTGCAAGAAATCTTAACCTACAAGTCAGATGATGTTGTTGGACGTGTTAAGACTTATGAAGCAATTGTTAAGGGTGAACCAATTCCAAAACCAGGCGTACCAGAATCCTTCCGTGTGTTAGTCAAAGAATTACAAGCTTTAGGCTTAGATATGAAAGTTCTCGACAATGCTCATCAAGAAATCGAATTACGCGATATGGATGATGATGACGATGATACTAAAACTGTAAAAGATGTTGTTAAACAAGTCCAAGAAAGCCTAGAAGAAGCTAAAAAGACTACTACAACCGAAGAAACAACTGTAGAATAAGAAGAATTTAGAAACTAACGTCAAGAAATCTTATAAAGGAGGTCGGTCCTTTGATCGATGTCAATAAATTCGATAGTATGCAAATCGGTTTGGCTTCACCAGATAAGATAAGAAGTTGGTCTTATGGAGAAGTAAAAAAACCAGAAACTATTAACTATCGTACATTGAAACCAGAAAAAGACGGTTTGTTTGATGAACGCATTTTTGGTCCAACTAAAGATTGGGAATGTGCCTGTGGTAAATATAAACGTATTCGTTATAAAGGAATCGTTTGTGATCGCTGTGGGGTTGAAGTGACTCGTGCTAAAGTTCGCCGTGAACGTATGGGGCATATCGAATTAGCAGCACCTGTAACTCATATTTGGTATTTCAAAGGAATTCCAAGTCGAATGGGCCTAGTATTAGACATGAGTCCACGTGCCTTAGAAGAAATCATTTACTTTGCTTCATACGTTGTTACTGATCCAGGTGATACACCACTTGAAAAGAAACAATTAATGACAGAAGCTGAATATCGTGACAAGCGTGCAGAATATGGACAAGGCTTCAAAGCTAGTATGGGTGCTGAAGCCATTAGAACTTTATTGCAAGATATTGATCTTGAAAAAGAATGTGCTGAATTAAAAGAAGAATTAAAGGAAGCAACTGGTCAAAAAAGAACTAAAGCAGTTCGCCGTTTAGACATGTTAGAAGCCTTCTTATCTTCTGGTAATGATCCAGCATGGATGGTAATGGAAACAATTCCTGTTATTCCACCAGATTTACGTCCAATGGTTCAATTAGAAGGTGGACGTTTTGCAACTTCTGACTTGAATGATTTGTATCGCCGTGTTATCAACCGTAACAATCGTTTACAACGTTTGTTAGAATTACATGCACCAGGTATCATCGTTCAAAACGAAAAGCGGATGTTGCAAGAAGCTGTTGATGCATTAATTGATAATGGACGTCGTGGTCGTCCGGTTACAGGACCGGGTAACCGTCCACTTAAGTCTTTATCACATATGCTTAAAGGTAAGCAAGGACGCTTCCGTCAAAACTTGTTAGGTAAGCGTGTTGACTATTCTGGTCGTTCGGTTATCGACGTTGGTCCTAAGCTTAAACTTAACCAAATGGGTATTCCACATGAAATGGCACTTGAATTGTTCAAACCATTTATGATGAAAGAATTAGTTTCGCGTGAAATGGCATCAAACATCAAGAATGCTAAACGCAAGATTGATCGTCGTGATGAAGATATTTGGGATGTTTTAGAAGATGTTATCAAAGAACACCCAGTATTATTAAACCGCGCCCCTACGTTACACCGTTTAGGGATTCAAGCATTTGAACCTAAACTAGTTAATGGTAAGGCTATGCGCTTGCATCCATTAGCATGTGAAGCTTATAACGCCGACTTTGACGGGGACCAAATGGCTATTCACGTTCCTTTGTCAGCTGAAGCTCAAGCAGAAGCACGTTTATTGATGTTAGCAGCGCACCATATCTTGGCACCAAAAGATGGTAAGCCAATTATCTCACCATCACAAGATATGACGATTGGTAATTACTATATTACTTTAGAAGAAGACGGACGCGAAGGCGAAGGGATGATCTTCAAAGACGTCAACGAAGTTCGAACAGCTTATCAAAATAACTATGTTCATTTGCATACACGTATTGGTTTACAAGCATCTTCATTGGCTGCTAAGGGAACACCATTTACTGATTGGCAAAAAGAACGTATCTTGGTAACGACTGCTGGTAAGGCAATCTTTAATGAAATCTTGCCACCAGATTTCCCATATTTAAATGAACCTACCCAAGAAAACTTGCAAGTCAAGACACCTGATAAATACTTCTTAGAACCAGGACAAGATATTCATGAATTCTTGGCAAATCAACCATTAGTTGGTCCATTTAAGTCAGGATTCTTATCCGATATCATTGCTCAAGTTTATAAAGACTACAAGGTGACTGAAACTGCTGAGTTATTGGATAGAATGAAAGATTTAGGTTACTATGAATCAACTAAGTCAGGTTTGACGGTGGGGATTGTCGATGTGACTGACTTGGAAGAAAAACCAGCCATCATCGAACAAGCGCATAAAGATGTTGCAACGGTTGCTAAGCAATTTAGACGTGGGTTAATCACAGAAGATGAACGTTATAACCGTGTAATTGCTATTTGGAATAAGGCTAAAGACGATATCCAAGGCAAATTGATTGAAAAGATGGATCCATCAAACCCAATTCAAATGATGAGTGATTCGGGTGCACGTGGGAACATCTCTAACTTTACACAGTTAGCCGGTATGCGTGGTTTGATGGCTGCGCCTAACGGTAAGACGATGGAATTACCAGTTATCTCAAACTTCCGTGAAGGTTTGTCTGTGATGGAAATGTTTATTTCCTCACACGGTGCTCGTAAAGGGATGACCGATACGGCCTTGAAGACAGCTAACTCTGGTTACTTGACTCGTCGTTTGGTTGACGTTGCACAAGATGTAATCATTCGTGAAGTTGATTGTGGAACCGATCGTGGTTTAGATGTAACTGCAATTCGTGAAGGCAATGAAATGATTGAACCATTGTATGATCGTATTTTAGGACGTTATACGATGAAATCAGTTGTTGATCCAAACACTGGTGAAGTAATCGTACCTGCAAATACTTTGATGGATGAAGAAATGGCTCAAAAAGTAATCGATGCAGGCGTTGAAATGGTAACCATTAGAACAGCATTTACATGTAATACACGTCATGGTGTTTGTGAACGTTGTTATGGTCGAAACCTTGCAACTGGTGATGATGTTGAAGTCGGTGAAGCAGTCGGAACCGTGGCTGCTCAATCTATCGGTGAACCTGGTACTCAGTTGACGATGCGTACCTTCCATACCGGTGGGGTTGCTGGTGGAGATATCACGCAAGGTCTTCCTCGTGTGCAAGAGTTATTTGAAGCACGTAATCCAAAAGGTCATGCAGATATCAGTGAAGTAACTGGGACTGTTGTTTCGGTAGAAGAAAACTCAGCTGAACGAGTTAAACGTATCAAGATCCAAGGTGAAATCGAAGAAAAGACTTACGATTTACCATTTACAGCTGTGTTGAAGGTTAAAGAAGGCGATCAAATTCATCGTGGTGAAGCCTTGACAGTTGGTTCAATCGATCCAAAAGAATTAATTAAGGTACGTGATGTACTTTCAACAGAAACTTATATTTTGGCTGAAGTTCAAAAAGTTTATCGTATGCAAGGGGTAGATATCTCTGATAAGCATATTGAAATTATGACACGTCAAATGTTACAAAAAGTGCGGATCATGGATCCAGGTGATACTTCGATGTTGCCAGGTACATTGATGGATATTAGCGAATTTACAGATCGCAACAAAGATACTTTAATTAGTGGTGGTATTCCTGCGACAGCACGTCCTGTTTTACTTGGAATCACCAAGGCTGCTTTGGAAACAAACAGTTTCTTATCAGCTGCTTCCTTCCAAGAAACAACACGTGTCTTAACTGATGCTGCTATTCGTGGTAAGAATGATCCATTAGTTGGCTTGAAGGAAAATGTTATTATCGGTAAGATTATTCCAGCCGGTACTGGTATGAAGAAATATCGTGATATTGTACCAGAAACAATTGGACATTCCGCTAATAGTGTTCGTTCAACTGAAGATGTAGCTAAAGATTTTGATCCAAACACTAAATATACAGTAGAAGATAAATAACAAAAAAAGCCTAGGTTTTAACCTAGGCTTTTTTGTGTTAACTAAAACGTAAGTAAAACAAAAGCAATAATAAGGCGCTACTTAAAAATGGAATAAAAGCAATTTGGTGTTTGTGTTGCCAAAAGCAATAGCACACGGCTAAAATACAAGCTAATAATAACAAGTAAATAGTATAAAAAAAGCCAAGTAAGCAAGCGATAATTAAGATAAAAAAGACATCTGCACTTCCAAGTTTGCCTAAGTAACTCAAAGAGCCTAATAAAACAATTAAGATTAATAGTAAGGACCATTGCGTCTGTAAGCTAAAATAACAATATTTGATACCACAAAGCAAAATAAAGCAGCCACCAAAATACAATAGCTCACTAGCAACGGTTTGAGTATAGTAATCTTGCAAACTCAAACACAAGCACCAAAAAAATAAAGCTAATAATAAAGGCCAATGAATGTAAGCTAGTTGATTTCCTAAAAACGCAAGTGTTAGTCCGCAAAATAATTCCCAAAAAGTGCTTAGCTTAGAAATTTTAGCGTGACAAAAATGACAATGTCCCCTCTGTAATAAATAACCTAGTATCGGAATGAGTTGCCAAAAGGTTAAACGATGATGACAATTATCACAATAAGAAGGGGGATTTAAAATAGAAGTATTGGTAGCATAGCGCTTAGCAAAACAACAAGCAAACGAAGCAAGACAGCTACCATATAAGAATAAAAAACAACTTTTGATCAACATAAAATCACCTCTAGACATAAGTACGAAAAAAATGAAATAATTTTTGAAAAGTGTTTGACATTTAAGGTTAAAACATGTTACTCTGTTTAAGGTGCTTTATGTGAACAGTTCTCTTGAAAAATTCAAGATCGTGCTGGCTGTGAGCAGGTTAGCACACGTAAAACGTACATTGGGACGTTATTTTTTTAAACGAAAAAATGAAACTCCTGGATGTGTGTACTTAAAAACATTATGAAATAAGGAAGGAGGAAGCTTTAGATGCCTACAATTAACCAATTAGTTCGTAAAGGTCGTAAATCTAAAGGTTCAAAATCTAATTCCCCAGCTTTAAACTTTGGGTACAATAGTTATAAGAAAGTACAAACAAATAACTCAGCTCCACAAAAACGTGGTGTTGCAACTCGTGTTGGTACAATGACACCTAAGAAGCCTAACTCAGCTTTACGTAAGTATGCTCGTGTTCGTTTATCTAACTTAATTGAAGTTACAGCTTATATTCCAGGTATCGGACACAACTTACAAGAACATAGTGTTGTTCTTATTCGTGGTGGTCGTGTAAAAGACTTACCTGGTGTTCGTTACCATATCGTTCGTGGTGCTTTAGATACAGCAGGTGTTGAAGGCCGTATGCAAAGCCGTTCTAAGTACGGTGCTAAGAAGCCTAAGAAATAATTTTAGTAACTAGTATTTGAGGAGGTTATTTTAAATGCCAAGAAAAGGTGCCGTTGCAAAACGCGAAGTGCTCCCAGATCCAATTTATAACTCAAAATTGGTTACTCGCTTAATCAACCGTTTGATGTTAGATGGTAAGCGTGGGACTGCATCAAAGATTTTATACCAAGCATTTGATATTATTAAGGAACAAACAGGAAATGAACCATTGGATGTTTTTGAAGAAGCAATGAAGAACATCATGCCTGTACTTGAAGTTAAGGCACGTCGTGTTGGTGGTTCTAACTACCAAGTTCCTATTGAAGTTCGTCCAGATCGTCGTACAACTTTAGGTTTACGTTGGTTAGTTCAATACTCACGTCTTCGTGGTGAACACACAATGTCCGAACGTTTAGCTAAAGAAATCATGGACGCAGCAAACAATACAGGTGCAGCTGTTAAGAAACGTGAAGATACACATAAGATGGCTGACGCTAACCGTGCATTCGCACATTATCGCTGGTAATTTTCACAAATGGCTGTTATATGGTTTGTTTAGTAAAGCCTATAATAGTCATTTTTTTGAAGGTTTACTTATTAATTCGATTAGTTATAATTTTTAATTTTGGAAGGAGAGAAATTCTCAATGGCAAACAAACGTGAATTCCCATTGGAAAAAACACGTAACATCGGGATCGTAGCTCATATCGATGCTGGTAAGACAACTACAACCGAACGTATCTTGTATTATACAGGTAAGATCCACAAGATTGGTGAAACACATGATGGTGCTTCCCAAATGGACTGGATGGAACAAGAACAAGAACGTGGTATCACAATCACATCTGCTGCTACAACAGCTCAATGGAAAGAAAACCGAATCAACATCATTGATACCCCAGGACACGTTGACTTTACAATCGAAGTTGAACGTTCATTACGTGTTCTTGACGGTGCGGTAGTTGTTTTGGATGCGCAATCCGGTGTTGAACCACAAACAGAAAACGTATGGCGTCAAGCTACAACATACGGTGTTCCACGTATCGTTTTTGTTAACAAGATGGATAAGATGGGTGCTAACTTTGATTATTCATGTGACACAATCAAGGATCGTCTTCAAGCAAATGCTGTGGCAGTTCAAATGCCTATCGGTTCTGAAGAAGACTTTGAAGGTGTTATTGACTTGATCGAAATGAAAGCCGATCTTTATGATGCCGATGAATTAGGAACAGAATGGGAAACTGTTGAAATTCCTGAAGAATACAAGGAAGAAGCAGAATCTCGTCGTGAAGCATTGATCGAAGCAGTTGCTGACGTTGATGAAGAAATCATGGAAAAATACTTGGGTGGCGAAGAAATCTCTAAAGAAGATTTGAAAGCAGCTATCCGTCGTGCAACTTTGAACCTTGATATGTTCCCTGTTTTTGCAGGTTCTGCTTTCAAGAACAAAGGTGTGCAAATGATGCTTGATGGGGTTAACGATTACTTACCATCTCCATTAGATGTTAAGCCATACGTTGCTACAAACCCTGACACAGATGAAGAAATCGATTTGATTGCTGATGATGAAAAACCATTTGCTGGTTTAGCATTTAAGATTGCAACAGACCCATTTGTTGGTCGTTTAACATTCTTCCGTGTTTACACAGGTACTTTAGAAGCTGGTTCATATGTCTTGAACGCAACTAAAGGCAAGCGTGAACGTGTAGGTCGTTTATTGCAAATGCACTCTAACCATCGTAACGAAATTCCTGAAGTATTCTCTGGGGATATCGCTGCTGCTATCGGTTTGAAAGATACAACAACAGGTGACTCTTTAACAGATCCTAAGAACCCATTGATTCTTGAATCTATGGAATTCCCAGAACCAGTTATCCAAGTTTCTGTTGAACCAAAATCTAAAGCAGACCGTGACAAGATGGATGTTGCTTTACAAAAACTTGCTGAAGAAGATCCATCATTCCGCGCTGAAACAAACCCTGAAACTGGTGAAACATTGATCGCTGGTATGGGTGAGTTGCACTTAGATATCATGGTTGATCGTATGAAACGTGAATTCAAGGTTGAAGCTAATGTTGGTGCACCTCAAGTTGCTTACCGTGAAACATTTACACAACAAGTTTCCGCTCAAGGTAAATTTGTTCGCCAATCTGGTGGTAAAGGTCAATACGGTGATGTTTGGATTGAATTTACACCAAACGAAGAAGGTAAAGGCTTCGAATTTGAAGATGCAATCGTTGGTGGTGTTGTTCCTCGTGAATACATCCCATCAGTTGAACAAGGTTTGAAAGAAGCTATGCAAAACGGTGTCTTAGCTGGTTATCCATTAATCGATGTTAAGGCTAAGTTATATGATGGTAGCTACCATGATGTCGATTCTAGTGAAGCTGCCTTCAAGGTTGCTGCTTCCTTAGCATTACGTAACGCAGCTCCTAAGGCTGGTGCCGTAATCTTAGAACCAGTGATGAAAGTTGAAATCATCGCTCCAGAAGATAACTTGGGTGATGTTATGGGTCACGTAACTGCTCGTCGTGGTCGTGTTGAAGGTATGGAAGCCCGTGGTAATACACAAGTTGTTAATGCATTTGTACCATTATCAGAAATGTTTGGTTATGCAACAACATTACGTTCTTCTACACAAGGTCGTGGTACTTTCACAATGACAATGGATCATTACGAAGCTGTGCCTAAGTCAATCCAAGAAGAAATCATCAAGAAAAATGGTGGCAACGCCTAATTTTTGAGATAAATTAAAACTATTAAAGTCCTCTTTGCTGGAATTCCTAGTAAAGAGGACTTTTTGTTTAGAAATTAGCCGGTAAGGTGTTAGGCTAAAAAAGTTTGGGAAATCGGCTTATTACTAATTTTTGCTATAGCTTTGAGATAACTAAAAAGCGTTGGCACTTGACCAACGCTTTTTAATTAGATAAATTCTTTGCTTAAGGTAATAAATTCTTCGATGTCTTTGACAATCATATCAATACCGGCTTGCCAGAAATCGGGTTTGGTTAAATCGACATTTAGATGTTTTTTAGCTAAATCTTCAGTGCTCATGCTAGCCGTATCGCGTAACAAGGCGATGTATTGGTCTTCAAATGAAGTTTCGCTTTGTAAGGCTTTAGCATAAATTCCCAAACTAAAGAGATAACCAAAAGTATATGGGAAGTTATAAAAGGCAACGTCATCAATGTAAAAATGTAACTTAGCAGCCCAAAATAGTGGATGATAGTTGGCTAAGCTGTTAGCATAGGCTTGCTTTTGAGCTGATACCATCATTTCATTTAATTCATCGGCAGAAACAAGGCCTTGTTGACGAGCTTGATAGAAGTTGTTTTCAAAAATGTAGCGTGCATGGATGTTCATAAACATTGCAATAGCATTTTGAATTTTAACGTCTAATAAATTGAGCTTTTCAGCCGGACTAGTTGCTTGTTTTAAGGTGGCATCGGCAACAATCAATTCAGCAAAAGTACTTGCTGTTTCAGCAACATTCATTGCATATTGTTGATTGAGATGCGGTAAATCCCACATCACGCTACTGTGAAAGGCATGACCTAATTCGTGTGCTAGGGTTGCAACTTCATTGACGGATTCGCCATAAGTCATGAAGATACGCGATTCTTTTGTTTCAGGTAAGCCAGCACAATATCCACCAGGGCGCTTGCCAGGGCGATCTTCGGCTTCGATCCAAGCTTTTTCAAAGGCTTCTTTTGCAAAAGAGGCCATCTTAGGACTAAATTTAGCGAAATTTTCAATGATAAAGTCAGCGGCTTGATCAAAACTATAGCGTCTAGTTGTAAAATCACCAACTGTCACAGGCGCATCTTGGTCTTGCCAGCACATTTGTTCCTTGCCTAGAAGTTTAGCCTTGCAATTTAAGAAGTCTACGAAAGGTTGCTTGTTTTGTGCAATTGTTGCCCACATTTGATCTAAAGTTGCTTGACTTAAGCGGTTATACTCACGGGCCTTTTGTAAATGATCCGAGACATTGTGAAGTTTGTAGTCGGATAGTCTAAATCCATCGATATGATTAAGAGTATCGGCAAATAACGGAGCATAGCTTTGCCAAGCGGCTTCCCATTTGTTGAAAAGTTCTTGACGTAAGGCGGAATCATCAGAACTCATCATCAAGTTAAAGGCTTGCCCAGCTGATAATTGGGTTTCTTGACCATCAAGTACAGTAGTAATCTTGATTTGGGCCACGATGGTATCATAATGTTGACTCCAAGCTTTTAGGCCATCTAGACTCAAGGTGTTGATGATATTTTCTTGTTCACTTGGCAATAAATCAGCACCATCTTTGCGGATTTCGTTTAAGCGAAAGGCGATTTGACTTAGTGCACCAGAAGTTAAAGTTTCCCATGTATCTGCTTGAATCTGACCTAGTTTGGTAGCTAAAATGTTGGCTGCTAATTGATAAGCGGGTAATTTAGCAGCCAAAGTCCCGGTTAATTGTTTGGCTTTTTGATCTGCGGTGTTAGCAGAATTTAAAGCTTCGATAAAGGTACCACATTGTTCAAGTCCACCACTGATTTGTTCATCTAAAGAGATGATTTCTTGTAAGGCGTTAACATCTGCCAAAGCGGCATCAAAAGCATTGACTGCCGTAGTAAAAGTAGCAATTTGTTCATCCAACAATTCTAAGCGTTCTTGTAGCTTAGTTGAGGCACTGCCACCAGGGAAAATAGTATCTAGATTCCAAACTAAAGAATAACTCATAAAAAAACTCTCCTTATTATATAGATTAAATGCTCTGGGCTCCTAAAGCATTTTGGAAGTGTCTAAGCGCCCATTGATGACCATCTGGATCAAAGCTAGCAATTCCATCTTTTGGAATTACTAGTTGATAGTTTAAGTTATACGCGCTAATTGCGGTATGTAAAACGCAAATATCACTGCATACTCCAGTCAAACAAAGTTCGTTGACCTGGCGTTCACGCAAAAAGTTATCCAGGTTAGTATTTTGAAAACTTGAATAACGGTTCTTATCAAAATAGTAGACTTGTGGACTATCTTGGTGTTGCGCAAACCAGGTGCCGATTTTACCGTAAAGTTGTTGTCCTTTAGAACCTTGGAGATTATGTGGGGCAAATAACTTTGTTTCGGGATGATAAGGATCATTAGCTTGATGACAATCGGTCGGAAAGATGACATAATCGCCATTAGCAAAGTATTCTTCAATTAAACTTAAAATTTTATCTTCAATTTCTAATCCGGGCTGACCACAAGATAAAGCCCCATCTAATGCGATAAAATCGTTAGTATAATCGATAACCAATAATGCTTTTTTCATAATAAATTAAAAACTCCTTAGATTTCACTTGGTTTATAGTAATAATAGAATATAAAGTCTGGTAGGTAAAGAGAATTTTCTGAAAAAAAGTTAGAAAATCTTATTGGCATATAATTCAAGATTCAAGAAGCTTAATATAACGCTCTTTTTTTGAAAAAAAACTAAAAAAAGTTCTTGCATCTAAAATCAGTTTGCGGTATTATGGATAAGTACCTGTGCAAGGGACAGGTGCATGATTTAGTTGTTTAACTTATTAATAAGCTATGATGTGGAAGGTTGCGACACACCCGGATGCTTTGCCACGAGCGTATCGGTAATTTCCACGGAGCTAGTCTTATTTTTAAAATAGACGAAGGAGGTAACAAGATGGCAAAACAAAAAATTCGTATCCGTCTTAAAGCATACGAACATCGCATTTTAGATCAATCCGCAGACAAGATTGTGGAAACAGCAAAGAGAACAGGTGCTCAAATTTCTGGTCCAATTCCTTTGCCAACAGAACGTACTTTATATACAGTTATCCGTTCACCACATAAGTACAAGGATTCTCGTGAACAATTTGAAATGCGCACACACAAGCGTTTGATTGATATCGTAAATCCAACACCTAAGACAGTTGATGCTTTGATGAAGCTTGACTTACCATCTGGTGTAGATATCGAAATCAAATTATAATATTAAACTAAAAAATAAAATTAATTGGAGGTGTACTCATGACCACTAAAGGAATCTTAGGAAAAAAAGTAGGGATGACTCAAGTCTTCACTGAAAACGGGGAATTAGTTCCTGTAACAGTTGTTGAAGTTGGTACTAACGTTGTTTTACAAGTTAAAACTGTGGAAAACGACGGCTACGAAGCTGTTCAATTAGGTTTCGACGACCAACGTGCAGTCAAAGCTAACAAACCTGCTAAAGGTCATGCAGCAAAAGCAAATACTGCTCCTAAGCGCTTCGTTCGTGAAATCCGCGATGTTGAGCTTGGAGAATACAAAGTCGGTGACGAAATCAAGGCTGATATTTTCGAAGCTGGCGACAACGTAGACGTAACAGGTACGTCTAAAGGACATGGTTTCCAAGGCAATATCAAACGTTGGGGACAAAGTCGTGGACCAATGGCTCACGGTTCTCGTTACCATCGTCGACCTGGTTCAATGGGTTCAATCATTAACCGCGTCTTTGCTGGAAAAGTGTTACCTGGACGTATGGGTGGCAATCGAGTAACGATCCAAAACTTGGAAATCGTTAAAGCTGATACAGAAAATGGCGTACTTTTGATCAAGGGTAACGTACCTGGCGCAAACAAGTCATTCGTTACAATCAAGAGTACAGTAAAATAATAGAGGAAGGGAGGAAATTTAAACATGCCTACAGTTGCATTATTTAAACAAGATGGTAGCAAGAATGGTGAAGTTACATTAAATGACGCTATTTTTGGTATCGAACCAAACAACAATGTAGTATTTGACGCAGTGATCATGCAACGCGCATCATTACGTCAAGGTACACACGCTGTTAAGAATAGAAGTGCTGTGCGCGGTGGTGGCCGCAAACCATGGCGTCAAAAGGGTACAGGTCGTGCTCGCCAAGGTTCTATCCGTTCACCACAATGGGTAGGTGGCGGTACCGTATTTGGTCCTACACCACGTTCATACGCATACAAACTTCCACGCAAAGTTCGTCGTTTGGCTATCAAGTCTGTCCTTTCCCAAAAGGTCTTAGATGAAAGCTTAGTAGTTGTTGATGCATTGAGCTTCGAACAACCAAAGACAAAGGCATTTGCAGAAGTTTTAAGTAACTTAGATGTTAAATCCAAAGTTTTAGTAGTTCTTGAAGATGACAACAAGTTAGCTGCTTTAGCTGCACGTAATTTACCAAACGTAACAGTTATCCCAGCAAAAGGCTTGAACGTTTTAGACGTTGTTAACAACGACAAGATGGTCATCACTCAAGGAGCTCTTTCTCAAGTAGAGGAGGTTCTTGCATAATGGAAGCACGCGATGTAATCTTACGTCCAGTTATCACCGAAGCATCTATGGCTGATATGGACAACAAACGTTACACATTTGACGTTGACACACGCGCAACAAAGTACCAAATCAAAGATGCTGTTGAAGAAATCTTTGGTGTGCAAGTTGCTAAAGTTAATGTTATGAATGTTAAAGGCAAAAAGAAACGCATGGGTCGTTACGAAGGCTACACAAAGAAGCGTCGTAAGGCAATCGTTACTTTATCTGCTGATTCTAAAGAAATTACATTATTCAACGAAGAATAATTATATCTATCAATAGGAGGGAAACATAGTGGGGATCAAGAAATTCAAACCAACCTCTAACGGTCGCCGTAATATGACAGGTTCTGACTTTGCTGAAATCACAAAGACAAAACCTGAAAAGTCATTGCTTGTATCTCAAAGCAAGACAGCTGGTCGTAACTCATACGGCCGTATCACAGTACGTCACCGTGGTGGTGGTCACAAACGTCAATACCGTTTGATTGATTTCAAACGTGTTAAAGATAACGTTCCTGCAGTCGTTAAAGCAATCGAATATGATCCAAACCGTTCAGCTAACATCGCTTTAATCGTTTATGCTGATGGTGTGAAATCATACATCATTGCACCTAAAGGTCTTGAAGTTGGCCAAACAATTCAATCCGGTAAGGATGCAGATATTAAGGTAGGTAACTGCTTATCATTAGCTGATATTCCTGTCGGTACAGTTATCCACAACATTGAATTAAAACCTGGTAAAGGTGGACAATTAGTTCGTTCAGCTGGTACATCAGCTCAATTACTTGGTAAAGAAGGCAAGTACGCAATCGTTCGTTTAACTTCTGGTGAAGTTCGTATGATTCTTGTTACATGCCGCGCAACAATTGGTGCTGTTGGTAATGAACAACACGAATTGATTAACATCGGTAAAGCTGGTCGTTCTCGTTGGGCTGGCAAGCGTCCACAATCTCGTGGTTCTGTAATGAACCCTAACGATCACCCACACGGTGGTGGTGAAGGTAGAGCTCCTGTTGGTCGTCCAAGTCCAATGTCTCCATGGGGCAAGAAGACTTCTGGTAACAAGACACGCTCTAAGAAAGCTCGTTCTAATAAATTTATCGTACGTAAACGTAACAAGAAATAATCACTTAGCCTTTGCCGCTTAGTGGTTTGATCCGAAAGGAGGACAAACTTTGAGTCGTAGTTTGAAAAAAGGACCTTTCGTCGATGCTCATTTGATGAAGAAGGTTGAAGCACAAGCTGATCAAGAAAAGAAATCTGTTATTAAGACATGGTCACGTCGTTCCACGATCTTCCCTAGTTTCATTGGCTACACGATCGCTGTATACGATGGTCGTAAGCATGTTCCTGTTTACATCCAAGAAGATATGGTTGGCCACAAATTAGGTGAATTCGTACCAACACGTACATTCCATGGTCATGCTTCTGACGATAAGAAGACAGGTAGAAAATAATACTAAGGGAGGAAAATACCAATGGCTGAACAAATCACATCAGCAAAAGCAACTGCTCGCGTAGTTCGAATCCCTGCACGTAAAGCCCGTCTTGTGATCGATCTTATCCGTGGCAAGAGTGTTGCTGAAGCATTAGGGATCTTGGCTTACACACCAAGATCTGGTGCATATCTTATTGAAAAAGTTTTAAAATCCGCGATCGCAAACGCTGAAAATAACTTTGACTTAGATGTTGAAGATTTATATGTAAGCGAAGCTTATGTTAACGAAGGACCAACTTTGAAACGTTTCCGTCCTCGTGCAAAAGGTTCTGCTTCTCCAATCAACAAACGCACAAGTCATATCACAGTAGTTGTATCTGTAAAATAAGGAGGGATAACGCGTGGGTCAAAAAGTAAATCCAACTGGGTTACGTGTCGGAATCATTCGTGATTGGGACTCCAAGTGGTATGCAGAAAAAGATTTTGCTGCAAACTTACACGAAGATTTGAAAATCCGTCAATATATTCAAAAGAAATTAGCCGACGCTTCTGTCTCTATCGTAGAAATCGAACGTGCTGCAAAGCGTGTTAACGTTTCTATCCATACTGCAAAACCAGGTATGGTTATCGGTAAAGGCGGATCTGAAGTAGAAAAACTTCGTAAAGAATTGAACAACTTAACAGGTAAGAAAATCCACATCAACATTGTGGAAATCAAGAAACCTGATTTGGATGCAAAATTAGTTGGCGAAAGCATCACACAACAATTAGAAAACCGTGTTGCATTCCGTCGTGCTATGAAACAAGCAATCCAACGTACAATGCGTGCAGGCGCAAAAGGTATCAAGGTTCAAGTTGCTGGCCGTTTGAACGGTGCAGATATGTCCCGTGTAGAACGCTTCTCAGAAGGAACTGTTCCATTGCATACTTTACGTGCTGATATTGATTACGCATGGGAAGAAGCAATCACAACTTACGGTAAATTAGGCGTTAAAGTTTGGATCTACCGTGGTGAAGTTTTACCAGCTAAGAAAGAAAATAGCAAAGGAGGGAAATAATCTATGTTAGTACCAAAACGTGTAAAGCACCGTCGTGAATTCCGTGGTAAAATGCGCGGGGAAGCAAAAGGCGGTAAGGAAGTAACATTCGGTCAATACGGTTTGCAAGCAACTGAATCTCATTGGATTACAAACCGTCAAATCGAAGCTGCTCGTATCGCTATGACTCGTTACATGAAGCGTGGTGGGAAAGTTTGGATTAAAATTTTCCCTCACAAATCATACACAGCTAAAGCAATTGGTGTTCGTATGGGTTCCGGGAAAGGTGCTCCTGAAGGTTGGGTAGCTCCTGTTAAGCGCGGTAAAGTTATGTTTGAAATCGCCGGCGTTTCAGAAGAAGTTGCTCGCGAAGCTTTACGTTTAGCTTCCCACAAGCTCCCAGTGAAGACTAAGTTCGTAATACGTGAGGAAGTAGGTGGCGAATCAAATGAAGGCTAAAGAATTAAATGAATTAACCACTGCTGAAATGCTTGAAAAAGAAAAGCAATATAAAGAAGAATTATTCAACTTACGCTTCCAATTAGCTACCGGTCAATTAGAAAATACTGCTCGCTTGAAGGAAGTTCGTAAATCGATTGCACGCATCAAAACAGCGTTGCGTCAAGCAGAATTAAACAAATAAGAATACGAAAGGGAGGCTAATCGCGCATGAGTGAAAGTCGTAACCAACGCAAAGTCTATCAAGGACGTGTCGTTTCTGACAAGATGGATAAAACTATCACAGTTGTTGTTGAAACTTACAAGAATCACAAAGTTTACGGCAAACGTGTTAAGTATTCCAAAAAATTTAAAGCACATGACGAAAACAACGAAGCAAAAGTTGGCGATATCGTCAAAATTATGGAAACTCGCCCATTGTCAGCTACAAAACGTTTCCGTTTATTAGAAATCGTTGAAAAAGCAGTTATTTTGTAATAAATAACATTTGCACTGATTCGTATTCTGATCTAATAACGAAAGGAGGACACATACTGTGATCCAACAAGAGAGTCGTTTAAAAGTCGCTGATAACTCCGGTGCTCGTGAAATTTTAGTTATTAAGATTTTGGGTGGTTCCCGTGTGAAGACTGCAAATATCGGTGACATCATTGTTGCTACTGTTAAACAAGCAACACCAGGTGGCGTTGTCAAAAAAGGTGATGTTGTAAAAGCTGTTGTTGTTCGTACTAAGTATGGTACACACCGTCCAGATGGCTCATACATCAAGTTTGACGAAAATGCTGCTGTAATTATTGGTGAAGATAAATCACCTAAGGGTACACGTATTTTTGGGCCTGTTGCTCGTGAATTACGTGACGGAAACTTCATGAAGATCGTTTCCTTAGCACCTGAAGTATTATAATAACCATCTATCTGGCAAGGAGGTGCACATAAAGAATGTTCGTTAAAAAGAATGACAAAGTTAAAGTTATCGCAGGTAAAGATAAAGGTAAAGAAGGCATTGTAGAACAAGTCTTCCCAGCAAAAGACCGTGTGATCGTTAAAGGTGTGAACATCGTTAAGAAGCATCAAAAGCCAACTAATGCAAATCCTAATGGTGGGATTGTTGAAGTTGAAGCACCAATTCATGTTTCTAACGTTATGCTCATCGATCCTTCTAACAACGAAGCAACTCGTGTTGGCTTCAAGGTAGAAGATGGTAAGAAAGTCCGTGTTTCTAAAAAAACAGGTGAAACTTTAGATAAGTAGTTAGGGAAAGGAGGATACTTTCTTCATGGTTAACCGTTTAAAAGAAAAATATGAAAAAGAAGTCGTTCCATCATTAATGGAAAAATTCAATTACACATCTATCATGCAAGCACCAAAGGTTGATAAGATTGTTATCAACATGGGTGTGGGTGATGCTGTAAGCAACGCTAAGAATTTGGATGAAGCTGTTGAAGAATTGACATTGATCTCTGGTCAAAAACCAGTTATCACAAAAGCTAAAAAGTCAATCGCTGGCTTCCGTTTACGTGAAGGTATGCCTATCGGAGCAAAGGTTACATTACGTGGCCAACGCATGTACGAATTCTTAGACAAGTTGGTTTCTGTATCATTACCACGTGTGCGTGACTTCCACGGTGTAAGTAAGCGTGCCTTCGATGGTCGCGGTAACTACACTTTGGGTGTACGTGAACAATTGATTTTCCCTGAAATCGATTTTGATAATGTTAATAAAGTTCGTGGTATGGATATCGTAATCGTTACAACTGCAAATACTGACGAAGAATCCAAAGAATTATTGACACAGCTTGGAATGCCATTCGCTAAATAAGAGGGGGTTACACACTTGGCTAAAAAGTCACAAATTGCAAAGAATAAGCGTCCTGCTAAGTTCTCAACACAAGAATATACACGTTGCGAACGTTGTGGCCGCCCACATTCTGTATATCGTAAGTTTAAGTTATGCCGTGTTTGCCTACGAGATCTTGCTCATAAGGGTCAAATCCCTGGCATGAAAAAGGCTAGCTGGTAATCCAACAATAGACATGTAAAGGAGGCAAAAACATGGTCATGACTGATCCAATTGCAGACTTCTTAACACGCGTGCGCAATGCTAACATGGCAAAGCACGAATCAGTAGAAGTACCTGCTTCAAAAATCAAGCGTGACATCGCAGAAATCCTTAAAAATGAAGGTTTCGTACGCGATGTTGAATATATTGATGATAACAAGCAAGGTATCATCCGCGTATTCTTGAAATATGGAAAGAACAATGAACGCGTAATCTCTGGTATTCGTCGTATCTCAAAACCAGGTTTACGTTCTTACGTAAAAGCAGATGCAGTTCCTAAGGTTTTAAATGGCTTAGGTATTGCTATCTTATCAACATCTGAAGGTGTTATGACAGATAAAGATGCTCGCGCTAAGAAAATCGGCGGCGAAGTTATCGCTTACGTATGGTAATATAATTTAACCGTAAGGAGGTGTCCATCTCGTGAGTCGTATTGGTTTTAAAGTAGTTGAATTGCCTGCTGGCGTTGAAGTTAAACAAGACGGCAACGTAGTGACTGTTAAAGGTCCTAAAGGCGAATTAACTCGTGAATTCTCTGACAAGATTGCAATCAAAGTAGAAGGTAATCAAGTAACATTTGAACGTTCTGCTGAAGATAATAAGACAAAAGCATTACATGGTACAACTCGTGCTAACTTCCATAACATGGTAGTTGGTGTATCTGAAGGCTTCAAGAAAGAACTTGAACTTCGTGGTGTTGGTTACCGTGCACAAATGAAGGGTAGCACACTTGTATTAAACGTTGGCTACTCCCATCCAGTTGAATTTGCTGAAGAAGAAGGCGTGAAGTTTGAAGCACCTTCTGCAACATCAATCATCGTTTCTGGTATCAGCAAAGAAGTTGTTGGTGACGTTGCTGCGCGTATTCGTGCAACTCGTGCACCAGAACCTTACAAGGGCAAAGGTATTCGCTATGTTGGTGAATTTGTTCGTCGTAAGGAAGGTAAGACTGGTAAATAATAAAAACGCAGCGTAACTCGCTGATAAAATTAATCTAAGAGGTGAAAATTGTGATTTCAAAACCAGATAAGAATAAGACACGTCAAAAACGTCATACACGTGTCCGTGGTAAAATCTCTGGTACTGCTGAGTGCCCACGCTTAAATGTTTATCGTTCAAACAAAAACATCTACGCTCAAGTTATTGATGACGTAGCGGGTGTGACGCTAGTTAGTGCCTCTACTTTAGACAGTGAAGTAAGTGGCAACACAAAGACAGAACAAGCTAGTTCTGTAGGTGCTGTTGTTGCTAAACGTGCTGTAGAAAAAGGTATCAAAGAAGTTGTATTTGACCGTGGCGGATACCTATATCATGGTCGTGTACAAGCTTTGGCTGAAGCTGCACGCGAAAATGGTTTGGACTTTTAGGAAAAGGAGGAAATAACGTTTATGGCTTTTATTGATCCAGCTCAATTAGATTTAGAAGATCGCGTTGTTGCGATTAACCGTATCACTAAAGTTGTAAAAGGTGGACGTCGTCTACGTTTCGCTGCTTTAGTTGTTGTTGGTGACCACAACGGCCACGTAGGTTTTGGTACTGGTAAAGCTCAAGAAGTACCAGAAGCTATTCGTAAGGCTGTTGACGCTGCTCGTAAGAACTTAATCGAAGTTCCTACTGTTGGAACGACACTTCCTCACGAAGTTATTGGTCAATACAGTGGTAGTCGTATTATGTTGAAACCAGCTATTGCCGGTTCCGGAGTTGCAGCAGGTGGTGCTGTTCGTGCCGTTATGGAACTTGCAGGTATTGCTGATGTTACAAGTAAATCATTAGGTTCAAATACACCAGTTAATGTTGTACGTGCTACATTTGATGGTTTAGTAAATATGAAGGACGCTGAAAGTGTCGCAAAATTACGCGGCGTTTCCGTTCAACATTTAGCAGAATAAGGAGGACATATTCATGGATAAATTAAAAGTTACTTTAATTCGTTCTGTCATTGGACGTCCTCAAAACCAACGCGATATCGTAAAAGGCTTAGGTCTTGGTCGAGTAAATAGCTCTGTTGTTGTTCCTGACAATGCAGCTATGCGTGGTGCAATTAGAAAAATCAATCATTTAGTGGACGTTGAATTGGCTAAATAGTCTATTTTATAAATTAACAAGGAGGTGCCAACCTAATGAAATTACATGAATTGAAACCTGCTGAAGGTTCACGCCAAGTACGTAATCGTGTTGGTCGTGGTACTTCATCTGGTAATGGTAAGACTGCTGGTCGTGGTCAAAAAGGTCAAAAGGCTCGCGGTAAGGTACGTTTAGGTTTTGAAGGTGGACAAATGCCATTGTTCCGTCGTATGCCAAAACGTGGTTTCAAGAACATCAATCGTAAAGAATATGCTATTGTAAACTTGGAAACTTTAAATAAATTTGAAGATGGTGCAGAAGTAACACCTGCATTATTAGTAGAATCTGGTATCATTAAAGATGAAAAAGATGGTATCAAAGTACTTGGCAATGGTACATTGAACAAGCAATTGACTGTAAAGGCAAGCAAGTTCTCTGCATCTGCTAAGGAAGCAATCGAATCTAAAGGCGGTAAAGCTGAGGTGATTTAATAATGCTTAAGACAATGAAGAACGCCTTAGCTGTAAAAGAGATTCGAAAAAAAATCTTATTTACCTTAGGTGTCTTGATTGTATTTCGCTTAGGCACTTATATCACCGTCCCTGGGATCAACGCTAAGGCTTTGACTAGCGTTGCATCTTCAGGGTTAATTAGTATCTTGAATACTTTTAGTGGTGGCGGTTTAACAAATTATTCCGTTCTTGCGATGGGAGTTTCTCCATACATTACCGCTCAAATCATTGTCCAATTGTTACAAATGGACATCGTGCCACGTTTTGTGGAATGGAGCAAGCAAGGGGAAGTTGGTCGTCGTAAACTTAATCAAGTGACAAGATATTTGACGATCGTGCTCGCGTTTATACAATCAATCGGAATCACTGCTGGTTTTAACACTTTAAGTAGTTTGAATTTAGTTAAAGATCCAAGTGTACAAACATACGTGACTATCGGTATCATTTTGACGGCCGGTACGATGTTTACAACATGGCTTGGTGATATGATTACCGAACGTGGTTTAGGTAACGGGATTTCAATGATTATTATGGCCGGAATCGTTGCACGTATTCCAACAGGCATTCATAAGATTTTCAACGAACAATTTTTAGGAGTACCAACTGCTGAATTATGGAAACCAATCTTGTATTGTGTAGCATTGTTTGTGATTATCTTAATCATCGTAACCTTTGTTACCTATGTACAACAAGCAAGCTATAAGATTCCAATTCAATATACAAGAAGATTAGCCGGTGCTAGCGAAAACTCATACCTTCCATTGAAGGTCAATGTAGCTGGAGTTATTCCAGTTATCTTTGCTAGTTCGTTTATTGCAACGCCACAAGCTATCTTGATGGCCTTTACACAAAGTCATAGTGCAGATACTTGGTATCAAGTAATGACTAAGATTTTTAACATGCAAACAGCACCTGGTATGACATTGTATACTGTATTGATTATCTTGTTTACATTCTTCTATGCTTTTGTGCAAGTTAATCCAGAAAAATTATCTGAAAACTTACAAAAGCAAGGTAGTTATATTCCTTCGGTTTGGCCGGGTAAAGAAACTGAAAAGTATGTAACAGGTTTGTTGATGCGTTTAAGTTCAGTAGGTTCTTTGTTCTTAGGTTTAGTGGCTTTAATTCCGCTATTAGCTGCAGCAATTTGGGGCTTGGATGAATCCATCGGTTTAGGTGGTACAAGTCTTTTGATTGTTGTGGGGGTAACCTTAGAAACAATGCGTCAAATTAACGGTATGATGATGAAACGTGAATATGTAGGCTTTATCAGATAAAACTTTTGAAAGTTGGTTTAAACAATTTGTTGTTTGAACCAACTTTTTTTGGTTGTTGTAGCAAATTTAAGGTATAATATAGTAGTTATTATTATAAAATATTTGGAGGATGTTCATTATGGCAATGAATCTCATGTTAATGGGACTACCTGGTGCAGGTAAAGGCACACAAGCCGAAAAAATCGTGGACGAATACAAGATTCCACATATTTCAACCGGAGATATTTTTAGAGCTGCAATTAAAAATCAAACTCCAATGGGTATAGAAGCTAAGAAATATATCGATAAAGGTGAATTGGTACCCGATGAAGTTACTAACGGAATCGTTAAGGAACGCTTAGCACAAGATGATGTTAAAGATGGTTTCTTATTAGATGGTTTCCCACGTAACATGGCGCAAGCACAAGCTTTAGAAGAAATTGGTGCACAATTAGGCAAACCATTAGCTGGTGTGATTAACATTCATGTTGATCCTGAATCATTGATGGAACGTTTAACAGGTCGTTATATTTGTCGGGATTGTGGGGCAACATATCACAAGGTATTTAATCCAACTAAAGAAGAAGGTACCTGTGATCGTTGTGGTGGTCATGAGTTTTATCAACGTGAAGATGATAAACCAGAAACAGTTAAGAACCGCTTGGATGTTAACATCAAGATGAATACACCATTACTTGATTTTTATGCACAAAAAGGTATTTTAAATGAAGTAAATGGTAATCAAGATATCGATAAAGTTTTTGCAGATGTCAAAGCAATCTTAGATAATCTAAAATAATAAAAAAACAACCTGAATTAGCATTTTTTAGCAATAAGGCTTGTAAAAACGCCTTGGCTATGGTATGATAATTCAGGTTTATCTTTTCAATAGGCCCAGTTTGCCCTTTTTTAGGACAAGCGGACTTGCGGAAAAAGGTGGGACTCCGTAAAAGCTTCTCACATTTTTACGTGTAAAGTTTTCAAACCAATTTTTAAGGAGGTACTTTTGCGTGGCGAAAGATGATGTGATTGAAATTGAGGGTACGATCAAAGAAACGTTGCCAAATGCGATGTTCAAAGTTGAACTCGAAAACGGGCATGAAATTCTAGCACACGTTTCCGGTAAGATCCGCATGAATTATATTCGTATTCTGCCCGGAGACAAGGTTACTGTTGAAATGTCCCCTTACGATTTGACTAAGGGTCGCATTACCTATCGCTTTAAATAGATTGTACTTCAAAACTATTTAGGAGGTATAATTCATGAAAGTAAGACCATCAGTTAAACCAATGTGCGAACATTGCAAAGTAATCAAGCGCAAAGGTCGCGTTATGGTTATTTGTGATAACCCTAAGCACAAACAACGTCAAGGATAATAATTAATTAGGAGGTGTAATTGTAATGGCTCGTATTGCAGGTGTCGATTTACCACGTAACAAGTGTGTCGTAATCGGATTAACTTACATTTATGGTATCGGTAATTCCACAGCTCAAAAGATCTTGAGCGAAGCAGGTGTTTCAGAAGATGTTCGTGTACGTGATTTAACAGCTGATCAAGAAGATAAGATTCGTGCAGTTGTAGATAAGTACAAAGTTGAAGGTGATCTTCGTCGTGAAGTTTCCTTAAACATCAAGCGTCTTTCTGAAATTGGCTCTTACCGTGGTCTACGTCATCGTCGTCATTTACCAGTTCGCGGTCAAAATACTAAGAACAACGCACGTACACGTAAAGGCCCAGCAGTTTCAATTGCAGGTAAAAAGAAATAATAATTAACAAAGGAGGTTAGCTATTTCATGGCAGTTAAGAAATCACGCAAGCGCCGTGTAAAGAAGAATATAGAGAGCGGTGTTGCACATATTCATTCAACATTCAATAATACACTTGTTATGATTACTGATGTTCATGGTAACGCAGTAGCATGGTCTTCAGCTGGTTCTCTTGGTTTCAAGGGTTCTCGTAAGTCTACACCATTTGCAGCACAAATGGCTTCTGAAGCAGCTGCTAAAGGTGCTATGGAACATGGTATGAAGACAGTTGAAGTAGCAGTTAAAGGACCAGGTTCTGGTCGTGAAGCAGCAATTCGTGCTCTTCAAACAACAGGTTTGGAAGTTACATCTATCAAGGATGTTACACCAGTTCCTCATAACGGATGCCGTCCTCCAAAACGCCGTCGTGTTTAATGTGGGTCAGTATTCATTTTTGAGAGAAACTCATAATGTTTTCGCCAGATTACACGTTACGTTTTGAAAGGGGTAAAGATAAGAATGATCGAATTTGAAAAACCAAAAATTCACAAAATTGAAGAAAATGAAAACTACGGTAAATTTGTCATCGAACCATTAGAACGTGGTTACGGTACAACTTTGGGCAATTCTTTACGCCGTATTTTGCTATCTTCTTTACCAGGTGCTGCTATTACAGATGTCCAAATTGATGGAGTGTTGCATGAGTTTTCCACTGTGGAAGGCGTTTTAGAAGATGTAACAGCTATTATTTTGAATCTGAAGAAGGTTGCCTTAAAGTTAGATTCTGAAGATGCTCAAACATTAGAAATTGATGTAACTGGTCCTATGGAAGTAACAGCTGGCGACATTCAAGTAGGCAGCGGTGTTGAGGTTCTAAATCCGGATCTTTACATCTGTACAGTAGCTCAAGGAGCTTCTTTCCATGCTCGGATGACTGCTAACAAGGGTCGTGGTTATGTTTCCGCAACAGAAAACAAGGCTAAAGCAGACGATATGCCAATCGGCGTTTTAGCAATCGACTCTATTTATACCCCGATCGAACGTGTCAACTACCAAGTAGAAAAAACACGTGTTGGTCAAAAAAATGATTATGACAAATTAACACTTGATGTTTGGACAAATGCTTCAATCACACCAAGCGAAGCAATCAGTTTATCTGCAAAGATCTTGACTGAACATTTGACTTTATTTGTTGATTTAACCGATGAAGCTAAGAATGCTGAAATTATGGTTGAAAAAGAAGAAACTCATAAAGAAAAGATGCTTGAAATGACGATTGAAGAGTTAGACTTGTCTGTTCGTTCATACAACTGCTTGAAGCGAGCGGGTATCAACACTGTACAAGAATTAACTAATAAGTCCGAAGCTGATATGATGAAGGTTCGTAACCTCGGACGCAAGTCTTTAGAAGAAGTTAAGAACAAGTTGGAAGCTTTAGGGCTATCCTTACGTCATGATGATTAATATTTTCAACTAAAGGAGGGAATCTGTTCATGGCTTACCGCAAATTAGGTCGTACAAGTGCACACCGTAAATCAATGTTACGTAACTTAACAACAGACGTTATTGTTAACGGTAAAATCGTTACAACAGAAACTCGTGCTAAAGAAGTACGTCGTTTCGTTGAAAGAATGATTACTTTAGGTAAAAAAGGTGATTTAGCTTCTCGTCGTCGTGCTGCTGCATTCTTGATGGATGTTGTTGCTGATGTTAAAGAAGATGATGACAAGGTTGTTGTACAAACAGCTTTACAAAAATTATTCGATGACGTAGCTCCTCGTTATAAGGAACGTAACGGTGGTTACACACGTATCCTCAAGATGGAACAACGTCGCGGCGATGCAGCTAAGATGGTTGTGCTTGAATTAGTAGACTAATCCAATAGCTAAATAAAAAAATTGTCACTTTCATGGCGATAACGGGGCGTTACGATGTTGGGTAACACCGAGTCTAGTCCTAAGTACCGTGTCCAGCGGGGAACGGGAACACTTCGTCATGGAAAGTGATTTTTTTATCTTCAAATAATCGTGGGTATAAAGTGAAAAGATAGGTATTCGTAAGTGAATACCTATCTTTTTTTGTAAATAAAAGTACTTTTTTATTATTTTAAGTTAATCAGACAGCTGAATATGGTATGATAAAACTATTAGACTATGGAAAGGTACAGATGAGATGAGTGCAATAATTGAAATCAAGGATTTATGCTTCAGCTATCCTAAAGCACCTAAAAAAACCTTAAATAATATTAATTTACAGATTAAAGCAGGACAATGGGTCGCTTTGATTGGACATAATGGTAGTGGCAAATCAACATTGGCTAAGGCAATTGACGGGTTGTTGGTGCCGCAAAGTGGTCAAATCTTTGTTGATGGGCAACTACTCGATGCGCAAAGTGTTTGGGAGATTCGAAAAAAGATTGGGATGGTCTTTCAAAATCCGGATAATCAATTTGTTGGCGCAGATGTCGAGGGCGATATTGCCTTTGGCCTAGAAAACCAAGGGATTGAACGCTCTGAAATGGTTAAACGCGTAAATGAAGCGTTAAAAGCGGTTGATATGCAAGCTTTTGCCAAACACGAACCGGTCCGCTTATCTGGTGGCCAAAAACAACGGGTGGCGATTGCGGGAGTCTTGGCCTTACAGCCTAAAATTGTGATTTTTGATGAATCGACGAGTATGCTTGATCCTAAGGGACGCCACGAGATTATCGACTTGATGCGTAAGCTCAACCAAGAAAAAGGTTTTACCGTGATTTCGATTACGCATGATATCGATGAAGCAGCCTTGGCCGATCGAGTTATCGTGTTAGATGACGGGGTGATTGTGGCAGACGATCAACCGGCTAAGATTTTTGCGCGTGGCCAAGAGCTAATCGAGCTTGGTTTAGATGTGCCGTATCCCGAAAAATTAAAGCAAGCCTTGAAAAATAACGGGGTCGAGGTTTTAGAGCAGTATTTAGATGAAGAAAGAATGGTCGAATGGATATGTCAATTAGTCTTGAAAAATTAAGTTATACCTATCAAAAAAATACGCCATTTGAACATGTGGCGTTAAAAGAGTTGTCTTTAGAGATTAAAGAAGGCAGTTATACGGCAATCATCGGACATACTGGAAGTGGCAAATCAACGTTACTTCAGCATTTAAACGGGCTTTTAAAGCCAACAGACGGTAGCTTAAGCGTCAATGGTAGACGGATCGATGCGCAAACCAAAAGTAAAGAGCTAAATGCCCTGCGCAAAGAAGTGGGCTTTGTTTTTCAATTTCCCGAGGCTCAGTTGTTTGAAGAAACGGTCTTAAAAGATATTGCCTTTGCTCCTAAAAATTTCGGTTTAAGCCAACAAGAGGCAATAGACATTGCCAAGCAAAAGGCGGCTTTAGTGGGATTACCCGCAGAAGTTTTAGAAAAATCACCATTTGAGTTGTCAGGCGGACAGATGCGCAGAGTAGCGATTGCAGGTGTTTTGGCAATGGAGCCAAAGGTTTTGATTTTAGATGAACCAACGGCCGGGCTAGATCCGGTTGGTCGTTTAGAGATGATGGAAATGTTTGCTAAGTTGCATCGTGAACAGCAACTCACGATTATTTTAGTCACGCATCAGATGAATGATGTGGCCGATTATGCCGACCATGTGATCGTCTTAGAAAAAGGGCAGCTCATCGCAGATACGACTCCTAAAGAATTGTTTAGCAACCCTAGCTGGTTAACCAAGCACCACTTGAATTTACCGCAAACGACCCAATTTGCCTGGAAGCTCCAACAACACGGCTTGGCGTTAGACCAACTACCGCTTAGCGCCGAAGAGTTGGCTAAACAATTGGCAAAAATGATTTTAGGAGAGAAAAAGGCATGAGTAAATTAATTTTAGGACGCTATATCAATGGCGATTCATTGGTGCATAAGTTAGATGCACGCGGTAAAATCTTTTTGAGTTTTTATTTTATCGTGATCGTTTTTTTGTGCAATAACTGGCAGTCATATACTTTTTTGTTAGCTTTTGTGTTAGGATGCGTAGGGCTTTCTAAGATTAAACTGGGCTTTTTTATCAAGGGACTTAAGCCGTTGATTTGGTTAATCTTGTTTACGGTTATTTTGCAGTTATTTTTTGCCACGGGTGGCAGTGTTTATTGGGAATTTGGACCGTTAAGAATCACGAGTTTTGGTTTGGTAAATGCCGTCTTTGTATTTTGTCGGTTTGTCTTGATTATTTTCATGTCAACACTCTTGACTCTGACGACGACACCACTCGAGATTGCAGATGGAATTGAGGCTTTAATGATGCCGTTAAATAAATTAAAGGTTCCTGTTTATGAAATTGCCTTAGTGTTATCGATTGCCTTGCGCTTTGTACCAACGTTGATGGATGAAACAGAAAAAATCATGAACGCCCAACGTTCGCGAGGAGTTAATTTTGGCGAAGGAAGTTTGTTGCAACAGATTAAAGCTGTGATTCCGTTATTGATTCCACTGTTTGTAAGTTCATTTAACAGGGCAGAAGATTTAGCAACTGCGATGGAAGCGCGCGGCTACCAAGGCGGAGCAGGCCGGACCAAATATCGTCAAATGATTTGGTCTGTTAAAGACACACTTGCGCTAATAGTATTTTTACTCGTAACCGTCTTATTAGTTTGGTTACGAAAATAAGAAAGGAATAACAGATGACGAAACGTTATATGATAACGCTCGCCTATGATGGCTCAAATTTTGCGGGCTTTCAAGCTCAACCAAAGCAACGTACGGTGCAATCGGTTTTAGAAAAGGCCGTCAACAAGATGAGCAAAGAAGATGAATATATTACGATCTATGGTTCGGGAAGAACCGATGCCGGGGTGCATGCTTTAGGGCAGGTCGTGCATTTTGATTTTCCGCATGATATCTCAGCACAAGGAATGCTAAGAGGCTTAAACAGCATCTTACCGCTTGATTGTGAGGTAGTCGACTGTCAGATCGTGCCAGCTGATTTTCATTGTAGATATGCTGCACATTCAAAACGCTACATGTATCGCGTGAGTCGGGGCTGGTATACGAATCCTTTTAAGCGTCTTTACACCGGACATTACAAATATCCACTCGACGTAAAACGAATCGAAGAAGCTTTACCTGATGTGGTGGGGACCCATGATTTTTCAAGCTTTGTGGCCTCAGGTAGTCAAGCTAAAAATCACGTTCGGACGATTTATGAAGCGACTGTGCGAGAAGATAAAGAAAATGATGAGATAATCTTTGAATTTTGTGGCAATGGTTTTTTGTATAATCAAGTCAGAATCATGGTGGCAGTTTTGTTAGAGATTGGCAATGGACGGCGTGATGTCCATGATTTTTTGCGTTTATACGAGGTGCGCGATCGGAATCAAGCACGCCAAACTGCCCCGGCCAGTGGCCTATATTTAAAAGAAGTTTATTACGGTGATCTGTCACAAAAAGTCGAAGAATTTCAGGAATAGTAATTGACTATTTGCTAGAAAAATCGTAATATAGTATTTGGTATTGTTTGCCCCACAGTAAGCCCCGTTAAATCTTATTGTTTGTCAAACATGCATATAAAAATGGAGGAAATTAAACGTGCGTACAACATATATTGCAAAACCAGGCGAAGTAGAACGTAAATGGTATGTAGTTGATGCTACAGATATTCCTTTGGGACGTCTTTCAGCAACAGTTGCATCTATCTTACGCGGCAAGAATAAACCAACATTTACACCAAACGTTGATACAGGTGATTTTGTTATCGTCATCAACGCGGAAAAGGTTGCTTTGACAGGTCGCAAAGCTACAGATAAGATCTACTACCATCATTCCAATCATCCAGGTGGTTTGAAAGCTCGTACAGCTGGTGACTACCGTGAAAATGACCCTGAAAAATTGATTGCAATGTCCGTAAAAGGCATGCTACCAAAGGGTACTCTTGGTCGTCAACAAGCTAAGAAGTTACATGTTTACCGTGGTGCAGATCACAAACATGCAGCTCAACAACCAGAAGTATTGGATATCACAAACTTAATCTAGGAGGAGATCGAAATTGGCTCAAGTTCAATATAGAGGCACAGGTCGCCGTAAAAACTCTGTTGCTCGTGTTCGCTTAGTACCGGGTACAGGTAAGATCGTGATGAACGGCAAACCTGCAGAAGAATACATTCCATTTGCAAACTTACGTGAAGTTATGGTTCAACCATTTGTTGTAACTGAAACAAAGGATCAATATGATGTTTTAGTTAACGTAAACGGTGGCGGCTTCTCCGGTCAAGCTGGTGCAACTCGTCACGGTATTGCACGTGCTTTGCTTGAAGTAGATCCTGATTTCCGTGGTGTTTTGAAGCGTGCAGGCTTATTAACTCGTGATGCACGTATGAAGGAACGTAAAAAACCAGGTCTTAAGAAAGCTCGTAAAGCTTCACAATTTAGTAAGCGTTAATCGTTGTTATATCAACGATTTAAAGCACTTCTTGTTTTCAAGAAGTGCTTTTTTTGTTTTTTGGTAATGATTTTGGTAATGACATAGTTCTGGATAGGCAACAATATCGTCATTGGTATAGCTGATAACCGTAAAAGAAACTTAAGTTTATAAATTATGGAAATAAACGATACTACAGGATTATTTTTAGCTATTGTAGCATCTCTTTTGCTATAATCTATAAGAAGAAAAGCTTTTGAGGTGATGTATAATGAACGAAAAAAATATTCAAGTAACAGTAAGCGATCAGTTAAAAGCGGAAGCAGAAGAAATTTTAGCCAAGCAAGGACTCACACCAGAAGAAGTTATCAAGATGTTATATAGAAAAATAGTAGTTAGGGGAACTTTGCCAACAGAGTTACTATTAACAGCAGAGGAAGAAGATATTAGATTTTCTAAACTAACAGAGAAAATACCAGTAGAAAGATTAAATACTTACGAAGAAATCGAAGCGTGGTTAAATGAAGAGTAAAAAATTATTAGTAAAAGGAGGTATTTGATGAAGTTGAATGACGTTTTGTATAGACGACAGTATAAAATAGTATTATCTTCTGATATTCCAAGTTTAGATTTGTCTTCTTTAAACAGTCTAGGAATCTGGAGTAATCCGAAAGATAAACATTATGTTTTGACGTTGAAAAATAATGATGACCCTTACAAAGATCCTGCAGTATTTGAAGAGGAGTTTAAAGAAATTACAGAATTAGGTTCGAAAGATTTTAACTTAGAAACAAAAAATGGACCACTTACTTTACAAGGTGCTGTCGATTCTAGTTGGTTTTGAAAACTTATAAATTTTCATTAATATATGAAAAAGATAACCAGTTAAGCTAAGGATATGAACTTTTCATCAATTTAAATTGATAAAATTCCCAAATTTTAATCTTTGAGTTCTCTTTACTGGAGTTTTCCAGTGAGGAGGGCTTTTTTACTATTTATAATACTAATTTGAGGAGATAAAATAAAAAATATTGTTTTTAATTAGCGACTCATATATAATTTAAGCAATCAATTTTAGGGAAATTATTGATGACTAGTTAGAAGAAATGTATTTAAAAATTGGGGATAGCGGTTGTTGTTAGATTTTTTATAGGTGATTAAAATATTAGGGGAAATTTCAATGTCAAAAGTAAACCAAGAAAATATTATGAATGATGTTTGCAATTTGATTTTAGATATTAATACGCGGCCTGAAGAACGCGAAATTTTGGTGGATTTTAAAAATCAAATGGGAGCTAAAAATGCTTATTTTCCAAAAGAATTATTAAATGTATCGCAGAAATTAGAGCAATTAGCTATGAAGAGTTTATCTAAAGAAGAAAAAATGAGTCCAGCAGTGGGGGAATTTTATCAAAAAATTGCTCATTATGGTCAAATAAACCTAGATTGGAGCCTAGGACTATTAAAAATATAATAAAATAATTTCAATGAAAACTAAAAAAGAAAGTCTATGAAAGTTTTTTCGTAGACTTTCTTTTTGATTATGGCTTTAGACCTAGTTGAGCACGAGCATCGTGCGAAACAAAAAAACACCTGCTATGCGGGGAAATAATTATGTAGTCGTTAAAAATTCTTGGACGGACAATGTAAAATATCATATCAAGTACGGCAACATCTATAAAAGATCAAGAAGATTTTACAAGTTTAGACAATGTTACACACTATCATCAAAATAGAAACATCAGTAAAGGTCAGATTGACATTTTTTACTGATGTTTTTATTTTGGGGACAATTCTTTCTATGCATCTTATATGTTAATTTTTGCAACTTATAGTCAAGAAACTCATAAAACTTAATTAATGAACTACATTAAATAATGTCAAGTGAGACAAATTTTAAACAAGGAGGAAACTTAAATGAAACCTAGGAAACAAACATTTGCAATTTATGGATTGCTATCTGGTTTAATTTATGGGCTTATTTTCTTGTTTTGAAAAGAATGAAAATTTACTTCTGTTCAAAGAGATTTTATCAATAAAATAATTTTGATGTTGGGTGGTGATTAAAGTGAATAATGTTTTTGAAATATCAAATATTACCAAATCATTCAAAAATAAACAAATATTAAAAGGTGTTGACTTGGTTGTGAACAAGGGTGATATCATTGGACTTTTGGGTTTGAATGGTGAAGGAAAGTCCACTTTAATAAAAATAATTTTAGGTATACTTTCTCAAGATTCTGGGGAGGTTAAGAGGAATTTCGAGATTAAATCTGATGTTGGGGTTATGTTGCAGGAAATTTCTATGCCTGAGAAGATGAAGGTCTACGAATGGTTAGATATGGTGAAGCGCTTTTCAACCAATTCCAAATCAGTCGAAAGTGTTTTAGATAGTGTTAACTTAAGAACAGTGAAGAATAAATATTGTGACTCTTTATCAGGTGGACAACAAAGGCGAGTTCAATTTGCTACTGCGATAATTAATAATCCTAAAGTACTTATATTGGATGAACCAACAGTAGGGATGGATGTAGTATCAAAAAAAGCATTTTGGGAGACGTTAAACACGTTTTCGTTTAGTAAAGATTTGACAATAATCTTAATTAGTCATGATATCGAGGAAGTCTCTGAATTCTGTAACAGAGTACTAATTTTGTCAAAGGGGCGGTTAGTTTTAGATAGTAAAATGACCAATGTTCAAGATAAACTCGAAAAAAACTCATCATATTCAGTAGATAAGAGTCAAATAACTCAAGAACAATTGGAAGTAATAACAAAGTTTAGTTTTGAAGAGACTGATTCTGAAATAAAATTTAAGTATCAAATGATAGATAAAGTAGTATCGGTAGGGAAAATTCCTATTTCGATTATAAAAAAGAATCAAAGCAACCTACGGCAATACTTTATGGAGGTATTAGAAAATGGTCCAAGTGAGTAGTCTTTTATTTTTAATATGGCTAGATATAAAAAGAGTTTTTAGGGATACCAAATATGTATTATTTATTATTGCTTTGCCAGTTATTTTTTATATTATATATACAGCAATTTTTCCTGAGAATGCTAATGTTAACGGTGTCTCGTGGTCAGAGTATTGTTTAGTTTCTATGATTGCTTTTGGTATTATGGGGAATGCAATCAATCTACTTGGTACTAAAATTGCAGATGAACGAAGAAAAAAATGGTATACTTATTTGAAAGTATCTCCAGTTAATTCTCTTTATTATGTAATTAGTCATGTGTTTTCATATTTGTTGATCTCAGTTGCTTTTACATTCCTTATGTTTGTAGTTGCCTACCTTTATAAAGGAATCAATTTAGGAGTACTTGAAACGATTAATATAGGAATTACACTAAATATTGGAAGCATTGTATTTTTAATTATGGCTTTGTTAATCGGCAGACTAGATAGTTTGTCTCAACCAATTGGGACTATAACATATTTAGTACTTTCTTTTTTGGGTGGTTTATGGATGCCAGTGGCTGCTATGCCCAAATTTCTTTCTCGGATTGCAACTTTCCTGCCTTCATATAATTATGCTCACCTTGGATGGCGATTGTTGGAAAATAAGGGTATTGATGTTAAATCTGTAGGCATTCTCTTTATTTATATTATGTGCTTCTTGGGGATTTATATCTTATTACAAAAAAAGGAGCAGGCTAATTAGGAGGCTTTTTTGAAAATAAATGAGTATTTTGGAAATATATCTCAATTAGAGAAAATGTTGTCCGATTGGATTGATTTACCAGTTTCTTTATATGTGCGCTCAGCCGAGGTGAAAAATATAACATTTCTTTTTGAAAACTTTAGTGAGGAAGAGATTTTTAGTTTTTTTAAAGATAATATTCAACAGACTGAACATGCCGTTGTTGGTTATAGACAAGATGATATTTATGGAGATATTTTAGGAAAATGCGACTATCAGGATGTGATGTATTTTGAAGGTATTGACGATAAGGTATATGCTTATGCTGATAATCTTACTTTGCGTTTAAAAAATAAGTTATATGAGATTGAAGAATTCAGCAAATTATATGTGAGAATTAGTAAATCTTTTATTGTCAATATATTAGTTGTCGAAAAAATTTATCCTTCTCTAAACGGAAAATGTATCATTGAATTAACAGATGGTCAAAATTTAACGGTTTCTCGAAAATATAAAAAACAATTTTTAGAATACTTGGAGGATTAGTGGTGAAATATTTAAAAAAGCTTTTACTCATACTTTGCATTGGTGCAATCTATAATCTATATTTTACGCTTATAAATTCAAGTTTAACGTCTTGGATCAATATGATTATATTCATAATATTCGGATATGTTGAAATATTTGCTTTAGAGTTATTATTTAAATACTCTATTAAATTTCAGAAAAACATCTATATCCAATTACTTACTATATTTTTAATATCTAGTATAGTTGAAATAGTATATATGTTAGTTACTGGTTTAGGTTTTACTATAGCAATCCATTTTGTTTTGCTAGGAATACCTATTACAATCATTGGTTTATTGTATTGGAAATATCGTGTTGATAAACTTGAAAAATTATTAAGAGACAAAAAATCTAGTTTATCAAATTGATTTTTATAATTAACATTGCTATTCTAGTTTCTCAATTATATAAGCTCCGAAAACTCATCAAAAGAAAGTCTATGAAAAAATTTTTTCGTAGGCTTTCTTTTTGATTACAAACTAAAAGTACCTTAAGTATCTTTTATGAAATAAAAAAAGCCCAAAGTAAGTAACAAGACAAAAGGCAGATAAAGTGCTTGAAAATTTTGCATGACACACATACAACTTAAGGTTACAAATAATATAAAACTCCCACGCTTTTTTCTTAATTTTACAAGCAAAGGATGATTTCTAAAGACTTTTGAAATTATAAAACCTAGTAATAAAATTAACGCTAAAATTATAAAGCGTATAAAGTTTTCTCCCTAAAAAGTTACGTTATGGAAAACTAAACAAGCTTAACTACATGTAGTTGTTAACATTAAACGTCACGACATATCTGAATTTTTTAATCATTATTAAATTAAAAAAATAGTACGTATCAATTCTTTAAAAAGTACTTAACATGCTAAAAATCAAAAAAGATGACGCCTTAAGACGCCATCTCAATAGTATTATTTAACGATAAAACTTACTTCATAGTCTTTAGTTGCATCGATACGATAAGGGGCTGTGACATCAGTTCCCCAACTATCAATCCCCCCGACACCGCGGACTTTAGCGTAGACGCATAAAACGGTGCGTCGGGCAGGTGGGAGTTCTTCTTGGTGCGTTGCAAATTCGAGTTCTTCGGCTTTATAAGGAAGTGCCGAAAAAGCAAATGGTGCTTGATCTTGCAAGATTTCTAAGCTAAATTCATTTTTTGTTTGATCGGCATTATTTAAAGTTTGCTCACGCACGATTTTTACAGCTTTGCTTTGCATATGCATGCCACATTCTTGCGGAACTAGATAAGGGGTGACCGGCAAGCCTGCGATACGATAAGTGCCAGGGATGCCACCGGCTAAACGATCGGGATAAGTTTCACCGCTCAGTCCTTCGTATTCAAAGTATTTAGCGGGTGTAGGCATGATGAAACGCACTCCGAGTGCAGGTAATTCTGGTAAGCCTTCTTGACCAAAGTAGTGCATGCTAACTTTCATTTCGGCTTGAGCATTAATCGTATAGCTGATAACAACGCTTGTTTGAGGCACTGTATTGATTGCTAATGTAAAAGAGATGGTTATCTCCTCAGCTGTTTCAGCGTTACTGTAGCGATTGTTAGTAGGGGCTGTGGGCAATTGAATTGATTGTCCATCGATTGTGACCGTTGTTTTGCTTAGCTTTTGTTTCAAACTAGCTCCTAACCACATGTTAGACTGAAAATCAAAGCCACAGCCGCGATCATTATCGGTCATAGCACGCCAAAAAACGGGTTTAACTTCCCGATAGAGCCATTCTTTACCACCTTTGTTTAAAGATTCGAGGCCGCCTTTCACATAAGAAAAGATATAATGAGTATCTTTGGCCTTAACTCCAAGCGTGTAATCGCCAAAGATAAGGCTAAGTTTATTAGTAGTTGCGGTATTTTCCATAGTAGTACTTGACCTCCTGCATTGCTGGTTTAGCTTGTCCATCGGCAAAGACGATCCCGTTGCCGGAAAATTCATAGTCACTTGGCCGATCGTCAAAGTCACCACCGTAACGTAAAACATCTTGTCCGGTGATTTCATCTTTAACGAAGATTGCTTGGTCTTTAAAGTCCCAAATATAGCCACCTTGATACATTTCGTATTTATCGAGTAGTTGCATATAATCATTCATCCCGCCTAAAGAGTTCCCCATGTCATGCATGTATTCGCACAAGATAAATGGTTTTTTAGCCTTAGTCGTCAGATATTCTTCGATAGCTGCAGGATGAGCATACATACAACTCTTGATGTCTGAGATGCAATCTTCAAATTCAGGATTGTTGAAGTTACCTTCATAATGCACTAAGCGTGAAGGATCGACTTGTTTGAAATACTCATTCATCAAGCGTAAGCCTTCTTGGGCATAAGATTCATTGCCTAATGACCAAAAAAGGATACTTGGATGATTTTTAAAGGTTTCAAAATTGGTTTTAGCACGATCTAACACGGCACCAAACCACTGTGAAATATTTCCCGGGACATTATAAGAAGGCTCGATACCGACAGGTTTTTGCCAGGTTCCATGCGTTTCAAGATTGGTTTCAGCCATCAAATGAATGCCGGCTTGGTCGCATAAGAAATACCATGGAATTTGGTTAGAATAATGTGAAGTCCGCACCCCATTGATATTAGCTTGCTTGATAATTTCTAAGTCGGCTTGCATATCGGCTAAATCAATCGCGCGGCCTTTGGCGGGATGCCATTCGTGGCGGTTGACACCATTGATGATCAGCCGCTTTCCGTTTAGATACATCACTTTATCTTTTAGACAAATTTCGCGAAAACCAAAGTCATATTCGCTGTATTCGCAAAGTGTCTGGTCTGCGGTGAGCATTTCTAATTGAAGCTTATAAAGATTAGGTTGATAATGATCCCAAAGCAAGATATCGCTAAATTCGCCAAAGTCAAGGGTCGTTTCTTTAGCGAGACCTTGGGTAAGTTGTGTTAAAAGTTGGCCGTCTGGTGTAAAGACGCTAGCTTTAACGACGGCATTTGGTGTGACGTTGGCAAACTTGAGTTGTGCGCTAAGTCGTCCGCTGCGATAATCGGAATTGACAGTTGGTTTTAGCCATAAGTCAGCGAGATGGTTTTGACCAAATGCTAGCAAGCTGACGTTACGAAAAATCCCAAAAAATCTAAAGAAGTCTTGATCTTCAAGGTAAGCGGCCGTACTTCTTTGATAAACCGCCACGGCTAAATGATTAACCCTATCATAATTAAGATAAGGTGTTAAATCAAATTCGCTTGGGGTAAAAGAATCTTCGGCATAACCGACGAAGTGACCATTTAACCAGAGATAAAAGGCTTGTTCGACCCCTTCAAAGCGAATAAGCACATTTTTAGTGCGCCAGGATTGTTTTAAGGTAAACTCTTTGCGATAACAGCCGATATGATTATCTAAAGCTTGCGCAAATAAAGTTACTTGGTTTTGGCTGGTAAAAGGAGGCCGTCTGAATTCATGACCTTCCCAAGGATACATCGTGTTGATGTAGTGAAGTTTATTGAAACCAGCCATTTCGATATGCTGGGGAACGGTTATTTGTGTAAAGTCAGTTAATGCAAAATCAGGTTGTTCAAAACCAGTAGGATAAGTGCGGTAATTTTGAGCATAATAAAAATCCCACAGACCGTTTAATGATTGGCTAAGCGATGAGCCCTCAGTTACTTCTTGTTTAGTAGCATACCAGCTATGGTCACTGTGGGCAGGCAGTTGATTGACCCGAAACACTTGCGGATCATCTAGCCATTGTAAGTTAGCTTCCATGTAAGATACCTTCTTTCGATGCGAGAAATCGGCTAAAAGAAAACGGTTTTAGCCATACTTAGTGTATACATTCTTTTGGATGGGTTTGTCAAGTTCTTTTTGTTTAGCATAACAAAAAAGCCTCTATAAAAAGAGGCTTTTGTCTTTAGAAACTAAATTTAGGTGTCAAATCACCCTTGTAAGGAACATGTTCTACATAAACGGTTGTTGGTTGGCCATCAAGCCCGGTACCCATTCGTTTATAAGTGAATTTTTGTGGATTAAATTCGGTTAATTCTAAGACTGCACCATATTTTTTTTGACCTAAAGAAACATGGGCACGAATCTTGTTGTTAGCAAGGACTGCAAAGTAGCCGAAGTCGCCTTTAGATTGACCGGTTTGTGGGTTGAAAAATTCATACTTGTTGGTTTTAGCATCAAACTTAGCCAAGCTGATGAATTGTTGGTTTTGTGCGGTCACATCGTTGCCATCTTGATCGACAACTTTTTGGCCTTGCCAGAGTGTTTTAGCCAATAAAGCAGCACCGTCAGTCTTTTTTACAATCTTACCGGTTTTAGCGGTTAATTTTTCTTTTGGTGTGCTAAATTTCAGCTTGATTTTGGTGTAAGGTACGTGTTCGACAAAAACTTCGGTAGGTTGCCCGTTTTGATCTTTGCCCATCCGCTTGTAGGTGAACTTCTTAGCCGAAACTTTGATCAAATCAACGACGGCTTGATAGTTTTTGGTTTGTGAAATCAAGATGCGTTTCTTACCATCGGCAGTTATAAAGAAGATGCCAGCATCACCGCGCGATTGTTTGGTCTTTTTGTCGAAAAATTCGTAACGACCACTGACCTTGTCGTATTTGGCCAGGCCGATAAATTCTTGATTTTCTTTGGTTAAATCGTGGTGTTGCTTGTCATAAACCTTAGTTCCTTGCCAAGCTGTACTTGTTAAAATGTTGGTCTTTTTTTGACCTTGAGTCAGTGTTTTTTTGGCTTGAATTTTATCCGTACCAAATATCAAAAATAAGCCAACGACACTTAAAAGTGTAATAAATGTTAAAAAATATTTTTTCATCTTTATCCCATCCCTTTATTTTTGATACATTTAGCATAACAGGTTAAAATAAACTTGAACTGGCTAAAAAATGAACAAAAAATGAATAATGAGTTATAGGGGGAGTAAAATGACGATTAAACGGCGGTTTTTGTTGACGTATGTAGGGGCAATTATAATCACGTTAACATCAATTGTGGGAATTTTAGCTTTAAGCTCATATACAACTTTAGGTAAGGTGCCAACATTGACACAAGCCTATAAAATGTTAACGCAACAGCGTGATATAAGTCCTAAAGAAGAAAAAAGTTATGCTGAACTAGTTAAGTTGGCGCAACAAACGCCGACAATTTTAGTAGATCCTCAGGCTACTAAATTACAAGAAAAATTGACTGAAATCGAGCAAAAAGGTTTGCTAGTGGCGTTACGCAAGCAAGATTATTTTTCATATTATTCACCAGAATTGGTGGAAAAATCTTTGTATGTGCATGCGCCAGATTATGAATTAAATAATCTGCATCCGACCGGAACTTTAGATAATGCTGGGCGACTGTATCGCTACTTGAAATTTGACTTTCGTTATCCCGACCAAAGCAAGGGGAGCATTTTTATTTTGAAGCGTGAAAGTAATTTGTTTGAGTTTTTTACGCGCTGGGGCATCTGGGTGATTATCACGATTATTGCCTTAGGAATTTGGGCGGCCTGGTGGTTAAACCGGCGCTTACAAAAATCAACGATTACGCCGCTAGAACAACTCGGACGGGCCAGCCAAGAGTTTCGGCCCTTGGAATTTGCACCTAAACAAAAAGTTTCTTATGAAGTCAAACAACTCCAAGAAAGTTTTAATCAATCGTGGCATGAATTAAAAGAAGCGGCTAGGCAACAAGAACAATCGGAACAAAAGAAAAAAGAATTGCTGGCCAATATCTCGCATGACTTAAAAACGCCGATGACTTCAATCATCGGTTATGTCGAAGGCTTGCTTGATGGAGTGGCCAACACTCCGCAAAAGCAACGACACTATTTAGAAGTCATTCATGCCAAAAGTTTGAGTTTAAATGAGTTATTAGAGGAATTGTTTTTGTATACTAAGCTTGATAGTGGTGAAATGTCGTTAAAATTAAAGAAAATCGATTTGAGTGAACTTGTCAAACAAACGCTGACGCAAGCCACTAAGGAACAAGATTTTGAACTACGGTTGGAAATCTTAGATCAACCATTGAATATCTTAGGGGATGCTTTTCAATTGAAGCGCGCCTTGACTAATTTGTTACAAAATAGCTTAAAATTTGCAGATCCTACCAAAGAAAAGTGCTGCATTACGGCGAAATTAAGCCGTGCTGATAAGTTGGCGCGCCTAGATTTTAGCGATAACGGCATAGGAATTGCTAAAGAAGAGTTAGACTATGTTTTTGAAAGATTTTATCGAGTAGATAAGGCACGCAGTATCAAAGGCAGCGGGCTAGGTTTAAGCATCGTCAAACAAATTATTGATAAGCAACAAGGAAAAGTAGAGTTAACCAGCCAATTACATGTTGGAACGACGGTAAGTATTTATTTGCCGTTATTAAAAAAGGAGGGGACAGATGAACGCCAAAGTATTAATAATTGAAGACGATACAAGCATTGCGCAACTGCAACGTGATTATTTAGAGATTAATGGTTTTACCGTTGAATTGGTAAACGATGGGCAAAGCGGCTTGCATTTGGCTTTAAAACAAGAATTTGATCTGATTATTGTCGATGTCATGTTGCCAGGGCTTGATGGCTTTGAAATCTGTCGGCAAATTCGTCAACAAAAACAAACGCCAATCATGATTGTTTCGGCTAAAAAAGAAGATATCGATAAGGTGCGTGGACTAGGGCTAGGAGCTAACGATTATTTAAGCAAACCATTTAGTCCAAATGAATTAGTGGCGCGTGTCAAAGCGCATATCACGCGTTATCGCAGCGTTACTACAGCTGTTAGTGCCCCTATTTTAGAAAATAAGGAACTTAAAATAGAGTTAGCGGCCCATAAGGTTTTTGTTTTAGAAAAAGAAATCACCTTAACAACTAAGGAATATCAATTGCTGGTCTTTTTGATGCAACATCCTAATCGGGTCTGGCAAAAAGAACAATTATTCGAACAAGTCTGGGGGATGGATTCGTTGGATACAGAAGTGTCGACTGTGGTCGTGCATATCAAACGGATTCGTGCAAAGTTAAGGCAAGCAGGTTTAAATGAAGGGCCAATCGAAACCTTGTGGGGCAGTGGCTATCGTTTTAATAAAGAGGTGTGAATATGAATTATCAAGATATAAATGCAAAAGTAATCGATAAATGGTGTAATGAGGGCTGGCAATGGGGTCAAGCTATCAGTCACGAACAATATATAGCCGCTAAAAATGGCCACTGGGAGATGTTGTTGACGCCAACTAAACCTGTTCCACATGAATGGTTTGGCAATTTAAAGGATAAAGAAGTCTTTGGTTTGGCAAGTGGTGGCGGTCAACAGATGCCACTTTTTGCCGCTTTAGGTGCTAAGTGTACTGTTTTAGATTATTCAAAACAACAATGTCAAAGCGAACAAGAAGTTGCTCAACGCGAAAACTATGAGATTAAGATTTTGCAAGCCGATATGACTAAACCATTGCCATTTGCCGATGAGAGTTTTGATTTAATTTTTCATCCAGTGTCAAACTGCTATGTCAAAGAAGTTAAGCCAATTTTTAAAGAATGCTATCGAATTTTAAAGCCGGGTGGTATCTTTTTAGCTGGCTTGGATAATGGAATTAATTATATTTTTGATGAGCAAGAAGAAAAGATTAAATATAGTTTGCCATTTGATCCGACAAGTAACGAACAAGTCTATCAAGATAGTCTGAAAAACGATTGGGGAATTCAGTTTTCCCATACGCTAGAAGAACAAATTGGCGGTCAGCTCGAAGCCGGCTTTGTCTTGACTAACTTGTACGAAGATACCAACGGTGAAGGAAAATTACACGAACATAATGTACCATCATTTGTGGCAACAAGAGCGGTGAAAAGATGATAAGTTTATTGAAACTCAAATATTTTGTTGATGTAATTGAGACTGGCAGTTTTACTAAAGCAGGTAAGAAAAATCATATTGCTCAAACAAGTGTTACACAGCAAGTCAGAGAAATTGAAAAGTATTTCCAATGTACTTTAATTAATCGGAATGTTTTACCTGTTAGACCTACTAAAATAGGTGAAAGTCTATATCTTGAAGCTAAAAAGTTATTATTACAATATGAATTGCTAGAAAAACAAATGCAAGAAAAGCTGAATCAACAAGGCCCATTGAAAATAGCATATACTTCGGTAATCGATATGCAATTATTAAATAAGCTTCTCACTGGAAAAAATTCAGCAGAGCCATTGATGCTTCAAAAAGTTAAATTGGAGAATGCAGCGCGCGGTTTATTACAACGTGATTATGATTTTGTGATAACTTTTGATTCAGAATTTTACGATGAAGAAAAAATTACAACTTATGAATTAGCGGCTGGTAAATATGTAATAGGTGTATCTATTGATCATCCATTGGCAACAAAAAAAGAAGTTACTTTAAAGGATGTATATAAATATCCTTTGATTATGCTAAATAAAGAAACTATCGGGAAATCTTATGATATTATGTTAGAACGTTCACAAAAAATTGGTATAAAACCGCAAATTGTTCAAACAGCAGATGATGTGGAAAGTGAAATTTTTATGATTGAGCATCAAAATTTAGTGGGTTTTTTCCCTGAAAATTATCCTTTGAGTAGCGATAAAAAAAGTCTGATATTTGTTCCTGTTGTTGATACACCACATGTCTATAAGATTGTTTTGGCTTATCTAAGAGAAGAGCTTTCAAGTAAACAACAAGCTTTTTTACAGCACATCCATCAGATATAGGTTTTTCCTATACCTAATCAAAAACCGATATTTCTATTTGTGTTAAATTTCACATATAATATAGATATAATTTGAATATCTGGAGGTATGTTGAAATGACTAAAGTAATTTTAACTGGTGTTGATGGTAATTTAGGGAGCCAAGCTGCTAAGGATTTATTAGCGATTGCTCCAAAAGAACAATTGATTTTTGTGGGTTATGCGCAAGAAAGCTTAGAGCCATATGCTAAACAAGGAATAGATGTGCGCCAAGCAAACTTTAATGAGTATGCTGGCTTATCGGAAGCATTTGCTGAGGGTGATGTTTTAGCGTTAATTTCAATGCCTTTCGTAGGAGCTAAACGCCAAGCAGCACATCGCAATGTAATTGATGCAGCTAAGGCAGCTGGAGTTAAAAAGATTATCTATACTTCATTAGTCAATGCTGCTGATCCAACTAATCCAAGTATTGAAAAAATTGATCATGCCTATACTGAAAAATATATTGAAGAAAGTGGATTAGATTATATTTTCTTACGGAACTCTCAATATGCAGAAGCGATGATTACTAATTATTTTACTTATGTTAAACTTGGTAGCCCGCTAACTAATAATCAAGGTGCAGGCAAGATGGCGTATATTTCGCGTAAAGATTGTGCTAAAGCTGTAGCTTATGCGTTATTAGCAGATGATGTGCATCAACAAATTTTAAATATTAACGGTGTTAAAGCAATGACGATTGCAGAATTTATTGAAATTGGTAATCAACAAACAGGAAATCATGTAACCTATCAAGAAATTAGCGATGAAGAAAATTATGCTGTTTTTGATGCGATGGGGGTTCCAAGAACAACTGATGGTGAGTTTAAAAAAGGTTCAGAGGCACCGTACAGTTCAGAAGGAATGGTAACTTTTGGTCAGGCAATTCGTGAAGGTAAGATGGACACATGGACTGATGATTTTAAAAAGTTAACTGGTAGTGAACCAATTACCGTAGATTATATGTTTGCACATAATGAAGATTTTCAGGTTGGTGAAAGACATTCATTAGATAAATAAGAAAGAAATGATGTGTACCTAGTTTTCTAGACGCGTTAAAATTTAATAAATTATTCCATGGATGTTTCCCTGTGTTTTACAGGAGGCATCCATTTTGTTTTGTCTTGAATCCTTTTGTTTGTAGTAATCGATATATTTTCTCTAACTCTTACAACAGTATCTTTATTTATCTTAAAGTAATAAGTAGGTAAGTAGTGCATAAAAATTCCCCTCTTTAATGGAGTGTTCAGTAAAGAGGGAAAATATTAAAAGACTTGAGAGTTTTTTATATGCAAATTTATTTTGTATTAATGATTTTTTGAAGTAAATGGTATACTTATATTATCTAAAATCTACATAGAGGATATGCAAAAATGACAATTGAAAAAAAGTTGATGCAAGGGTTTAAAAATTCACAAATTGATAGAAGTCAGTATAAAGGTAATTTAGCTTACGAATCTCAATTTATCTCAAACGATCCCACAAAGGGGACAAAGGTATTAAGTGTAATTGAAAGTGGTTTAAAGAATTGTAAAGAATTTTATATAAGTGTAGCATTCATAACGATGAGTGGGTTAGCACCGTTACTTCAGGTTTTAAAGGAGCTAGAAAGAAGAGAAATACCAGGTAAAATTTTAACGACTGATTATTTAAATTTTAGTGAACCACGAGCATTAAAAAAACTTAGTGAATTAAAAAATCTTGAAGTTCGTCTGTATGAAACGAGTGGACAAAAAGAAGGTTTCCATACTAAAGGATATATTTTTAAAAAAGAAGAATTGTATCAAATTATTATTGGCAGTTCAAATATGACACAACAGGCCTTAACCATTAATAAAGAATGGAATACTAAGATTGTTTCTTTAAAACAAGGTGGTATTGCTCAAGATGTATTAGGCGAATTTAATGATTTATGGAATTCTTCAAAAACAAAGTACTTAACTCAAGAGGTTCTGGAACAATACAAATTACGTTATCAAGTTATTCAAGAACAAAAGAAAAGCATTGCTAGTTCGAGAATTCCTGATCTAATGGCTTATCGCTTAGAACCAAATTCGATGCAAATTCATTTTATCAAAAATTTAGAGCAACTAATAATGAATGCTCAAGATAAAGCATTGTTAATTTCGGCAACAGGAACTGGGAAAACATATGCATCGGCATTTGCGATGAGACATTTAAACTTTAAAAGAGTTCTGTTTTTAGTTCATAGAAATCAGTTAGCTAAACAAGCTAAAGTATCATATAGTAAAGTTTTTGCAGATAAAGTTACGTATGGTTTAGTTGATGGTAATCATAAGGAATTTGATAAAGACTATATTTTTGCGACTGTACAAACTTTAGGACAAAATTTGCAACGTTTTTCACCCACACATTTTGATGCGATTATTTACGATGAAGCACATCATGCATCAGCTACAATGCATCGTAAGATAATGGATTATTTTAAGCCTAAGCTTAGTTTAGGGATGACAGCAACTCCGGATAAGCGTGATATGCGCAAGGAAAATGATATTTATGAATTATTTGATCATAATATTGTTTATGAAATTAGGTTGCAAGAAGCGATGAAAGAAGATTTGTTGTGTCCATTTCATTATTTTGGAATTGCAGATGAACCACATGTTGCAGATTTAGGCATGGAAGATAAAGAAGTTCCATTTAGATATCTAACTTCGGATGAACGTGTTAAACATGTTATGCAGCAGGCCAACTATTATGGATATAGTGGTGAACGAGTAAAGGGGTTAATTTTTTGTAGCACGATTGCTGAAGCAAACGAATTGTCTATAAAATTTAATCAAGCAGGTTGGAGGACTGCTGTTTTAACTGGGCAAGATTCTGATGTAATTAGAATGCAAACGATTGAGAGATTAGTGAAAAAACAAGGGCCGGATACCTTAGATTATATTTTATCAGTGGATGTTTTTTCTGAAGGAGTAGATATTGTCGAAATCAATCAAGTGATAATGTTACGCCCTACAGAGTCCCCGATTGTTTTTACGCAACAATTAGGACGTGGTTTGCGCAAAGATGATGATAAGGAATTTTTAGTTGTATTAGACTTTATTGGTAACTATAAAAATAATTTTATGATACCGATTGCTTTATCTGGGGATCGTAGTTATAACAAGGATAATATTCGAAGATATTTATTGGAAGGGACACGAGTTGTTCCAGGTTGTTCGACAATTCATTTCGATGAAATTTCTAAGAAACGGATTTTTACAGCAATTGACAATGCTAATTTTAGCGACTTGAAGTTACTCAAACAAAACTATTTCAATTTAAAGGATAAGCTAGGTAGAATTCCACATTTACAAGAATTTGATGAATTTGGGGAAATGGATGTTTTGCGTATTTTTGATAATAATTCCTTAGGCTCTTATTATATGTTTTTAAAGAAATACGAGCCTGATTTTAAAGCAATTTTACCAAATGACGCAGAGGAAATGTTAAGATATGTTTCTAAGAAATTTGCTAGTGGTAAAAGAGTTCATGAACTTGAGTTGTTAAGAATTATGCTGGTAGAAGAGCATAATTTATTGGCTAAATTAACATTGGCATTAAAAGAACAATATCAATGTGAGATGGATGCTAATTGTCGGGTCAACATTATTAATCAGATGACTAATAATTTTTTAACAGGTACGGGAAAAAACACCTATACGCAGTCTATTTTTATCGAACCAGATGATAAAGATCCGCATGATTATCAGATAGCAAAACAGTTTAAGCGCTTATTAGAGGATCAAGTTTTTTATAGTTTGATGAAGGAACTGATTGATTTTGGTATTGCGCGTTATGAACAAAATTATAGTGATAGATATCAAGATACCAATTTTGTTTTATATCAAAAATACACATATGAAGATGTTTGTCGCTTGTTAAATTGGGAATTCAATGAAGTATCTGTCAATATTGGTGGTTATAAGTTTAATGAAAAGACGAAAACATTCCCTGTTTTTATCAACTATGATAAGGAAGAGGATTTAGCGGATACAACTAAATACGAAGATCGATTTTTAAGTGCAAATCATTTAATTGCTATCTCAAAAAGTGGACGGACATTGGCATCAAACGATGTGCAGAAATTTTTGAACTCACAAGAAGAAGGAATAAGCGTGCAACTTTTTGTTCGTAAAAATAAGGATGATAAAATTTCAAAAGAGTTTTATTATTTAGGGAAGATGACCCCTACGCAATTTGTAAAAGAATTTACGATGCCTAATACGACAAAAACAGCGGTGGAAATCGGATGGCATTTAGAAAATGAAATTCGTGAAGATTTATATGAATATATTATAAGCAAATAGGAGCTAAAAGTATGAAAACAATCAATGTAGTTGCAGCAATTTTAATTCATGAGAATAAAGTTTTTGCAACACAAAGAAACTATGGTGAATTTAAAGGTGGCTGGGAATTTCCAGGTGGGAAAATTGAACCAGATGAAGCCCCACAAGCTGCTTTACGTCGTGAAATGAAAGAAGAATTAGCACTAGAGATAAGCGTAGGTGAATTGATAGATACTATTGAATATGATTATCCTAATTTTCATCTTTCTATGCAGTGTTATCTTTGTAAAATTCAAGCAGGTAAGGCAATATTATCTGTACACGATGAAATTAAATGGTTAGATAAAGAGAATTTATATAGTGTTGATTGGTTACCTGCGGACGTAGGTTTACTGCCTAAGATAAAAAATTATCTTGATTAAGAACAAAACCCAAGCTTACATTTGTTGGCTTGGGATTTTTTATAGATAAAAGACTAAAAAATTTAACAAAATATTATAGTGAAGGCTACCAACATTGCTTTATTGAACTTTTTATGTGAATTTGATATCAATCTAAAATTGTTTTATATGGGTATAAAAAGAATGTAATTCCGTTTATTTGTGATAAATATTACAATCTTAGTATGATAGAAGCAAGGGAGAAAAAATTATGTATTCAATAAAAATGTTTGGTGTTAGAGAAGAAGAAATTACCATTGCACAAAACTGGGCTGCAGAAAATAATATTAAGCTTAGTATGACAAAAGAAATTTTGACGATGGATAATTTAGCAGAAGTTAGTGGCTTTGATGGTATTTCCTTGAGTCAAGTAGGACGTTTGCCAGATGAAATCTATCCAAAATTAGCACAGATGGGAATCAAGCAGCTCGCTCAACGTAGTGCCGGAGTAGATATGTATAACCTTGAATTGGCTAAAGAAAATGGCATCATTATTACTAATGTGCCAAGCTATTCACCAGAATCGATTGCTGAGTTTACAGTGACGACAGCTTTAGAATTGATCAGACGCACAGAAGAGATTCGCCAACGCGTGGCTAGTCATGATTTTTCATGGGAACCGGTTATTCGGGGCCGTGTTTTAGGTAATATGACTGTAGCTGTGATTGGTACTGGACGAATCGGACAGATTACAGCCAAACTTTTTAAAGGTTTTGGTGCTAAGGTAGTCGGCTATGATTTGTATCCAAACAAAGAATTAACAGATATTTTAGAATATCAAGACACTTTAGTAGATGCTGTAAAGCAAGCTGATGTAATTTCTTTACACATGCCAGCCGTTAAAGAAAATTATCATGCTTTTGACTATACGATGTTTAAAAACTGTAAAAAAGATGCGATTTTATTAAATATGGCGCGCGGTTCATTAGTTGATACAAAGGCCTTACTACAAGCCTTAGATGAAGGTTTATTGCAAGGGGCAGGTATTGATACGTATGAATACGAAGCACCTTACATGCCAAAAGATTTCAGCTCAAAAGAAATTACAGATGAACTTTTCTTGGCATTAATTAATCATCCTCAAGTCATTTATACACCACATATTGCTTATTACACCGATGAAGCTGTTAAAAATTTGGTTGAAGGTGGCTTGGATGCAACATTAGAAGTTTTAAACACAGGAGACGCTAAAACCCGCGTTAATTAAGGAGTCGTTATTATATGAATCAGCAAATTAAAGGTAAAGATTTTTTAATGAATATTTTAAACGGTCTGGCAATTGGGACCGTAGTAGTTTTGATTCCAGGAGCTTTATTATCAGAATTATTTAAGGCACTCTTGCCAGCAGCACCATATTTAGGTGTGGCGATTAATGCTTTAACTATGTCAAATTCCATGATGGGATTAGTTGTAGGGATTATGATTGGAATGAACTTTAAGTTTAGTCCAATCCAATCTGCTAGCGTTGGAATTGCAACGATTTTTGCTAGTGGTGCAGTACAATTTAACAATGGTCAGATGATTTTATCCGGAACGGGTGATGTTATTAACATGGGCTTGACAGCTGCAATGGCTGCGTTAATTATCTTATTGTTTGGAAACAAATTAAAGTCTTATACAATTTTAGTTATTCCAGCACTAGTATTAATGGTTGCCGGAACAATCGGGTATATGATTTTGCCTTACGTTAAAATGATTACAACTTTAATCGGGCAAGGTGTAGCACATTTATTAAACTTACAACCAATTTTGATGTGTGTCTTATTAGCCGTTATTTTTTCAATCTTGATTGTTTCACCAATTACAACGGTCGGAATTGCCTTGGCAATTTCTTTGGCTGGAGTTGGCTCAGGTGCAGCTAATATTGGTATTTGTGCAACTGGCTTTGGTTTTGCAATTATGGGGTGGCACGTTAATTCTAAAGGTACTAGCTTAGCGCATTTTATCGGTTCACCAAAGATGTCGATGGCCAATGTTGTTAAAAAACCCCTGATCTTACTACCAATCATTTGTTCAGCAGCATGTTCAGGGGTAATCGCAGCACTTTGGAATATTCAAGGAACACCAATGTCAGCTGGCTTTGGATTTAGTGGATTAGTTGGTCCAATTAATTATATTAATTTAGCTAGTGGTGGCTGGAGTGCATTTAATATTATCAAGGCAATCATTGCTTTTGCGCTAGCTCCAATTTTCTTTAGCTTCGTGTTCAAATATCTTTTCACTAAGGTTAAACCAATTTTAAAAGAAGAAGATTACTATTTAGATATTTAATTTTGTTTAATACACGTAATAAAATCACTCACAGCCGAGGAACAGACGTAATTTTTACGCAAGGCGATACCGATAGGATAAAAGTTATTCTTATCATCAAGCTTAAGCCAAGTTACGTCTGGAACTCGGCTTGATTTTTGCAATTCGCTAGGTAAGATACAAATTGTATTTAGTCGTGTTAAACTGTGAACTAAAACTTCCCAATCGCTGTGTGTAAATAAGATGTTAGGTTGAAAACCTAAGGCAGAAGTTGGATTTTCTAAGAGACGGCCTAACATGTAATCATTTGTCAATGAACTAAATTTTTGTCCTTCGAGTTCTTTAAAAGAAACGGAGGATTTTTTGGCTAAAGGGTTAGAATTAGGAACAACAACACTGACAGAATAACCATTGACGGTTGTTTGCAGAGGCTCAATTTCAATATCTTTTTCAATTAATGGAAAAGATAACAACCCAATATCGATAGCTTCACTTTGTAAAAGTTTTTGCAAGCGATGAGAGCCTTCTTGAATTAAGCGTAATTCGACGTTGGGATGTGTTGCAATAAATGTTGAAATTTCTTGCATAAATTGGATCGCAAATAAAACTGTTAAACCAACCTTAATAGTTTCGCGTTGTTTTTTAGTCTGACTCTTAATTTCATCTAGCATTTGGTCAAATTGCTCGACTATTTCTGTTCCACGCTCATATAACAGTAAACCAGTGGTTGTTAAGTTGAAAGTTTCATTTGTTTTTTGAATCAATGATGTTTCGAGTTCTTCTTCCAGCTGTTTGATTGTATATGATAAAGCTGGTTGTGTGATAAATAAGTTTCGAGCTGCCGCCGAGAGATTTTTAGTGTTGGCAACTTCGATAAAATAACGTAATTGACGGATATCCAAGCTAAAACGCTCCTTCAAATTTTTTTAATAATGTATCTGTCTAAAAAGTTTCGTTTTTATCTTAACACATTTATCCATGAACTTCTAAAAATATTCTGAATACCATAAAACTTCTTGATTTTCAGTAATTGTGCTTTGTGATATAGTAGATAAGAAAAGTAACGGGAGGAAAAGTCAATGTCAGAATTAAGATATCGCAGTGTCTTTGACATTATTGGACCAATCATGGTCGGTCCAAGTAGCTCACATACTGCCGGAGCCGCACGTATCGGTAAGGTTGTAGGAAGTATTTTTGGTGAAAAACCAGACAAAGTGGATATTTATTTGTATGAATCGTTTGCCAAAACTTATCGTGGTCACGGAACAGATATTGCTTTGGTTGGTGGTTTGCTTGGAATGGATCCAGACGACAATCGTTTGCAAGATTCTTTAAAAATTGCACATCAACAAGGAATCGAAGTCTTCTTTATTCCTAAAAAAGAAAAGGCGCAACATCCCAACTCGGTGCGCTTTGTGCTGACAAAAGGCGACAGAAAAATGTCAGTTACCGGAATTTCGATTGGTGGAGGTAATATTCAAATTTCGGAATTAAATGGTTTTAAGATTTCTTTGACAATGGGTACACCAACCATTGTAATTGTGCAACAAGATGTGCCAGGTATTATCGCTAATGTGTCACAGATTTTGTTTGAAACTAATACTAATATTGGTACGATGACCGTTACCCGTGAATCCAAAGGTGAAAAAGCAATTACGATCATTGAAGTAGATTCACCGCAAGTAGAACAAACACTCAAACGTTTGCGTAAGCTTGCTAATATTTATAGTGTCAATTACTTTGATTAGGAGGAAATTAAGATGTTTTATACGATTGCAGATTTACTTGCACAAGCTAAAGATTATCCTTCGATCGCTGAAATGATGATTGCCGTTGAAATGGAAAATACGGGGCGGAGTCGCACAAAAATTTTAGAATTGATGGAAAAAAATCTTGCTACTATGGAACAATCAGTGGCTAAAGGTGTAGCGGGAGTAACTTCAATTACGAAGTTAACCGGTCAAGATGCGCCTAAATTAGATCGTTATTTAAAAGAAGAAAAGCCCTTATGTGGAGAAACTTTGTTAAAGGCAGTTAGAAATGCAATTGCTGTTAATGAAGTTAATGCTCAAATGGGGCTGATTTGTGCAACACCTACTGCAGGTAGTGCTGGAGTAGCTTCTGGGGTTTTGATGGCAGTACGTGAAACGTTAAACTTAGATCGCAAACAACAATTAGACTTCTTGTTTACTGCTGGTGCATTCGGCTTGGTAATTGCTAATCAAGCTTCAATTAGTGGAGCAGAAGGTGGTTGTCAAGCCGAAATAGGTTCAGCTAGTGCGATGGCTAGTGCAGCACTTGTTTGTGCTAAAGGTGGAACTAATGAGCAAGCAGCTCAAGCAGTTGCAATAACCCTAAAAAATATGATGGGGTTAATTTGTGATCCGGTTGCAGGTTTAGTGGAGGTTCCATGTGTTAAACGTAATGCTTTAGGGGCTTCACAGGCAATTGTTTCAGCTGAAATGGCTCTAGCAGGTATTACTAGTGTAATTCCACCAGATGAAGTGGTCTTAGCGATGCATCGTGTGGGGATGCAGATGCCATCAATCTTTAAGGAAACCGCAGAAGGTGGATTGGCTACGACACCAACAGGTTTGCGCTTAGCCAAAGAAATATTTGGTGAAGAAAATCAAAAATAAGAAGGTTTTAAAATGCAAAAGACATATACTGTTGAAGGTATGAAATGTGATGGTTGTAAGGAAAACGTCATTAAGCTATTGAGTCAAGTGGCAGGCGTTGATGAAGTTCAAGTGGATTTAAAGACCAAAAAGGTAACTGTTAGTGGAACAGCAACTAAAAAAGAGCTAAGTCAAGCCCTAGAAGGTAGTAATTATCATTTTAAACGTGGTTTGTTTGGCTAAAATTAATTAACAAAAAAGCAGTAACTCATCTTTCAAAATGAGTTACTGCTTTTTATTATTTCAAAATATCTTTTGGATTTAAAATCATTTTTTGATCGACTACAGGAATACGACGTTTCTTTAAGAACAATGGAACCTTTTCAACTTTAACATCACTAAACTCTAATCCAAACCACTGAACTGGAGTGGTAGTGTGATTTTGTAAGAAAATACGTGCCGAGATTAAAGCACGTTTCCAAGCTGGAAGCAATGTGTTTGGTGAAAGCAATTCGCGAATAACCACGAAACAAAAATCACCGATATTACGTTTGCCCATCGTCGTATATTTTTGTGGTTGTTCATCGATAATATCTTGATCCATCAACTCTTGCACGATTTGACGCAAGTATAAGTTGATACTGTGATCAGTTTTAAAACCAAGGAACAATTGTAAGTTAACAATGTTACGTGTTCCCATCATGTTGACAGTATAGTAATTCGTATAAGGTTCATTAGTAGTATTGACTGTTACAAACCAATAAACATTTGCACGCTTAGGTTTTTTATCTAAGATTGAATATAAGATTTCACGTTTAATCGAGTAATCTTTTTTAACTTTAGCTAGCATGACTAAATTACTCATATACAACGGAACAGATTCATCTTTTGATAGTTCTTGTAATTGATCTTTGTAATCAAGCAAGGATACTGTTTCAGATTCATCTAATAAATCATCACGAATTCTATTACCGTAATACCAGATAACCATAACAGCGATGATTGATAAAGTTAGGATAACAGTCACAAATCCACCGTGTAGGAATTTGACTAAACTTGCAATTAAAAAGATTGTTTCAATGCATCCAAAGAAAATAACTGTCAGTAATGCTACCGCTTTTGGTACTAAATCAGACAAGTATTCGTAAAGCAACATAGTAGTCATTAACATTGTTAACGTAATTGCAAGCCCATATGCAGCTTCCATATGATGAGAGTTTTGGAAGTAAAGAACAATCATGATGGTTAATACACAAAGTAACCAGTTGACTTTAGAAATATAAACTTGACCTTTTAAGATATTTGGATGTTCAATACGCATTCTTGGTAAAATCTTAAGCCCAATTGCTTCTTCAACCAAGGTAAATGAACCGCTAATTAACGCTTGTGAAGCGATGATAGCTGCCAAAGTTGCTAAAACAACCCCAAATAAATAAACACTGTTTGGTAACATATTGAAGAAAGGATTGAAGTTTGTTGATAATTCGTGACCCTCATACATCTTTTTAATCAGCCAAGCACCTTGTCCAAAGTAATTAAGAATTAGGGAAGTAAATACGATTGGCCAAGTTAAATAAATGTTATTTCGTCCAACATGTCCCATATCAGAATACAAAGCTTCAGCCCCAGTAGTAGCAAGGAAAATACTACCTAAAATAAAGATTCCGACTTTATTATGTGGATCAAACAAGACTTCGATTGCATAAACTGGTGAAATTGCTCGTAAAACAGTCCAATCATGGCTCATGTTATAAAGTCCAAAAAGACCAATAAATCCAAACCATAAAATCATGACAAAGCCAAACATTCTACCGATTGAACTTGTACCAAATCTTTGTACTAAAAATAACACTAATAAGATGGTAACAGTACAAATGATAACGGCGCGTTGATTTGGAATAGGAATACTATTTCCAAATTTAAGTCCTTTTAATCCTTCGATAGCTGTCGTTACTGTAACAGCAGGTGTTAAAGTTCCATCAGCTAATAAGGCAGCCCCTCCGACTAAAGCGGGAATAATTAACCATTTTTTCTTTTTACGTACTAATGCATATAACGCAAAAATACCACCTTCACCGTGGTTTTCAGCACGTAAAGCAATTAAAACGTATTTTATTGTGGTAATAATAATTAATGTCCAAAAAATTAAAGATAAACAGCCTAAAACATAATTTTCAGTGAGCTTATGGACGCCACCAGCGTCTCCAATCAAGGCGTTCATGGTGTAAAGCGGTGAAGTACCTATATCTCCATAAACAATCCCCAAGGTGATGATCATCTCTAAGAGATAATTCTTCTTTTGAGGTTTCAACTATATGTTCACTCCTTTTATTAGTAGCGTATTAATAAATTATATAGTAGACTTAATCGATGATTTTTTCAAGCATAGAATACTATTTAGTGAAAAATTTAGCATATTTTTTAGTAAGAATGAGTATTAAAGAAAACCTAGCAAGAAAATTTTACTAAGAAAAAAGAAAGAAATTTTAGTAAAGTATACAATATTTCCCAGGAAATATTGTTAATTACTTCGTTTTGACTTACAATCTAGATAAAATGATATACATATAAAGAGGGAAATAAGAATGACAAAAAAACAAGTACAGTTGGTAACATTTGGTTTGTTGTTAGCTTGTGCTATGTCTGGGCTAGATGGAACGATTATTAACACCGCATTACCAGCTATTATCAGTGATTTACACGGTATTGAATACATGGGGTGGCTTGTTGCAGTATTTTTGTTAGGAATGTCGGTTTTTACACCATTGTGGAGTAAGTTAGGCGAAAAATTTGGTAATAAGTTAGCTTTCCAATTGGCGGTTACCTTATTTATTATCTCATCATTTTTACAAGCTCAAGCTACTAATATATGGTTTTTTATCATGGCTAGAGCGCTTATGGGAATCGGTGCTGGAGGAATGGGGGCCATTCCATATATTATTTTGGCTCAACTCTATCAAGATATTCAGCAGCGTTCACGTTCTTTGGCGTATGTCTCAGCCAGTTTTAGTGTGGCCTCCATCATTGGGCCACTTGTTGGAGGAATATTAGTTGATTGGTTTAGTTGGCATTGGGTTTTTTATATTAATATTCCTTTAGGATTGATTTCAATAGGAATTGTACAATTCTTCTTTAAAGAAGAGTTTATTAAAAAAGCAGCGCGTTTTGATGCGTTAGGTTCGACATTATTAATTGTTAGTTTACTGTTGATTTTAACCGCTATTCAAATGTCAACACTACTTTCTAAAATCCAAGTTGGTTTGTTATTTTTAAGTGGCATGGTATTACTAGGTCTGTTAATAACAGTAGAAAAACATGCTAAAGATCCAATTTTGCCAGGAAGTATCTTCAAAAATAAGTTATTAGTCTTTGATTTTGTTGTTTTTTCTTTGATTTGGGGTGCACAAATTTGTTATAGCATCTATGTTCCAATGTGGGCCCAAGGACTGTTGGGCACGACCGCTTTAATTGGAGGTTTAACCCAAATTCCAAGCTCAATTTTTGATTTTATTGGTTCACAATCAGCTAATTTTTTGAATGAACGTTACAAATCAGTTAATTTAACTGTTGCAATTGGTGGTTTAGCAATTTTAGTTGCAATTTTGATTTTAAGTTTAGCCTCAGTTAACTTAGCTTATTTTTGGTTGCTATTTTGTGGGATTTTCTTTGGCTTTGGTGTTGGTTTAGTCTTTAACGCTTTACAAATTAAGGTGCAAGAAGATGCTGGAACAAAAGATTTAGCAGTAGCGACTTCATTTAGCTTTTTGATACGGATTATGGCTCAAACCTTGATGTCGGCAATTTATGGATTGACATTAAACCAAGCATTGTTGTCTGGTGTTAAACAAACAAAAGGGCAGATAAGTATGGCGATGCTTAATAAATTAAGTGATGCGGTGACTAGTGTAGAATTACCAAGTAAATTATTACCAACGATGCGTCGAATTTTACATCAAGGAATTCATAATATTATGTTACTAGCAGCATTATTACTAGTAATATCATTATTGTTATTGATTTGGGCACATAAAAAAGAACAAATTAAAAACCTTGATAAATTAACTGATTAGGTTAATTTATCAAGGTTTTATTCTTCATCAAGTTCAGCTTTTTTAACCTCAGGTGCGTATAATTCATAGACCCGATTATCAGCTTCATCAAAGACACTTACCGGTAAATTATTCACAGCACTGATACGTAGATGATAACCATAATTATCTAAAAAGACTAATTCATTACTATCGAGCTGTTCAACTTTTCCTAATAATTGACGTCCATCTAGAGCAATGGTTAATTCGACAGAAATTTCTAATTGATGTACCTTATGACTTAATTCGTCTGTAAACATCCAGGTGCCGGCATAAATCAATGGGAGGGCTGGCTTAACACTAGTACGCTTTTTAGTGACGGTATGAACTATCTTGCCAATTCCTGTTACAAGCGGTGTAATGCCACCAATGATTGTTAAGCCTTTGCGTTTCATTTTGCTCCTCCTTTAAATTTATATCTACTAGATAAATATACCACCAAATCTCAAATAAACATAGTATTTAAGCTGATTATGACATAAATGAAATATTTGTTTAAAAATAGCAATATTTCCACTAAAATCAAAGAAAATAAAGGCTAAATGAGCATGAATCACAATTATTTGGTAAAATAAGACAAGGATTAAGACAAATTGGAGGTCTGTCAAATGCTAAAATTAGGAATCATCGGAACAAATTGGATTACTGATCAATTTATTCAAGCAGCACATGAAACGGGGGAATGGCAATTAACCACCGTTTATTCACGGACAATTGCAAAAGCTAAGGAATTTGGACAAAAATATCCACAAGTGACAGAATATTTTGCTGATTTAGACGAATTTTTTACACAAGGCAGTTTTGATGCTGTGTATATTGCATCTCCTAATAGTCTGCATTTTCAACAAGTTAAACAAGCAATTGCGGCCGATAAGCATGTGATTGTGGAAAAACCAGCCTTTTCCAATCCTTTTGAGATGAAAGAAATCTTGCAGTTACTCAAACAAAAACCAGAAGTGTATTTTTTTGAGGCTGCACGTCATATTTATGATCCAAACTTTCAAGCGGTCAAAGAAGCTGTACAAAACTTGCAGGTAATTCAAGGAGCCAATTTGACTTTTGCACAATATTCATCACGTTATGATGCGGTATTAGCTGGACAAGAGCCAAATATTTTTTCACCGCGTTTTTCTGGTGGATGCTTGCAAGACTTGGGTGTATATCTAGTATATTGTGCTATTGCATGGTTTGGGATGCCAACAAGTTGTGAATATCATCCAATAATGTTATCAACAGGTGTGGATGGTAAAGGTGTGGCGTTATTGCATTATCCACAATTTGATGTAACCTTATCGATGGCTAAGACCGTTAATTCACACATGCCTGGGGAAATCTATGGCCTAAAAGAAGTTATTCATTTAGATCATTCGGCTAATATTGCTCAAGCTTATGTGGATGATGGTCAAGGTAATGTGACGCAGATTTCACAAACACCTACACAAAATCCAATGTTTGACGAAGCAAAAAGCTTTGCACAAATGTTAAAAGATCCAGCTTCATTAACAAATAAGCAACGCCAAGAAGATTTGTTGGCTTTAAGCGTACAAGTCAACGAAGTTTTATATCAATTGCGCCAAAGTGCTAAGATTGTGTTTGAAGCAGATTACAAATATTTAGATACTACGGAGTAATTCTATATGAATCCAAAATTTAGTTTACAGATGCAACAAGAAGACTTTAATGAATTGACGCCGATTCAAGCAGCTGTCTATGAGCCACTATCTAGTGGAAAAAATGTCTTAGGGCTAGCGCCAACGGGTTCAGGTAAAACTTTGGCTTATGCGTGGCCATTACTTGAAAAATTACAACCTAAACAAGGTAGTCAGCTGTTGATTATTGCACCTTCTCAAGAATTAGGAGCTCAGTTAAATAACGTTTTAAGTCCCTGGGCTAAATTACTTGGCTTAAATACAATGTCAATTATTGGAGGCGCCAATGTTAAACGCCAAATCGAAAAGCTAAAAAAACGTCCTGAAGTAATCATTGGAACCCCAGGACGCTTATTGAATTTGATTGCTGATAAAAAACTAAAGTTACACTTATTAAAAGCAATTGTTATCGATGAAGCTGATGAACTTTTAGGTCAAGAAGAAACTTTGACTGCTTGTCGTAAATTGGTGAGTTTTGCTCCAACCAATACACAGTTAGCCTTCTTTTCGGCAACTAAAGCACCTGTTTTAACAGAATTAGAGCGATGGTTTGGAGCAGAAGTTGAGATTTATGATGTTTATGGACAAAAACATCAGCAAGGTGAAATCATTCATTACTTAGTTGAAGTTCCAACACGTAAAAGAGTCGATGCTTTACGCAAATTAGCACATATGCCTGACTTTTATGGATTAGTGTTCTTTAAACAAAGTGCAACCTTAAATGAAACGGCTAAACGTTTGCAATATCACGGTGTTAAAATTGCAACTTTAACAAGTGAAGGACGCCAAACGCAACGTGCACAAGCTTTAAGTGCTTTGCGAAAGCGTGAAATTAAGCTCTTATTGACAACTGATTTAGCGGCACGTGGATTAGATATTGCCAAATTACCAGCAGTAGTCAACTTTGATTTACCCAAAGATACTAACACCTATATTCACCGTGTCGGACGAACCGGACGTATGGGACAAGATGGTGTGATCGTCAACTTGGGCAATGAACATGATTTGCGGATGTTTAAACAGTTAGTCAAAGACTTAGATTATGATTTACGTCCAGGTTATCTTTATCAACAACACATTGTGGATGATTTAGAAACAGCAAAAGAACAATTAGCATCAGAAGTAGTAAAGAAAACTAAAGTTAAAGCCAAAGAAGCCAAGGCTATTCAAGAACCAGCAGTTAAAAAGCATAAGAAGAAACGCAAACGTGATCAAAAAAATAAAGGGATGCGCCGTAAAAAAGCTTAGCTAAATGTTACGCAATGTTATTTTGATACAAAATAATCTTTGAAAAAAATCACTCAAAAGTAGAACTGTAAGTTTTGCCTTTGAGTGATTTTTTATTAATTAAAGGGTGATAATTTAAAAAGTAGTTGAAATGCTGCGAATTTGGTGATTGAAGCCTTGCACTTCTAAGATAAATTGACTATACTAAAAAGAGCTGTATATAGCTTTTTTGCGTTTGTAGCTCAGCTGGATAGAGCAACCGCCTCCTAAGCGGTAGGTCATCGGTTCAAATCCGATCAAGCGCATCTAAATTAAAAAGAAGTATGTTGTAAAATTTACAACGTACTTCTTTTTTTCTTGTTAAGATAAGTTTCGATTGCTTTAGCAAAGAAAATGGCGCTACAAGCACTTAAACCCAGAGGCAAAAAAGCTGAAGTATTTAAGTGACAAACTTCAAATAACATAAACAATGCCATTAATGGGGCATGCTGGGTAGCGGTTAAAAAACCAACCGCGCCGATTAAAGCAATTTGAGGTAGATAAATTTGACCAAAGAGTTGATAATAGCCAAGGCCAAATAAAATACCAAAACAAGCACCTGCTGCAATTGAAGGAGTCAACGTGCCACCATAAGCTCCAGCATAAAGGGATAAACATGTAATTAATAATTTACTAATAATTCCAAAACACATTAACCAAATTAAATGTTCTGTATTTAAAGAACTATTAAAAGCTAGTTGCGCCAATCCACGACCATTTCCCATAATTTGTGGAAAAAAGCTTGCAACACTTCCTGTTAAAAGTGCAACTAAAGGCAAACTTACAAGAACTCTTTTAGAGGTAATTTTTTGTTGGCCTGCGCGTTGCATCCATTGGCGGAAAATACCACCAATAATGCCCATTATTGCTCCTAATATGAGCGCTAAAGGTAACAGACAAAGTTCAAAATTTTTTGTACTTATAAGATAATATGGACTAAATCCTTTCTCTAAGCCACCGATACTGGCAGCAATAATAGCCATTGGTAAACTAACTATGATTGCTTTAGGGGTAATTTTTTTGTAGAGTAATTCTAAGCAAAAAAGCATTCCAGTAATTGGTGCTAAATAAACTCCAGCAAAACCAGCACCAGCAGCTGCAGCAATTAGCAATTTTTGTTCGTCAGCTGTTAAAGTTTTAGGATTAAGTGTTGTTAGTTTTTGAGCAAACATTGCACCAAGTTCACGAGGAGCTAATTCACGGCCAACGCTTCCACCTACACTAACATAAAAAATTTGAGTGAAAGCATGGATAATTGTGGTAAAAAACCCCATTTGGCTACCGGTTAAAGCTTGTTTAATTGAAGTTGGACGTTTTTTTCGTTGTAAAAGATACCAGATGAAAGCCGCAATAATTCCGCCAATAAAGACTGAAAGTAAGCGATTTGTAGGTGAAATCAAGGTACTTACAGGAAATGAACTAGTTTCATGGAATTTTAAAAAAAGTTGTTCGAAAAAGATTAAAAATTTGTCTAACGCAATTGCACTAAGACCGATTAATATACCTAAAATCAAAGTATAAGTTCCTAAAATAAGTTGTTTTTTAGTAATTATATTCATTGTTTGCCTCCATTTTTCCTTCAAAAACTAGTCTATCAAAAAAAACAACGATTTTATAGAGTTAAGATATACTAAAATGAATAATTGATATATGTAAAAAAATAAAGAGAAGGTCTATTAACGTAGACTTTCTCTTTATTAGTGTTGCACCGATAATAGAAGTATATCTATTTTACAGTGAGCTTATTTAACGATTATGCCCAATCGCCGTTTCTAAAGACTGGAACACGTGTGCCGTCTTCTTTGATACCATCGATATCCATGTCGGCAGAACCGACCATAAAATCGACGTGAGTTTGACTTAAGTTAAGACCGTGTGCCTTTAATTCTTCATCATTCATCTTTGTGCCACCTTCGAGGTTGAATGGATAAGCAGCCCCTAAGGCTAAGTGATCGCTAGCATTTTCATCAAATAAGGTGTTAAAGAAGATGATACCTGATTGTGAGATTGGTGATGGATCTGGCACTAAGGAAACTTCACCTAATGAGCGTGCACCTTCATCGATTTCTAAGAGATGATCTAAGACTTCTTGACCTTTCTTAGCGGTTGCTTCGATGATGCGGCCGTCTTTGAAGGTAAATTTCATATCTTCTAAGATGCTACCAGCATAGCTTAATGGTTTGGTTGAAGTGATATAACCATCGATCCGACGGCAATCAGCAGAAGTGAAGACTTCTTCGGTTGGCATGTTAGCCATAAATTCAACGCCTTCTGGAGTAAAGCTACCAGCACCTTCCCAAAGATGACCTTTAGGCAAACCAATCGTGATGTCTGTAACAGGTGAAGTGTAGTGTAAGGCAACAAATTGTTCTTTAGTCAACCAAGCTGCTTTTTCGCGCAATTTTTGATCGTGTTCTTTCCAAGCTTGGATTGGATCTGGAGTATTGATGCGGGTAGTCTTGAAGATTTCTTCCCATAAACGATCGGCAGCTTTTTGGCCTTTTAATTCAGGGAAAACTTTTTCGGCCCATTCAACTCCGGCTGCAGAAACCACAGTCCAGCTTAAATCGTTGTTTTGAGTAGCTTTACGTACGATGTTTAAAGCTTTACCAGTAGCAGCTTGGTTAGTTGCGATACGTTGTTGATCAACACCAGCAAAACCATTTGGATCTTCAGAAACTACAGAGATACGTGCAGCTTTTTTAGCTACGATGTATTCAGCTTCTTTAACCAAGTATTCAGGGACATTTTCTAGGCGTTCTTGGCTAGCAAATTCTAAGAATTGACGTGAAGTAAATGTGTCATTCCATTTAACAATAACTTCACCAGCACCAGCTTTATAAGCTTCTTTAACCAATAAGCGTGCTAATTGTGTTTGATCAACAGAGATGTAGATGACTACAGCTTGACCTTTTTGAACGTTGACACCGACTTTAACAATTAATTCAGCATATTTTTGTAATTTTTCGGCAAAATTAGCGATAGACATAAGAAGAACCTCCTATAAAAGTAAAATTATGATAACTAAATGATAGCATAATTAGCATTAAATGTGTTAATTAATCTTAGGACAGTTGCTTAACAAAGTCTAGTAACTTTGGTATACTCAACAAGAAAGCATTCCAAAATAGTGAGGAAAACTATGCGAAAAATCAAAGTAATGACGGTTTTTGGAACACGACCAGAAGCAATTAAAATGGCACCTGTCGTTTTAGAATTAAAGAAACAACAAGATAAATTTGAAGCAATTACTGTTGTGACGGCGCAACATCGGCAAATGCTTGATCAAGTGTTAGCTATTTTTAAAATTACACCGGATTATGATTTAAATATTATGCATCAACGTCAAACTTTAAATGATATTACAGTTGCAGTCTTACAACAATTAGATGCTATTATTAAAGAAACTAAGCCAGATATCATTTTGGTTCATGGCGATACAACGACAACTTTTGCAGCTAGTCTAGCAGCCTTTTATAATCAAGTTGCAATCGGGCATGTTGAAGCAGGCTTGCGGACATGGAATAAGTATTCGCCTTATCCTGAAGAGATGAATCGGCAGTTGACTGATGTGTTAAGTGATTTATATTTTGCGCCAACAAGTCAAAGTCAACAAAATTTATTATTAGAAAATCATCCAAAAGAAAATATCTATGTTACAGGTAATACGGCGATAGATGCGTTGCAATATACTGTGGTTAAAGATTATCAACATCCAATTTTGGAAAACTTAGCACCTGATAAGCGCTTGATTTTGGTGACAATGCATCGGCGTGAAAATCAAGGTGAGCCGATGCGCCAAGTGTTTAAAGCGATTAAAGAGGTTGTCTTGGCTAATCAAGATATTGAAGTCGTCTATCCGGTTCATTTAAGCCCAAGCGTGCAAGCTGTGGCACATGAAATTTTTAATGATGTTGCTCAAGTTCATTTAATTGAGCCACTTGATGTCGTTGATTTTCATAATTTAGCTGCGCGCAGTTATTTTATTATGAGTGATTCAGGTGGGGTGCAAGAAGAAGCGCCATCGTTAGGGAAACCCGTGTTAGTTTTACGTGATACAACAGAACGGCCAGAAGGCATTGCAGCGGGAACGTTAAAATTAGTTGGGACAAATCCAACAGAAGTTAAACGCCAAATGCAACATTTATTAGATGATCAAGTTGCCTATGAAAAGATGGCCCAAGCCCAAAATCCATATGGTGATGGCAAGGCAGCTCAAAAAATTTTGGCAGCTATCGTTAAACATTTTAGCTAGTTAAGTGAACCTTAACATTTAATGAAAATTAGGAGTACTAGAAATTCTATTATCCCAGTAAAATTCAAAAAGCACAGATTTATGAAAGATAAGATTTCATAGATCTGCGCTTTTTTTAGTTAGTGTTTTTATAAAATTTAATTTTAAAACGTTCTAATAGCCAACAAAGCAAAGTTAAAATAATGCCAAGCAAACTGATTTTAGCACCTAAAAGTAAGCCAGGTGTCTGATAACTAAAGGTTACTTGATGTTTACCAGCATTAAGTTTTACACCGATAAAAGCCTGATTAGTTTTTAAGACCGGCACCTTTTGACCATCAACGTTAGCCGTCCACCCTTTAGAATATGGAATTGAAGAAGTCAAGATACCAGCTGAAGTAGTCGTGATGTTTCCGCTAACTTGATTGGTTTTAAAGGTTAAGTCTTGTAAAGCATTTTGCTGAATTTTTTGGACTTCCTTAGTATAGGTTTGGTTTAGTGGAATAGCGACAACTTTTAGTTTAAAATGATATGTTCCTAATTTAGACGGTGTTAGTTTTAAACTAGTAGGTAAGCCATCGTTAAAATAACCGATATTCATCGTGGTGTCTTTAACAACTTTATAAAAAGATAAAGCACTTTGCTTAGGTTGGGTAATTTTTTCAGTACCTAGATTTGAAGTAACACTCAAAGAAAAACTATTATCAGGCGAGCCTTGCAAGATACTTGTCCGTAGATATTTGTAAGAAGCAAGGCTACTATTGCTTGCTAAAAATCCTTTGGTTAAATCGTTTGTTTCTTTTTGAGTTTCAAGTTTAACTTGTTTATCTAAGCTAAATGGTTGATAACTAATATCACTTAATTCTAGATGCAATTCGCTTGATTTTAGCAAGTTTAAAGTTGCTTGATCGTCTGGTAATTGTAAGATAATTTGATATGTTTCAGCAGGATCTTCTTTAGTTAAAGAGCTTGGATCAACGAGATTGCCACGACTAGAAATGATTTGATAGTCTAAATCAATTACTTGCTTTGTTAAATTTGCTTGTGTCAAAGAATGTGCAATTTGTTTGTCAACAACTACACCGCTAGCTAAGGCTCGCTCTTTTTGTGAAGAAGAAAGCTTAGCATATTGTTTTGGTGTGATAACTCTATTTTGGAAGTAAACCAAAGGAAAAGCATTATCCGTGGAAAACATCCGAACTTGTTGATCTTTAGAAGTTTGCTGATTAATATCACTAACTTTGCGAGTTGCCTTAGTTAACGTATAGTCAGCAGGAATCTTGTCATCATTTGGTTGATTAAGTTGATTAAATAGATATTTAACACCTAAAAAGTTATTCAAGATTGTTCGATCATCAATTTGAGCTAACGGAATATTGGCTTCATATTGTAAATTTTGCATATTATTGGCAAAAATGCCGACAAATTTATTTTGAATTGAATAATACGAGCTGATTTGATTGACCGAACTGTTTAAGGCGTTATGCAAGTGATAATTTGCGCCTAAATCATAATTTTGACTGGTGGTTGAAACACGATATTGATCGGTAGCAGTCAAATCTTGGTCTAAACCAAAGAATCGGTTAGTTTGTAACTTATCATAAGCTCCAGTAGCTAACATCTCATCAGAATAACCACCATTATAAGGTGCTTCATAATAAAGTGCATTTAAACAAACGTTAGCCAAGATAATTAATAACAGCGCCTTTTGGTTATCACCAAAAAAGTTTTGTTTGGCAAGATAAATTCCACCTAGACTGATAAATAAAAACAGCATCGGAATGAAAAGTTTTTCATCACTTTGAAAGTAATAAATAGCACTGCAAATAGCGGTATAGATAAGCAAACTAAAAGTAAAGTAGCGTAACATTTTAGGACTGAGACTTTTGATTTTGCTTAATAATAGACAAACGCTCAAAGAAACGGGTAAAACCAACATTAAGGTCCAACGATTTGAGGGTGACATCATACCGTTAAAAAATGCACCAAAACATGGGAAAGCCAACATGACTAAGCTTAGACCAAAGACACTAGTTAAAAGTGGATATGTTTTAGCTTTGGCCAAAACGTATAAAATGGCAAAAAAGCTGATACTTGCAAAACCTAAAGCACTCCAAAAGTAAAAATCACGGTTACCACCATTGATTAATTGTGAAGGTAAGGCTAAATAATAATAGAGTGGATAAACCTTCAAACCATTAGCAAAAGTAGTAGCACTGCGCGTCGAATTAGTTACTGCTAAGATTTCAGGAATTAACATAATAGCACTCATTAGTAAGCTTAAAATAGTTGCTAAGGCTAACTTAGCTATCATCTTAGGCCAATCTTTTTGTTGACGATAATAAATAAAAAAACGCAACACAAGATAAATAAAGGCACCAATTCCTAAAACAAAGGCAAAATAGTAATTGCTAAGCAACATCCAAGTAAAAATAAAGGTTAAAAACCAATGACTTTTACCTTGTAAAATGCGCTCGATACCTACGATTAATAGCGGAAATAAAATAAAAGGTGTAGTAAAAAAAGGCTGTGCAATATTTGAATACAATAAAAATGCATTAAATAAGTAAACCAATGCACCACTGACAATGATTTTTTGGCTGAAATTAAAATGGCGTGCCAAAAAACAAAAGGCTAAACCAGCACAGTATAAACGAAAAACAATCAAACATTGATAGCCCAAAACAACTTTGCTAGCAGGAAATAAGATAATCAGATATGAAAAAATATCTCCTAAAGAATAATACGAATAAACTTGAAAAGTATCACTACCCAAGCCCATTTTAAAAGACCATTGTTCGAGTGGTTCAAAGGGATGATGTAAAAAATCCAAAACGGCACTGCGGAAATTTTGTAATAACGGTAAGTGTTGATTGGCTCCATCAAGATACCAAATTAATTCATGTCCGGTAATTAAGTAAGTTCCATACACAAAAAAAGCCACAACTAAAAACGCTAATGTATAGTTTAAATAAACTTTGGAACTTGTTTTTTGTTTGAATGAAAAGTACACAAAAAAACCTCCCTTCATCGTATTTTACCTAAAATTAGATTAAAAAGACAATAAAGCGAAGTTTTTTAAGAATTTTCTTAAGAACGATCCTTGAAAATAAATAGTTTACTAAAAAGATAGTTTAATAAAACGATAACGACTTGATCGATTAGTTTTGTTAAATTGCTGTTGAGGGCTAAAAGCGAAACCCCAACATACATGATGGCAGCATCGAAGAAAAAAGAAACAATCCGATAAAAGAAAAACCACCACATTTCAACTAAAAATGCCTTAATTGTAGGTGTCTTTGATTCAAAAACCCAAAGTTTGTTAGTAACAAAGGCAAATAATACCGAAATAAACCAGGCAATAAAATTAGCAATCTGATAATAGATGCCCAATTTGGTATCAAAAATATAAAAGGTTATTAAATTTACTAAGGTTGTTAGTCCACCAAAGAAAAGGTAAGCCAAGACACTTTTATACTTGATAAATAAATCTTTAATTGTTTCCATTAGATTCCAGCACTCTTAACTAATTCATTAGCGAAATTTTCAAGTTTTTCGATGTCTTCTGGACTATCAGGAGCGAGGTTGATTTTTACATTAGCTGCTCCTTTAGTTGCTTTGGTTTGAGCAAAAGCTTGATCAAATTTATCAACAGCCATACCGTAGTATTCACCATAAAAATCATCTCCAGAACCAGCGACTCCATAGATTTTGCCACTTAAATCAGCTTCTTGTAAATCTTCAAAAAAGTCTAAACCTTCATCTGGTAAACTACCTTCATCATAAGTGTATGAACAAACGATACAAATATCGGCATCTTCAAAGTCACTAACATCAGCTTGCGAAATTTCAGTCATTGAAACTTCAAGGCCTCTTTCTTCTAAAGTATCAGCGATAATGCTTGCAATATCTTCGTTGTTTCCTGTAATAGTCGCATAAACAATTTTGGCTGTAGCCATTAAAAAACCTTCTTTCTTTATATCTCGTGTATTAGTATAACATAAGACGATGAAAAGTAGTTGAATGTGGCAAAAATTTGCATAACGGTAAGGATAAGTTATAATTAGTAGGGATTAATTAATTGGAGGATTTAAAATGATTACAATTAAATCAGCACGAGAAATTGAAGAAATGGCTAAATCAGGAGCAATCCTTGCGGGATTTCATCGCGGATTGCGTGATTTGATTAAACCAGGAATTTCGAGTTGGAAAATTGAAGAATTTGCTTTGGATTATTATAAAAAACATGATGCCATTCCTGAACAAATCGGATTTGAAGGCTATAAATATGCAACATGTGTCAGCGTCAATGATGAAATTTGTCATGGATTTCCACGTAAAAACTTAATTTTAAAAGACGGTGATTTAGTTAAAGTCGATACAGTAGTGAATTATCATGGTGCGATGAGTGATTCATGCTGGAGTTATGTTGTTGGTAAATCTACACCTGAATTGGATCGTTTGATGGAAGTTACAAAAAAAGCTTTATATCTAGGAATCGATCAGGCTAAGGTAGGAAATCGTATCGGGGATATCGGTGCTGCAATTCAACATTTTGTTGAAGATGAAAACGGCTTTGGTGATGTGCGCGAATTTATTGGTCATGGTATTGGGCCGACAATGCACGAAAGTCCTAATGTACCGCATTATGGAGAAGCAGGAAAAGGCTTGCGGTTGCGTGAAGGAATGACGATTACAATCGAACCGATGGTTAACATGGGAAGCTGGGAAGCTGAAATGGATGATCCAAACGGCTGGACAGCACGAACAATGGATGGTAGTGTTTCTTGTCAATTTGAACATACTATTGCAATTACGAAAGATGGTCCTAAGATTTTAACGTCACAAGATCCCGAATTCGATGCTAAATATTTACTTAAATAAGTAAATCCAAAAAATGTTTTACTGATTTTTAAGTAAACACTTATAATTTTATTCAAATCCTTGTAATTATTTTGGATATTGATATAATATCTATTATAGAACCAAAAGTTTAAACGGTCTCATTATTAAGTGTTAGCCGTTTTAAAAGGAGATAACATAAATGAAAGTAAGAAAAGCAGTCATTCCAGCTGCCGGTTTAGGAACACGTTTCTTACCTGCAACAAAAGCTTTAGCAAAAGAAATGTTACCAATTATTGATAAACCAACAATTCAATATATTGTTGAAGAAGCTAAGAAATCAGGAATTGAAGATATTTTAGTTGTTACTGGTAAAGGTAAGCGTCCTATCGAAGATCATTTTGATTCTGTGCCTGAATTGGAACAAAACCTTAAAGAAAAAGGCAAAACAGATTTATTGCGTTTAGTTGAACAAACAACAGATATCAATTTATATTTTATTCGTCAATCTCATCCACGTGGTTTAGGGGATGCAGTTTTGATGGCTAAAGACTTTGTTGGCAACGAACCATTTGTCGTAATGTTAGGCGATGATATCATGGAAGATAAGGTGCCTTTGACAAAACAATTAATGGATCGTTATGAAGCAACACATGCCTCAACTTTGGCTGTTATGAAAGTTCCACATGATGAAGTTAACAAATATGGAATTATCGAACCAACAACGCAACCACAACCTGGTTTATATGATGTTAAAAAATTTGTTGAAAAACCAGATGTTGATAAAGCGCCATCTGATTTAGCTATTATCGGTCGTTATTTATTAACACCTGAAATCTTTAGCATGTTAGAAACGCAAAAACCAGGTGCAGGTAACGAAATTCAATTAACAGATGCAATCGATCGTTTGAATAAAATTCAACGTGTGTTTGCGCATGAATTTAAGGGTGAACGTTATGATGTCGGTTATAAATTTGGCTATCTTAAGACATCAATTCAATTTGGTTTACGTCATCCAGAAGTTAAAGATGAACTTGAAGCTTATATCAAAGAATTAGCTAATAGTTTTGAAAAAACTAAAAAATAATGACTAAAGAAAGCCTCTTTGTCATTATCAGCTTAATAAAGTAGGCACTAAAGGTTAAAGTTTTTGAGCTCTCTTTACTGGTTTTTCCAGTGAAGAGGGCTTTTTTGTTGTTATATACTAACCCTAAAATTTAATAACTTAGGTGAAGTATGTTAGAATAATGAAGAATTATAATTTTCAATTATTACAGATAGTAGCGGGAAGACTTGAAAAAAATCTAGTTCTTGCTTATAGTAGAAAGGTTGATTTAGAATGGGAGGTGGAAATTTTTGAAAAAGCTAGTGCGCTTTGATTTAAAAAAATTTTGGCAGCTATTAACGAAAATTTTTATACAAGGTAATATTAGTAGCGCAGCAACCGTAATTGCTTATTATTCATTGTTAGCTATTTTTCCAATGATTATTTTTATTGGTAATATTTTACCGTTGCTAGATATTAAAAGCTCAACGGTCATGCCTTATTTAGCAGTCGCATTGCCTAAAGCTATTTACAAATTATTGGGTCCAACAATTAAAAGCTTTTTAGATAGTGGATCAGGCAGCCTAGCTTCGATTTCAGGGGTGTTGACGATTTGGGCGGCTAGTCGTGGAATTAATGCAGCCAAAAGATCATTTAACTTTGCATATGGTGTTGCACAAAATCAAAGTGCCATCTTAACGAGGGTGTTATCGTTTGTTTTAACAATTTGTTTTGGCGCACTCGTAGGTATCTTATTGTTGGTCTTTAGTTTTGGCCAGATGATTTTAGAATATCTAATGCCATTGTTTAATATTTCTAACGAGTGGCTACATTGGTTTACACGATATAAATGGCCAACAACCTTTATTGTGATTTTTATAGTTATTAGTATCAGCTATTATATTTTACCTAATGCTAAATTACATTGGCGCCTAGTTTGGCCAGGTGCATTATTAGCTACACTTGGATGGATGATCTTAACACAAGGCTTTTCATTATACGTTAGTTACTTTGCCCGCTCAGTATTGGGGTATGGAGCTTTGGGGACATTTATTGTATTATTGTTGTGGTTACATTTTTCAAGTTGGGTAACCATGATTGGGGCTGTATTTAATGCAACTTTGGAATATTATATGTACGGTAAAATTGAAGCCAAAACACTTGGTATAAAAAAATTATTACAAAAAAACTAGTAAAAAGAGTTTTAGTTTTCAAAGTAATCCTAAACAACTTTGAAGAACACTCTATTTACTAGTTTTTTAATTTTCAGTTGAAATAGTATTTAAAACTTGTTCAATATCACTTAGATCAAAGCCTTTACGATATAAAAATTGTTTAGTCTTTTGCAATCGTTGATAACCATCGTAACGTTGATTTTTATTCCAGGCTTTTAATGCTTGTTTTTTCAATAATTCCAGTTGTTCTGATGGATCGACTTGAATCTGATGTTGTGCAAGAAGTGAATCGATTAAACTTGAATTAAATCCTTTGACTAAAAGAGATTGTTTAACTTTTTGCTTTTGACGTAAAGCTGATTCATTTTGATATTTGCGCATTAATTTTGGAATTAGGTGGGTAAGATTTTGCTGTTGTTGTTCGAGTGGAAATTCAGTTAAAGCTTTATCAATTAAGTTTTCGCCAATTCCTTTTTGACGTAAGAGATTGCGAATCACTTTAGGCCCCTTATCGCTAGTTTTAGCCATTGTCCTTACAAAACTTTGTGCGTATTGTAAATCATCAATTAAGCGATTAGCTTGTAATTTTTGTAGAACTTGTTTTAGGGTAATTTCAGTTGAGTTTTTTTGTTTTAAATAAGTTTCAATTTCAGCTTGGCTGCGTAATTGATAAGATAAGTACCCCAAAGCTTGTTGATATAGAAAATCGACTTCTTTAGCTGCAGTAATTTCACTTAAAACCTCTTTAGTCAGTTCTTGACCTTTATGAAGATTAAAAGCGATTAAGACTTCTTCACTGACACTAAAACTATATTGACCATCTAGAAAAATATTAAAATAACCCGCTTTTTTTTGCGTTGAAATTTTAGTAATAATTGCCATTTAATGCCTCCAGCAAACTAACTTTAAATTAATTATAATCTTTTTACATAAGATTTGCGAATGAAGATGGTATAATCGAACTAAGATTTAGATTTAAGGAGAGTATTTGTGAATAAAAAAGAAACCTCTAAAAACCAGCCTCTGTTAAAGATAGGGCAACGTTTTTATTTAACAATCAAGCGTTTAGGAATCAATGGTGAAGGAATTGGATATTATAAAAAGAAGATTGTTTTTGTTCCAAATGCTTTACCTGATGAAGTAATTGTGGCTCAATTGACCCAAATTAAGCCTAAATATCTTGAGGCTAAAATTCGTCAAATTAAACAAAAAAGTCCTTATCGTGTGAAGCCTAAAGATGCTTATGATGTGGGAGGAATTGAATTAGCGCATTTAGCGTATGGTAAGCAATTAGAATTTAAACGAGATATAATTATACAGGCGCTTGAAAAATTTAAACCACAAGGATATCAAAAATATTTAGTTAAAGAAACCTTAGGAATGGATAATCCATACGAGTATCGCAATAAGGCACAATTTCAAGTGCAAAAAAATCAAGATGGTCAAGTTATTGCGGGATTATATAAACCAAATAGTCATATTTTAGTTGATTTACCGACTTTTTGCACCCAACGACCATTGACAATGAAAATCATGCGAACCTTATGTCAAATCTTAACAGAACTTGATTATTCAATTTATAACGAAAAAAAACATCAAGGCTGTTTAAAAACAATTGTTGTCCGTGAATCATTGGCTAAACATAATGCGCAAGTTGTTTTTGTTACTAAAGATGTAACACTTCCTAAACAAAAACAATTACTACAAGCGATTGCACAACAGCTACCTGAGGTTGTTTCGGTTATGCAAAATATTAACCCAGCTAAAACATCATTGATTTGGGGCGAAGAAACGCGCTTGCTAGCTGGAAGTGATCATTTAGTGGAAACCTTAGGCGAAATTACATTTAAGTTATCAGCTCGAGCTTTCTTTCAGCTAAATCCTCTTCAAACTAAAGTATTATATGATGAAGTCAAGCAAGCCTTGGATTTACAAGTAAGTGAAACTTTAGTTGATGCATATTGTGGTGTAGGAACGATTGGACTTTATGTTGGACAAGAAGCTAAAAAAATTTTGGGGATGGATGTAATTGCTGAAGCTATTGCTGATGCTAAACAAAATGCAAGCCAAAATGGTATCACTAATGCACATTATGAAACAGGAACAGCAGAAGAAATATTGCCTAAATGGAATAAGCAAGGTTTTATTTCTGATGCCTTAATTGTTGATCCACCGCGAACTGGGCTGGATGATAAGCTTTTGAAGACCATTTTGCAATATCCACCTAAAAAATTGGTCTATGTTTCATGTAATGCTTCGACACTGGCACGTGATTTGGTGGAATTAACTAAAAAATACCGTGTCAAATATTTACAGCCAATTGATATGTTTCCACAAACGGCTCGAACCGAATGTGTAGTAAAACTGGAATATCAAGGTGTTTTAAGCAAATAATTGGGATTTTTGAATGAAATGATGATATGATGAGCTAAATCGTAATTAGTGCAAAATAGATATAGTGCTAAAAAAGATTAATAAAATTTAGGAATTGACTCTTTTTTTTGGTATAATAACATTGAATATCGGTGTAGCGCACACCTGTGTTTATATCAAACAGGGGGTGGTCATATGCGTCATTCGAATGGACCAAGAGAAGGCGAATTTATCACCATGAAAAGTTATAAACACGACGGCAGTTTACATCGAACGTGGCGAGACACGATGGTGTTGAAGACTAGCGAAAATTCGCTGATTGGATGTAACGACCATACTTTAGTGACTGAAGCTGATGGTCGACGGTGGATTACACGCGAACCAGCATTAGTGTATTTTCACAAGCACTACTGGTTTAACATCGTGACAATGATCCGCGAAAATGGAGTTTCTTATTATTGTAATTTAGCTTCACCGGCTATATTGGATAAAGAAGCTTTGAAATATATAGATTACGACTTGGATGTGAAGGTCTTTCCAAACGGTGAAAAAAAATTACTAGATGTGGACGAATATGAAGAGCACGGTAAACAGTGGAGTTATTCGCTGGAGATCGATAAAATCTTGAAATATAATGTTCGTGTTTTAGTTGATTGGATTGAACATGAGAAAGGTCCGTTTTCCAAAGAATATGTCGAAATCTGGTATAACCGCTATTTAGAATTGTCGCGTCGACAGTAAATTACCGGTTTATAACGAACTGATCCTGTAGTGACGGTAATTGATTAGTGATTATTGTCATTGCGGGATATTTATTTATTTTGGGTGGATTAGGGAGGAAATTAACATGTTTTTTACACACGATAAAAAACGACGATTGATGTATTGGTCATTAGAACTATTAATCGTAGCAGTTTTAATCTGGGTATGCACTAAGATTAACTTTGTATTTGAACCGATTTGGACCTTTTTTTCAACTTTATTTGCGCCGTTTTTAGTAGCTGGCTTTTTATTTTATCTGCTAAATCCTGTGGTTGGCTTTTTGAGTAAAATTAAGTATAAAAAATTTAGTATTTCTAGAAATTTAGCAATTGCTATAGTTTTTATCTTGTTATTTGCAGTAGTTGGAGTAGCGATTTCGGTTTTTGTACCAAGTATAATCACGCAAGTTCAAGAATTAGTCAAAGGCATTCCTAAGTATGTTAAAGATGTCCAAGAATTTGTTGCTTCACTTTCTAAACAAAAACAACCAAGTTGGATAGCTCAATTAGACGTGCAAAGTTATGTAAAACAATTTGAAAATACAGTTTTAGGTATGGTCAAAGGTTTTATGTTTTCTTTAACAAACAGCATTGGTTCAGTTATTAGTACTTTGACTAGTGTGACAGTGACGATTATCACAGCTCCATTTATTTTGTTTTATATGTTGAAAGATGGCGAAAAGCTATTACCAGCGCTTAAAAGTTGGTTGCCAGTTAAGCGAATTGATCGTGTAGAAAGTTTGTTATTACAAATGAGTTACACCATTTCACGCTATATTGCTGGTCAAGCCTTTGAATGTTTCTTTGTAGGAACTTGTTCAGCGATTGGATATAGTTTAGTTGGAGTACCATATGCTTTATTGATAGGCTTGTTTGCAGGAATTACTAACATGATACCTTACCTTGGACCGTATATTGGCTTAATTCCAGCCTTATTTTTAGCATTTTCGATGTCATTAAAGACGGTTATTTTAGTTTGTGTTGTATGTTTAGTTGTACAACAAATTGATGGTAATTTGATTTATCCAAATGTGATCGGAAAGTCTTTAGATATTCATCCCCTGACAATTATTATTATTTTATTAGTAGCTGGTAATTTAGCCGGTTTATTAGGTATGATTTTAGGTGTACCGTTGTATGCTTTGGTTAAAGTTTTAGTCAAGTTTTGCTTCGATGTGATTAAAGTTGATTCTGAGGCGCATGAAAATCAAGAATAAACAAATTGAGGTGTAACTGGTGACAAATAAGTATATTTTAACGTCGATTATTGATAAGAATAATAAAGATGCTGGCCCTAAGGCAAAACGTGATATCGACTTTTTTTTAAGCCAGGAAGGATATCAAAAACTGGATTTAAATTTACCGACTAAACGTATAGCAAAAATTAAATACGTTTTATTTAAGCTTAAGCGTGTTTTTAAAAAGCTAGAAATTGATGAAATTATCATCCAGTATCCGATTTATTCAATGTTTTTGACGCAAAAAATCATCCAAGCAATTAGAAAATACAGTCATGGGAAAATTTATTTTATTGTACATGATATTGAAACCTTACGTGATCAAAAAGATAATGCTAAATTTATTCGTGACGAACGAGAACTTTTCAACAATGTTGATGGCTTAATTGTGCATAATCGCAGTATGAGACAATGGTGTCAAGATAACGGGATTAAGACACCTATGGTTGAATTAGGTTTATTTGATTATTTAAATGAACAAGATTTGCAAGAAAATGATGCTTATAAAGGCTCGTTTTGCTATGCGGGAAATCTCCAAAAGGCTGATTTTTTAACCAAACTTATCTTAGTAGATACAACTTGTGCGGTGTTTGGAAATAACCAAGCATCAAGCTATCCTCGAAATGTCAACTATCAAGGAAGTTATTTGCCTGAAGAATTACCTAAGTATCTTAAACAAAATTTTGGCTTAGTTTGGGATGGCGATAGTTTGGAGACTTGTACAGGGATTTTTGGTGAGTATACAAAATATAATGCTCCACACAAAACTTCGCTTTATTTAAGTACTGCAATTCCAGTGATTGTTTGGCAAAAAGCAGCGGTGGCAGAATTTGTAAAAGAACAAAATGTCGGTATTGTTGTAAATAATTTGACAAACATTGAGGAAACTTTGCAACAAATCACGGCAAAACAATATCTTGAATTAAAACAAAATGCAATGAATGTAGCAGTAAAATTGCGTCAAGGTGCATTTATCAAGCAAGCTTTACACAAGCTTAAACAAAAGGTTGCTTGCTAGATAAAATCTTTTGTGATATGTTGAAAATGTAAATAAATATAGATGAGGAAGCAAATAGTATGACAGAAAAAATTGCAGTTTTAGGTGCTGGCTCATGGGGAAGTATCTTAGCAGGAGTCCTAGTTGAAAATGGCCATCAGGTTCATTTGTGGTCAAATATGCAAGAGCAAGCAGATGAAATCAATCAAAAACATACCAACGAGCATTATATACCAGGACATAAATATCCTGAAGCTTTGTATGCAACTACGGATTTGTTAGAAGCTGTCAAAGATGCTAGTGTTGTTTTGTATGTTGTTCCAACTAAGGTGATTCGCTTAGTTTCTAAGCAATTAGTCGAAGTTTTAGCTCAGTTAGATTCTAAACCATTATTAGTTCATGCAAGTAAAGGTTTGGAACTAGGAACGCATAAACGAATTTCAGAGGTTATTTTAGAAGAAGTTCCAGCAAAATATCATAGTGGTATGGTAGTGTTATCTGGTCCAAGTCATGCTGAAGAAGTTGCGCGCAAAGATATTACCTTAATTACTGCAGCTAGTGAAGATTTAGCTGCAGCACGCAAGGTGCAAAGGTTATTCATGAACGATTATTTGCGTATCTATACTAACGATGATGTAATCGGTGTTGAAATGGGAGCGTCCTTTAAAAACGTGATTGCGATTGGTGCAGGTGCGTTACATGGGTTAGGTTATGGTGATGATGCCAAAGCAGCTTTGATGACACGTGGATTAGCAGAAATTAGTCGTTTAGGGGTGGCTTTTGGAGCCAAGCCACTGACTTTTATTGGCCTTTCTGGAGTTGGAGATTTAATTGTAACTTGTACTAGTGTTCATTCTCGTAACTGGCGTTGTGGTGATCAATTAGGACAAGGAAAACCATTGAGTCAAGTTATTGAAGATATGGGAATGGTGATTGAAGGCATCAACACATGTAAAGCTGCTTATGAGTTAGCACAAGAAAAAAATATTGAAATGCCAATTGTTGAAGCTATTTACAATGTTTTATACAAAGATGCCAACGTCAGTCAAGAGATTGCTTGTTTAATGCATCGTGAAGGTAAGGCTGAAGGTAATTAAAAATAAAGTCGAAAGACCATTTATATAGGTTTTTCGACTTTATTTTTTATTATATAGCTGTCGTTTATATGCATTTTTGAGTTTTTTAGTATTGGTAAAAATGAACCATTTACTAAAAAAGTAATTCAAAATACCAACTAAAACCTGGTCTATAAGCTTGATTAAATCAGGATGAAGTTTAGTTAAATGCATTCCTAACATCATTATTAAACTATCTAAGAAAAAAGAGACAAGACGGACAGTAAAAAATGCAGTCAGTTCACGCATAAATTTGGAAAATGAAGTATAATTGGAATGAAACACAAAAGTTTTAGTAGTAAAAAATGAAAATAAAATAGCACACAAATAAGCTAAGACATTAGCACTTAAGTAATACATTTTTAAGACTTGAAATAAAATATGAAAGACTAAGATATTTACTGCACTAGCTAATGTTCCAAAAAGTGTGTAGGTTAAAAAGCTGCGATATTTTTGATAAATTTTGTTCATGGAAAAGACTCCTAACTATCTTTGCAATTATACGTAGTTTTGTAAGAAAAGTAAAATTTAAAGAGATTTTTTGAGATCGGAAGGTTTTTGTATGGCGAAAATTGAATTAAAATATATTACTAAGAATGCACCATTACAAACAGAAATAAAAGAAACCAAAAACTTTTTGTCAATGCAACCCAAAAAACATTTTTGGGAATTATGCGGAATTTCATTTAGCGTAAATTATGGTGAAGCTGTTGGAATTGTAGGCATTAATGGTTCGGGCAAGAGTTCATTGTTGCGTATTATTGCTGGTTTAGAACGGCAAACAACGGGTTTTATTACGACTAAAAGTAAGATTAATTACGCTAATATTACTTATAATTTAGATTTTGAAGCAACAGGATTAGAAAATATCCGACAAAAAATCAACGAAGCCAATATTGACAATTTTAAAGGTGATCATTTAACTAATGCGATTATCAATTTTACAGAGATTGGACAATGGCTTTATAGACCAGTTAAATCGTATTCATTAGGCATGAAAGCACGATTAGCGTTAGGAATGGCACTGTTGATCGAACCTGATTTAGTGTTGGTTGATGATATTTTATATTTACTTGACCGGATGTTTTATCAAAAGGTTGCAAAAAAAATTCAGATGTTAAAAGATACCGGTGTTTCATTTTTAATTACCGACACACGCGGATTAATGCTTGAAAGTTTTTGCGAGCGAACATTGTGGTTAGAATTTGGCGTACAAGAAGACTTCGGGGCCACACGAGATGTTTTACCACAATTTGATTATTATTTAGACTGGTATAATGGCTTAGATCTACCAGAAAAAAATAAGTATTTAGCTAAAAAGCAAGCAGAACAGTCGGATTTTGATGTTTCAAAGATTTATGAACAATTTAAAGTGGAACAATTTCAACACGGTTATACACGTAAAGACGAAGCCAGAATGCGTAAAGCTTTTTATGTTGAACGTGGTGTAGATCCAGTAAGTGGGGATGAAGATAGTGAATTAGCTAAGCAAAAGGCAAGCAAGGAGTTAAAAAAGGCTACGAAATTTTCTAAAAAAGGTTTGTTTGCAGTAATTGCTTGTTTGATAGTAGTAGGAATTGGTGGATGGTGGTTACTTTCTGGCAAACCACTGGCTTTAACCAAAAAACAAGCTAAAGAATCTAGTCGGATTGCTAGCATCCAAAAAGCTGAGCAAAGTTCTTTAGCTCAAAAAAGTGCAGCCAAAAAAGTTAGCAGCAGTACGGCTAAAAAGATACAAGAACAACAAACTGCTACACCCCAAGTTACACAAAGTAGTGTAGCAAGCGAGAGTTCTCAAAGCTCGCAAAGTTCTCAAAGTAGTACCGAACAAAGCTCAAGTAGTAGTATACAAGAACAAACGCAAGATATTACAGTGCAAGATGGGGATACGATGGGTGAATTAGCTAGCAAATATAATACAACAGTTGCAAAAATTCAAGAACTCAATAATCTAGGACAAAGTACAGATTTGACTGCAGGAACGACAATTAAAGTTCCTAAATAAGGCAAAAGCGGAGTATAATAAAATAAATGTGATATTTGGAGAGTGATTTTTTATGAATGCCGACCCGGGACAGCAGTTATGGTTACTGGGAATAGTTTTTCTTAGTTTAGTATTGATTATGTTATTTTCTTGCGCAGAATGTGTCTTAAACGTTTTGGGCAAACAACAATTAGAAAGTTTAGCCGACAAACAAGATACAAATAAAAAGGCACGTCTATTGACGTTAGCAAAAGATGTGACACGGTATTTGCGTAGCTTAAGGTTAGCTAAGGTAACTTTTTCAACGTTAGCAGTTGTTTTATTAGAAGTTGTAGCGTTGATGTATAGTAGTATGTGGAGCCATTTATTTTTATATTCATTAGGGATTTGTTTAGTGTGGACGATTGTGCGTGATGTTTTAGGGGAAAAACTTCCTAAACAACTCGTGTTAAAAGCTCCTAAAAAAGCAGCTCCACGTCTAGCAAGTTTTACTATATGGGTGAGTGGTTTATTTAGCCCATTAGTGTTTATTTGTAATTTGTTAAGTCAGCCATTTGAAAAACAAGATGATAATCAAGCCGACTATAAGAAGGCTTCATGGCAAAATATCGTTGAATTAATTGAGGATGGCCGCAACAACGGCGAACTAGACAATGATGACTTTGAAATGATCGATGGTGTAATTTCGATGCATGATAAGATGGCACGAGAAGTGATGGTGCCAAGAATTGATGCATTCATGATTGATATTACCAATGATAATAATCGAAGTATTGATGATATTTTACAAATGGATTATTCACGTGTACCGATTTATCATGAAGATAAAGACAAAGTTATCGGGATTGTGCATATTAAAAACTTAATTAAAGCAGCTAGACGTTTTGGTTTTGATCATGTAACGATTCGCCAAGTGATGCAACCAGCCTTTTTTGTGCCTGAAACGATTACTATTGATCAGCTTATGTATGAGATGAAAAAAACACAAAATCAAATGGCAATCTTGTTAGATGAATATGGTGGTGTCGTAGGCTTAGTAACCCTAGAAGATTTGATTGAAGAAATTGTAGGCGAAATTCAAGATGAATCTGATGAACCACAACAAGATATTCAAAAATTAGCTGATGGACAATATTTAGTAACAGCACGTTTGAGCTTAGATGATTTTAACGATGAATTTGGCTGTGAACTAGAGATGAACGATGTCGATACTATAGGTGGGTATCTGATTGGACGTTTAGGTGTGATTCCTACCAAAGGTGATGAACAAGTGATAACAACGACTGATGAGCTTAAATTACAAGTGGCTAAGATGCAAGGCGATCGTATTTTAGACATTAAAGTTTTCTTATCGCCTAAACTTAATCAATATCGCTTACAACGAGAACAAGAAAAACAAGCTCTTCAAAATAAAATGGGCTTAAGTTAGTTTTAGCGAAGTGTTTAAGACACTTCGTTTTTTCTTATTTGCCTAAGCGGTTGAAACTTTAAAAGGATATAGTGTAAGATAGAGTATGATATTTTAGACAAGATAAAAGAGGTAGACATGAATAAAGAAGAATTAAAACAAGCGATTCAAATGCGGCGAACATTTGCGATTATTTCGCACCCCGATGCCGGAAAAACAACAATCACTGAGCAATTATTGCTATTTGGGGGTGTTGTTAGATCTGCAGGGACTGTTAAGGCGAAAAAAACGGGGAATTTTGCTAAATCAGACTGGATGGAAATTGAAAAGAAACGTGGAATTTCTGTTACGAGTTCGGTGATGCAATTTGATTATGCAGGTAAACGAGTTAATATTTTAGATACACCAGGACACGAAGATTTTTCAGAAGATACTTATCGGACTTTGATGGCTGTTGACTCTGCTGTGATGGTTGTGGATTCGGCTAAAGGTATCGAACCGCAAACTAAAAAGCTTTTCCAAATCTGTAAAATGCGTGGAATTCCAATTTTTACATTTATCAATAAATTAGACCGTGATGGACGGGAACCATTGGAATTAATTGCCGAACTTGAAGAGGTTTTAGGAATCGATGCTTATCCAATGAACTGGCCAATCGGGATGGGAAAAGGTTTGCAAGGTTTGTATGACATCTTTAACCATCGGATTGAACTGTATCGAAAAGAAGATCAAGCGCAAAGTTTCCTAGAGTTAGATGAAAATGGTGAAATTGTCGGACAAGCACCACTTAAAGAAGAAAGCATTTATCAACAAGTTTTAGAAGAAATTGAGTTGGTTAAAGAAGCTGGAAATGAATTTGATGAAGCAAAGATTGCAGCAGGTAAGTTAACACCTGTTTTCTTTGGATCAGCGTTAACTAATTTTGGGGTAAAAACTTTCTTAGATGCTTACTTGCAATTTGCACCGCAACCAGGTGCACACAAAACCGAAGATGGAACTGCTGTAGAGCCAGTCAATGAAAATTTTGCCGGTTTCATCTTTAAGATTCAAGCTAATATGAATCCTAACCATCGTGATAGAATTGCTTTTGTGCGAATTTGTGCAGGCGAGTTTGATCGTGGAATGGATGTTGTCTTGAATCGGACAGGCAAAAAGATTCGTTTATCCAATTCAACCCAATTTATGGCTGATACACGTGAGACAGTTGAAAATGCCGTAGCAGGAGATATCATTGGGTTATATGACACAGGTAATTTCCAAATTGGTGATACGATTTATACCGGTAAAAAAGCTGTTCAATTTGAAAAATTACCACAATTTACACCGGAACTTTTCATGCGAGTAACTGCTAAAAATGTGATGAAACAAAAATCTTTCCATAAAGGAATTCAACAATTAGTACAAGAAGGAGCCGTGCAACTTTATCAAAGTTATAGTACTGGTGATTATATTTTAGGTGCGGTTGGACAATTGCAATTTGAAGTGTTTCAATTCCGAATGGCTAACGAATATAACTCAGAAGTTGTGATGACACCGATGGGAAGAAAGATTGCACGCTGGATTGATCCAGAACAACTCGATGAAAAGATGTCGAGTTCTCGTAACTTATTGGTTAAAGATCGCCATGGTGATCCATTGTTCTTGTTTGAAAATGAGTTTTCTGAACGTTGGTTTAGTGATAAATATCCAGATGTAAAATTAACTGCAAAGCTATAATAAAAAGCACATTCTTCAATTTGAAGAGTGTGCTTTTTTAATCGATAAATTTAAGATATTGTTTGATAATCCAACCTTTGTTGGCGATAAGATACCAATCTAGTCCATGAATTGTTACGTGTTGCTTTAAACTTACCTTACTATGATCGCTAATTTTAGCTGTCGGTTTACCGAATGGCTGATCATAGACAGTTAGTTTTTTATTAGGAACATAATCAATTATTGCTTTGGTTGGTGTATTTAGTTGGCCTAACATTTGCCAATCAGCACTTAAATTAGGTGAAGCATTTTGAACTTCGCTAAAAGCATTTGAATCATCTTTAATCCAAACATTTCCCCCCATGCAATGCCACCAAGACTCATCGGCTAATTGAATAGATTCAAATGTTTGCCAAATTGTTCCTTTGGCTAACGTAATCTTTAATTCCTTACCAGCCGGAGATGCAAAACATTTAACAAAGGTGTTCATTTGGAGACATTTTTGTTCATAAATAACTTTAAGCCATTCTTTTTTACGATAAAAGAAAGTAGCTATTTTTTGTTTTCTTTCAAATACCCCACGTAATTGGCCTTCAGCACGTAATAGAGTATAGCCGGCCAATTCTGGTGAAACCAATGAATATTTTTCTTGCATCTTGCCACTGATAAACTGAGGCTCTTGTAAAAGATGAAAATCGTCAATGTCACGACAAAATAACCATAACACTCCAGCATCTTGAGCACGATAAATCAATGTTACTAAGCCATAATCATCTACTAAAGTTGTTGTAAACCCTTTAATTTGGGTGAGATTATAGTTTTTAAATTCCTTAAATTCTATATGTACTGCACTATGTTTTTGTCCGTAAATCAACTCGGGTGCGCATAAATCTTGTCCAGCTTCATTTCGATACGTAATCAACAAAGCAACTTGTTTTGCTGTTGTTTTAGTATGCATGGGTTTAAAAGATTCAGACTGTACTGTTGTTTTGGCAGAAGGTGCCGAATTTGTGGTATCAGTCTGTGGCACGCTTATTTTTTTATCGTATGTAGCAGCAGATTGCTTAAATTGTTTACGATAAGTACGACGCTTATTAAATTTTTTAGAAAGATTATGCCACAGTCCCAAAAATGCCACTATTTAGTCCTCCTAACTTCTAGTCTTATCCAATTATACCGTAAATTAGCTTAAATTACTTGTAATTGGATATTAATTTTATCTCTAACTATCTCCTATTATAAAAGTTTCATATGTTTGCTACAACTAAAAATCCCACCATAAAACTTATAGAAGTATTTTAGATTATCTGTATAAATACATCTTTATAATCATTTAACTAATTTATTTTACCATGAATATATTACGATTGGTTGATTTTGGCTATAACAATATAATTTAAAGAATATAAATACTTAAAAAGCAGTTAATCTCAAGACCAACTGCTCTTTATATTTTATACATCACTTAAATTATTGATATATCCTTAACTCTCTTTAATAAATAAAAGTAAGTACTAATCTAACAAGCTTCAAGAGATTTCTTAAATATATCGAAATATTACTAGTTACTGCTGTAAATTTATCACAAATACTTTTTGAAATTTTAGTTGAATTATTAGTGTTCAAGGCTAACTTCGACTAGATTTGGTGTTTTAGTAACCGTTGCACGATTTGCCTCTTCACCAAGAAGCTTTTGTGAAACAAAGGTAATTTCTTGGTCGGTGATGGGACGAACCTTGTTTGAAATAATGATTTCAGCGATATCAAATTTCTTTTTGAAAACAACCTTAGAATTGCCTAAGGAATAAACTTTGATAAAGTGGACGGGTGAATGTAACAACTCATGACGAATCGTTGTTGCATAACTATTGGTCACGTCAATCAGGTTCATAATTTTTCCTCCTTTTCGTTACTATCCTCTAATATACATTATATATTAAATTGTGTTTAGTAAAAACATAATATATGAAATAAATTGAGATGAATATTAAAAAGTGTCGCTCTTAGCATAAAAAATAGCTACCAAGACTGAAATGAACCTGGAAATTAAAAAGTGATTCATTCGAGTCAGGTAGCTATTTTTTATTAATCTTGAGTGGCATTAGGTGCGTTAATGACGATTTGATCGTCTACGACACTAGCCATAAATTGTTTGGCTGTGGGATTATCTAAGTAATAATCCGCAATTTTATCTTCAATTTGTTCTTGAATGACACGTCTTAAAGGACGAGCTCCCATTTGTGGGTTATAACCTAATTTAACAAGTTTTTCAGCAGTTGCTTGATCATAAGCGAAATGAAGTCCTTGAGTTTGCAAGGTTTCATCAACTTGAGTTAGTAATAGCGCAACAATTGTCAACAAGTTTTCTTTTGAAAGAGGGGTAAATTCGATAATATCATCGAAGCGATTCAAAAATTCAGGCTTGAAATATTTTGAAAGCTTATCGGTAATTGCATGTGTGGTTTGATTAGCAGTAGCCCCAAATCCGACACTAACAACTGAATCACCACTTCCGGCATTTGATGTCATGATGATGATGGTATCTTTAAATGAAACCGTACGACCTTGCGAATCAGTCAAACGTCCATCATCTAAAATTTGTAAAAACATATGCATGACATCTGGATGAGCTTTTTCTACTTCATCCAATAATAAAAGACTATATGGATGACGCCGAACTTGTTCGGTTAACTGACCAGCTTCTTCATAACCTACATATCCAGGAGGAGAACCAATTAATTTTGATACTGAGAATTTTTCCATATATTCACTCATATCAAAACGAATCATTGCATCTTGAGAACCAAACAGTTCTTTAGCAAGTTGTTTAGCAGTTTCGGTTTTACCGACACCGGTTGGTCCAACGAATAAAAATGATCCGATTGGACGCCCGGATTTATTAAATCCAATCCGGTTGCGCCGAATTGCACGAGCTAATTTAGCAACGGCTTCATCTTGTCCGATAACATGCTTTTCTAAATTACTTGCTAAATCTTTTAGCTGTTGTTTTTCTTGGGCTTTGAGTTCACCAACAGGGATATTTGTCTTTTCTTCGACAATTTTTTCCATATCATGTTCGCTAACAATTGGTGCATCTTCGTCAGTGACACTATTTTGCTTCATTGTATTAAATTTAGTAACTTGATCACGATAATAAGCAGCTTGTTCATAGTCTTCATCTTTAAGGGCTGCTTGTTTTTTATTTTCAGCATCAGTAATTTTTTCATCGATTACTTCTGGTGAAAGTGTATGAATAGTCAAATTCTTCTTAGAACCTGCTTCATCTAATAAATCGATCGCCTTATCTGGTAAGAAGCGATCTTGAATATAACGAGCTGAAAGTTTAACAGCGGCTTGAATTGCTTGTGGTGTATATTTAACGTGATGATAAGCTTCATATTTAGCTTGAATACCTTCTAAAATCTTAATTGTTTCAGTAATTGAAGGTTCATCAACTTGAACTGGCTGCAAACGGCGAGCCAAGGCAGCGTCTTTTTCGATTGTCCGAAATTCATTAAGTGTCGTTGCTCCAACGAGTTGTAATTCTCCACGAGCTAAAGCTGGTTTTAAGATATTCCCAGCATCCATACTTCCTTCGGCTTTCCCAGCACCGACGATTTCATGAATTTCATCGATAAATAAGATGATTTCAGGATGTTGCTTAAGTTCTTGCATCAATTGTTGCATCCGTTCTTCAAATTGACCACGGATACCGGTGCCTTGAACTAACGAAACCACATCTAAACGCACGACCCGTTTATTTAAGAGTTTTTGAGGTACATCGCCATCGACAATTTTTTGAGCTAATCCCTCAACAACAGCAGTCTTACCGACACCTGCTTCACCAATTAAAACTGGATTATTTTTAGTGCGACGATTCAAAATTTCGATTACGCGTGCGATTTCTTGATCACGTCCAATAACTGGATCAATTTTGGCATTTTTAGCTTCATTTGTTAAATCCAAACCAAATTGACTTAAAAGGGATTTATTTTTCTCTTGAGCTTGATTAGGCATTTGAGAGAAGTTTTCATTGTTTGTAGGATTTTGATTTTGACTAGCCTTAGGCATAGTGAAGTTAGCTGAATCAAAAAGATTACGTAAATTATCTAAACCTAAAAAATTAGAATAGTTGTTGTTTTGTGTACGCAATGATTGATAACAGCGTTGGCAAAGATCAACTGATGCTTGGCGTCCATTAATGTTAGTAGTTAAATGAATCGTTGCCGGATTTTGTTGGCAATTTTGACATAACATGATACAGTCACATCCCTTCTGAAAAAATCTTAGATCATTGTTTGACCAATTTTGACCTTTATATATTTATTATACGAGCTTAGTGTTAAACTGCAAGTAAAAACTCTTGCATTTTTACTTTTAGTCACTAAACTTAAAGATAAGCTAAGAATTTATTCGGAACTTTAGGAGGATTAAATGACGCAAGATTATCAAGAATTATTAGAAAAACTACGTACAAATGAAATACAAGATTTATTGATTAAAGCTGATGAATTTATGACTTTTCAACCGTATTTTATGAATTATTCACATAAAAAAAATATTGTCGGCAAGGCCTTGCGGGGGGGCGATATCTTGTATCATTACGATGATGGTAGCCAAAAATAGGTGAAACAGAATGTTTGAAATGTAGCGCTCTCAAGCGATGATTGCGAAAACAAAAACTTGTTTTGCGCAATGATTCATGTTACTATTTTCTTAATGGGTGGACAACTCGCGCCGATTTTTGGAACTAGAAATAATGAAAACGTGTTCGTTTTTCTAGGTCTCATTTTCATAAGTTGTTCGTCTAAAAAATTAAATATCTCAAAGGAGAATGATACAAAATGGAAAAGAAAGATTTTCACGTAATTGCAGAAACAGGGATTCACGCACGTCCAGCAACATTGCTTGTGCAAGCTGCTAGCAAGTTTAACTCTGACATCACATTGGAATACAATGGCAAGTCAGTTAACTTGAAATCCATCATGGGTGTTATGTCTTTAGGTGTAGGCCAAGGTGCAGACGTAACAATCTCTGCTGAAGGTGCAGACGAAGCAGAAGCAATTGCAGCAATTGTTGAAACAATGAACAAGGAAGGACTTGCTGAATAATGACGAAAATGTTAAAGGGGATCGCAGCTAGTGATGGTATTGCAGCTGCTAAGGCATATATGCTTGTCCAACCCGATTTGTCATTTTCTGAAACAAGCATTGCAGATCCTGAAGCAGAAATTAAGCGTCTTGACGATGCTGTAGCTACATCTAAGACAGAACTTGAAGCTATTAAGGCTAAAGCAGCTGAAAACTTAGGTGCGGAAGAAGCAGAAGTTTTTGAAGCTCACTTGACTATTTTGGCCGATCCAGAATTGTTAGGTCAAATCAAAGACAAGATTACATCTGATAAAGTGAACGCAGAAGCTGCTTTGAAGAGTGTTACAGACATGTTTATTTCCATGTTTGAAGCAATGACAGACAATGCTTACATGCAAGAACGTGCTAGTGACATTCGTGACGTTACTAAACGTATCTTAAGCCATTTATTAGGCGTAACTTTACCTAACCCAGCTTTAATTAACGAAGAAGTTGTGATTATTGCGCATGATTTGACACCATCAGATACAGCTCAATTAGATCGCAACTTTGTTAAAGGTTTCATTACAGATATCGGTGGTCGTACCTCACATTCGGCTATCATGTCACGTACTTTGGAAATTCCTGCAGTTGTTGGTTCTGGTAACGCAACAAGTGAAGTTAAAGAAGGCGATGTTGTTATCATTGATGGTATCAACGGGGATGCTTTAGTTAACCCAAGTGAAGCGCAATTAGCACAATATCAAGAAAAAGCTGCAGCATTTGCAGCCCAAAAAGCTGAATGGAAGCAATTAAAAGACGCTAAAACTGTAACCGCTGATGGCAAAGAAGTTATCTTAGGCGCAAACATCGGAACACCTAAAGATGTTGGAGGTGCTAACGATAACGGTGCTGAAGCAGTTGGTTTGTTCCGTTCAGAATTCTTATACATGGATGCAAGTGAACTTCCTGGTGAAGAAGATCAATTCGTTGCTTATAAAGAAGCTTTAGAAGGTATGAACGGCAAGCAAGTTGTTGTTCGTACAATGGATATTGGTGGGGATAAGGAATTACCTTACTTACCACTTCCTGAAGAAGAAAATCCATTCTTGGGTTATCGTGCCGTTCGTATCTGTTTAGAACGTCAAGATATCTTTAGAACACAATTACGTGCTTTGCTACGTGCATCTGCATTTGGTCGTTTAGCAATTATGTTCCCAATGATTGCAACGGTTAAAGAATTCAAAGATGCTAAAGCTATCTTTGAAGAAGAAAAAGCTAAGCTCATCAGTGAAGGTATAGCTGTTTCTGATGACATCGAAGTAGGTATGATGATGGAAATCCCAGCTGCTGCAATGATTGCAGATAAGTTGGCTAAATATGCTGACTTCTTTAGTATCGGAACAAACGATTTGATCCAATACACAATGGCAGCAGACCGTGGTAACGAACGCGTATCTTACCTATATCAACCATATAACCCATCAATTTTACGCCTCATCAAAAATATCATCGATTCTTCTCATAAAGAGGGTAAGTGGACTGGTATGTGTGGCGAAATGGCCGGTGACCAAGTTGCTGTACCGTTATTGTTAGGTCTTGGTTTAGATGAATTCTCCATGAGCGCAACTTCAATCTTGAAGACACGTAGCTTGATGAAGAAGCTTGATTCTGCTAAGATGCAAGAATTAGCTGATAAAGCTGTTAATGAATGTGAAACAACTGAAGAAGTTGAAGCTTTGGTTGCTGAATATACAAAATAATTAACTCTTTAAGAAGTTGATAAACGTCAGCTTTAAAAAAGTCTCACAGTAATTTTTGCTGTGAGACTTTTTGGCTCTCTTTACTGGTTTTGCCAGTACGGAGAGCTTTTTTGTTTAATAAACACAGATGCAAAGAATTATGTATATAAATTCTTTTTTAAATGTTAATTGTGATATTTTTCTTATAAAAATATGATTACTAGAGTTTTTAATAGCGGTAGTAATTTAATTCTTCTTTAAACATTACTTTACAAACTATATTATATAACGTATAATATAGTGAATCATATATTTAGATATATACTACTTAAGAATTGTTATGTTTTTTTTTCAAGAAAAGGGCTTAACGTTGCAATAGTTGCGGTAAAACAATATAATTAACAGAGACTAGAGAGGTAATTTTAGAAAGGGGGATACTCGTGAATATCGGATTGTTTACAGATACTTATTATCCACAAGTTAGTGGAGTAGCTACATCAATTAAGACTTTACGCTCACAATTAGAACGTCAAGGTCATAATGTTTATATTTTCACAACAACAGATCCTAATGTTGATAAAAGTATCTATGAGCGTAATATTTTCCGCTTTACAAGTATTCCGTTTGTTTCATTTACGGATCGAAGAATTGCGATTCGGGGGATGTTTCATGCGTATCAAGTTGCTAAAGAATTAAACTTGGATATCGTGCATACACAAACTGAATTTTCAATGGGCTTAATTGGTAAATTTGTTGCTAAGAATTTAAAGATTCCATGTGTTCATACATATCATACAATGTATGAAGATTATTTGCATTATGTAGCCAAAGGTAAGCTACTAAGGCCATATCACGTTAAACAAATGACTAAGACATATTGTTATCATATGAGTGGGGTAATTGCTCCAAGTACACGCGTTTTAGATACCTTATTGGCATATGGTGTTAAAGAACCAATTAGCATTATTCCAACAGGTGTTGATTTGAGTAAATTTCAAACCAAACAAGATGAAAATTTACGGGCAAAATATCAATTAACAGCAGATACGCCATTGATTTTAACATTGAGTCGCTTGGCGTTTGAAAAAGATATTGATAAATTAATTGCTGTGTTACCTGATATTTTAACTAAAGTTCCACATGCTAAATTGATGATTTGTGGAGATGGGCCAGCTAGAGAATCTTTGCAACAACAAGTTACGGACTTAGGCTTAACTCAACAAGTGATTTTTACTGGTGAAATAGACAATGATGAAGTTGCAAATTATTATCGTATGGCAGATGTATTTGCATCGACTTCAGTTTCAGAATCACAAGGCTTAACTTATATTGAAGCTTTAGCGGCAGGTGTTAAGGTTGTTGCACAACATAGTCCATACACCGATGAGTTATTAGATAATCCAAACATTGGACAAACTGTTGCGACAAAAGAACAACTTGTTGCAGTGATCAGCGAATATTTGTTATATCCTAAACGATATAATGATCCAGAACCGTTGCAAGCAAAATTAATGGCTATTTCAGCTGAAAATTTTGGGATACAAGTAATGGATTTTTATCACGCAAGTCGAAAAAGGTATCTTGCTAATTTAACTAGTCGTGCAGGAGAACGGATATAGGCGCTAAATTTAAAGGGGTTTTTGAATGCTTAAAATTAACATGTTTTCTTCGGCTGATAAGGTGAAAGGCCAAGGAGTGGGCAGTGCTTATAACGAATTAGTTGAACTTTTAGAAAAATTTTTTCCAAGTGAGCTAAAAATAACAATTAATCAGTTAAAAAAAGTTGATATTAGTCATTATCATACAATTGATCCACAGTATTATTTAGCGAGTTTTTTACCTAATCGTGGTGTTAATGTTGGGTATGTTCATTTTTTACCTGAAACGATTGAAGGTAGTTTGCAATTACCTAAAGTAATTAAATGGATTTTTTATAAGTATATGATTGCATTTTATAAGCGAATGGATGCCCTTGTAGTAGTTAATCCAACGTTTATTCCTAAATTAACAGCTTATGGAATTGAAAAACAAAAGATTACGTATATTCCCAATTTCGTATCAACTAAGACATTTTATCCACAAACCAAGCAACAAAAGTTGGATTTGCGCCAAAAATATACTATAGCTGAAGATAAATTTGTTGTACTCGGTGTAGGCCAAGTACAACAACGAAAAGGTGTGTTAGATTTTGTGCAATTAGCCAAAGAAAATCCAGATATGCAATTTATTTGGGTTGGCGGATTTTCATTTGGGAAAATGACTGATGGATATCAACAATTGAGTAGGATTGTGGATAATCCACCAGCAAATTTATTGTTTACGGGAATTGTTGATCGTCAAAAGATGAATGAATATTATAATATTGCTGATATTTTTTTATTACCGTCTTATAATGAACTGTTTCCGATGAGTATTTTAGAAGCATTTAGTTGTAATGTTGCGGTTATGGTGCGTGATTTGGAGTTATATGATGCTGTAATTTCAGGTTACTATGAACCAGCACAAGATGTTGAACAGATGGGGTTTAAGTTAAATGAACTTAAGGATTCACCTGAAAAATTAGCACTTTTACAACAAAAATCAAAAAAAGCAGCAAGTTATTACTCTGAGCAACGATTAGCAGAGATTTGGAAAAAGTATTACGCTAAGCTTGTAGGAGAATAGTGAGATGACTAGGAAAAATAAGATTACGTTAGTTTTAATGTTAATTCTTGGCGGATTGATTATGTGGTATTCTATGCGCAAAGTGCCATTTGAAAATTTAATGGTAGACATTTTTAATTTGCGTTGGGAATGGCTATTAGTTGCAGTTTTATGTATGTTGATATCTTTTGGGATTGAGGCGGTAGTGGTTCAATTGCTATTAAAAGAGAAACATGCCGATTTTGGATTTAAAAATGCTTTACGCGTGCCATTAATTGAACAACTTTTTAACGGGATTACACCTTTTGCAACTGGTGGGCAACCGGCCCAGCTTTTTGCTTTAGTTCAATCTGGAGTTGATGCAGGAAAAGCAACCTCAATTTTATTGATGAAGTTTATTGTGTATCAAGCAATGATTGTTGTAAATTTTGTTTTTTGCTTGTTGTTAGGATTTCATTATCTTGAAAGCAAACTACATGTCTTAGCTTTGTTGGTTATTTTTGGCTTTTTGATTCATTTTACGGTAATCATAGGTTTATTGTTGGTGATGTATTGGTATAAATTTACCAAAAAGATGGTGCATATTTGCTTGTTACCGTTAAAACTTTTGAAAAACAAAAGCTTATATCCTAAGTGGGAAGAAAAAATTGATGTTAAAATTGATTCATTTTATCAAGAAAGTCTACGTCTTAAAGAAGATAAAATGATGATTTTTAAAATATGCATTTTAACTTTGATTCAGCTAATGTTTTATTATGTGATTCCATATTTTATTTTATTAGCTCTAGGAATTACACATGCTAATATTTTAATGGTGACTACGCTACATGTTTTGATTGTAATGGTGATTTCGTTATTTCCGATTCCAGGAGGAACAGGGGGCGCAGAATACAGCTTTTCTATTATTTTTGCGACTTTCCTACACGGAGGGGCTAAATTAGTTTTAGCCATGATTTTATGGCGCTTAATCACCTATTACTTGGGGATGTTTTGTGGTATTGTAGCTTTAGTTGTTAAGCCACAAAAAAAACGTTCTTAATAAAGTTGTAATGTTTTTTCTTAACTTAACTATCGCTATCTTTTGTCAGATACGGTATAATCAAAGCGGTGCATTAATTTGCTAAAAATAGCAAAGCAAATTGCGCAGTTTCAAACTGCCTAAGATAAGTCTAGTGAGACTATGCAAACTTTTTAGGAAAGAGGCGTGTTAAACGATGGAAAATTCACAACTTGTAGCAATTATTTCGCGATTAGACGCGATGACTAAAAGTGCCAATGGTGAGGTGCAATCACGGCGCTTTGAAAAAGATGGCCAAGAAAGATGTTTTGTGACTTATGATCCACAAACAGAAACTTTTGAGCTAGAAGAACTTTCCAATCACCAAAAGTTCGAATTTGATAATATCGACTTAGCAACGTTGGAAATTTATGATTTGCTCGACTATTAAACTAATTATTAAATAATTGTGAAGATGGGGGGCGTTATGTTCCCCTTTTTGCTATTTTAAACTATAATCTATTTTCAGAAATACTAATTGACATGGAGGAAAACAAATTGCGTTTAGTAAATAAAATCCGGGATATTTTGAGTACCCGTGCAGGTTTTTTCATCTTAACGATTGTGTTGTTTTGGTTGAAAACGTATTGGGTTTATCAAAGTAAGTTTTCTTTGGGGATTACTAACAACATGCAAAAATTCTTGTTAGTAGTTAATCCAATTCCGGCTGCTTTATTAATCTTTGGAATTGCTCTTTACTTTAGAGGGAAAAAAGCATATTGGATTATGATGATTATCAATTTAATTGAATCATTATGGTTGTTTGCTAATACCTTATACTATCGTGAATTTTCTGATTTCTTATCTTTTGGAATCATTAAATCTTCAGGTTCAGTTGCAAATAACTTAACTTTAAGTATCAGCGAAATCATTCATCCAAGTGACTTTTTAGTTTTTGTAGATTTTGTTGTCTTATTAGTGTTGTTATTAACCAAATTCATTAGAATTGATTATCGACCATTAAAGAAACGCTATGCGCTACTTGTTTCAACGGCTGCAATTGTTTTGTTTGCTTTTAATTTAACTTTAGCGGAAAAAGATCGTTCACAACTTTTAACTAGAACATTTGATAATAACTATATTGTTAAATATTTGGGGTTGAACTTTTATGCTGGTTATAATGCATACCAAACGCATAAGGAAAGTTCAACGCGTGCTAATGCAAGCAGCAGTGATATGGATCAAGTCTTGAAATACTTGAAAAAGAACCGTGTTGGGGCAAATATGGAATATTTTGGACAAGCTAAAGGTAAAAATGTATTTATTTTCCACTTAGAAAGTTTCCAACAATTCCTAATTAACTATAGGGTCAATGGCCAAGAGGTTACACCAAATATTAACAAGTTTTATGCTGACTCCAATACCTTGTCATTTGATAATTTCTTTAATCAAGTAGGACAAGGTAAGACATCTGATGCGGAAACAATGCTTGAAAACTCATTGTTTGGTTTACCATCAGGTTCAGTTATGACTTCTTATGGGACGTCTAATACCTTCCAAGCCTTACCAGCAATGTTGGATCAAAGAGGTTACACTACAGCTGCATTTCACGGTGATGTAGGTAGTTTTTGGAATCGCGATAATACCTATAAGTCTTGGGGATATCAATATTTCTTTAGTGAAGATTATTATGACAATAAAACGAATTATAGCATTGGTTACGGCCTAAAAGATAAGATTTTCTTGCAACAATCAGCTAAATATATCGAACAATTGCCACAACCGTTTTATGCTAAATTGATTACCGTAACTAACCACTACCCATATGAAATAGACAAGCAAAATCAAAATATCGAAAAAACAACTACCGGAGATAAGACTGTTGATGGTTATGTACAAACTGCACGCTATTTAGACGATGCATTTGGCGAGTTTATGTCTTATTTGAAGAAGGTTGGTTTATATGATAACTCTATGATTGTTGTTTATGGAGACCATTATGGTATTTCAAATAATCATAAAAAAGCAATTGCTCAACTTTTAGGGTTAGATTCTGTTTCTGATTATGATTTAGCAATGTTCCAAAAGGTTCCATTTATGATTCATATGCCTGGTTTGAAAGGTGGTATCAATCATACCTATGGTGGTGAAATCGATGTGATGCCAACATTGATGGATCTTTTAGGGATTAAAAACACAGATACTATTCAATTAGGTAATGATTTGTTGGCAAAAGATCGCAATCAAACCGTTGTATTTAGAAACGGAGATTTTGTGTCGCCAAACTTTAGCAAGATTGGTAGTAAAGTATATAATAATCAAGGACAAGATGTCACAGATAGTTTGACTGCAGAGCAACAAAAAGAAGTTGATGCGCAACAAAAGTATGCAGATGAAACATTATCATTATCTGATAAAATTGTAACAGGTGATTTGTTACGTTTCTATACACCTAGTGGCTTTACTAAAGTAGATAAATCGCAATTTAGCTATAAGTATAGTAATGGGATTAAGCAACTTAAAGAAGCACGTCAAAAGAATAAGACAAGTGTTATAGATAAGAATGGTGGTAAATCTACACAAGATTTATATCAAACGGATGCGCCTGAATTGAAATAACAATATCACAAAGAGGTTCTAGAATAGTGTAAGTTTTAGATTTTTTGGATAGAGTAGTCAGCAAAGATTAAAGTTATTAATTTTGATTTTTGAGCTCTCTTTACTGGAGTTTTCCAGTGAAGAGGGCTTTTTTGCTTGCTTTTTGTGATAAGCATAAAGCTGATTTTGATAATATTCATAGGCTTGTTTTAATTTGGTGGAATCGTTTTTTTGTTAAATAACTCCACTGAAAATTCTGCCATTTTTTAAATGTGGTAAAGTCTAATCTTTCTTCTGGCTTTAAAAATAACATGTATAAAGATTTTAGCTGCCGATATTTAGCTTAGCTAGGATTTTTTGGGTTTAATTACTTCATGATTTGTTTGCAGACACCGTCAAAGGCGCGATTTAAATGTTGAACGGAAACGTTTGGTATTTGGAAAACATTCTTTAATCAAAGAATAATAAGCGACATTCATATCAGTAACGATATAGTGCACACCCAGACGAATAAGCAACTAAGTCCTTTTTCCTGTAATTATGCAAGATATCAAAGAGCTCACCTGTATCTTTGTCCATATAATTTAAATTTTAGTCAATTCTTCTAAAATAGCGTAGTGAACTTATTTTGAAATAAAGCACGAAGGATTAACTAGATAAGTTCGTGCCGTAAAATATCTTTGGCAAGACCGATAATGATAACGTTGCTTTTTAAGCGCAGGTAAGTTTTTTTATTTGCACAACGATTCAAAAGAATCATTGAAGTTTTCTTACCATTTTATTTTAACGGATATTTTCATATGTCTGTTTTTGTTTTTTATCAAAAAATTAGGACTGCGTTTTTTAATATTTAAGTTAGTCTGAATAAATTTTTTATTGTATTGGAGGTTTAAGCAATTAATTAAGAAAGTACATAAGTAAATTTGATGAAGTTTGAAGGTAAGTAGCTTGGTCATTTAAGAGTTTTGGTTGTAATTTTTACTAGGATAAAAAATATGTGATTTTTTAAAATTAAATTTCAAAAAGTGTTGACTTAAATTAATAAAGTTGATAATATATTACTTGTCGCTGAGATGTGATAAAAAAATTGTTGACATATCATTTTGATTATTGTAAAATTTAATGGTTGTCAAAAAAATAAAAGTTTATCATATTGATATTAAAAAAATAAAAAACTTCTTGACTGAAGGTTGTTAAGATGATAAACTATAAAAGTTCTTTTGGTTCTCTAGTGAATTGAAAGAATAGAAAAAATGTTTGACAAACGTTTGTGAGTTTGTTAAAATATAGAAGTTGTTAAATGTAACTTGAGTAGATCTTTGAAAACTGAACAAAGTTTAGACAAACCAAATGTGTAGG